>Ga0194126_10003852_pt1 | contig 23314 bp, 15 predicted proteins | sample TA2KigC150mmetaG_FD_148641 | JGI IMG/M metagenome (GOLD analysis project Ga0194126, IMG submission 148641) | Freshwater microbial communities from Lake Tanganyika, Tanzania - TA2015035 Kigoma Deep Cast 150m | ecosystem: Environmental > Aquatic > Freshwater > Lake | place: Tanzania: Lake... | reverse complement strand
GAAGCCTTGCAGGGCCTCCGGTTTATCGAAGACATAATCTAGTCTCAGGTTGTCTTCCAGGAATTTGCCGAACTCCTGCGCCTTCCGCTTGGCATAGATATTTTCCATGACCCATTCGGGCGAAGGCGCGGGAGTCACCGGCCAGGGCCGAACATCCGGCCCCATGAGGGGCAGGGTGTCGGCCCTGCTGTTGATTTCGATGTCGCGTTTTTCTTTTTTCGCCATCTTGTAGCCTCCCATATTTGGCGTATGAGGAGATAGTTGGTGTGGAAGACGTGATTGATGCGATTTACCACTTAACCATATTAGCCAATGTTCCTCCAGGGGCAGCGTCTAGGATTCATGGGCCAAGGGCTTTCTGGGTAGCGCGGATATGGACATACCTCAACGCCTACCCCCGGCAGCAATCTCTGGTCAGGAGCAGACGCGCGCCAGGTAACCCATTTGCCTGACCAGTTACACCTCCTTTCCGGCCCAATTTCTTTGGGGATATGAATGATGCCGGGACTGCCCCGGGATGGTTTGGACACCAAGGCCCCACCTCTGGTGACAATTTAGAGTAATACAAGTTCCCTGCCAAGAAGGGAGAAAAGGGCAAAATATGCGGCTCGTTAATAAATTGTTTCCATATTTCGAATAGTTAATCAAAAAAGAAATTTTTCTCTTTCCCGGAAAAAGCCCGCGGCAGTTTTGATTAAAATTAAGATTGTATGAAATCAGACTGGAACAAAGATGAAAGGTAGGAAAAATGGGGAAATCCCTCTGTATGATATCGGACTCCCATAATTCATAGAGACTGGAGGGGCCGTCCAGGTCCCCTGGGACGGATGATGCAAGGGCTTATCAAGACACGATTTTCACCCGCTTTCAATGGCTTCGCCTGGTGGCCCAGGCTTTACAGCCTGTGCAGTCAAGAACGCGCGCGCCTTTAGGAACATTGCTCATAAGCCTTCGATTCACCCGTAACTCCTGAAATTTCCTTGGGAAGCTCGGAAAAAACTTTGAACTTTAAACCTTGAACTATGAACTTTTTACTGGCGGCCTTACTTGGGTTTCTCCAGCCCATAGCGGCGCATCTTGCTGTATAGGGTGCTGCGGCTCACCTGGAGGCGCCGGGCGGCGTCATGCTTATTCCAGTTGGCTTCCGTCAGGACCCGGAGTATGAGGCGGCGCTCATTGTCCGATAAGGAGGGGGAAGCCGAGACGTCCGAGGCTTCTTTCAGGAACCGGGGGAGATGCCGCCGGCGAATCACTTCGCCCTGGGTGAGAATCACCGCATGGCTGACGGCGTTTTCCAGTTGGCGCACATTGCCCGGCCACTCATAGTCCATCAAAGCCTGCATGGCATTGGAGGAGAATTTTGCGACTTTTCTCCCTTCCTTGGCGCTGAACTTTTTCAGGAAGTGCTGGGCCAGCAAAGGGATGTCCTCTTTGCGCTCCCTTAAAGGGGGCAGATGAATGGTGATGACGTTCAACCGGTAGTAAAGGTCATTGCGGAAGCGGCCCGATTCCACTTCCCCGTAAAGGTCTTTGTTGGTGGCCGCCAGGACCCGGACATCGGCCTCGATGCTCTCCTCGCCCCCCACCCGCTCAAAGGTGTGATCTTGGAGAAAGCGCAGCAGGAGGATCTGGGTGGCCGCGGAAATGTCGCCGATCTCGTCCAAAAATAGGGTGCCGCCGTGGGCCCGTTCCATGCGGCCCTTTTTGCGGCGGATGGCGCCGGTGAAGGCCCCTTTTTCGTGGCCGAAGAGTTCACTTTCCAGGAGGGTGGGGGAATAGGCCGAACAGTTGGCCACCACGAAGGGGCCCCGCCGGCGGTGGCTCTGCTGGTGGATGGCCTGGGCCACCATTTCTTTGCCGGTGCCGTTTTCCCCAGTGATGAGCACGGTGGCGTCGGATGAGGAAACCAGGTCGATGAGCTCGTACACATCCTGCATCTTCTTACTCTGGCCGATGATTTCCCCGTGGGAGGTCTTTTCCGCCACCTGTTGGCGCAGGTATTGGATTTCCTCTTCGTGGAGCACCAAGGCCCGCAGGTGCCCGGCAATTTGGGCTACCAGGGCCTGGAAAAAATGCAGGTCGGTCTGGGAAAATTCCCGGGGGTCCCGGGCGCCCAGGAAGAAGTAGCCGAGGCCATGCTCCTGGGGGGAGATGGGGAGGCCGAACCAACTGGCGTAATCCTTGGAGATAACCTGGATAAAAGCCGGGGGATTGCTCCCCGAGGCCGAAGTGAGAAGCTGGGGATCGGGGAGGTGGTCCAGATACCGGACAAAATCGGACAACAGCCCGGCTCGTTCCAGTTTTTTCAGGGCCGCCCTCAGAGGTTCACCCAGCCTGGGGCTGCAGCCTTCCAGGGTGAGAAACTTGTGGCCCCCGGCAGTCAAGATGAAACAAAGAAAATCGGCGTCGGGCACGATTTTCTGGGTCACGGCCTGGAGGGAGTCCAGGAGATCCTTAAGGGAATCGGTGGCTCCCACCTGCCGGGAGACTTCAAAGAGCATCTCCATCTGGCTTTGGGTTTTTTGAAGTTCCTGGGTGCGGTGGGCCAGGGTTTGCTCCACATGGCGCCGGGCGGTGATGTCCCGGCCATGTTCAAGGACCTGGATGGTTTCTCCCTGGCCGTTTTTCACCGGGTAGGAGTTGATCTCAAAATGGTGCTGGCGACCATCCGGCAAGGTAATCAGCTTGGCCCGCACCTGGGGGAGGCCGCGGTGAAATACCTCCTTTATATGACATTCGGGGCAAGGGACGGACCGCTGGTGGAAGACTTCATAGCATCGGCGGCCCAGCAAGACCTGGGAGTCATATTGATACAGGTTGAGCAAGGCCTGATTGACCCGAAGAATCTGGTAATCCTTATTATAGACCACTAGCGGGTCGCCGAAGCTTTCAAAAACTCTGGAAAGAAATTCGATGCTCTGGAAAGGCATTCAATTCTCTCCCATGAATTAATTCAAGCTGCAAAACTTTCGAGTTGTCGGTTAGTTGAGGTGGAGCATGGATTGAGCTCACCAGACCTCAAGGGAAAGAAGAAGATCGGAAAAATCTATTTTCAAAAGGGTCGATATCAGGACTTAAATCATTTATTGAGGCGATTTGTCAAGAAAAAAGCAAGGGGAAATCCAGTCGGAAATTGAACAAAATAATTCTTCTTACTTTTTATGAAAAAAGTAATGCACTACCCGAATCCCCTTTCGCCCGAACCCCAGGGGCAGAGTCTGGATGCGGCCCGGTTTTTCCCGGAGGTCAGAATCTATTTCCGCCGACTGGTTTTGATCTCCCGGGCCACGTACTTGCCCTCTACGATCTTGCCTTCCACTTTTACCACCGTTCCCACCGCCACGGGGCCTCCCCGAAAATCCAATTCCGTTTGCGGGGTGACGTGCACTTCTTTACCAGCAATCACCCAGACCCCGATATAGCCGGTCTGGGGGAGTTGCTCCACCGCACCGAAAAATTCCCGCTGGGCATAAATGTTGCCCGCCAGTAAGATCAACATCACGCCCATGAAAGCCATTACAACAGCTTTACGCATGATTTCCTCCTGAGTTTGAGACTCTGCGAAATGTGGAACCGCCGCCCCCCACGGCTGTTCCATATTTAGGCGCTATTTTCTCTCATTTTCCTTGGAAAACAGTTTCAGGTACTCGCCATACCCTTCCTTTTCCAGGTCCTCCGTGGGAATGAACCGCAGGGCCGCGGAGTTCATGCAGTATCTTAAGCCCGTGGGCGGCGGCCCATCGTTAAAGACGTGCCCCAGGTGGGAGTCGCCGTGTTTGCTCCGGACCTCGGTGCGCACCGTAAACAGACGCCGGTCTTCCCGTTCCACGATGTTTCCAGGCTCCAACGGCCGGGTGAAGCTGGGCCAGCCGGTGCCGGAATCGTATTTGTCCTTGGAGCTGAACAAAGGCTCGCCGGAGACGATGTCCACGTAGATGCCTTCCCGCTTGTTGTCCCAGTACTCATTATGGAAGGCCGGTTCGGTGCCCTCCTGTTGGGTCACTTTATACTGCATGGGGGTCAGCCTTTGGCGCAGTTCGGCATCGCCGGGCTTTAGGTATTTTTTCGGATTGCCCGCAGGATTTCCCGAAGGTTTCTTGGGCCCGCCCCAGACCTTTTCCAGGAACTGGTCCCTCCCGGAATTATAACGGTAGTATTTATAGCGGAGGGCATGGGTCTTGTAATAATCCTGGTGATAGTCCTCAGCCCGGTAAAATTTGGTCAATTTGGCGATCTCGGTGACGATGGGTTTGGCAAAGCGGCCGGAGCGCTCCAGTTCTTGCTTGGATTCCTCTGCCAGGCGCTTTTGTTCCTCATCGTGGTAAAAGATGGCGGTGCGGTATTGGGGCCCCCGGTCCACGAACTGGCCGCCGGGGTCCGTGGGGTCCACATGCCGCCAGAATACGTCCAGCAGCTCTTTAAAGGAGACCTTTTGCGGATCATAGATGACCTGGACCGCTTCCAGGTGGCCGGTGCGCCCGCCGGAGACCTCAGCGTAAGTGGGATTTTCCTGGACGCCGCCGGTGTAGCCGGAAATCACCTCCTCCACTCCGGGGACTTTTTCAAAGTCCGCCTCCACGCACCAGAAACAGCCGCCGGCGAAGGTGGCCGTAAGTAATTGAGGGGATTTTTCCTGCATGTCCGCGCCTTTTTCCGCCTTTTTTGCCAGGTTGGGAGTGGTCGGTTGCCAGGCCAAGGGGCCGGTGACCAGGAGCATTGCCAGGACCGATAATTTTAAGGGGTTCATGTTTCTCTCTCAAACTTTGATATCCTATATAATTATTCCTGGGGAGCAAAAATCAAGGCCGGGGTGACAAACCGGGGGATTCGAAAAACTTCTCCCAGGAGAAACCCCTTTTTGAATGTACCGGCCACCCCCACCAATCACTCCTGCCACCGCCTCATTTGCTTATTTTTCATGGGACCTACGATATCAAACGATTTATCTTAGATAACGTTGAGAGAAAATTGTTCAATTCATTTCATTTAATTACTATTTAATTTTTCAAGCCTGCTGCTTAGCAAGCCAATAGAAATGATCCCTTTTCCATTTCTGTAGGGGCGGTTCGCGAACCGCCCCTATAATGATTTCAACATGTTAGCTTTTTGATTTGTTACATTTTAAAGAGAAAGTATAACATCGGCGGTCTCAAGTAAGACAAATCTTTCCGCGTGCTGTGTCATTAATACTTCAAGGCTCCCATACTTGGTGAAATCTTTGGGAAAAAGAATAAAATAAGATTGACTTTTCTTACAAAATTGAGGTAATAGGAAAATCTCAGCGGAACAATATAAAATTGTAAACCAAGACAACAATGGGAAGAACATTCATGCTGGGTGTTGATCCAATTGTGGCTGTAAAGCCACCGGATGCTTTTTTATTTCGAAGTGTTACCATGTATTTTTTAATAATATTATTTTTAATCCATGCCCTAAATCTGCGGGCCGCGTCGTCATTACCGCCAGATCTGACGGAATGCAGCCTGGAAGAGTTGATGAACATCCCGGTCCGCGCCGCTTCCAAGTACGAGCAGAAGCAGTCGGAAGCCCCGGCGGACGTAACCATCGTAACCAAGGAAGATGTTAAGAAATACGGCTACCGGACCCTGGCGGACATCCTGCGCAGCGTCCGGGGGTTCTTCGTCACCAATGACCGGAATTACAGTTATAACGGGGTGAGCGGTTTCAACCGGCCAGGGGATCTCAATACCCGGATTTTGCTGTTGGTGGACGGACACCGGATCAATGACAACATCTTTGACACCGCCCCCATCGGCCGGGATTTTCCGGTGGATATTGATCTCTTCGACCGGGTGGAGATAATTCGGGGGCCCGGGTCGTCTCTATACGGCGCCAACGCCTTTTTCGCGGTGATCAACATCATCACCCGGCGGGGCCGGGATTTCAAAGGAAAAGGGGTGGAAGTAACCGGCGAGGCCGGCAGCTTCAACACCTATTACGGCCGGCTCAGCTACGGCGCCCGGTTTGACCGGAAGGACCTGGAGGTCCTGGTTTCCGGCTCCTATTTCAACAGCCGGGGGCCGCAGTTGTTTTTCCAGGAGTTCAACCGTCCTGAAACCAATTCCGGGATAACCCGGAATACGGATTCTGAGCGGGTTCCCAGCTTTTACGGGAAAATTTCGTATAAGGATTTAACTCTTTCCGGCGTCTATCATTCCCGGGAAAAGGGCATTCCCACCGGCGCGTTCGGAATTGCCTTCAATGACCCCCGGAACAAGACCATCGACACTCGGGCCTATCTGGACCTGAAATATGAGCGGATTTTCGACGACCGCTGGGGGCTGACGGCCCGGCTTTTTTACGACTATTACCATTATGACGGCGATTTCATTATGAATGACCCGCCTCTGAAAATCTTAAACAAGGATGTCTCCCATGGCACCTGGTGGGGGGGCGAGGCCCAACTGAGCCGGAAATTCTTTGACCGGCACAAGGTCATCCTGGGGGCGGAATACCGTCACAACCTGCGTCAAGATCAGTTTAATTTTAATGAGGCCCCATTTCAAAGATTCCTGGAGGACCGGAGATCCTCCACCATCTGGGCCTTGTATATCCAGGATGAAATCACCATCCTGAAAAATCTCCGGCTTAATGCCGGAGTGCGCCACGATCAATACAGCACCTTCGGGGGCACCACCAACCCCCGGGTGGCCCTGATTTACAACCCTTTCAGGTCAACCAACCTCAAGTTCCTTTACGGCACGGCCTTTCGCGCCCCAAATTTCTATGAGATGTTCTACCAGGATGGCGGCGTGTCGCAGAAACCCAATCCTGACCTGAAGCCGGAAAAGATTGCCACCTACGAAGTGGTTTGGGAACAGTACTTGTCCCGGCAGTACCGCCTGGTGGTCGCGGGCTTCTACTATCATATCCGGAATCTGATCACCCAAAGGCTGGACCCCCAGGACGATTTGATTATTTTTCGGAACCTGGGCCAGGTGGACGCCAAAGGCCTGGAACTGGAACTTCACGGCAGATGGGCCGGAGGCTGGGAGGGCCGCATCAGTTATACTTTTCAGGACGCCCGCAATGTCCAGTCCGGGACCCCGCTGACCAACTCTCCCAAACATCTTCCCAAAGCCAACCTGACCATTCCTCTCCTCCGCAACAAAATCTTCGGGGGAATGGAACTCCAATATTTGAGCCGGAGATTAACCCTGGGGAACAGCCATGTGGGAGACGCCTTGATCGGCAACTTTACCCTGTTCTCCCGCAACATCGTCAAGAACCTGGAGCTATCCGCCAGCGTCTATAACATCTTTAATCAAAGGTTCCGGGATCCGGGAGGCGAAGAGCACTTGTTGAGCGGCATGTTCGGCATCCCTCAAGATGGCATCAGCTTTCGGGTGAAGTTGTTGTATGCTTTTTAGCCGGGCATGGGGTGAAATAACGCCCACGGTCACAACGTTAACATTATAGATTTTCGTCAAGCAAGGCTAGCCATACCGGCAAGACGCCCATGTCGCCCCCAGGGAGGTGGGGAGGGCCTCCCGTCATCGATTAATCCGACCTCCATGGCAGCCTTGACCATAAATTAATGCCGATTATTCTATTCCAACTTATGGTGGTTTGGGCGTTATTATCAGGATGCCCCCCGGAAGCCGCGGCCCGGGAGGTTAATTCCTCTATCTCTCAGGAACATCAGATAAAAGCCGCGATGGTTTTCAATTTGGCCAAATTTGTGGAATGGCCTCAGAACTGTTTTTCCAGTGATGCCGCGCCCTTGGTCTTGTGCATCTTGGACCGGGAACCGCTGGCCCCGGCCATGGAAAGTCTGGCGGGAAAGTCGATTCAGGGCCGAACATTGGTGGTTAAAAGATCAAGCCGGGTCGAAGACTTGAAGAAAGGTCATATCTTTTTCTGCGGGTTTCCCCATGACCAGAATTTGCCCCAGATATTGGCGTCTCTGGCCAGTCTGCCGATTTTAACCGTCACGGATGATATGGAGAATTTGGCAAGATATCCCGGCATCATCAATCTTATGGTGGTGGAGGACCGAATCCGGTTTGAAATCAATCTGGGAGGGGCTAGAAAGGCCGGCTTAAAAATCAGCTCCCATCTTTTGAAGCTGGCCCTGAGAGTTACGCATTAGAAGACCCAGTCCGGATAATTCACCATAATTTCATGCAGCCGCAGGCTTTAACCTGCGCTTGGAATCTATGATAGACAGTATGCGCCGGCTAAAGCCGGCGGCGACGTTTTGCACAATTTTTTGAGGCTAATCATGATAATATTATGATTGATACTTGAAATTTTAGTACTGAGGACTGGGGACTGGGGACTGAGGAAGGACTGGACTGAGGACTGTGGATTGAGTCTTCGCCATCTCTATCTTAAATTACTCAGTCCTCAGTCCTCATCACGCAGTCCTGCCTTGGATAAGGAACAATTAATCGCTCCGAGTAATAACTCTCAACAATAGTAACAGAGGAAATTATGAAATCTCTTTTTAGAATAAACTCCATCAAGAAAAAAATAATCCTGATTATTATGGCGACTTGCATCATTGCACTACTGCTGACCTTAGTCGCCTTTAATCTGATTGAATTATCCGCATCCCGCACCCATCTGGTGGAAAAGATCCTCACGCTCGCCGAGATTCTGGGCGTCAACAGCAGCGCCCCCCTGATTTTCCATGACTCCAAGGCGGCGGAAACCATCTTGTCGGCATTGAAGGCCGAGTCGGAAATCGCTTCCGCGACCCTGTTTACCCGAGAAAGGCGCCGGTTCGCCCAGTACCCCAAGGCCGGCTCCGGAGCTGCCGCTTCCCGGCCCCAGTCCGACCCCGGTCTGATGGATTCACACCTCACATTACAAGAGCCCGTTAAATATGTTTTTCATAAAGATTACCTGGAATTATATAAGGCCATCATATTTGATGGGGAGATTATCGGGTTTCTCTATTTAAATGTCACCCTTTTGGAGTTGCACCAACGTATGAAATGGTTTGTCAGCATCACCGTTGGGATAATATTACTTATCATGATCATTGCTTATCTCATTTCATTCAGGCTTCAAAACATAATTTCCAAACCGATTTTATACTTGATGGATGTAATGAGAAACGTTTCGAAAAGTAAGAACTACGCCATTCAAGTGGAAAAACAGAGTGAAGATGAACTGGGCGCCCTCATGGACGGGTTCAATGAGATGTTAGGTCAGATACAGAAGCGGGATCAGGAACTGGAGCGGCATAAGGCAAGGCTGGAAGCTGAGGTGGACCGGCGCACCGGGGAATTGCTACAGAGTAACCGCGAGCTGGAGGCGGTAATAGACGAATTAAAAAAGACCTACGAAGTCCTAGCGGAAAACCAGAGACGCCTGGCCTATGCTCAGGATGTCGCCCGCCTGGGTTACTGGGAATGGCTGAAGGAGAGAAATGTCTTGCTGTGGTCGGGTGAGGCTTTGGCATCCTGGGGTTTTAAACCCGAAGAAATCGGGATTTCCCCGGAGAGCCTTCTCAAGTTTGTTCATCCCGGGGATCGAAACCTGATTCAAGAAACCATATTCACCGCGTTAACCCGGGGAAAGCCCTTCGGGATTGACCTGAGGGCGGTTTTGGGAAATGAGGCCGAACGAATTGTGCACTTGCAGGGGGAAGTAATTTGGGGGCCGGAGGGCGACCTGGTCAAAATGACCGGGACGATTCAAGACATCACCGAGCGCAAACACGTGGCCGCGGCCTTGAGGGAATCGGAACAAAAATATCGCGTCTTGATGGATGAAGCCAGCGAAGGCATTTTCCTGCTGGACGTGCGGGGAAAAATTCTGGAGGCCAATAAAAAAACCGAAGAACTCCTGGGTCTGGTAAAGAAAAGTCTCATTGAGATGTATTTCATCCAGATGGTGGCGGTGGCTGACCGAGAAAAAACCAATAACTACTTTGAAAAAGTAATTAAACAGGGGGCCGGATTTTTAGACGATATCTCGCTGCTGCGGAGCGACGGCAAAAAAATTCCGGTGGAAATCAATGCCAGCATAGTGGAATACAGCGGCGAAAGGGTGCTGCAAGGCATAGTTAAAGATATTTCCGAGCGCCTGAGGATACAGGAAGAACGCCTGGTAATCAGCAAGATGGAATCCATCGGCATCCTGGCCGGCGGCATCGCCCATGACTTTAATAATATCCTCACCGCTATTCTGGGCAACATCAGTCTGGCCAAATTGCACTGCAATTTTGATGATGAGTGTCTCATAAGATTGGCCAATGCCGAGCGGGCCTGCGGACGGGCCCAGGGGCTGGCCCTCCAGCTCCTGTCCTTTGCCAAAGGTGGGGCGCCGGTGAAAAAGCCTGCCTCCATAGCGGGTTTATTACGGGAATCGGCCAATTTCACCCTATCCGGGTCCAGGTCCAAATGTGAATTCGCCCTGCCGCATAACCTCTGGGTAGTGGAGGTGGACGAGGGGCAGATTACCCAGGTTATCAACAACTTATTGATTAATGCCGATCAAGCCATGCCCGAAGGAGGAATCATTAAAATCCAGGCGGAAAATTTTCTCATTCAGGGAAAAACCGATCTGCCTTTGCCCCAGGGAAGATACGTCAAAATCACCATTACCGATGAGGGGATCGGCATCCCTCCCCGATATTTGCATAAGATCTTCGATCCTTATTTCAGCACCAAGGCCAAAAATACCGGGTTGGGACTGGCCAGCGTTTATTCCATTATCAAAAACCACCAAGGGCATGTTTCCGTGGAATCAGAAATGGGCGTGGGCACCACTTTCCATATATATCTCCCGGCCAGGGAAGCAAAACTTGCGGCCCCCAAGGAAGAACCGGCCATGCAGGTGCAGGGTTCAGGGAAAATCCTGATCATGGATGACGAAGCCGTGGTCAGGGAAGTCGTAGGAATTATGATTACTTCGGCCGGGTTTGAACCGGTCTATGCCCGGGACGGGTTTGAAGCCGTGGAGCTGTACAAACAGGCCTACGCCTCAAATGACCCCATTGTGGCCGTTATTTTGGATTTAACCATCCGGGGCGGCCTCGGGGGCAAGGAAACCATAAAACAACTGCGGTCCATCGACCCCCGGATAAAAGCCATTGTTTCCAGCGGTTATTCTGATGACCCGGTAATGGCTAATTATAAAGAATTCGGATTTAGCGGAGTAATAGCCAAACCTTATAAGATAGAAGGGTTGATTAAAGCTTTGCAGGAAGTGGTTGGAAATAGAGGATGAATAATACCCGTTTTCGGTTTTCAGTTTTCAGTTTCCGGTTAAAAACAATAAAGATATTAATGAGAGCATTAATACCAAGTCGAGACCTCTGCGAAATACCTATAATTGACTGGCTATCCCTTAAACTGGATTTTCCCAGGTCAGCTAATTGGCATTCGCCTGGTAAAATCCCCCGCCGAAGTAATACGAAGGAACATTCTTTTTCACGATGTAGTCGAATTCGCTCCCCAGGTAGTTAATTCCCGCGGCTTTATTTTTGCTCAGGGGCTGGTAGGGTTTGCCGGATTCCGCATCGTAATAGGAACTGACATAGACCTGACCCAGGGCCTTGGAAGTGGCGCCCAGTTCCTTGACCCCGGTGATCTCATAATACCCCTGCATGCCGTCTTGATCTTGGAGGTTTACTTTGCCCAGGGAATAGGCGCCCATCAGGGCATACACCGTGCCCTGGTAGTAGTCGCCGTTGCTATAATAAAAGGAAAAGTTGTACAAGGCGGCGATGTCCGCCTCCCAGAATACGCCGTCCTTAGCCCCGAAACGTAGGTAGGACGGGCCCTTCTTGAAAAGGTAGCCCGTTTCGCTGCCCAGGTACATGCTGCCCAAGGGCTTGCTGCTGTTCAGGGGCGTGTAGTGCTTGCCGCTTTCCGCGTCGTAGTAGTCGGTGACGAAGACTTTGCCGTATTTTTTGGCGTCCTTGGGCGTGCCCGCGGCCACCTCGGTAATCTCATAAATCCCCTTCTGCCCGTTTTCATCAGTTACGGTCTTGGTGTAGCCCTGGTAGTAAAGCCCGGAATTCCCTTCGGCGTAAACCTTGCCCGTATAATAATCGCCGTTGGCGTAAGTGAAACGGAAGGTATTCACCTGGCCCGCGGTATAATCGGCTTCCTCATACCCCTGGCCGAACCGGGTGGGCGCTGCGGGGCCGGCGATGTAACCGGATTCGCTGCCCAGGTAGCCGCTCCCCCCGGCATTCACGGGGACAAAGGTTTTGCCGCTTTCGGCGTCGAAGTAACTGTTCACCCGGACCTGGCCATAAAGGGAGGCGTCATTGCCGTAGGCGACCCCGGTGATCTGATAGGCGCCCACCTGGCCGTTTTCATCCCGGGTGGTCCAGGCCTGGCCCACGGAGTAGCCGTGGAAGAGTTCGGCGAAGGCCGTGCCTGTGTAGTAATCGCCGCCGCCGAAGGTGAACCGGAACTCATAGACGCCCAAGGTGTTGCCATCGGCTTCGTAGATCCTGCCGTCAATTCCGGCGCCGAAGAAGTATTCGGCTACGCCGTCGGTTTGGATGTAGCCGCTTTCGGAGCCCAGATAGTTATCGCCATGCGGGAGAGCGCTGGTCAGCGGGGGATAGATCTGAACGGTGTCCGCGTCGTTATAGGAGGTGACGAAGACCTGGCCTTTGGGGTCATAAGGATGGTAGATGTCGTCTTCCGCGGTAACGCTATAGGACCCCAACAGCAGGTTTTCGTCCAGAACGTTGTGGCTGGTGGCGCCCACGGAGTAGCCGAAATCCGGCGGCGCATAGACGTATCCCTGGTAAACGTCGCCTTTGTCCAGGAAAGCGTCGCCGTCGCTGTATTTGAAGGTGAAATCATAGCGGCGGGTGTAGAGGGCGTCGGCCTCAAGGATGGCCCCGGTTTCCGAGGCGCCGAACCGGAAGTCCTCGTTCTGATCGGACAGGATAAATCCCGATTCACTGCCCAGGTAATTGCTGCCCAGAGGCTGGTCATTCCCCAGGGGAGTATAGTTTTGGCCTGAGGCCGCATCATAGTAATTGTCCACGAACACCTGGCCGTATTTGCTGGCGTCTTCCACCAATTCCCGGCTGGTGATCTCGTAATAGCCCGCCTCACCCTGCTGATCCACGGTATTCATGTCCAGGGTATTCAAGAGGGGGTCCACGTTATAGCCGTAGTCCTGGCTGGCATAGACCCAGCCGGCATAGGAATCCCGACTGGGTTGGGCCAGCATCACCCGGGTGTGCTCGCCGTCGGACTGGAACCAGACGATATAACCTTCGTCGTTGAGACGCGGCAGCAGGTCATCATAGACGTTCAGGGTGACCCGGGTGATGGTCTCCTGGGAGTACAGGTAAACCTCCCGGCTGGTGCCCGCCAGTTCCTGCCAGACAATCTGGCCCAGGTTGTTAATCGTCGCATCGGTCTGAAGGAGGTTATCATCGGTGATTTGGGTGAGGGAAGAAGTCCCCAGGTCATAAAGAAAGATTTCCTGGTCCTGGCCCAAGCCTTCGGAAGCTTCCCAGACGATCTGGCCCAGGTTGTTGATAAACGGGTTGTTGTCTTCATTGGGGTTGGTGCTGATCACCTGGGTTAAGCTGGTGGTGGGATCGTAGAGGTAAATATCCGAAGAAGGATTTATGCCATCCCATCCGGCCCAGACGATCTGGCCCAAGTCATTGATGACCGGGGTGTTCTTGATCCCGTCCGGGTTGAAAAGATTGTTGGCGATCAGGGAAACCTGGCCGCCGCTGTACAGGTAAACCTCGGTCAGGGTGTCCCCCCCGGCCCAAACCACCTGCCCTTCGTTGTTGACCAAGGGATAGTAGATCTTGTAGGCCTCATGGGTCAGGAGGCTGGTCTGGCCATCCGCATACAGAAACAAGTCGGAAGAGCCGTCGGCGTTCCAGGTGGCATAAACGACCTGGCCCAGATCATTGATGGTGGGGAAGAGGTCCGGGACGCTGTTGGTGGTGAGTTGGGTGAAGCTGTCGTCCGGGTACTGGTAAAAGAAAATCTCCAGGGCGTCGGGGTTCGTCCGGGGATCGGCCCCGCCGTACCACACCGCCTGGCCCTCCTCGTTAAACTGGGGCGCATAATAGATGTTCTGAAAATCGGCGCCGGCGATGACGCGGGAAGAATAAGTGGGAGGCGCCTCCTCGTCATAGTAATGGGTGAAGAAATACTTGGCTCCCAAGTCGGCTTCGAAGATTTGGCCCTCGGTTCCGGCTCCGAAGTAAAAGTCGTTGACGTCGGCCTGGATGATGTAGCCGTATTCGCTTCCCAGATAATTTTCGGGATTTCCGGGGAACAGCCGGTCCCCCGAGTAAGAATTGCCGCTCTCATAATCGCCATACTCGGTCACAAAAACCTGGCCGAGCTGGCTGTAGTTTCCCGTAGGGGTGAAGTTGCCGACGGTGTAAGTGCCGTTGTTGCCGTATTCGTCCGCCCACTGGAAGCTGAGGTGGGAATCGACATAGTTCTCGGCGGCAAAACCGGAGCCCACATAATAATCGCCATTGGCATAATCAAACCGAAAGTCGTAGCTTCCGGCCAACAGGTCGGCCTCATATAATGTGTTGCTCTGGACGCCGAAGAGATGCCCCTGGTTGTTGACCGTGTAAATATAGCCGGATTCACTCCCCAGATAAGCGGCGCCGGAGGTTACGAAAAGATCGATATCGGCTGAAGTAAAATTCTGGTTGGTTTCCCCGTCGTGGTAGGAGGTGACGAAGACCTGGCCCATCAAATCAGGGTTGGCACCCTCTTCCAGCACCCCGGTAATCCGGTAGTATCCTGAAGCGCTGTTTTCATTGCCCTTAGTAATTTGCCGATCGCCATAATATCCATAGTCCGAGCGGGCATAGGCATAGCCCTTGTAATAATCGCCGCTGCCATCATTGTATTGGTACTCAAAACCATATTTGGCATAGGTGTACACCGTGCCGTTGCGGGCATAAAAAAAATAACGCCCCGGAACATCGCTGTTGATGCTGTGATAGATTAGGCCGGTCTCGGCGCCGTCAAGAAAGTACCCATCAATAGCAGAACCTTGCAATTCATAATAGGTCCCGGTATTTCGGGTGCCGTTGGAAAATCCGGCCCGGGCGGAGTTGCCCCCCAGACCTCCGGACCCGCCGCTGGCGTCTCCGGTCTCCCAGAGAATCCGCCCGTAATTGAACTCGATATCAAAGTCTCCCGAGCCCAAATCCTCTCGTTGAATTAAGACTACCTGGAAGCTGTTGGTTTTATCAGTGTGGCGGGAATAATATCCCACATCCACATAATTGACCCCAAAAGCCAGGTGCCCGTCCACCGTGCCGGCGCCATAAGTGACCACGTTTCCCGCCCGGGTGTCCACGTCGGCAAAGAAAGGGGCGATGATCTGACTGCCGGTGCTGGTGAGGTCATAGGGAGTGAAGGTGCTCTGAGGGCCGGCAAAGGTGATGTTGCCGTTGTTGTTGACATAGACCTGGGAGGCGGAATACCCGAAAAAGTCTATGGTGAATCCCAGATTTACCGCCCCCGTGGAGCCGTCATCATTGCCTGGCAGGGTATAGGTATTAAACCCTGACCGGATGGCCGAACCTGCGGTTTCGTAAAGAGAGATGGTCCCTCCTGAAAAGACCGGCCCCTGAGTCCCGATATTCGGGCTCAAGCCTATTTGGGCCCAGGCCGGCGAGATCCAGCTCAGAACCGTGAGCGCCACCAACAGACGCAGGACTACCCCAAGACGCCTGCCGCTATTTTCCCTTAGCATAAGCCCTCCCCCGGCTGCTCAGTGGGTGGAAAGGATAAGGTTCAGCCTAAACTGATCAAGACCGAAACTGCTCGGTGAAAAGGCCAGGAAACTGTGAGACTTGGATGGTTGATAAGCCGGGCTTATTCTCCGGGGATATACTGAAGATGACCAGGAGCCCATAATCCCTCTCAACCTTCTTTTCAGGCTAATGGGGGAACCCCATTTCATGATCGGGACCAAAACAGGTTAGCGTAATTATATCTATACAGCACAGCTTCCATGTCTTTGATTATTCAATGGATTTGCCAGTTCCGAATTTTAAGACTCTGTAAATTTTAAGCAATTATTATGCCAGCTTTTATTCAGAGAATTTCTAATAGATATTACGTACTTCCGCCAATAATATTTTTAATAGCAATGTTTAACCAAATTTACATGTTCACAGTTCTTTACACAATCAAGTTAAACTACCCGCTAATTTGCTGACCTCGGACCGCAACCCTGAAAAGATCTAGACCTTGCTGAAAGACCGGCTATACATGGAGTGTGCCAAACTTTAATTAATTCAGGTGAAAAAGTCAAGTTAATACCTCTGTAAAAACTCTTCAGTAAATTCAAGCTTAATCTAATGATTTTAAGAGATTCTTTCGGTAAATGGTGAGCGTATGCTTAAACCTCCAAGACTCACATGTTGGTCCACCTGAATTATCCTTGGGAAAACCAAGGGGCTGGCTGAATGGCCAACCCTCGTTGATTTCCTGGTTCCCCTTCTTGGACTTATTTCACAACGAATTGATGATGTCTTTCAAAAAAATACTTATACTTTCCAGTATGTTCCCCCAAGAAGGCTTTGTTGGTATATAATAGGCATCGATTTCTTATACAGGAGACGAACATGCATAATCTGACTCGCATAACCTTTAATCCCGAGGTCATGGGAGGCAAGCCTTGCATCCGTGGGATGCGGGTAACGGTAGGGACCATTGTCGGATTGATCGCTTCCGGCAAGACTATTGACGAGGTGCTGTCAGATTATCCTTACCTGGAGCGGGAGGACGTGCTCCAAGCCTTGGCTTATGCAGCCTGGCGGGCCGAAGAAAGGGAAGTGCCCATGGTGTCATGAAGATACTGATTGACATGAATCTGCCGCCTCGATGGGTGCAAGTGTTTGCCGGAGCCGGCTTGGAGGCGGTTCACTGGTCCCAGGTAGGCGCGGCCGCCGCTCGTGATCGGGAGATTATGGCTTGGGCCAGGGATAACGGCTATGTCGTCTTTACCCATGACCTTGATTTCTCGGCCCTGTTGGCGGCTACGAAAGGAGAAGGCCCGAGTGTCATCCAGGTCAGAACGCAAAATATCCTCCCGGAAGCAATAGGGAACCTGGTGATCGATTCTGTGAAACGGTTCCGCAGCGAACTTGAAAAAGGTGCCATAATAACGCTTGACCCCGGCCGAGCGAGGGTTCGCATCTTACCTTTTAAGCCATAAGTTGACTATATTATGAAAGATCATGAAGTTGTTGAGGCTTTTGTGGCGTATCTTCGTGAGAATGGATACCCGGGACTTTGCATTGATCGGAGACCAGAAAAAGAAAATCGCCAGTCTAAAGACATTGATGCAATCGCGGGACCATTCGCCATCGAACATACCCTTATTTCAACCTATCAAAACCAAAAAGCCCAAAACGATTGGTTCACCAAGGCTATGGCAAAGCTTGAGTCCGAATTGCCGATTCCACCCTATGAATTGGTCATTTGCTCGGATTATGATGCAGTAAAAAAAGGACAGGATTGGCCGAAGATTCTAAATGCGCTCAAGAACTGGATCACTCAGGAAGTGCCTCAATTGGCGGATGGGGAATATTATTTTGACAGCCTTCCAAGAATTCCTTTTCCGCTTAGAGTAGAAAAATCAAGTGATGGAACCCCCGGTATCTATTTTATGCGTCGCCTGCCTGAAAATAATGATTCGCTCCCATCAAGAATGTTCGAGCACTTGACCTCCCGAAAAAAAATACAAAAGCTTATTCCTTATAAAGCGGATGGATATACCACAGTCTTTCTGATTGAAGGCAATTTGACCCGAAATAAGATGTTTCATGCAATAAGGTTGGCCTTTCCCGATGGTCTTCACCACGATCTCGATGAGATATGGTATGTCCCTACCTGGGGAAACCATATCGGTAAATTCATCAACCTGCCGAAATGGGGCGCGAACAAGAAATGACGGCTGATTGATTTAAACTTTGAAAAATAAAAAACCCCTTGAATATCAAGGGGTTTTAAATTTTCGTGGCTCCCCGGGACGGATTCGAACCGCCGACCAAGTGGTTAACAGCCACCCGCTCTACCGGCTGAGCTACCGGGGAGTATTGGGCAAGATTTGGCTGGGGGACTAGGATTCGAACCTAGATAGGCAGATCCAGAGTCTGCTGTCCTGCCGTTGGACGATCCCCCAATTGCACCATTTTTTATATGCCGGATGGGCCGGGTTGTCAAGGGGCCGCCCGGAGAGGAAATGGGGGAGTTTTAGCCGTCAGCGGTCAGCTATCAGCAGTCAGCGGCCAGCTAATTTAGAGAATTTCTTGGCTGAAAGCTGATAGCTGAAAGCTAATAAAGCCATCATCTTACAATGAGCACGCTGCACGGGGCGTGGCGGCTCACCTTTTCCGCGGTGGTGCCCAGGAATCTGGCCCAGACCTCGGAAAGGCCGCTGTGGCCCACCAAAATCAAGTCAAACTTCCCTTCTATCGCCACCTCCACGATGGTCTTGGCCGGGTGGCCGACGCGGATCCCGGTCTTCACTTCGATCCCGGCTTCCTGGCCCCGCCTCCGGACTTCCTCCAGCAGCTTGCCGAAATACTCGTTGGCCAGAGCCTTTTCTTCCTGAACTTCATCAATGGTGGCGCTGAAGCGGGGGATTTCCTCCACCGCCAGGGTTCCAGAGTTCGCCGTGATGGATCTGGGCCAGCTTGATGCCGGCCTCCAGGGCCCAGTTGGCCCCATCGGGACCGTCATAGGCCAATAAAATTTTCTTAAATATTCTGACCCTCCTGCGGCAAGACGTTCTCAGGCTGCCTGCTGATTTCTAGCTTGCGCCAACTCCCGGGATATCCGGAAAAATAGGGGAATGGCTGCCAGTTGGGCGAGCACCGAAAAGGCGATTAAATAACCTATGGAAATATCGTACAAAATGCCCATCAGAGCGCTTCCTAGGAACCAGAACAGGCCGAAGCCGGTGTTAAAAATGCCGTAACCGGTGGCCCGGCGATCTTTGGGGACCATCTCCGCCAGCGCGGCCTTGATGATGGACTCCTGGGCCCCCATGCCGATTCCCCAGAAGACCATGCCCAACAGGGCGAGATTAAAGCCTCCCAAAAAGACCAGGGGAGCAAAAAGTGCGGATAAAATTGAGACACCCATGATAACCGACATTCCCAGGCGATCGAACAGACGGCCCAGAATGAGCGCCGCGATTGCATCCACTCCCATGGCCACGGCATAAAATATTGGAATCCAGTTGGGCGAGGCCACCGATGCTTTGCCGAAATGGTAGGCGATTAAAGGAAAATCAGCATAGCCGGCGCCAATCAACCCCACGGCAGCAACATATAGCCAGTAAGGGTGGGGCAATCCTTTAGTTTCCAGCTTTGGAGTGGCCACTTCCAAGTGCTGAGGATGGGGATAAAGGCGGGCGGCGATAATAATGACCAGAACCGCCAGGATAGCCGGGATCAACAAATAAGCAAACCCAGCCCGATAGCCGCCATTAAAATATAGAACTGCGGCAACAATGAGAGGTCCTAACATGGCGCCTATCTGGTCCATGGCCTCATGGAAACCGAAACCCCACCCTCTCCCCACCTCGGCGGTGGCGTGGGATAGCATGGCGTCCCGGGCCGGAGTGCGAATGGCCTTGCCCAGGCGTTCCATTAAGATCAGAAAAGCTGCAAACTCCCAACTTCCCGCTAAAGCCAGCAGCGGCACGGCAAACAGGTTCAGGGCGTAACCCACGAAGGTAATGGACCAATATTTTCCAAGCCGGTCAGTAAGGTAACCCGAAACAAGCCTCAAGGCATAACCGATGAACTCTCCCAAACCGGCTACGATCCCTACTACGGTAGCGCTCGCATTGAGGCTGCCTAAAAAGGGACCGCTGATGCTGCGGGCCCCTTCATAGGTCATATCGCTGAAGAGGCTGACCACCCCCACCAGGATGATGAATCGCCACGCTTCGGCCCGGTTGAGATCCCTGGTTGCCATGGTATGGGTTAAGCTTCCAGGACCTCCCAATATTTTTCAAAGGAATAATCCCCCGGGGTATAGCAGTGGCTCATGGTTTTTCCCTTACCCCGGGGCTGGTCCTCTTGGACTTTCCAGAAGCGGAGGTAAATGGCCGGCACCAGGTGGGTCGGGCCGCCGGCCTCTTTGGGTTGATCCATCCAGAGCTCCTTTTCTTCGATGACCTTCCAGACGGTGCCGTGGCGCCGATGGCGCACCCGCTCCCCCACCCGGGGCAGCCTCAAGGACTCATGGAGGACCTCGAAGCGGTAGATATTGACCTCTTCCTTTTCCAGGACCTTTTCCCCCAGCAAGGAGATGACGATGGCCCCCGGCGGCGACGTGACCAGGACGGAGAGCACCGCCAGGGCCAGAATGATCTCGCCTCCGGGCACCCCCGCCTCCAGGGGCAGGGCGCCAATGGCCGCCTGCACCGTAGCCTTGGGAATATAAGACATGACACAGAACATCTTTTCCCGGAAATTGAGGCCGGCTCCCAGGACCGAGAGGTAGGTCCCCAGGGAACGGAAGACCAGGCCGATGGCGATTATGGCCAGACCCGCGGCCCCGGCGCCCCAGGCCACTTTGGGATTTACCTGGGCCCCCACCAGCACGAAGAGCAAGAGTTCGGCAAAAACCCAGAGTCGTTGCAATTTCTGAGCAATGAGATGTCCCAGGCCCTCGGCCTTTTCCAGAATGACCAGGCCCATAGCCAGGACCCCCAACAGGGAGGCGATGGGGACCACGTCTTTGGCCACATCGCCGATCCAGGTGAGGGAAATGGCCACCCCCAGCACCAGGATGGTGCGCCGGGGGCTGGCCAACTCGAAGCGACTGAAAAACAGGTAGAGCAGATAGCCGGCCACCAGCCCCAGGAAAGTTCCCAGGATAACCGCGATGGGGATATTGGCCAGATCCCACAGGATACTCCCCTGGATGCCCTGATAAAGGGCCAGGAACTGGGTAAAGACGACAATGGCAAAGACATTGTCCAGGGCGGACCCGGCCAGCAAAAAGGTGGGAATGCCTTTCTTGGCGCCCTTGCCCTGCTCCATGAAGTAAATCATCATGGGGATTACCACCGCGGGAGACACTGCCCCCAAAATTGCCCCCAACATCGCCGCCTGGAGCCAGGAAAAAGAAAGGAGATAAGTTGCCGCCAGGGTGACCCCGGCAATCTCGCAGGAGGCCGGGATAAAGGACATGAGCAGGGCCGGGCGGGCGGTGCGGTTCAGGGTCTCCCGGCGCAAGGTAAACCCGGCTCGAAGTAGGATGACAATCAGGGCGATTCGGCGAAAGTCGGCGGAAACCGCCATCATTTCGGGCTGGAGCAAGCCCAGGACATGCGGGCCCACCAGGATGCCCACCAGCAGCATACCCACCAGACCCGGCAATTTCATCCGGCGGAACAGGTAATCCGCCGCCAACCCCAGGATGATGATGATTGCTAAACTGACGGCCATGATTCCTCCCCAAAATCTAGCCGTGGAGGAGGCCAATAAAAAAAGCCCCTGACCGTACCCAGCGAGATCAGGAGCCATCAGCGTTTCCGCGGTTCGGGCGTAGACTACTCCGCCCCGGCGGACCCCATCGCCTTATCGTGTTCCTTATACCACGGCCAGGGGTGGAGTTCAAGAATTATTGTCAGAAAGGGGAATGGTTATTCAGGTATAATATCAATTATGACTCATTTTCGACAGTTGGCAAAAAATAGTTTTGGGTTATCAAGGGGTTAAGGCTTGTGAACAAAGCTTTACCACCACGCGCCACTGACGTCAGGGTCGGGCACTGGGCTCAAAATTTGTTTGCTGTTCAATTTCGGGAAACCTAAAGTCGAAATTAAACGCAATACTGTTCACTTAAACACCCCTTTAGGGGCGAGGTCTCCTCGCCCGTGTTTAAAAATGCTAATTTATCGGGCGGGGAAACCTCGCTGCGACAAATAGCAATCGCCGATGCTTAAGTGAAGAGCATTGAAATTAAACGTATTGTTTTATAATTATTATCCGTGTTAATCTGTGCTAATAACCCTGGGATTCTTGTTTTTTGGCAAAGAATTTGCTTGCAAGATGCTGATTTGAATAAGTAATCAGTTCAATTTTTCAGTTTGGTTGCGGCCATCGGCCGCGATGTGTTCATCTGTGGTGCAAAAATTGGAGCATAGGGATGCAAGTGCCGAGCGGCTCAACAGAAGACATTATTTTCCGCCCCTGCGCCCGGGCTTTTTTTGTTTATTATGTGGCCCTGGCCATCTTTTTCATCGGACCCCTTATTAACCCGGCAGTGGGCCTGCCCATATGGTTGGGATTTATCATGGGGGCATTGGTGGTGGCCGCCGTGGCCTACATGCGAGGCCAGGCGTACCGCATTTCCTCCCAGGGTCTGAGCAAGACCTGGCGCTGGCCGGTTCGGCGTCAGGACCTGCCCTGGGCGAACCTGGGTGAAGTCCAGGTGCGCCGGGGCCTCACCCAGACCCTCCTTCGGGTGGGCAACCTTTACATTATTGACCAGGTCCGGGGGGATAACATGTTCTGGTTCGGCCTGGCGGACCCCAAAGCGGTTAAAGAACTCATCGAAGGAAGGCGGCCATGAACCTGGGAGAAGAACTGGCGGCTCCGGCCGGATCCGGCGAACCGGCAAGCCTCAAACCTCTTGCCTGGGAAGACCCGGAGGAGCCCTCCTGGGCCGGATTCTGGCGCACCCTTCGGGAGGCCCTGTTTCACCCTGGGAGGCTTTTTCAGGCCCCGGGGCAACGCTGGCAGGAACCCCTGGCCTTCGGGCTCATCACCGGCGTTGCGGGCCTGTTGGCGGCCCTTTACTGGCAGTTGCTCCTGTCCCTGGCCATCTCCCGGCTGGGAGATGGAATGGCGAGCGGCGTGGCCCTCGTTTTACCTGGAAAAATGAAATTTTTTCTGGCCCTAATGGTCCTGGCCCCGATAATGACCCTGGCCAACCTGGGGTTAAACGGCCTCTGCCTGTGGGGGGCGGCAAGTCTCACCGGCTGCCGGCCGGCATTTCTTCCCGTCTGGCGCATCACCGGCTATGCCCAGGCGGGCATGGTGGCGGCCCTGCTCCCCTTCCTGGGTGGGCTGGCGGCCGGGGTGTGGGTGCTCTGCTTAACTTACCAAGGGATAAAAACCGTGTTTGGGTTGAGCCGGGGCCGGGTCTGGGCCACCCTGCTCATCTTCCTGTTCCTGGAGATAATGGCGCTGCTGGTGCTGGTGGGATGCCTAGTGGGGTTCCTGGGCCTGATGGGGCTCATGCTCCTCTGGGGTTTGACCTGATTCGGCTTCAGCTTGGCGCTTCTTCTTAATCCTAAAAACGTGGGCCACCCAACCGGCCGCGAA
>Ga0194126_10003851_pt1 | contig 23320 bp, 20 predicted proteins | sample TA2KigC150mmetaG_FD_148641 | JGI IMG/M metagenome (GOLD analysis project Ga0194126, IMG submission 148641) | Freshwater microbial communities from Lake Tanganyika, Tanzania - TA2015035 Kigoma Deep Cast 150m | ecosystem: Environmental > Aquatic > Freshwater > Lake | place: Tanzania: Lake... | reverse complement strand
TTTCTACTTCCATGTTGCCACCGCCTGGGTCGGCATGTTGGGCTTCATGGCCGCCGGCGTGGCAGGCATCGCCTACCTGCGCAGCCACCGACCCAAATGGGACATCGCCGGTGTGGCAGCCGTCGAGATCAGCCTGGTCTTCTTCCTGATCGCCATCGTGCTCGGCTCGGTCTGGGCGCGCCCGGCCTGGAATACCTGGTGGACCTGGGAGCCGCGCCTGACAACCGCCGCCATTACCGAACTCATCTACATCGCCTACTTCCTGCTGCGCAGCGGCATCGAAGACCCCGACCGGCGCGCCCGCTTCGGCGCAGTCTACACGCTGGTCGGGGCGGTCAGCGTCCCGGTCACCTTCATAGCCATCCGCCTCTTCCGCACCATCCACCCGGTGGTGGTCGGCACGCAGAGCGCCGAGGCCCAGGGCGGCTTCAACATGAGCGCAGACATGAGACTGGCATTCTTCTTCGCCCTGTTCGCCTTCACCGTCATTTTCGTTGACCTGTTCTGGAACCGCATCCGGCTCGGCAACCTGGCGCGCAAGGTCGAAGAACTCAAACTGAAAGTCATGGAATAGGAGACCCCATGTCCACACCCGATACCACTGCCTACCTGGTCGGCGGATACGTTGTCTTTTTCAGCGTCATGCTGGCCTACCTCGCCAGCCTCTTCATCCGCTGGGCCAACCTGCAGCGTGACCTGAGGACCCTGGAAGAGATCGAAAAAAAGTAATTGCACGCGAGCCAAAGTCCGCTATAATGATAGCGGACTTTTTCATCCGCCTCCGATCCTCCCGGGGATATGAAACGCCGACCGTTTTCCTACCGTGGTACATTCCTCAGCCTGGCGCTGGCGCTCTGGCTGGGATTTCTACCCGCCTCCGGGACCCGGAGCGTGTCCGCCGCGCCCCAGCCGCCTCCCGGACCGGACCGTTTCGCCGCCATCCTGGTGGACTACACCGCATACAAATGGTGGCTGGTCGGTTTCCAGGACAACCAGGTGGCCTGCCAGTTCTACACCGACCACGAAGGCTGGCCGGATGCGGCCGATGTCTATCGCGGCTGCGGGCAGGAGACCTACGACGCCTGGCGGACGACCCCCTACTGCCCGGCCTTGAGCCAGGGTGGGTCGCCAGCCTCCTGCCCGGGGTATTACCTGCACCTGGTCGGTTCCGGACCGGCGCAGCAGACTGTCGGGGTGGCGCTGCCGCCCCCGGTCGTCTGGCTGACGCTGGAAGGCTGCACCTCGGCCTCCGCCACCAACTTCTGTCCCGGTGCGCCGGTGCTGGTCCTGACCGGCGACGAACCGCTGCCGAACGAGACCATCCTCGGCATCGAAGGCTACCTGGATGGCGAACCGTTCGCCTGCGGGGCGACCTGCGAACTGGTATTGGAGACCACCGGCGAGGAGGGGGCGCTGCTGGAATTCTGGGCCTATTCCAGTTACGGCGATTCGACCGTCGCCTACGAAGCCAGCCTGCGGGTGGCCGATGCCCCTCTGGCGAGCGACGACCAGGCAGGCTACTATGTCGATGTGCTCGGCAGCCAGTGGGCGGGAGAGCCGGCAGCCGGCTGCGCCCAGACCTGGGAGGCCTTCCCGCCGGTCGGAGGCTTGCCGCCCTGGCTTTTTACCCCCGAAGATCCCTCCGCCCTGGCCTCCAGCATCCCCTACGAATACCTGGCAGCCAACCTGATCCGGCGCGGCGCCGTGGACGTGGGATCCTGCCCGGACGGTGGTTTCAGCGGCGGGGCGGTCAGCGCCTGCGGCCTGGAGGCGGCCCTTCCCGCCGTGCAGGAGTGGCAGAACCGCTTCGACGGTCAGATCCTGGCTGCCGCCGCCGAGACCGGGGTCCCGGCCCAATTGTTGAAGAACCTCTTCAGCCGCGAGAGCCAGTTCTGGCCGGGGCTGGTCTCCGGCACGCCGGAGGTCGGCCTGGGCCAGTTGACCGACAACGGCGCCGATACGGCCCTGTTATGGAACCCGTCCTTCTACGAACAGTTCTGCCCGCTGGTGCTGGATGACAGCCTCTGCCGGAAGCGCTACACCCACCTCCTGCCAGAATACCAGGCGCTGCTGCGCGGGGCGCTGGTGCGCAACGTGGACGCCTTCTGCGAGGACTGCCCGTTGGGGATCGACCTGCGCCAGGCCGATTTCAGCATCGCCATCTTCGCCGAGACCCTGGTGGGCAACTGCGAGCAAGCCGGGCGCATCCTGCGCAACATCACCGGCGACGCCCCTGGCGAGAGCAGCGCCTACGAGGACCTGTGGCGTTTCACTCTGGTCAACTACAACGCCGGGCCGGGCTGCCTGACCATCGCCATCGAGGACACCATCGCCGCTGGCGAGGAACTGGACTGGGAAAACCTCGCCACCCACCTGACCCCTGTCTGCGAGGGGGCGCGGGATTACGTGGAGGATATCGGGCGGGCGCCGTGATATCCACGGCGAACCATGGGGGTATTTCTGGCAGCCCAGTCCTTCCGATTTGCCAGTCGCAGGTTCCTTTGAACTCCCTCCCATCCTGTGCTAAACTTGGCGCATCCTGCCCTGGAGCCGCGCCATGCTGACCCTGCCCGAAATGATGTTGTTCGTCATTGCCGCCGCCCTTTCGGTCGTATTCACCTGGCGCGGCGCGGCGCGTATCGTCCGCCAGATCGGCGGCGGGCAGGGACGGCCGGATTGGAAGGCGGCCATCCGGCGCATCCCGGCGGTTGCGGCGCGGGCGCTCACCTTCCAGCCGGTCTTCCGTTTCCGGCCCATCCCCAGCCTGTTCCACGCCCTCATCGGCTGGGGTTTCCTGTACTTCCTGCTGGTCAACATGGTGGAACTGGCGCAGGGATATTTCCCCGGGACGCGGGATCTCATCGAACACCTCGGCCTGGCGGGTGACCTGTTCCGCCTGTTCGCTGACATCTCCACTACCGCCGTACTGGCGGGGATCGTGGCGATGGAGGCGCGGCGGTTCATCCTGCGCCCCGCCACGCTGACGGCGCGCCGGGAGACCTTCCTCAGCCCGGCGGCCCGCAAGGGCATCAAGCGGGATTCGGCCATCGTGGCTGTGTTCATTTTCGTCCATATATCCGCCCGGCTGGCGGGCGAATCGATGTTCCTGGCCGGGACCGGGAGCGGCGACCCCTGGCAACCGGTCGCATCGACGGCGGCCAGGCTGTGGGCGGGGTTGGCTCCGCAGGCGCTCGTTACCGGCCAGCATATCGCCTTCTGGCTCTCGCTCGGTACGATCCTGGCCTTCCTGCCCTATTTCCCCTATTCGAAACACATCCATATGTTCTTCGCCCCGCTCAACCTGTGGCTCAAACCGCAGCGCCGCTCGATCGGCGAACTGGGCCGGTTGGACTTCGACAATCCCGCTGTTGAGCAGTTCGGCGCTTCGAGACTGGCCGACCTGGGATGGGAGCAGGTGATGGACTCCTACGCCTGCATCATGTGCTTCCGCTGCCAGGAGGTCTGCCCGGCCTACCAGACCGGCAAGGCGCTCTCGCCGGCCGCGCTGGAGATCAACAAACGGTATTTGTTGAATCATGCCGGGAAATCCCCCCTCTCGCAACTCAGGAAAGACGGGGCGGGTGGGAATATCGCACCCCTGCCTGGAGCGCCCCTGACCGAGTCCGTCATCCCGGAGGAGGCGGTCTGGGCCTGCACCTCCTGCGGGGCGTGCGTGGACATCTGCCCGGTCGGCAACGAGCCGATGCGCGACATCCTCGATATCCGCCGCTCGCTGGTATTGATGGAGAACGCCTTCCCGCGACAACTGGAGACCGCCTTCCGGGGTATGGAACGTTCCCTGAACCCGTGGGGGCTGCCCCAAGCCGAACGGATGAAATGGGCCGAAGGGCTGCACGTGCCGACCATCGCCCAGAACCCGCGGCCGGATATCCTGTGGTGGGTGGGCTGCGCCCCCGCCACCGATGCCCGCGCCCAGAAGACGGCGCAGGCCTTTGCGAAGATCCTGGCCGCTGCCGGGGTGGACTATGCCGTGCTGGGCCGGGCCGAACAGTGCACCGGCGATTCGGCGCGCCGCGCCGGGAACGAATACCTGTTCAACGAACTGGCGAATGCCAATGTGTCGCTGCTCAACTCTGTCGGGCCGAAACGGATCGTGACCACCTGTCCGCACTGCCTGCATACCCTCAAGAACGAGTACCCGGCTTTTGGCGGCAACTACGAGGTCATCCACCACACCCGGTTGATCAACGAACTGGTGGGGGCGGGAAAACTCCAGTTGGAGGCGACACCGGGCGACCTGCGGGTGACCTTCCACGATCCCTGTTACCTGGGCCGCCACAACCGGGTGTTCGATGAGCCGCGGGCAGACCTGAGAGCCGCCGGGCTGGTGACGGTCGAGATGCCGCGCCATGCCGAGAAGTCCTTCTGCTGCGGGGCGGGCGGGGCGCAGATGTGGAAGGAAGAAGAACCCGGGACGGAGAATGTCAACAAGGCGCGCTTCGCCGAGGCCAAAGCCGCCCTGCAAAGTGCAGCAGGACCCTCGGCTGGCGCCGGGGCGCTGGCGGTCGGTTGTCCCTTCTGCATGACCATGCTGAATGACGCATCCAAAGCGGACGGGGAGGCGGTTAAAGTGATGGATGTCGCAGAAATTGTAGCCAAACGTCTGAAGTAATTCCTCCGGCAAACTGCTATACTGGGTGACAGGAACCACTCCAGAGGCCGGTCCCCACCGCCTGGGGGACCGCGCCATCCGCTCGTTGCTCGAGGAGGTGTCTATGAGTTTGGCCCGCAAGTTCATCATTGCCGGGGCAACGGTGGTCGTCATCGCGGGGGTCTTGCTCGCTGCGACAACCCTGCATGGGCTGGCATACCAGGACACTGGAAACGGGGGAACGACAGCTGTCGATGCCGCTCTCGACCTGCCGCCGGCCAAGACCGAACCCTGCCTGCACTGCCATATCGAAGGGGAGAACACCAGCCTGTGGACACCGCTGGCGCGCTGGCTGGTCTTCGGCGCTCTCGGGCTGGTATCCGCCTTCGGCATCTACCAGTCCGCTTCGGTCTGGACCCGGCGCAAGCCTTTCGAGCCGCTTACCGCCCGCGCCGCAGGTTGGGTGGACGAACGCTACCAAATCTCCGAGCCGCTTTCCAAGATCCTCAAGAAACCGGTGCCGAAGTTCGCCCTGCACTGGTGGTACTGCCTGGGCGGGATCACGGCTTTCCTATTCGTCGTCCAGGGCATCACCGGCATCATGCTGGCCTTCTACTACAAGCCGACCGCCGCTGAAGCCTACGCCAGCATCCAGTTCATCGAAAATGAAGTCCTGTACGGGGCCGCCATCCGCGCCATCCACCACTGGGCCGCCAACGGCATGATCGTGATGTGCGTGGCGCACATGCTGCGGGTCTTCATCATGGGCGCCTACCAGAAGCCGCGCGAGTTGAACTGGGTCAGCGGCGTGCTGCTGCTCCTGCTGACGCTCGTCTTCGGTTTCACCGGCTACCTGCTACCCTGGGACCAGCGCGCCTACTGGGCCACCACGGTCGGCACCGACATCGCCGGGACTTTCCCGGCCATCGGCGACCTGGTACTGGTAATGTTGAGGGTCGGCTGGGATGTCAGCGAGGCCACCCTGGGCCGCTTCTACGCCCTGCACATCATCGTCACCCCCCTGCTGACGGTGGCCTTCATGCTGGTACATTTCATGATGATCCGCCGCCTGGGCGTCAAGAAGCCGTTATAGGAGGCTGCCATGACCACTCCCAATCCTGAACAAGAAAAAGACAGCGTCCCCTTCTACCCCGACCACGTCCGCACCGAGTTCTACGTGGTGATCGGGATCGTCGTGCTGGCATTCATCATCGGCGTGCTGGGTATGATGTTCCCGGTCGGCCTGCAGGACCCGGCCGACCCGTTGAACACACCGCTGCACGTCAAGCCGGAATGGTACTTCCTGGCGCTCTACCAGTTGCTCAAATATGTCCCGCCCACCGTGATCGGGATCGAAGGCCCGGTGCTGGGCGTGGTGGTGATCCTGCTGGCCGTCCTGGCGCTGGTATTCTGGCCCTTCCTGGACAGGAAATCCGACAGTAAGAAAGCAACCTGGATCCGCCTGGGACTGTCCCTGTTCATCCTGGTACTGTTCATTGCCCTGACCATCTGGGGCGAGGTGAGTTGACCATGCCCGACATTACCCGACGTGACTTCCTGAAAATGCTCAACGGCGCCGGCGCCCTGCTCGGCCTGGGCGTCGTGGCGACCCCGGTGGTGGCCTACTTCTACCCGGCCAGGCTGGAGGAGATGCCTTCCGAGCCGGCGCTGGTCTGCGCCGAGGCGGAACTCCCCATCGGCGAATCGAAGACCGTCAAGTTTGGCCGGTACCCGGCCATCATTGTCCACTTGGAAGAAGGCTTGAAAGCCTATTCCGCAGTCTGCACCCATTTCGCCTGTCTCGTCAAATGGAACCCCGAGGCCGTGCGCCTGGAATGTCCCTGCCACGATGGCTACTTCAGCCCATCCGATGGCAGCGTGGTGGCGGGACCTCCTCCCGCCCCGCTGACCCCCCTGGTGGCCGAAGTGGTGGACGGGCAGGTTTACGTCAAAGTAGGTGAATCATGACCGTCGCGACTGGAATCAAACCTCCCGTGACCGCCGACAAATTGAAACTGCATAAAGGCGCCTTGAAGGATTTCTTCGTCAACATCCTCGGCCAGGTGCGCATCCTGTCGAAGATCTACCCCGGCCTGATGCACTTCATGCTCTTCTGGGGCGTGGCCATCCAGGCAGTCGGGACGATCGTCAACATCCTCAACATGGCGCTCTTCCTGCCGTGGGTCATCACCATCCCGCGCTCCGGCTGGTACCTGGGCTACGAACTGGTCATGGACATCGCCGGGGTCTTCGTCATCCTTGGCGTGCTGATGGCCGCCTTCCGCCGCCTGGCGCTGCGTCCCAAAACGCTTTCCAACAACTGGGACGACTGGTACGCCCTCGGCATGCTGCTCCTGATCGCCCTTTTCGGCTTCACCAACGAAGGCCTGCGCATCCTCGCCACCGCCCCGGACTGGGCGGCCTGGTCGCCGGTCGGGAACTGGGTCGCCGGCCTGATGGCGGCCAGCGGGCTGACGGTCGAGGCCGCCGCCGCCCACGACTGGATCGTCGTGCTGCACGCCGTCACCGCCCTGATCTTGGTGGCATCCATCCCGTTCACCAAGATGCGCCACCTGGTCAACGCCCCGCTCAACATCCTCTTCCGCCCACAGCGCGCCATGGGGGCCCTGCCGAAGATCGAAGAGATCGAAACGACCGAAGCGCTGGGAGTGGGCAGGATCACCGAGTTCACCCCGCAACAACTGCTCTCCTTCGACGCCTGCCTGAAATGCGGACGCTGCCAGGAGGCCTGCCCGGCCAACTATAGCGGCATGGATTACTCGCCGCGCGACCTGGTCCAGATGCTGCGTAAAGCGATGGTCTCCTCCCTGCTGACCGGCGAGACCAAACCGGATGCAGAACTGCTCGGCAATGCCGTACCGGAGGATTACTCCTGGCAGTGCACCACCTGCGGGGCCTGTATCGCCAAATGCCCGGCGTTCATCAACCCGGTCGACGAAGTGGTCGACCTGCGCCGTTACCAGGCGCTGACCAGCGGCCGGATGCCGCGCTCGGTCGGCGATACCATGCGCAACCTGGAACGGCAGGGCAACCCGTGGGGCATGCCGCCCGAAGGCCGCCTGGCCTGGGCCGAGGGGCTGGATGTCCGCCAACTGGCGCCCGGCGACCAAGTGGATGTGCTCTACTTCACCGGCTGCGCAGCCGCCTTCGACGAACGCAATAAAAAAGTGGCGCGCGCCTTCGCCAAACTAATGAAGAAGGCGGGGGTGGACTTTGGCGTGCTGGGCTTCGACGAGATGTGCTGCGGCGAGACCGCCCGCCGCATGGGACACGAGTACATGTTCCAGGAGTTCGCCAGGCAGAACATCGAGACTCTCGGCAAGGTCAAGTTCAACCGGGTTGTGACTGCCTGCCCGCACTGCTTCAACACCCTCAAACACGAATATCCCCAGATGGGCGGGGATTTCAAGGCGCTGCACTACACCGAACTGCTGGCAGAGTTGGATCTACCGGCAGCGTCCGCCAACGGGAATGGCATCCACGGCAGACTGGCCTATCATGATTCATGTTACCTGGGTCGCTACAACGACATCTACAAAGCCCCACGTCAATTGCTCGACCGGGCTGGGGTCCAGCGGGTGGAGATGGCGCGCAAGTTGGAAAACAGTTTCTGCTGCGGCGGGGGCGGCGGCGGGATGTGGGTCGAGACGGATGCCAGCACGCGCATCAACCACCGCCGTCTCAAGGATGCCCAGGACGCCAAAGCCGGGGTGGTGGCGACCGCCTGTCCCTACTGCCTGTTGATGTTCGATGACGCCATCCGCTCGAAGGATGCCGGCGGGCAGGTGCAGGTGCTGGACATTGCCGAAGTGCTGGAGAAACAACTGGAGATCTGAAACCTGGCCGCCGTCCCGCCGGAAACAGTGGGACGGCGGCTACCTGGAGAGAGTCCGAGGCTGGCATGTCGAATTGGGCGCTGCATACGCACGGCGATCCGCTCGGTGCATTGGAAAAGTTCCTCGCCCGCGCCTGGCAGGCTGCCGGGCTGGAGGCGATGCTCGTCCCGGCTGGCGAGAAGGAACAGCCGCGCCTGTTGACCGACCCGGCGGGGCTGCTTGGCAGCGACCCCTTCCTGCCGCTGATGCTGGTCAACGCCGCCCGCCTGCTGCCGGAGGTACTCGAACGGTGCAAAGGCATGCGCCTCGGCCTGCTCCTCCGCCCGTGTGAACTGCGCGCCCTGCGCCAGATTCTGAAGCGGAAGGCGTTCGTACCCGGTCCGCTCACCATCTTCTGCGTGGACTGCCTGGGGACCTACCCGCTGGATGACTTCGACTGGCGGACAGACCGCAAGGGACCGGGCGCCAGCCTTTCGGAAGAACTGCTCCATTTTGCCCCCCAGGGCGGGATCGCCGCCTACCGCTACCGCCTGGCCTGCCAGGTGTGCGCCTCCCCGGCCGCCGTCGACGGGGATATCAACCTCGGCCTGATCGGCCTGCCGGCGGTTGAAAACCTGCTGGTCGAAACCGGGCTCGCCGGCCCGGACTGGCAGTCCCTGACGGATGGACCGGCCACCCCGGTGCTCGTCAGCCGGCGGACGAAGGCGGTCCGCACCCTGGACGAACGCCATGCCAACCGCCGCGCCCGCCTGCTGGACGAGGTGAGCGCCTCCCTGCCTTCCGGCCTGGATGCCCTGCTCGACCGGCTGGCGGCCTGCGGCGAGTGCCAGGCCTGCATGGACGCCTGCCCGCTCTGCTCGGTGGCGCGTCCCCGGCGCAGTCCGCAGGGCGGATATGAACGCGATGATATCCTGGACTGGCTCTCCTCATGCGCCGGCTGCGGCATGTGCGAACAGACCTGTCCCGACCACCTGCCGCTGCATGTTGTGTTTGCGAAAGTCAGGGAGCAGTTGGATACGGGTCAATAAATGAATACCAGGAGACCTGGCCTGGTGCAGGCTCCTTGGTTGCTCTATGTGGGTTGAAAAGAATATCAGACTTTAAAAAGGAGAGGAAAATCATGGAAACTTACCAGACGAACATCACCAGCGCCAAACGCTTCAAACCGGCCATTGCAATCGTTCTTGCCATCTGTCTTCTGGCTGGTTTCCCGGCTTGCGGGAATCTTTCATCATCAGGTTCGCCGTCAGCCGGGTTGACCGGGACCGCCGAAATGGAAACTGTCATCGCAGAACAGGCTGCCATGACCCTCGCCGCCCTGCCGACGGATACCCAGTCCCCGACAGCCACAGAATCACCTATCCCAACAGTCACAGAGACCCCATCCCCGACCCCAACGGAAACATCCACGCCGACTCTCACACCTGTCCCGCGCTTCGCGCTGACGATTCTATTTCAGGTTGCACAGAATTGTCTTCTCATTGAAATAACCGGAGGAGGCCTATACATCAGGGGACCATGTATCAACTACGGATTGTACGGTCCAAAAATAATCTATCTGCCGATGGGAACATATCACTTTACCTTGGAATCGGACAGACCCAACACCTATATAGAAATCACGAAGACTTTCAAGTACATGATCGACCGGAACCAAACCTGGACGATCACCGACCTGGAAACATTTACTCCGTAGGATGTGTTCTTGGAAGGTAAGGTAACTAATCCTTAATCGGTAGAAACGCAGGTAACACGCCAGGCATGGTATCAAGATAAACGCACTTGGATATATAGCGTTGTTTGCTGAGATCGATGCCCATTTCTACCCCCTATCTGATTTATCGGAAGATGAAATCACGATTATAGAAGGCTACCAAGCCCCTCTGTCCTGCGGACATCCCCCCATTTCGAAAACCGGAAATGGGGGGGAACGGTTTCCCATGAAATCACAAATTGCTCTCCATGTCATGTGCAAGAGTCTCCCCCCGTTTTTGCACTTCAAAACGGGGGGATGAAAGGGGGGCCGAAAGCGGGAAGGAGAGGGCATCCACTTCCGCCGCCAGCACGTCTTCGGTCCCTACATCACCGATTTCTGCGCCCCCAGCCAGAAACTGGTCATCGAAGTCGACGGGAGCCGGCGCCTCGACCAGGATGCCTACGATGCCGAGCGCACCGCCTTCCTGGAATCCAAAGGCTACCGCGTACTGCGTTTCTGGAACAGCGACGCGCTCGACAGAATCAACGATGTAATGGGTGTCATCCTGGAAGGAATCGAAAGCGGGAGAACGCCTGGGGATGCAACCGGGATGATGAAAAAAGGGTAAGCGCCCTCCCGCAGGTTCGTTCCCTTGCTCCGCTCAGGATCCGGCGGGAGATTTTGTGTCCAATATGGCTACTTGTCCCGGCAGTAACCAGCCCCGGGCATCGTGAACTGGGGGACCCAGGTGCATTGCTGTGGGTACTGGAGGCATTGCTGCTGGTTCAAACCCTGGCATACCACCGGGATTGGCGTGGGGGTCAAGGTCGGGACCAACATCGGTGTTGTAGCAGGCAGCCTGGTGGGGGTTGGAGTAGGCGTAGGGCATTGACCCAGGTTGACATAGAAACTGCCCGTTTCCGAAGGCGCGCCCCATTCGCGCGACCCGCCCGACCCGCCCTCGCCGATCCCGGGTATGACGCGCCAGTAGAACTTGGTGCAATCGCGCAGGATGTTCTCCACATCAAGGTAGGGCCGGTTGGACTGGAACTGCTTGCTGTAATCGCCGACCGGGGGCGGCGTACCGAGCAGCATCCCGCCTGCAAATGCAGGCGTGGTCGAGAACTGCACCATGAAGACCAGCGGCATGCGGGCATCCACATCCCAGAGCATGGTTGGGTTGAGCGTGTCGAGGGTCGCACAGTTTTCCGGGAATACGAGGGCCGGTACTTCGATCCCCCCGCTCGGGCGCTCAGGTCCGGTACGGAAGACACCTTTGAAGTAACTGGAATTCGGAGGCCACAATTGGTCCTCGTGCAGGCGCGCCCTCGGTCCGCCGGCAACTTCCATCCCACCCGAATGCCCGATAACGAACCAGCGATACACCTTTGTCTGCTCCAACGAGGCATCCAGGGTCCACTCCAGGGTCTATTTGGTGATATCGGGAGTGATGATGGGGTCATCGATCGGAAAATCGAGTTCATCGCTGAAATCCGGACCGGTCGAGAGGTGCAGGGTGTAACTCTCCGGGACACATTCGTCCGCCCAATCATCCACACTCGCCAGGTTTCCATTCGCCGAAGTGACCAACCAGATGAACGTGGGGGAAGATGGCATGATCTTGTAGAGAGCCGGCCAGTATTCATAGATCCGCCCGAAATGGGAGGCATCCGGGCAGTATGGCCCGGAACCGGTGGCCACTTCTTCAGTCGGCGGTGCAATGACAGGTTCAGGGAGGTTGCAGGCTGCGATGAAGATGACCAGGATCGAAGGAAGCGGGATCTTGATGGCATTCATCGAATCCGTCTTTTCTTTATGACTCGCCTGAAATCAGTATATGGAGTTACACGGATAAATCATCCAGCAAATCCACATCCATTTGGTTGATGGAATTCACGACCCGGCAGCCACGCATCGCGTGGGGTTTTCCCGGCCAGGCGCAGGTCCGATCCTTCGCACGCCCGGGGCCTGCCGACACCAGCGTTCCGGTCTCCCACCTTGACATCCCATCCCCCACTGAATATACTCAACCCACAACTGAACGGGGAGCCTGCTTGCACAGGCTGAGAGGAGCGTAAGGCGCTCGACCCGCAATACCTGATCCGGATCATGCCGGCGGAGGGAACATAGATTGCATCCAACCATCCCCCACCGGCAAGGATGGTTTTTTTATGCCAGAAGGACGCGCCGTGATATTCGCCAACGGGAGCCTCCCGGCCCCACAGGCGCTCAAATCCATCATAAAGCCCGGTGATTACATCCTCGCCGCCGACGGCGGCTCGCGCCATGCTCGCGCCCTCGGACTGGCGCCGCAGACGCTCATCGGCGACCTGGATTCGGTCACCCCGGACCTGCGGCGCTGGATGCAGCAGGCCGGGACCCGGTTCATCGAATACCCTCCCGACAAGGACCAGACCGACCTGGAACTGGCGCTCCAGCACATCCTGCGCCAGGGTTTCCGCGCCGTCCTGGTCGCCGGGGCGCTCGGCGGCCGGCTCGACCAGACCCTCGCCAACCTTTCCCTGATCTCGAATATTGCCCTGCAGGAGATGGATATCCGCCTGGATGACGGGCTGGAGGAAGCCTGGTTCATCCGGGGACGGGCGTCCATCCAAGGCCGGGCGGGTGACCTGGTCTCGCTCCTGCCCTGGGACGGCCCAGCCAGCGGCGTGACGACCGGCGGGTTGAAATGGCCGCTGGAACATGAGACGCTCCTGCCCCACAAGACCCGCGGCGTGAGTAATGAAATGATCACCGCAACGGCTTCGGTCAGTCTGCAAGCCGGGCTGCTTTTGTGCATCCACCGACGTATGTAATCCTGGAGATGACCATGAAACGACTTGCTTTTTATATCCTGCCCGCCGTCCTCTTCCTGGCTGCCTGCACGCCGCCGCAGCCCGCCGCGCTGACTATCATGACCACCGATTCCTTCTCGATCAGCGAATCGGTGGCGGCTGCCTTCGAGCAGGCCAACGGCGTGACGCTCGTCTTCCTGCATTCCGGAGACGCCGGGGCCATGCTCAATAAAGCCATCCTGACCCGCGCCGCCCCCCTGGCCGACATCATCTACGGCGTGGACAACACATTCCTCTCCCGCGCCCTCGAAGCCGATATCATCGAACCCTACCCCTCCCCGCTGCTGGCGGAGGTCTCCCCCGAGTTTGCGCTCGACCCCGCCTCCCGCCTCCTGCCGGTGGACTACGGCGACGTCTGCATCAACTACGACAAAGCCTGGTTCGCGGCCAACAGCCTCCCGGTCCCGGGCAGCCTCGAGGACCTGCTCCAGCCGGAATACAACGGCCTGCTGGTGGTCGAAAACCCGGCCACCTCCTCGCCCGGCCTGGCATTCCTGCTGGCGACCGTGGCGCACTTCGGCGACCCCGGTTACCTGGAATTCTGGGCCGCCCTGCGCGCCAATGGCCTGGTGGTGGTGGATGGCTGGGACACGGCTTACTTCACCAACTTCAGCGCATCCAGCGGACAGGGCGCCCAACCGCTGGTCGTCTCCTACGGCAGCAGCCCGGTGGTGGAAGTGATCTACGCCGCCGGACCTCTCACCGAAGCGCCGACCGGCTCCATCCTCGGACCCGACGCCTGTTTCCGCCAGGTCGAGTTTGCCGGCATCCTGCGCGGGACTGCCAACCGCGCCATGGCAGAAAAGTTCCTGGACTTCATGCTGGGAGTCCAGTTCCAGGAGGACCTGCCGTTGCAGATGTTCGTGTACCCGGTCAACCCCCAAGCCGCCCTGCCGGAGGTTTTCGTGCAGTTTTCAGAGATTCCCAGCCAGCCCGCCAGCCTGCCGCCGGAGGCGATCGCCGCCAACCGGGAAGCCTGGATCGCCGCCTGGACGGAGACCGTGTTGAGGTGAAGAATCCAGTCTCCCATTCCGAAGCATTGGCACGCAGCGAAACATGAAGAAGGTATTCCTCAGATCGGTTTCCTGGCTGCCGGCGCTGTTGTTCCTGGGCGGGTTCTTTTTCTACCCATTCGGGCGCATCCTGTCCCTCAGCCTGGACAGTTCAGCCCTGGCGCCTGCCAACCTGGAGCGGAGCGCCTCGGCGCTGGGCTTTACCCTGTACCAGGCGCTGCTATCGACCATCCTGACCCTGCTTACCGGGCTGCCAGCCGCCTGGCTCTTCGCCCGTTTCGAGTTCAGGGGCAGGTCCCTGCTGCGCGCCATGACCGCCGTCCCTTTCATGCTGCCGACCGTTGTGGTGGCAGCCGCCTTCAACGCCCTGCTCGGACCGCGCGGCTGGCTCAACCTGTCCCTGATGGCGCTCCTTGATCTCGACACGCCGCCGCTGGCATTTGTCGGCAGCCTGGGCGCCATCCTGCTGGCGCACGTTTTTTATAACACGACCATCGTCATCCGCCTGGTGGGGAACGCCCTCGCCCACCTCGACCCGCGCCTCGTCCAGGCCGCCCGTTCGCTGGGAGGCGGGCCGTTCGACGCCATGCGGCGCGTCACCCTCCCGCTGCTGCGCCCATCCCTGCTGGCGGCGGCGCTGCTGGTCTTCCTGTTCGATTTCACCAGTTTCGGGGTGGTCCTGCTGCTGGGCGGCCCGCAGTTCGCCACCCTCGAAGTCGAGACTTACATCCAGGCCATGCACTTGTTGGACCTGCCTTTCGCCGCGCTGCTATCAGCCATCCAGTTGGGCTGCACGTTGTTGTTCTCGTTACTCTACAGCCGCCTGTCTGCCCGGCGGGGCGTCCTCCTATCCCCCCGCCCGGCGGATAGCAACCTGCGACGGGCGAAATCGCTGCCTGCGCGCCTCTTCGTAGCCGGGATGGCGCTGCTGCTGGCCGGCATGTTCGTCCTCCCGCTGCTGGCGCTCCCGCTGCGCTCTGTGACCGTGCTGGATGCGCCTCCCGGCGGTTCCGCTGGACCAGGGACCGGGGCCTCGGCCGCGTACTACCGCGAACTGTTCATCAACCGGCAGGATTCAGTCTTTTACGTCCCACCCATCCAGGCCGCCGTTAATTCACTGATCTATGCCGGGTTGACGGTGCTGCTCTCGCTGGGAATGGCTTTCCCGGCCGCCGCCGCCCTCTCCCGCCCCGGGAGGCTGGAACGGCTGCTGGACCCGTTCCTGCTCCTGCCGCTGGGCGCTTCAGCCGTGACCCTGGGGCTGGGATTCCTGGTCTCCTTTGGGAAATATCTGGCCTCGCCGTGGATGCCCCCCCTGGCGCATACCCTGATCGCCCTGCCCTTCGTCATCCGCACCTTGCAGCCGGCGCTGGCGTCCATCCCGGATCGCCTGCGGCAGGCAGCGGCGGCGCTGGGCGCCTCGCCGCGTCGCGCCTGGCTGGCCGTGGACTGGCCGATCATCCGGCGGGCAGCCCTGGCCGGGGCGGTCTTCGCCTTCACGGTCTCGCTCGGCGAGTTCGGCGCCACGGCGCTCGTCACACGCCCGGAATACCCCACCCTCCCGGTCGCCATCTACCGCTTCCTGTCCCTGCCCGGCGGGGTCCATTACGGCCAGGCGATGGCCATGGCGACCCTGCTGCTGCTCCTGACCACCGCCGGCATCCTGCTCATCGAACGCCTGCGCCTGCCGGGGATGGAGGAGTTTTGATATCACAAGACAAATGCCCTTGACAAAAAAAAAGGGGGGTACAATGAATTTTAAGAAAGGAGGTGAGAAAAATTGGAGTTATTTATATAATAGTCGTGGTAATAACTGTATTCGTAATATTGTATTTACCGTCACCACAGGCAAGATGCTTTGTAAGTAATTTGACAATGTCAAGTTACCTCGCCAAAAAGGCAGAGCTGTGGCATAAATAGCGGAATGAGACAACGAGCACACCAATTGCAGCGAGTAAACGCTGGGGCATCCCGCTTGAGGAAGTCGAACAATCGGCGCAACGATTGAATGATTTTCTGGAGAGGTATCATGATAGTTTTCGAACTCAGACACATGACAAGAGCGAGTATGCTAATGGATATGTGAGTGGGCTGTTGCGTATGGAGACGAAACGGAACATGGCGAATATTGCGCGTAAGACTGGCATGGACAAGCAGAATACGCAGCATTTCATGAGTTACTCGCCGTGGTCGGGGCCCGGTTTGATTGCGGATGTGCAAGTGGACATCAAAGAGCATCCCGAATTTCGGAGTGGGGCGGTGTGCGTGTTCGATGAAAGTGCCGAACAAAAGGCTGGTGGATGCAGTGCAGGAGCCGTGCGGCAGCACAATGGACGCTTGGGCAAGATCGAGATGAGCCAAGTAGGTGTGTTTGCAGCCTTGGTGACGCCCAGGGTCAACACCTGGATTGATGGCGAGCTCTACTTTCCAGCGTGCTGGTTTGAAGAAGGCTATGCACACCAGCGCGAGAAAGTGGGTTTTCCAGCCGGTCGAACCTTCAAAACCAAACCAGAATTAGTCTGGGAGATCGCTCAACGCCTGCAAGCGAAGGGAATACGCTTTGAGGCCATTGCGATGGATGACCTGTATGGACGCAATCCACAGTTGCGCAAACACTTAGACGATGCCGGTATCGAATACTACGGTGATATTCCGTCAAACACGGTGATGTATCTGGAGAAACCGCAGATCGTTTATCCCATCACCCAGCGAGGCAAACCCAGCAAACATTACCGAGTGGTTGCCAAACGTCGTTACACGGCCAGTGAACTGCTCAAGCATCCTGATTTGGAATGGGCCGAAATCACCTTGCGCCCGAACGAACGCGGCCAGTTGCGCGCCCGCTTTGGGCGTTGCCGGATATGGCTGGTTCATCAAGGCGAGTGCCATCAGGATTGGTTGATGATCCGCCAGGATGAAAAGCAAACCACCTATGTGCTCAGTAATGCCATCCCCACTACACCCCTGGAAACAATGGCATGGCGTAAGTCTCATCGTTACTTCGTAGAGCGCAGCAACCAAGATGAGAAAGGTGAGTTCGGTTGGGATGAGTTCCAGGCCATCAAGTACCTGGCTTGGGAACATCAACTGGCACTTACCATCCTGGCAAGTTGGTTCATCGCAGTCACGCGTTTGGACTGGATGAAACGCTTTGAACGCGATCCGAATTTGCTCGAACAATTCGAGATTGATGTCTTGCCCTTGTTATCGGTTAGTAATGTGCGAGAACTGCTCCGAGCGGCAATCCCATTGCCACAATTGTCCATTGAAGAAGCAGCAAACCTGGTTGTTGAACATCTAACAAACCGCACACGCTCACGTAAATCCCGCTTGCGAAAACTACGAGTAAAATCAGGCGAAACTTGACATTGTCAAAGTAAATAAAGATCCTGCCAGCCTTTTGTAAAAATGCACTTTGAAATTTGAGGGCTGGCAGGAAACTATTAAAATCGCCTATCTGTAACCAGGCGGATAATTGTGGTATTAACCAGATCTACAGACAGGAGCCGATTTGGCTTAGAATATAATCAGGTCAAAGTTATTCTCTTTATTCGCGAGGTATTATGGAATTTATGATTGAAGCATATAAATTAAGCAAGAACTACGGAAAAAACATGGCTGTTTGTGATATTTCTTTCTCTGTACAAAAAGGTGAAATATTCGGCTTTCTGGGGCATAATGGCGCTGGAAAAACTACTACGATTCGAATGTTAACAGGACAAATTTACCCAACAAGTGGGTTCTGCAATATTGCTGGGTACGATAGCACAAAGGAACAAGAACTAATAAAACCAATTATCGGAGTTGTATCCGATACTCAAAATTTGTATGAAAGAATGACCGGAAAAGAAAATCTAATCTTGTTTGCAGATTTGTATGGAATTAAAAAAAACCGGGTACAAGAAATTCTCGCCTTAATTCAACTGCAACATCGAAGCAAAGAAAAAGTTGAAACATATTCAAACGGCATGAAACAACGCTTACTGATTGCCCGGGCATTGCTGCACAAGCCGGAGGCCATTTTCCTGGATGAACCAACCCGCGGACTTGATCCTACGTCTGCAAGAGAAATCAGGGAAACATTAAAAGAGTTGGCTACATCGGGAGTTACTGTTTTCATTACCACTCATAACATGGAAGAGGCAGATACCCTGTGTCAACGCGTTGCATTTATCAAGAAAGGGAAACTAGTTGCAATGGATAGTCCACAGAATCTGAAGATCCAGCACGGCCAACGATCATTACTAATAACGCTACTGAATGGTGATAAACGAATGATTCCGTTATTTAACGAAAATGATGTTCAAGAGGCAATTCGTGCGTTTGGGAGTGGCGAGATACAAACGATCCACTCGCAAGAAGCGTCGCTGGAGGATGTATTTGTGAGACTTGCTGGAAACGAGGAGGCTAAATGAGTATTCGACGCATCTTTGCTTTGGCTTGGAAAGATATGGTTGATTCCGTCAGAACCCCTCGACTAATGGTTATTATTATCACGCCTCTTATCGTCTCGTTATTCATTCAAATCTTTTTTGGGGATAAGATGACTCTACGTTTGGGTTTTTTTTCGCCAACCTCCACCCAAATAGTTTCTACACTAGAACAAGTTGATCTCGTGCAGATAGAGATATTTGATTCACTTGACAATCTCATAGATGCTATTAACAACAAAAAAGTGATTGTAGGCGTTGTTCTGCAAGAAGATTTCGACAGGCTTCTTAGTAACAATGAATTTCCTGAAGTGGATTTTTACTTGGCTGATAACTCTCAGGAAGCACAAATGGGACTTTCATTGGTGCAACAGACTATTCAAGCTTTCTCTCCTGTCTCTCTTCCTATAAAAACATCTATCACTATTCTAGAACCTGACATTTTACCTGGTATATCATTAAGAGGGGATTTGAGTATTGACCAATACGCATTAATTCTATGGTTGGTAATGGGGATGGTAGGAAATGGCGTAATGCTTGTTCCAACTTTGATAGTAGATGAGCGGGAACGAAAAACGCTCGATGCATTGCTGTTATCGCCCGCATCTTATTCCGACGTTGCGGCAGGAAAAGCTATCGTTGGTGTTATTTACTCTTTGGTAAGTAGTAGCCTCATCTTACTGGTACAAGGAGGAATACCCGGGAATTATCTCCTTTTAGCAGCGCTTATTTTTGGGGGTAGTTTATCTCTGAGTTTACTTGGGTTGCTAATTGGGAACCTTGCAAAAAATCTTCACGCACTTAATTCCTATGGAGGCCTTTTCGTTTTCCTGCTTATTTTCCCTGCCGTGATAGGTTTGTTGGGACCTAATCCCATTATCCAATACCTTCAATTTTTGCCAACTTATCCAATAGTACAAGGGATAGTTCAAATCGTGAGTGGACAGGCAGAAAAAGCCTGGCCAAGTTTATTTATGGTATTAGGTCAGTGTCTACTTATCTCAGTCGCTGTTGTTTGGAGTTTAAGCAGGTATAAAAGAAAATAAGAATCAGTAATCTAGTACATTTGGGCATAAATAAGTAATTGGTTATGCGGTCAGGGCTTTGCCTTGATAGGTCCACTTGAAAGGTTTTGCCATTGTACGATTATAGTATTCGATAAAGGCAAGAACCTTTCGTTTCAATTCTTCGACCGAGGAAAAGTTGCCACGCTTAATCACTTTGCGAACCAAGATACTGAGCCAAATCTCGACTTGATTCATCCAAGAGGCATGTTTGGGTGTGTAGTGAAAAACAATGCGATGGGTTGGATCGCTCAAGAAGGCGGCGCGTGAGGCTGTGGATTTCAAGATACCGCATTTGCCTTTCACACCCAAATCTATGTCAAGGTCGGACTCTGCGGCGACGTAACGTACCAATGATTCAGAGACATGGATATTCAGGTTGTCTGAGATGAAGTGCCATTGTGTGGTCTGCGGTTCAGCGTTCACTCGGCCTTGAATGTGTTCAAGAAAATCCTGTTCCTTGCGAGTTGGTTTGGCAGTACAAGCAGCCAGCCAACCTGTGACGACATCAAAATTGAAGATGAAAGCAAGCGTTCCGTGTCGGATATATTCAAACTCGCGCCGCTCCACTTTACCCGGCAACAGCGGCAAATCGGGATGTTTGCGCTCCAACGCTTGAACGCCGGTCATTTCATCTAAACTCTCAACCCGTTGGCCTTGTTTGGCCAATTCCGGCGCCTGCTTGTACAATTCGTTGATGTCGCTCACTTTGGCGTCAAAATCGGCTTCGTAAGCAGGTGTCAGCCAATAGCGGTTCAGATGCGGCTTGATATCAGCATCTTTTTAAAAGCCTCGCCGCATGTCGCGGAGAGATGTCTTTTACGATCTTGCGCTTTTTCAATTCATCCGCGATTTCTCGCGCGGTCCAATGCGTAATCGGACGTCCATGTTTTTCAGGCTTTTCACACGCCAGCGCTTCTATCTGGCAGCGTTGATCCGCTGTGATTTGTGCTGGCTTACCCGGACGCGGCGCGTCTTGTAAACGTTCTTCTAGGCTCAAATCTGTCAGAGCGATGTCTTGCAGTTGTATCCAGCGCTTGCGCCATAAACTGGCTGTATCCAAGGTAACTTTGTATCTGTTCCTAATCGCCTGATTGCTTTCTCCGGCGGCTGCTGCCAATACGATTCTGGCGCGCAACGCGATCTGTTGCCCTACTTGATGACGTTTGACTAATTTTGTTAATCCTTCTCGTTCTGCTTCTGACAAATTTACGACTGGCGCTTTTGGACCCGGCATGGTTGATTTTCCTTTGTGTTTTTCTTCATCTTACCATAGCCTTATTTTCGCCAAAGTGTACTAGCTACCTGACAGTTTGGTAAAAAAGTGTTGATCGGCACGAGTTCTCCAATAAAGGTGTCACTGCACTTAAGCGTGGTCATGCTGCCCACCGTTGAGACAGTAGGAGCAAGGCCAAAGATGGTCTGCCACGCTGGACAGGCGGTTTCCAGCGAGGCAAAGGTACTTTGAAGGCGATCAATTCGGCCGGTGTCCACTGATGGTCGGTCAAACCGGCAGCGATTGCTGGGGTACGTTGCACCCAATGATGACCATAATTTCCGACCGACAATTTCAGGCGCAGGCTGTCAGGCTGTGATGGAAATCGCTAAAGTTGTAGGAACAACCCACGAGATACATGCCTGCGGTGAGGGTTTCGGGTCGCCGAGCCAAGGTGTCAATAGCGGAATAAGATGTCCGCAGAATCGCGGAATAAAATGTCCACTTTTGAGCGATTGAAATGTCCGCTGAGATATTTTAAGGGTGGCCCAGGCTGTATAATGATCGCGCATGTGCGGAGGATAGGGCAACGCAGGAGTGCGACCCGAGCGCCGACACAGGTCAGTTGCCAGGGCAGAGAGAGTCACTCTCTGCTCTTTTTATACTCTGCCATTGGCAACTGGGGAAAAGCGATAAACTCACGCTTGGGCTGGAACCTCCTGTTCTGTACTGAGGGGCGTGCGTCCCAGTAGACCGGCCTTGCGCTTTTCCTTGAGCCGGTAGCTCTCGCCCTTGATATTCAAGGTGGTCGAGTAGTGTAGCAATCGGTCGAGGATGGCCGTGGCCAGGACCGGGTCGTTGAAGACCTCCCCCCAATCCATGAAGCTCTTCTTGCTGGTCACGATCAGACTGGCGCGTTCGTAGCGGCGGGCCACCAGGCGGAAGAACAGGCTGGCTTCGGTGTTGGAAAGCGGGAGGTAGCCGATCTCGTCGACGATGAGCGCCTTGGGGTAAACCAACTGCTGCAGGGTTCGTTCCAGGCGGTTTTCGTTGAAGGCTCTCATCAGACGGGTCATGAGCTGCTCCAACGTCATTAAGAGCACCGAGTACCCGGCTTCCACAGCCTTGACGCCCAGGGCGATCGCCAGGTGGGTCTTGCCCACGCCGGGGGGACCAAGCAGGATCACGTTGTGGCTGCGTTCCACGAAGCTCATCCCGGCCAGTTCGCGCAGGAGCTTGCGGTCCAGGCTGGGCTGGAAATCAAAGTCGAACTGATCGATGGTCTTGATCCAGGGGAAGCGGGCTCGCTGTATTCCTTACGGTCATGGAAGAAAGCCCCCGCATGACGGGCTCGAGGCGTCTCCCAGACCTCCTTCGGTCCATTTGCCGCCTCGAAAAGCAGGCGGCCGAAGTGCTGCTCTCCGCCCTTGCCGGTCGAGATGACCAGGATGGGTCATTCCAACTTGCGCATCACGGACATATTGCTCTCCGGTTTGGAGCGGCTGAATGCATCGGCAAGTTTATAGGTCAACCAGTTGGTCGGATAATTGACCCGCCGCCTCAGAGTTGTGGGCTTGCCGCCGTGGTCCTCGAGACAGTTTGGCCCTATCCCCTCCAGCGCCAAGGCCTGGATTTTCCGGCATTGAACGGCTGCATGGAGGGCGGTATGGGCGCCAAGAGAGATGCCCGGCACGCCAACCCGGTTTGCGTCAATTCCCTGGCGCTACTTCAGGTAATCCGCCGCTCCCAGGATATCGTTGACCTCCTGCACGCCATCAATGGTGTCCCCCTCGCTGCCGCCATGGGCGCGCAGATCCACCATCAACACGTGATACCCAGCCTTCACCAGTGGATGGGCGTGGAACATCATCGTCACACCCGCCCCGCCCAACCCATGCGCCAGGATGACAGCCCGGCGTTCATAACTGGGCAGGAACCAGCCGGCAATCGTCAAACCATCGCGCGCTTGAAATTTCACTTCCTCATATTGCAACTGCGCATCCAGCGGCGTCATCATGCGGTAGAGGTTTGCGCAGCGCGGAGGATGGGTGGACAGGTAAGTTGCCCATATCAACCGGGAGAGCAGGAACAGGGGAACGAGCCAGAACAGGGACTCCCATTTCCACGGGGCAGCCAGGACGCCTATACCGAAGATGGTTACTACAAACATGGTGATGGCGGTATTCCGGTAATAGAGCCGGCAGTGATGGGGTTTTCGGGGTCCGGTCATGGGGTGACCTCCGGAAGTATTGTACCCCCTTCCCGTCATTTGACAGAATGCAGGAAAATGGATAAACTATCGATTAAGATTTTCCTTAATCGAAGACCCTACATGAACCATACCCACCGCCTGGAGACCTTCGCCCAACTCAAGACCCTGTCCGACGCGCGCCGGATGCAGGTCCTGCGCCTGTTGATGGCCGCCCCGTCCACCCTCACCCAGCTGGCCGGGACCCTGGGCCAGTCGCCGGCATGGGTGCGGCACCACCTCCTCGCCCTCGAATCTGCCGGCCTGGTGGAACTGGCCGAGGTACGCACCACCGGCACGGTGACCGAGAAGTTCTACCGTTCCAAAGC
>Ga0194126_10003849_pt1 | contig 23324 bp, 20 predicted proteins | sample TA2KigC150mmetaG_FD_148641 | JGI IMG/M metagenome (GOLD analysis project Ga0194126, IMG submission 148641) | Freshwater microbial communities from Lake Tanganyika, Tanzania - TA2015035 Kigoma Deep Cast 150m | ecosystem: Environmental > Aquatic > Freshwater > Lake | place: Tanzania: Lake... | reverse complement strand
ACTCGAAGAAGCAGTGAACGATGGCATGGGTTTCGATGGCTCTTCCATCCAGGGCTTCGCCCGTATTGACGAGAGCGATATGATAGCTCTGCCAGACCCCAACACATATCAAGTGATACCTTGGAGACCCAGAGAACAAGGGGTGGCCAGGATGTTCTGCGATATATACTGGCCCGGCGGGCAACCTTTCGAAGGCGACCCACGGTATATACTGAAAAAGAACCTGAAGCGTGCTGCTGATTTGGGGTACACCTTTTATGTCGGGCCAGAGCTAGAGTATTTCTACTTCAAGAATTCAGAAGGGACGGAGTTTCTGGACTTAGGCGGCTACTTTGACCTAACACCCCCAGAAATAGCCACAGACATAAGAAGAGAAACAATTCTGTGCCTCGAAGAAATGGGCATCGATGTTGAGTATAGCCACCATGAAGTTGCCCCCAGTCAACATGAAATAGACCTCCGCTATACCGATGCCCTGACTATGGCTGACAGTGTGATGACCTACCGTTTAGTAGTAAAGCAGGCAGCCCAGCAGCACGGGGTTTATGCCACATTCATGCCCAAACCAGTCTTCGCCGTAAATGGCAGCGGCATGCATGTTCACATGTCTTTATTCAAGGGCAGTAAGAATGCCTTCTTTGATAAGGACGACAGCTATCATCTATCTGAAGTAGGCAAGCGCTTTACTGCCGGCTTGCTGAAACACAGCCCGGAAATCACTTCAGTGTGCAACCAGTGGGTAAATTCCTACAAGCGTCTTGTCCCGGGCTACGAAGCACCTTGCTACATCACCTGGGCACGAAGAAACAGGGCCGACCTAATCAGACTTCCTGAATATCAGCCAGGGAAGGAAACTGCTACCAGAATAGAACTTAGGTCCCCAGACCCAGCATGCAACCCATATCTTGCCTTTAGCGTGATGCTTGCTGCCGGGCTTAAAGGAATTGAGCAGAAATACGAGTTACCACCGCCAACAGAAGAAAATGTGTTCGAAATGAGTCAGGAGAAGCGAAAACGAATGGGTATAAAAACACTCCCTGGCAGCCTGTACGAAGCCATAGTGCTCACCGAAAAGAGCCAACTGGTCAGAGAAGCCCTAGGCGACCACGCCTTCAATAGCTTTATCCAGAATAAGAAGGTAGAATGGGATAGATACCGGACACATGTAACCGATTACGAACTGAAGAATTATCTCCCAATCCTATAGACACGACTACCAAAAAATCTGGCAGAATAATGGCTTCGCTCTGAAGCACCTATTTAAGGCTTCAGCTCAGGTTGCGTTGGAGACACAATCTAAATCTGGCAGCAATCTCGGTCAGACAATAGCTTAACCCTTGCTACCAGATTTCACGTTGCTTGTTACCGAGATCTGGACAACATTTCCACACTTAGGGCAAGAAACCTCGATAGTTACAGGTTGCCTCATTACCCGCTCTACCAAAGCTGTAACCACCGAATCGATGTTATCCAATCGCTTGTCTAACATCTCCAAACGCTTTTTTAACTGCTCTTGGTCCACAATTCCAGACCTTTTCCTGCTAGCGGCTTTCTCTTCCATGACCATAAACAAAAGAGGAGAGGCCTTTTGACATCCCCTCCCCCAGGCTAAATAACCTTACTCACCATTCGCTTTTACAAGCTTTTCTCAGCAACCCCCATAGCCCCCAGTTCAGACTTCTCAGTCTTTATCAGGTTATCTACCTTGGCACCAACTGTCCCCTCCAAATATTTGCGGAAGGCCTCCCGGGCTCCTGGAGAGGACCTGAGTGCCTCTTTAGCCCGTAGCCATTCCTCACTAGTCAACTCATTTATCCGCTCCGGGCTCAACGGAAATTCTTCCCCCATCATTTGCTCTGCTAAGTCGAGAACTCTGCTCGTAACCGCTCGTTTTAGACGGTCAAAGGAAAGAAATTCCTCATTGGAATAAGGCCTCGGTGACCACTTTTCTCCTGCCATCTCAAGACCTCCTGCTCACGTCTTTGCCTCTTTACTGCCTATAATATGCCTCATTAAAGGCTATGTCAAGTCCCGGTCCTGTTCACCATAGAACAAAAGGAATGTTATGTGAAAAAGCCATCCCTTTGCAGAGAGAGCCTGATAAATTCACCTATCCTAGTCGATATCGTAAACCATTTGAACGGTAACTTGAAATTCCAACTCACCAGGACTAATAGGAGTAGGTGCTTGAGCGGTACCTTCAGCTTTCATCACATAATAGTCCCTCATCGGTGGTACAGAAGGGGTCCCTTCAGAGACATATAATAGTCTACCCAGCTTAATGTTAGATATCCCGGCTATCTGTTTAGCTTTCGCCATAGCAGCTTTTACCGCTTCTTCTCGTGCCTCGTTGTAATAAGGTGTTGGGTCATCTACAGTAAAGCCTATGTTTTGAATCCGCGTCAGGTCACCACCAGCCTCAGCTACAGAATCAATGATACCACCAGCTTTGTCTACTTGTCTTACCTTAGCAACCACGATATTTGTCACTTGATAACCGATGACCTCTTCCCTTCGCTCACTTTCAATCCATCTTCGTATTGGAGAGATATTAAACCGCTGCGTTTGAATATCTTTCTCGGCTATACCATTGGCCTTTAAGGCTCTCATAACCTTATTCATCGCCTCAACTGCATTTCGCTGTGCTTCAGCCACGGTCTTAGCCTCAGATTCTATTCCGAGACTTAGTAACACAACATCTGGAACTGCTGTCGCTTTTCCCTCACCAGTTACCCATAAGCCAACTTGCTGCTGGCTATAGATTATCCCAAACGGCCTACCAAATTCTGGCGCTGCCACATAAGCAGAAATAGCAGGTGGTGAGACCTGGGCACCTTCACCAACCACACATCCACCAACCCCAATCAACATCACACTAAATAAGATTAAACAAAGTTTCCTCATTTAAATCTCCTTCAATTAGTTACTTTCAATGCCTTGCCCTCTCACTTATCAAACCATTAACATCACCTCTTTCATTATAATAACATGTTGGTGCTGACTACTACTATATAACGGTAAATCAGACGATGAGTTTAGTTTAACAATGGCATAAAAAGCTAGTATAGTCTATAATAACAAGGCTTTAATGATGATAAATCAATGAAATTTCTCCGTGACATAATTGTACCTATAGCCGTTGGCCTAATTGCATTCGTCATTTTTCATACCACAGTAGGCAGCTTCAAAGTATATGGCTTATCTATGTGCCCTACCGTTGAAGACGGCGAGTATATTCTGGTCAGCAAAGCAGCCTATTTCTTCAATGAGCCTCACCATGGCGACATAATCGTCTTTCGTTCTCCAAACGACCCCAACACAGACCTTATCAAACGGATTATCGCCGTGCCTGGTGATACCGTGGAAATCAGAGATAAGACAGTTTTTGTCAACGATACCCCTTTAGTCGAACCTTACATTATAGACCCTCCTAACTATATATATTTCCCCGAGGAAATTTCCACTGACCACTACTTTGTCCTCGGTGACAATCGCAATAACAGCTCCGATTCACATAAGAGATGGACAGTACCCCGCCAAAACATCATCGGTAAAGCATGGATTACCTACTGGCCACCCTACAGATGGAGGCTAATACAACATTATACTCTTGATATAGGTGCACAAGCTGTCAGGTTAGGGAAAACTTGCCTGACCATGGAAGTGCTATGTCCAACGAGATAATACAAATCTTCAAAGATGCCGAAGCCGTATTAGAAGGACATTTTCTACTGACATCAGGACTACATTCACCGGTGTACTGGGAGAAGTTCCACGTCTTACAATACCCGCATTACACCGTAAAACTTTGTCAGCTTATTGCCGAACATTTCAAAAAAGACAAAGTCCAGGTGGTTGCTGGGCCAACTACCGGCGGTATTATCCTTGCCTTTGAAGTCGCCAGACAACTGGGTGTAAAGGGCATATTTGCTGAAAAAGAAGGTGCGGAAAGAGTTTTTCGACGTGGTTTTACCATCAATCCTGGCGAACGTGTCCTGGTTGTTGACGATATATTAACTACTGGCAGCTCCATTATTGAAGTTATAAAAGCTGTCAAAAAACTGGGTGGCAATATCATTGGGGTGGGCGTGCTGGTTGACCGGGCCGAGCAGAAAAAAGATTTCGGCGTGCCTCTTTTTAGCTGCCTCCGCTCTGCCACTGTAACTTACACCCCTGATAAATGTCCTTTATGTGCCGCTGGCGTCCCCTTAGTCAGGCTTGGTGGACAAACATGAACTCAAGCAGTTATCTTGACAGCTAAAAACCAAAAAATCTACAATGACCTTGCGCCGAGGTAGCTCAGTCGGTAGAGCAGCGGACTGAAAATCCGCGTGTCCCCAGTTCGATTCTGGGCCTCGGCACTTGAATTTCAAGCCCCTAATTCCTACCATCCTCCCTTTGTTTTCATAGCCTCCCTTATTTCCTAACCAAAAAGCCAAACTCTGTACGATACCAATGTCAGTCCCAAAGAAAGAACACCTCGCATTGCCAGGTCAACTCATTCTACCTTATGCGATTGCTAAAATCTGAGTTCAACAAAGACATTTTGAAGTGGCATGTTGAAGCCGAGCCGCCTTATCCCTCAGACAAAACGTAGTGCTGAGAACCATGTAAAAGCGAAGGATGCTTATCTAACGAAAATTGAGGCTATTTTCCGTAAGGCGTGTGTTATCTTGCCCCTTCTAACTTGCTGATTATATGAGCAGATGTTGCACCACCTCTCCTGGCAAAGTTAAATACAGACACTTTCTCTGGTGAAATAAGCAAAGGCTCCAGCTTTTTCTGGACCTCCTGGCGCTCTGCACTGGTCTGCCAAGCTTTCCAGGCGTCAATATCAGCCCAGGTGCTGACTACCAGCCACAGCGCGGGGTCATCCACAGAGTGAAGTGTCTCACCAGAAATGTAGCCTGGCTGCCGCATGGCTGCAATTCTAAAGTCAATCAATAAAGTTTCCATCTCGGCAACTTTGTCCGGACGGCAATGCCTTTCAATGACAACTCGTATCATGCCCCGTCACCTCCTTTTTCTGTCTCTCACCGTATTAGCCAGCATTCTCTAGCTTTTAACCTAACCCTCCCAAAACCCACCTCAGTCTCTATTCTTGCACAGGAAGCACGGTCTCTTCAGCCATCCACTCATACCCTAATGCAGCACGCCATTCAGCCAAATCCAGCCTGATTGCTTCGTAGTTCTTCTTAGCAGAATCATAAAGCCTGGCATTCTCAAGAGCAATAGCGCCAAGGTTAGCTACCGTACCCACGAAATACATGTCAGCATCGGTAAAATGACATGGTTCGGCAGTATACACACGTATAACCCCTATTACTTCGCCCCGTAGTAATACTGGAACGCTGAGCACAGAGGAAATCCCTTCCTCCCTAGCCTGCTTCCGATACTGAATCCTATCATCCTCAAGAGCATTTAACACAGCAACCGGCCGGCCCTCCAATGCTTCAGCAATACTCTTATCAGCAGATACTGGACCTTTGCGGACATATCGGTCGCTCAAGCCATAGGCTACGGTATGGAGCAAGAAGCTTTTGTCGGGGTTCAGCAACATAAGCGCACATCCCTTGGCACCCAAGGCATCAGCGACATTCTGAACAATGCTGTGCAGTACATCTTCAGGGGTTCTGACCGAGTTTACTGCGGCTGCTACCTCATAGAGGCTGTGGTAGTATCTCTGTTCTCGCTCGTCCATAATTCCACCTCCCTTTACAGAGTCTACAATTTTATTATCCGTCGAAGCCTACCATATGTCAAGGGAGACCAAAGGCCTTATTATCTGGTATAATATTGATTCGAGAAGAATTTTTTCTGGTCAGGACACATGGAGCAATAAAGATGAACAGCAGAAGTTCAACATCTGAATTTGTCATCGGGCTTATCTTGGGAGTAGCCGCCGGTGCGGTTATCAGCTTTCTTCTTGCTCCCCGGTCTGGCAAGGAGACAATAGGACTGGCAAAGGAAAAGGCAGCCGATGTCTCCGAGAAGATGAAAGAACTCACCGCAGACCGGGAAAAGGTATACAAGGAAACCTGGAAGACTCGGAGAGGGCGACCCAAAGTAAGCGACGCTTACTTCGAATAGCAGCCCACAATTATCTGCCTCCCCAAAATTTAACCCGCATAATCAACATAACGCCACCACATCATTCCCGGAAACTATAAATATCAGACAGGTTTTGGGGTCTGTTGCATGACCTAGATAACAATGGTAGAATTCCAAAACAATTAGAAACCATGAGTGTGTGGCCGAAGTGGCGGAATGGTAGACGCGGCAGTCTCAAAAACTGTTGAGGGGCGACCCTCGTGTCGGTTCGAATCCGACCTTCGGCACCAGATAAAAAGGTTTGGCCGGTGTAGTGCCGAGTTGTGTAGTGGTAGCACAGGGGACTTTGGATCCCTTAGCCCAGGTTCGAATCCTGGCTCGGCAGCCAATCTATTTCTGCATTGACATCGCTTGTAAAACCTGTCTATCAACTGCTTAAATTATAGCTAAATCTAGTTCGAATCTTGCGTGGTTATAGGTGCCCACTGTTAAGGCAGGTTTCTTTTAGTCAGACAAAACGTCATTTCATTCAGGCTTTTCCACAGAGAGTCCTGTGTTGAGCCAAAATTTACAAGCCGATTTGCCTAACGTTCGAAAATCCTCATAAGGCTCACGCGCCATGAGGAGGAATTTCAATCTTTATCTCTTACTCTAATTTGAACCCTTTTTCATAGAAGAGACTCATGCAAGCTTCAACGACCTCAGAATCATAGAGGATTCCAGCATTATGTGAGATTTCCTCCAGTGCTGCATCTGTACCTAGAGCCGGACGGTAAGGACGATGAGATGCCATAGCCTCGATCACATCAGCTACAGCCAAGATTCTTGCTTCCAGCAGGATGTGTTCACCCTTGAGTCCCAAAGGATATCCGGAGCCGTCCATCCTTTCATGATGTTGAAGCACAATTTGGGCAATCGGCCAGGGAAACTCTATACCTTTCAATATGTCATAGCCGGCCTGAGGATGCATCTTGACCATGCTGAATTCGATTTCATTTAATCGGCCAGGCTTACTAAGGATTTCAGCAGGCACATATATCTTGCCGATATCATGAACAATCCCAGACAACCTTAGCCTTTCAACCTTATCTTTTGGGAGTCCTATCTCGTTGGCTATGGCATAGGCGAGCTTTGTCACACGGCGTTGATGCTCAGCAGTGTATAGGTCCCTTACCTCGACTGTTAGTGCCATGGCTTCGATAGTTGTATTCATGGCATTTAGCAGCTTCTCCGTACTCTGGTTGCGTTCCTCCTCCGCTTGCTTGCGCTCGGTGATATCCCTTGTAATGGCAACGAATGCTGTCGGATTTCCGGATGTGTCTTTCAGCAGAGAAGCACTTAGCTCCCCATCGAATTCCTTCCCTTCTTTTGTCAAAAGCGAATACTCTATCGCGCCACTATATCCCTCCTCCAGCGTTTTTCTGAGGTTCTGCGCAGCTCTAGCATTATCCTTCTGAGAAATTAGTTCGAAGGCATTTCGCCCAATAACTTCTTTCTTATGGCTGTACCCGTGCATGTGCAGCACCGCCTCATTAACATCCGTAATATTAGCTTCCAAGTCAGTGATGGTAATCCCATCTGCAATTGATTCAAACTTGACGCGTAACTTCTCCTCGTTCTGCTTTAGAGCCTCCTCCACCTTTTTACGGTCGGTGATGTCCTGCGCCACCCCGTAGATGGCAACGACCCGATTGTGGCTGTTATCCCAAATGGGTCGCGCATGATTTCGCATCCATCACACCTCGCCGTGCTTAGCGACAATCCGCGTCTCGATCACCGTCGTCTCCCCTTCCATGACACGACGGTGGTTTTCTGCGACAGCCAGTCGGTCGTCTGGATGAATGTTTTCAAACGGGGCAGGCTGCGCCCGGAGTTCCTCTGCGGTGTATCCTGTCATCCGTTCAAATGCTTCACTGATCCATTCGAGCACAGGCTGGCCGGTCGGATCAATGCGGAAGACATAGACGTAGTCGGAAGTCAGCTCCGCGAAGATGCGGTGCTGCTTCTCCGAGGTCCGTAGCGCCTCCTCAGCCTTCCTGCGCTCGGTAATGTCAGCCCCTAGGGCAAGACTGCCAACAATCTGCCCATCTTCATTTTTCAGATTGTTGGAGTGCCAGGAGATGACCCTCTGTTTGCCATCCTTACAACAAATGGTCGTTTCGAAGTTCATGACTCTTTCGTCGCGCTGCATAATGGCCATCGCTTTGCCCAGTATTTCTTCGCGATAATCTGCGTCAGGATACAACCACTCCCAGATTTTGCTATAGCCAAGCACCTCTTCTCCGGTGTAGCCCGAAATTTGCTCAGCAGCACGATTCCAAAATGTGACATTTCCCTTTTCGTCCAGGGTATCAATCCATATGGCGGCAGTGTCCAGCATCTCATTCTGGAAGCGTAGAAGGGTAGAAATCCTTTCCTCGGCACGTTTGTGCTCGGTAATATCCCTAATAGTGCCAAGGATGTATTGTTTTCCAGCTAGTTCGATGAATTCACCACAAACAAGACCTGCTCGGATTTCACCAGTTTTTATACGGAACCCCGCTTCCATATCAATGACGCGTCCCTTTTCAAGTAGCATTGAAATGTAGCACTCTCTATCTTTAGTGTCTGCCCAGAGGTTCAACTCTACTGTAGAATATCCGATAAGTTCCTCTCGGGTATAGCCTGTAAGTCGAGAGCTAGCTTCATTGCACTCGATTATTTTTCCGTCGGCAACTGAGGTAATGGTGATAGAATCAGGGCTGGTGTCAAAAGCTTTATGAAACTTCTCTTCGCTGTCGCGCAGTGCCTGCTCCATCTGCTTTCGCTCGGTGATATCAGCTAAAATGTGAATTGCCTCTGAGAGATTACCTGCCTCGTCCAGTATAGGGGCTGCAATAACATTAAACCATCGGTCACCGACCGGTAAAGTCAAGGCCTCGCTGCGGAGGGTCTCCGACATATGCTTTACAGGGCAACCTTCAATGGGTTCTGACGTGCCATGTATAAGCTCCCAGCAGGCATGTCCCGTGATCTCACTGGCTGGCTTCTCTAAAAGTTTTTCCATGGCACTGTTGCATTGAAATATCTTACCTTTACGGTCCAGCAAACAAATGGCATCGCCAGCAGCATTGAAAGCCATTTCCAACTGATGTGCGATCGCCGGTTCAATGAGCCGTTGGCACTTCATTGTCTTTCCCTTGCCTCTCATTTCACACCTCCCAAAATAGGCGGCATTAACCTCACCGTCACATATCCGAGCTCTGGGTTTGCTTAATCTGCCAACTAAATAACAGGGGGCACTAAAGACGCTGAAGAGCATCGATTTCAGTGCCCCCTCATTTATTTCATCCCACAACTCCTACACCGATATCAAGCTTCTGTTAGTTCGAGCTAGTTACATATATCTCAGCTATAAATCTACCCCCCAGCGAGACTTTGTCAAATTTACCACGATAGGGCACAAAACATCTTGTTGAGCCCCTTATGTCAATATATTGAAACCTACCTAGCATCAGCTTGCGCGGCTACTGTTGTCGTTTTGTACTTGTGCTTGATATAATGACTCTGGCTGGGATTTCCATGGCCTCGATTTCTTAAGTAGCTCACGTAAGCCTGGGAATTAAGTCGGGACGCAGAAAGTTCGATATGGTTCCTAGGTGGCCCTACTATCTACATGTCCCCAGCTTTATTTCGCTAGAATAACCTCATTCCGAAAAGAAAGGGACATCAAAACCGCTCTGGAGATGCAAAAGAGAATAGCAGAACAAAAATAAGGAGCAGAAATGGAAAACGTCTTAGTTGTAGGTGCTGGTTTCATGGGCGCTGGCATCGGGCAGGTATGTGCCCAAGCAGGCTATGAAGTCCAGTTGATGGACATAAAACCCGCAGCCCTGGACAAAGCCATGGCCGAGATCAAATGGTCATTGGATAAGCTGGGCAGCAAAGGACTCCTTAAAGACCTTCCCCAGAAAATCTTCGAACGAATATCACCTGAGCAAGACCTTAGCAGTGCCTCCAAGGCATCATGGGTGATTGAAGCAGCACTAGAAATTGAAGACCTGAAGAAGCAAATCTTCCAGGAACTTGATAGGCTAGCTTCACCCAAAACTCCTCTGGCCACGAACACCTCAACTATTCCCATTACCCGTCTTGCCCAGGCGGCAAAACACCCAGAGAGAGTCCTTGGCCTTCATTTCTTCGGGCCTGTCCCGCTCATGGGCTTGGTAGAGGTAATCAAAGGCGAAAAGACATCACCAGCGGTATTCGAGCAAGGTGTGGCTTTCGTCAAGTCTCTGGGCAAGACTCCAGTCCGTGTACAAAGAGACATCCCCAGCTTTGTAATGAACCGCATCTTCTCCGCCGCCTTTCGTGAAGCTGTGGATCTGGTGGCTGAAGGGATAACAACTCCAGAAGATGTAGACATAGGTATGCGACTGGGATATGGTTGGAACGCCGGCCCCTTCGAAATCGCCGACAACGCTGGTCTGGACACCTATGCCCTTATAGGACAGACTATGAAAGCTCTGGGGGAGGAGAAACTGATGCCTCGCTCTGATCTGATAGAGCGGATGGTAAAAGAAGGCCGTCTGGGCCGAAAGGTTGGAAAGGGGTTTTACCGTTACACACCTGAAGGCAAACGGCTGCCCTGGGAAGGCAAAGTTCAAAAGTAAAGTATGAGGATTATGTACAATGCACTTTAAAAAAGAGCTGGAAGAATTGAAGCAGCGAAGGGAACAGGCTTCACAGATGGGTGGACCTGATAAGGTTCGGCGCCAGCATCAGCAAGGAAAACTCACCGCCCGCGAACGCATTGAGTTGCTTATGGACTCCGATACCTTCCAAGAATACGGTTTGCTGGCAACCCATCAGAGCCACCGCGCTGAGATGGCCGATAGAATAACACCGGCAGACGGCGTCATCACCGGGTTTGGCCAGATTGACGGACGAAGGGCTGGCGTCATCGCCGAAGACTTCACCGTCTTGGGCGGTTCTGTGGGGGTAACCCATGCTATGAAGAAGGTGCGCATGGTATGGATTGCCACTCAGGAACGGGTGCCTCTTGTCTGGCTGCTTGACGGCGCCGGTGCTAGAGCCGAAGAGTTCATCGGAGAAGGCCTCCCAGCTGTTTTCCATCACCTCATGATAGCTAAAATGTCTGGCATTGCTCCCCAGGTAGGTGTAGTAATGGGACCATCATCCGGGGATTCCTCTCTGGTGGGCAGTCTGCTGGAGTTCATCATAATGGTCAAGGGCACGGGGATGCTGGCAGCAGGCGGACCTCCCGTGGTGCTTACCGCCACCGGTGAAAAGATAAGCAAAGAGGAATTGGGAGGAGTTGAAGTTCATTGTGTGATTTCCGGCGTCGCTGACAATCCCGCTGAAGATGATAAAGATGCCTTGCTCGTGGCGAAACGCTATCTTTCATACCTCCCAAGCAACGCCTGGGAATACCCTCCTTCACTTATCCCAGATGATGACCCAGAAAGAAAAGATGATGAGCTGGTGGAGATTCTACCAATTAACCCCCGTCAGCCTTACAATATGAAACGTATCATCAATTGTGTCGTGGATAAAGATAGCTTCTTCGAAATCAAACCGCTTTTCGCACCGATGATGATAACAGGGCTGGCTCGAATGAATGGACATCCCGTGGGCATTATAGCCAACCAGCCGATGGTTTATGCTGGTGCCATTACAGCCAAAGCAGGTCAGAAGGAGCGCCACTTCATAGACCTGTGCGCCGCTTACCATATCCCTCTCATCTTTCTAGTTGATGTCCCCGGCGTGATGACAGGGCCTGACTCAGAGCGGGAGGGAGCTCTGCGGTATGGTTTGGCTGTTGCTTATTCATTAGCATGGGCGGACGTCCCCAAATTCACAGTGGTCATACGCAAGGCATTTGGCTTCGGAGGATGTGCCATGTGTGGATATGGAGCCGGGCAAACGCTGACCCTCGCCTGGCCAACAGCCGATTTCGGTTCTCTTCCCTCGAGTGGTGGCGTGTTGGCAGCTTATGGTGCTGAATTGGCAAAATCGGCAGACCCAGAAGCCCTCCAAAAACAACTAGAGGAAGCCTACAAGAAATACTGCGGTCCCTATCCGGCTGCAGGCATCTTCAATGTGGATGACATTATAGACCCTCGTGAGACTAGACCTAGAATCATCCGTGCTTTGGACCTGGCTCTGGGACGACGCTCTACCCCGCCATCACCGGTGATGAGACATGGCGTGATGCCCTGAGAAACCTCTTGCTCAGGAATAATTTAGCAACTAAATCAACCTAGATATTTTTCTCAGCTAGGTTGCCAGCCCAGGGCAGCTTAAATTTCTCCCCCTGATAAGCCTTAACCATACAAATTATCCACACCACAAGACAAAGTATCCAGAAAGCTGTGCCAACGAGCCAACCGAAAATTGGTATCCAAGCTATCCAGCCGATAATAATACTGGCGAGAGTAAGGATACCAAAGGCAATCATTGACTGAAGGGCATGGAAGCGGATGAACTTGTTGTCTTTCTCAAGCAGGAAAAAGACAAGGCCACTTATCCACCAGGCAACATAACACAACAGTCCAGCAACATTCTCATCCAGCCCAGTTGAAGTCTTTGCCATTGCAATATACCTCCTTCTATAAGTCTGACCACTTTTAGAGTACCGCTACAGTTAGGCCTGTGTCAATAGTATCCTCATATAAACTAAACTTTCATGTTGTCAGCCTTCGCCTCATCGTTACCAGCGATATAAAGAAAAACAGGACGGTTAAAGCAACGATAAGCGCAAGTGCCCAGAGGAGATTGAATTGAAACTCCCCGTTGACGACCGCTCTGGCAAGATAAACCACGGGTGTCAACGGCGCTATCCAGCTCAATTTCTGCACTACATCAGGAAAAGATGACAATGGAAAAAACACACCGCTAAAGAAGAACACCGGGGTTATGAAAAGACTGAAATAATAGTTGAAGCTGTAAATAGACGGAACAATCGATGTAAAGAACAAAGCAATTGAAGCAAACAGCATGCCTTCTAAAAAACAAACAATAGGTAGCAGCAGCGCCCACGGCGAATGCACCAGTTGAAAGGCAGCAGCGACAGTTAACATGACGCATCCAGTCAAGACTGAACGCGTAGCTCCCCAAAATATTTCACCTGCAGCAACATCTTCAACATTTAGTGGCGTGGCAATGATAGCATCAAACGTCTTCTGGTACTCCATACGGATAAAGCTGCCATAGGTACATTCGAAGCTAGCGCTAAACATGGCATAACCCACTATGATACCTGGAGTAATGAATTCAATGTATCGCTGACCGTCAACCAAGCCCACATATGCGCCAAGACCTAATCCCATAGCTAACAAAATGATAATAGGCTCAGCTATAAAGCCAGGTGCCTCCGAATGCCATAGCCTGAAAAAGACATCACGATTACGCTGCCAAACTCTGATAAAACGCCACGAGAAAAGCCTCATTCAGCCAAAGACCTCCCAGTGAGCCTGAAGAAGACATCTTCTAAAGTAGCTGACCTCCGCCTCAATTTTTCTGGCGAATCTACCAATCCGTTTAAAGATTCTCCACTCTCGAGATGGAAGATGTGAACCTTGTCCCCTACTATCTCAAAGTCAAGTCCACGATTCTCTAGTTCATTAACAATCTTGCCTTTCTCCTCTGAGTTTAATTCAATCTCCCATATCTTGTTGCCTACATACCTAGAAATGAGGTCAGCAGCGGTACCAAGGCTCATAATTTTACCTTGATGCATTACTGCCACCCGGTCACAAAGGGTAGTCGCCTCTTCCATATTCTGGGTGCACAAAAGCCGGGTAACACCCTGTGACTTCAGTTCAACCAGTTTGTGCCAGACCAAGTATTTCGCCTGCGGGTCAAGACCTATCGTAGGCTCATCAAGAACCAAAATCCTGGGCAAGTTTATAAGGCCTCTGGCGACTAAAAGGCGCCGCCTCATTCCTCCTGAAAGCTCTCTAATCCGGCTATTACATCTATCTTCAAGCTGAAAAAGCCTTAACACTTCCATGCTGCGTCTGTGTGCTTCCCTCTTGGGAATATCAAAGTACCGGGCAAAGGTCATCAAGTTTTGAAACACCGTTAAATCAGGGTCGAGGTTATCCAATTGCGGTACTACGCCCAAGACAGCTTTCACCTGCTGAGAGTGAGACCTCAAATCACCATCCAACATCCATATGTCACCACTGGTAAGAGGTGATACAGCAGTTATCATCCTGATGAGAGAGGTCTTACCTGCCCCATTTGGCCCTAGTAGCCCAAAACACTCCCCCTCCTCTATCTCCAAATTCACATCATCTACTGCCACCAGGTCACCGAACTTTTTGGTTAAATTCCTTGTCTTTATGATAGTCACCAAAAATCCTTTTTCGCCAGCAGTCATGATTCTAGACATTCTATCAGCTTAATGATACGCCGACAATACGAATTACACTGCTAATCCCTTCACTTCTTGTCACTCTGAGGGAGCCTTTCGTCTAATGTCATTCTGAAGAAGCGAAGCAACTGAAGAATCTCAACTCAGGGTAAACTCCGCGACCAAAAAATCTCATTATAGGCAAACACCAGTAAAAGAGAAAACAAAGACAATCCCAAAAAGAATCTAAAGGCAAACCAGCGAGAATAGGTGCTAGTCCTCAGCACAAAACGCCAGAGCCAGACACCCAGGACCTGTAGCAAAGCCTATTATGGGGCTGAACTCAGTGACTCGCAGTTCGATGCAGTTAAATTCAGCTTCCACCCGCTGACGCAAGTTCTCCGCCTGCTGTGGTGCATTTGCGTGCTGAACTATAACGCGAACTGGATTCTCTGCTACATCAGCGTGCATCAATGAGAGCATACGGTCAACCCCTGATTTCTCGGTGCGAACCAAACCCACGAGCTTTATCTTGCCCTGGCTGATGGTAAAAACTGGTTTGATGCTGAGGGCTGAAGCTGCTGAAGGCAAGGGGGAAGGGACACGACCTGTGCGTGCCAAATATCGAGAGGCGACTATAAGTCCGTATAGTCGGACTTTATCTTTCAGATTCGCTATCAGTTGTGTTATTTCCTCCAGAGCGGCCCCCGAGGACGCTGCTTCTGCCGCAGCCATATCAATCAGAGCCTGACCACCGGCTGCGGTACCAGTATCAAGGACACGAATAATCGCATCACTCGCCATTTGCTTTGCAGCAGAGCATGCAGAATCATACATCATGCTGATCTTCGATGGTACAGTGAGACAGAGAATAGCATTATGTTCCTTCAACACTTCCTGGTATGCCTTGAGATAATCCCCTGGAGAAGGAGCACTTGTTCGGAACGGGTACTCATAGGCGAGCTGCTCGTAGACCTCGGTTGCCGAAATGTCAACCCCATCCAGATAACTGTGCCCGTTGAGCATAAATGGCACAGGGACAACCTTTATTCCGTATCTTCGAACCCTGTCATGAGGCAAGCAGGAAATACTCGAGGTTACGATCACGACCTTCAAATATATTATACCTCGTATCCCGATGTATCTTTATCTTATCATGCGTAAATCTCAATGTCAATCGGCTGCACTCAACGATACGAGTGGCTACACCTGCTGTTTTTATCATCACGAGGAGCACTAGCGACAAAGCAATCTGAGAGATTGCTTCGCCTTGAGCACGCAATGACACTGAAGGATATTATCCGCTACTTGCTCGGTTTCAAGATGAGCTTGTCAACAGCAGCATTCTCCACCTGCTCCTGCGTCCAAAGCATCGGCTTATACTTTATGTTACGCCAGAGGTCAACCATATCAGCATAGTGGTTGCTATAAGGATGACCGCTCTGTCCAGTAGTATGTATGGTAACACTTTTCGAGAAATCCCCCAGGTCAACAATCATACGCATAGAGGGCACCCACTGCACAGCAAAGCTACCAGCGTTAGTATACCAGACCGTATTATTCACGGTATCTGTGCTGCCGCTGGTTGGAAACGGGCCACGATTGACCATATTCTCAATTAGACCGATGCCACTCTGTCCCAACGGGTTACTGACAAAGGTGGACGTATGAAGGTTACCCCACTTCCACTTATCGCGGTTTTTGCCCAGCGCTGCTATAGTGTTCGCATAAGCCTCACTGAAACAACGAGCCATAATATCATCGCGAGTTTCAATGACACCATTAGTAGTAGCATCGTCCCACCAAGCATTATTGGGCTTTTCCAACAGTAGAAATGCCGCCCACATCTCCCTGTCTTCACCACGAACTGCCACATCTTCAGGCAACTGGTCACAGAACAAGTTATTCACCAAACTTATCCAGAATTCAGTATACAGCGCCGCTTGCGGACTGTCCATGCCACACTGGTAATCCCACTCAAGCAGCCAATCCCGGATTTCTGTCAAATCAGCATTATCGAACTTTAAGCTAGCCAGATATGGCATCATCTCTTCAGCGCTGAGCAGCTTGTTATCACCCTGAATAGCCTGGAAGGTAGCGATAGTATGTGGCGACTTCTCCTTCAACATCTCACTAATACGCTGAGCCCTATAGCCATAGTTCCATTCCCTGCTGATTATATAATTTAACCCCTCACCCAACCTCTCTGCCAACTGGTCATAGTATTCCATCAGAACCACCGCCTGATTTGCGGTGACGATATAGCCACGTTCCGGATTAAAGATGCAAGGCAAATCATCAAAAGGGATAAAACCCTTCCACTCAAACTCATCTGTCCACCCTGGAGCAGGTATTAGCCCGCTATGGTTTTTAGCGCGAACAGGAATACGCCCCGGTGTCTGATAGCCAATGTTACCCTTCACATCGGCATACACAAAGTTCTGCGAAGGGACATCCCAGTATTGTAGAGCATTACGAAATTCGTCCCAATTCGTTGCCTTATTAAGCTTGGTAACTGACTGCATCAATGTGCTCGGCTCCAGAGCTGTCCAACACAATGCCAGTGGGTCCTTATTATTGAAGCCTAAGATTTCACCGGTTTCTTTGTCTCTCTTGTTATCATTGATAATTGGACCGAGATGTGTTTCGCGAATTTGGATAGTAACAGGTTCTTTACCATCCCCGAAGTAGATGACCTCCTTATATACTGTCATATCTCGCAATTGACCATTCCACTCATACTGGAGCGGATTGTTTGGGTTGACACGGATACGATACAAATCGAATACATCAGGACCGACGTTAGTCACCCCCCAGGCAATAAAATTGTTGTGACCGATTATTATTCCCGGCGTAACTGCGAATGTATAGCCCACAATATCCAAAGGAGATTCTCCACTGGTAGGATGGTAATGCAAGCCGATTTCATACCAGATAGATGGCATCTGAATGCCTAGGTGTGGGTCATTAGCCAGCAACGGCATACCGCTTTTCGTCATCTTGCCGCTGACCACCCAGTTATTGCTACCGATGCCTCGACTCGGCTCAAACACCAAATTCATTGAAAATAGTGAGTTCTCAGTAAGTAGTGCATCCACATTAATAGATTCATTTATGTCTTTAACTTGGATACTTTCCGTTGTGCTTGCAATAGGTAAGTCCTCAGGTTGAACGATAGTAGGTCTTTTACCGAATGGCCATGGGGGCGTCAGCCATTGGTCGGTCATCTCCTGGCCGATAAGTTCGTAAAGTGTGGCACGGTCCTCCTCACTATTGGTATTAGGACCCAAGTCCCATGCCATCATCTTAGCAAATACCAGCGTGTCAACAGGCGTCCACGGCTCGATTTTTATATCGATGCCTGTCAACTTGAATATGCTGTATTCCAGGGCTAACTTGCTGGGCTCACGGTTCAAAATATAAGCGTTGACACCATCAGCAAAGGCCTGCAATCGGCTAAGAGACTCCTCATCACATATCTTTACCTCCTTCTCAGCCACACGTTTCCAGCCAAGAGTACGGATAAAGATATCAGTGCCAAGCAGAGCATCCTTTTTGCCCACTAATTCCTCGATTCTGCCGTTACCAATATGACGCCAGAACTCCATCTGCCACCAGCGGTCTTGAGCTTGTGTATATCCTTGAGCGAAGAACAGGTCATGCATGTTCTTGGCATAAATGTGTGGCACACCTAACTCATCACGCAAAATCTCCACCGTATCTTGCAATCCAGCCACCTGCAGTTCTCCATTGTGTTGGGGGAGCGGCGACCTAGTCATGTTGTAGAACCAGCCATAACCGAGCACAACAGGAAATATCAGGACAACCACGATAATCGGCACTACAATCTTAATTATTCTCTTAGAACGGCTCTTTTTCATTATCAACCTCCTCGTTAAGAGCAATTACTGCGTGCCAAAATATGGCCTAGCTTTTGTCGCTCATTGTAGTCCATTAGTTTCCCCGTTACAATACCCCTACACTAAAAATTTCATTTTCGAAATATTCCACCATATTGAGAAAGTCCCCTCACTCTAACTCTTTCCCACCAACGGAGAGGAAAAACAAATACTATCAGACACCCTTTGACAAAGCCATTATCCGAGGTTAAAATGAACACGATTTCAGCGGGAGTAACTCAGTGGTAGAGTTCCTGCCTTCCAAGCAGGCTGTCGCGGGTTCGAGTCCCGTCTCCCGCTCTCCAAAGCTAGGCGACAACCTGCCTAGTCCAAGGAGACAAAGGTAGAACAAAGCTGGCAGCAACAACATGACTAGGCAAAAAATGAAATCGGAATATTAGACTCGGGTAGAGGCCTTGATTGTAACATCATTGGACGCAGCCCAGTCTGGCAGTGAAAATCAAAACATGGGTTCACTATTGACCAATGTCGTTTCTAAATCCTAGAGCGGAGTTTGTTGCTGATTTAACCATTAGTATCACAGCCACAGATATGATGGTGAGTCCACAAAAGGCCAGCCATATCAACTGGTAGCTCCCTCTAGTATCAAAAGTGAATCCAGCAAGGATAGGTCCAATAATACCACCGATTGATGAAATACCCATTATTGTCCCGAGGGTCTTTCCGAAAGAACTCCGGCCAAAATATTCACTCATCATAGCCCCCCTTAAGGTCACACCACCTCCATGCGCTAATGGGAAGCATATGAGGAAAAGGAACATGAACAGCCATACGGATGAATATGACAAAGCTAGCATTCCTAATCCGGTGAGACCATATGTGACAGCCATAAGATACCTTTTGTCAAAGGTATCTCCGAGCCAACCAAACCCAAATCTCCCGATAAGGCTGACTAAGGGAATAGCTGCCGCTACAAGAGCAGCGTTCGCTCGTGATATGCCGATACTAGTAAGATATGGCATGATATGGACTACAACCGCAGTAAGAATTATCCAACGTATCGCCTCTGCAAGGCTTATAAACCACAAGGTTCTTCCTTTAATGATCTCCACAAAGCTAATTTCAACTACTTCTGGCTCGATTTGCGAGCTCAGAGTTGCTGCAGACATTGTGCCTCCATCGGGGAGATAACCATATTTCTCCGGCTTATCACGAATGACAAACGCTAATGGAATTCCAATAGCCCACATTATTACTGCAAGGATAACAAGGGCACTTCGCCACCCACAAGCATCAATAAGCCAGGGAACAAGTGGTATTATCAATCCACCAGCACCGAAACCGCAGGCTACAATACCAAGCGCTTTGCCAATATTTCTCCTGAACCAGTTAGCAACCGCTGTGAACAACACCACGCTGGCACAACCACCTGCCCCCAAGGAAAGAAAGTAGAAAACCAGCATATAGCATAATAAGTGATTGGGTTTGGCTGATGAGGATGAGCCCAAAGCCAACCGTAATAACTCCGAATATCACTAATCTTCTCGAGCCAAAACGGTCAACAAGAAAACCTATGAGAGGTGCCAAAATTCCCATCTCTAATCCACGCAGGGCAACACCGATTGAGACCGCCGTGTAGCTCCAGTCAAATTCCTCTACTATTGGCTCAAAGAAAGCGGTAAAGCCAAAAAATATGGCGCCACCGATATAAAAGGCGATGAAAAAACTGGCAACTACTATCCACCACCCATAAAAAATCCCTTTCACGCTAAATCCTTTCAAATCGAGTTGATTTAACCACGCGTATAGGCTAGCAAATTCTCTGATTTTACCACTTTTCGGTACAAGCACCAACGTAGAGTAGTTCCCAACATGTAGCAGTGAGGCTATAGCCTCACTCAAAGCCATCATCACAATTCGATTTTAAATGGTCGCAAATATCATCTTTGTTCTTCCTCTCTCGAAGAAAGAGGTGAAGATGAGAGTGCAAATTGGCAACTGATGATTAATGTGGAGAGATTGCGGGTATAAACAACATGCAGTCTGGACTATTAGTTGCCGAGTTTTTGTCTCAATTTCGGCTTCTCTATCTTGCCAGTAGGATTTCTTGGCACCTTGTCAAATATAATACGCCTGGGTCTATAGTGTTTGGCTAAATTCTGCTCACAGAATGCATTTATTTCATCTTCGGTCAAGTTTTCACCCGGTTTAGTGTCAATTATGGCAACAGCTATCTCACCAAGTCTTTCATCTGGAATTCCAATCACCGCTACATCATAAACTTTAGGATGAGTGTGAAGAATCTCCTCCACCTCGGCTGGATAAATGTTCTCACCGCCAGTGATGATTACGTCCTTCTTTCTGTCAACCAAGTAGATAAAACCTTCCTCATCCATCTTTGCCATATCACCTGTGTATAGCCATCCATCTTTTACTGTTTCTGCTGTTTTCTTGGGGTTCTTATAGTATTCTTTCAAGACACCACAACCTTTGACGATTAACTCACCAACTTGCCCTTGGGCTACATTTTCACCTTTGTCGCTGACAATGCGTGCTTCCCAGTTAAAACCAGCCTTTCCTATAGCTCCCACCTTTCTCTCATTTTCTATACCTAGATGGACACAACCTGGGCCTGTAGCTTCACTCAAGCCATAATTGGTGTCATACTGCATACCGGGGAAGTATTTTTTCCAACGCTGCACCAAACTAGGAGGCACCGGCTGAGCACCGATATGCATAAGCCGCCAGCAATCCAGGTCATAGTCCTCTTTCCACAATTCCCCCCTGTCCATCGCCATCAGAATATCATGGACCCAGGGTACCAATAACCACACTATTGTCCCTCTTTCCCTATCAACTGTTTCAAATATATTTCGAGGATTAATCTCAGTCAGAATAGTAGCTTTAGCACCCACAATTAGATTGCCAAACCAGTGCATTTTTGCTCCAGTATGATATAGTGGTGGAAGGAGAATAAAGTTGTCTTCACGCGTTTGGTAGTGATGAGCTTTTTCGGTAACGGCAGCGCATACCATGTTTTTGTGCGTTAGCAGTATCGGCTTCGGTGCTCCCGTTGTACCCGAGGTGAAATACAGACCACATGCATCCTCCTCACTCAGCCCCACATTTACAGAATTAGACGAAGAGCTTGCTATTAAATCCTCGAGGCTATCCGTATTTTCAGCTTGAGTTTGCCCAGCCAGTACATAATGTTCTATCGTGGGTAATTCTGAACGGACAGATTCCACTCTTTCTATAAACTCTTCCCCCAAAATCATCGCCTTCGCTTCAGCTATGTCAGCACAATATTTGAAGTCTCTGCCAGTGAATCTGAAGTTGAGGGGAACCGCCCATGCTCCAGTCCTGATAATGCCAAAATAAGCCTCAAGCCAGTTAATAGAGTTCATCATCCAATGTATCACCTTATCACCCTTGCCAATACCCATGCCCAGCAGTGCATTTGCCACTCTGGTTACTCTTTCATCTAACTCCTGCCAGCTAATTTCTCTTCTTATTTTCTCGCTTGGCCTCAATTCAATAAGAGCTGTATCATCAGGATACATTCTGGCATTTTGGACTAACATATCTGATATGGTTGCCATTTGCTATCCTTCACGAGGCGTCAAATTATCAATAAATGGTTAAGCTAGGTAAGAAGGTGGCAATCTGAGGAAAGACTATCAGTATACCGACCATGATTATCAATGCTGCGAGAAAGGGGAATATCCCCTTGAAAATGGTTTCCAGGGGGACATCTTCAGCAATTCCCTTGATTACATACACGTTTACCCCCACTGGCGGTGTAATTACCCCCATCTCAGTTATCAGTACAATTATCACACCAAACCATATCGGGTTGAAGCCCAGAGCCAGAACTGCTGGATAGAATATTGGAATGGTAAGTGTGACAAGCGCTAATGCATCCATAAAACAGCCCCCCATCAAGTAGATAAGCACTATGACTCCCATAATAGCCGCAGAGGGAAGGGGGAGGTTAACAACCCAGTCGGATAAGATGAGAGGGATTTTGGTCACCGCCATAAAGTGCCCAAAAACCATGGCTCCAGCAACAATGACCATCACCATACAGGTTATTCGAAGTGCTTCTTTGATAGCGTTTAGAAAGCTTTGCCAATCAAGCTGACGCCTGGCCAGGCCGATAATTAAAGCGCCAGCAGCGCCGGCTCCACCAGCTTGTGTCGGGCTAAACCAGCCCAGAAAAAGCCCGACTATGACAAAAATGAATAACACCAATGTCTCAATAATTCCGGCAATCACATCAATTTTCTTTTTCCAGCTTGTTGACGCACCTACTGGTGCCAAAGAGGGGTTATGCCGGCAGATAAGAAGTACCGTGATGATGAAAAGACTAGCAAGAATCAAGCCTGGAAAAACACCTGCCACAAAAAGCTTTCCTATCGATTGTTCAGTCATTATCCCATAGACTATGAAAATGGTGCTGGGGGGTATAAGTATACCCAGGCTACCTGCAGCAGCTACACAACCTGTTGCTAACGAGTCATCATACTTGTACCTCTTCATCTCTGGTAGAGATACTTTTCCCATAGCAGCGGCAGTGGCAGTAGTTGAGCCACATATAGCAGCAAAGCTGGCACAAGCAGCAACAGTGGCCATAGCTAAACCGCCTCGTAGCCTGCCTAGCAGAGCATGACTGGCATCATACAGCCTTCGGCTTATACCTGAAGCAGAGGCGATAGAACCCATTAATACAAACATCGGGATAACGGTAAGAGAATATGAGGAAAAAGTATGAAAGATATCTCTAGCCAGGATGCTCAACCCGGCCTGTGGCGAAACTAAAAAACTGAAACCAACAAAGCCAACAAATGCCATGGCAAAGCCAACTGGCATGCGAAGGAGAAACAAGGCAACTAGAGCAATAATACCTACAATGCCAAGAACAACCGGATTCATTTCTTCGTTTTAGTCACCGCTCTAATAAATTGGACCAGCAGCACCAGAAATACCGCGATGCAGCAGATGGCTATGCCGTAGACAACGGGATAGAATGGTATCCCTTGGGTCATGGATAC
>Ga0194126_10003846_pt1 | contig 23328 bp, 17 predicted proteins | sample TA2KigC150mmetaG_FD_148641 | JGI IMG/M metagenome (GOLD analysis project Ga0194126, IMG submission 148641) | Freshwater microbial communities from Lake Tanganyika, Tanzania - TA2015035 Kigoma Deep Cast 150m | ecosystem: Environmental > Aquatic > Freshwater > Lake | place: Tanzania: Lake... | reverse complement strand
CGGCATTTTGCGCAAGCGGACGCAATTTAGCTTCATCGCGCGCATCTATGCGATAGGCGTCGAAAGCCGGATTCGCACAGCTCGAGGCCAGAGTGTTGACCCCATGCGCGAATGTGTCGACGACGGTCACTTTGTAGCCGGCATCCAATAAAAGGGGAACGAGGACGCCCCCGATGTATCCGCCGCCGCCGGTAATCAGAACGCGTTCGCTCACTTTACCTCCTTGTACTTCGGTCGTGCAGGACGGTGAACGATGCGGAAGCAGGCGTCACGCGATTGACGTCGCCGTTCTCGTTCCCCTGGGATTTTCTGCCTCAAGTCGAGCTCAGAGGCTTGCGTTAGGCCGCAATGCGGCGCGCCGCAATGTGAAAACCGCTTTCAGGGCATTTCGCTGCGTTCCAGTGCCTCGCGGATGGAGATGATCGTTGCTTGTATAGGCGACTGGATATGATGTCTCGACTGAAATTCCAGGGTCCGCGAATGGCAGCCCAAGCTGCAAGGCCATGTCATCGAAGCGGCGCCTGAGAAACCTTAGTTCAATTCTAAGTGTACGGAGTGCGATCTGAAGCTGAAGTCGACCGAACGCCATTTTGTTTCTGAGCGCGTTCAAATCATCCCGTGTTCTGCTTGGAAATATTCTCTTTAGAATGGAGCCGGCCTTTTTCACCAGAATAGACCCGGCCTTTTTTACCGCGCTATGATCGGATTTGTTCATCGGAATCTATCCGCTATTCCCAAGCGTTCATTCCAAAATCGTATTCGATTTCGGTTAGTGCATTTCCACAAATTTTGCAATACAGGAGTGTCGAGCTCCGCGTGCAGGCAATTGTAAGTTTAATCACCCGCTTTCCTGGGCACTTGACTGTAGAGGGCCTTTGATGGTGGGTGCTTTCGATGTGCGCCAGCATTGCGGGGGTCCCACCTCTTGAGTAGCGTCCGACGGGCCATAAGCCCTCGTGGAGAAGCGATGAAGCGAGTCCTGGATATGCAGTGTCGCGTGTGCGGCGAGCGGACTGTCGAAGAGTTTTTGGATCTCGGCGACCAGCCGCACTGCAACCGTCTGATTCCGCCGGCCCTCGCCGATCGTCGCGAGCCAGTTTTCCCGTTGCGCGCCGGTTTTTGTCACACCTGCTCCTTGGTTCAGATCGACCATACGATCCCCAAGGAGAATATGTTCTCAGATTACCCTTACGTATCCGGCACGACCGACACGCTCGTCGAACATTTCCGGCAAACGTCGCGGCGCCTGGTCGAAACCTATGGGCTGAAGGCCTCGGACCTCGTGGTCGACATCGGCTCCAACGATGGCACTTGGCTGAAGCAGTATCGGCCGTTTGGATTACGCATGGTAGGCGTCGAGCCGGCTGCCAATGTCGCCGCTCTGGCGAAGGAAGCGGGCGTCGAGACGCTGGTGCGGTTCTTCAACGAGGAGACCGGCCAGATCATCCTTGAGAAATATGGCCAGGCCAGTCTGGTGACCGCGGCCGGCGTGTTCTTCCATCTTGAGGAATTGCACAGCGTCGTCGAGGGCGTGAAGAAGCTCTTGAAGGCGGACGGCGTCTTCTGCGTGCAAGCGATCTATCTCGGCGGAATGATCGCGAACACAGCATTCGACCAGATCTATCACGAGCATTTGTGCTATTACACGTTGAAGTCGCTCGAAGCTTTGTTCGCGATGCATGGGCTTGAAGTCTTCGACCTGCGTTTTGTCCCCATTCACGGCGGTTCGCTGGAGGCGCATGTCGCCCATAAGGGCTCGCGTCCGATTGCTTCGCGCGTCTCGGCGTTTCGCCGCGAGGAGCGCGAGCGGGGCTATGGCGAGTTCGCGACCTATGTGAAATACGCCGAGAGCGTACACAAGTTGCAGCGCGATCTACTGGCGCTGCTGGGCGAATTCGCGGCCGCCGGCAAGCGCGTCTATGCCTATGGGGCGCCCGCTAAGGGCGCAACTCTCCTCAATTCCTTCGGCATAGACACGAGTTTGGTGCAACTCGCCGTAGAGCGGAGCCCGCTCAAATTCGGCTTAATGATTCCGGGCGCGCGCATTCCCATCGTCGACGAGACGACGGTGGAGCGTCCCGAAGCTTATCTTCTGCTCGCGTGGAATTTCATCGACGAGATCCTTAATAAGGAGCGGGCCTATCTCGAGGCCGGCGGCGCGTTCATCGTGCCGGTGCCAGAGCTGCGCGTGCTGACGGCCGCCGATCTGAAAAGCGAGGCCTATGGTTGAGGCGGTCGTCGTCTTCGGCGCGACAGGCTTCGTCGGGCGCAATCTGGTCGAGCGCCTGTCGCGCAACATCCAGCGCATCGTGGCGGTGAGCCGCTCTGGCGGGCCGGTGGCGGGCGCGAACGAATGCGTGGCGATGGACCATCTTCGCGAGATCGGATCGCTTCCTTCCGACACGGTCGTCGTTGATCTGGCGGCGCAGCGCTATGACGCGAGCCGGTTCCAGATGGCGCAGTCCGACATACTCTCGGCGAACGCCATGATGGCCGACGCCGTCTATCGCTTCTGCGTCGAGCGCGGCCTCTCGGAAGTGCGCCGGGCGTCGAGCGTCGCGGTCTATCCGGCCGGGATCGATCTCCTCGACGATCGTTGCGCGGTCGATCTGAACGCGCCGCCCAATCCTAATGAAACGTTCTACGCCTGGTCGAAGCGCTGGGGCGAGATTCTCGCCGGGCTCTATCGCGATCGCTTCGGGGTCTCGACGATCTCGTTCCGTCTGTCCAACCCCTATGGTCCGCACGATAGCCTTGATCCCGCGCATGCGCATGTGCTGCCGGCCTTCGTCATGCGCGCGCTCGCGCCGGGGGATTCCTTCGTGATCAAGGGCTCGCCCGCCGTTCGTCGCGACTTCGTCTTTGTCGAGGACGTGTGCGACGTCTTCGAGACGTCGCTCGTCTGGCGCGGCGAGACGAAGGCCATGAATCTGTGCTCGGGCCGCACTCACACGCTCCTCGAGCTCGCGCAGATAATTCTCTCGCTCATCGGCGACGGGCGTCCGATCGTTGCGAAGGAAGAGGCGGTCGACGGCGTCGCCGCCCGCGTTTCTCCCAATGCGACCGTCGTCGAGGCGACGGGGAAGACATGTTTCGCCAGCCTTGCAGAAGGCCTTGCGCCTACGATCGCGTGGTACATTGATGCGCTCGCCAAACGAGGCTGACGATCTAATCGTCGGCGCCAACGGATTCCTCGGCAGGAATCTCGAAGACTATCTCACTGCGCGCGGGCGGCGGGTCGCGCGCATCGGTCGTGCCGATGGCGATCTCTCCAACTGGCCCGATGTCGAGCGCCTGTTTCGCGCGGCGCCGCAGGTCGCGCGCATCTTTCACGTCGCGACGCGCCAGCGCACGGGCGCCTCGCAATACGGCTTGCAGGGAGAGCTCCTCGCCATCAACGCCCGCATTCACCTCAACGTCCTGGAGGCCTGGCGGCTGTTTCAGCCACAGGCGAAACTCGTCTCGACCGGGAGCTCTTGCGCCTATCCGGAGAAGGATTCGCCGCTGACAGAGGCGGATTATCAGACCGGGCCGCTCCACCCGTCGGTCAAAGGATATGGCCTCGCCAAGCAGGTGCTGGCGATCGGCGCCGGGTCGTACGCCGAGCAATATGGCCTGCGGCATCTGCACTGCATTCTCGCGACGCTCTATGGTCCCCATGACCACCACGAGGCCGACCGCAGCCATTTTCTCGGCGCGATGCTGCATCGCGCAGTCGAGGAGAAGCGAAGCGGGAAGACCGAGTTCTCGGTGTGGGGCTATCCGGGCGCGGTGCGGGAGGCGCTCTATGTCGAGGATCAGATCGAGGCGATGCTCGCGGCGGACGCCGCCTTCGAGAACGAGATCCTCAATTGCGCCGCCAATGCGCCGGTCACGGTCGGCGAAACGGCAGCGGCCATCCTCAAGGCGCTCGACTGGAAGGCCGAGATCGTCTCGCCACCGGCCTCGTTCACGGGCGCGAGCTACAAGGTTCTGGATTCCTCGCGCTTCCTCGAGCGCACCGGCTGGCGGCCGCGCTACGGCCTCGTCGAGGGCTTCGCGCGGCTCTACCGTCTCGAATACGAAAATCGATCCTGAAGTTTGCGAGCGCGCGGATGACGGAGAGGGTCGAAGTCGAGCATCTGATCGTCGGCGCCGGGGTCGTCGGGCTCGCGATCGGCGCCGAGCTCGCGCGCGGGGGGCGCGAGGCCTTCGTGCTCGAGGCCGGGTCGCGCGTCGGCTGCGGGATCTCGTCGCGCAACAGCGAGGTCATCCATAGCGGCATCTATTACGAGCAGAACAGCCTCAAGCACCGTCTCTGCATCGAAGGCCGCAGACGGCTCTATGCCTACTGCGAGGAACACAAGGTCGCGTATCGCAAATGCGGCAAGCTTATCGTCGCCACGAGCGATGAGGAGACGCCGCAAATCCTCGCGCTGTCCCATCGCGCCGAAGCGAACGGCGTCGAGGGCGTAGTCGTTCTAGAAGGCGCAGAGGCGATGCGGTTGGAGCCCTCGCTGAACGCCACGCTCGCCTTGCATGTGCGCGAGTCCGGCATCATCGACGTGCATGAGTTTATGCTGTCTCTGGTTGGAGAAATTGAGGAGGCGGGCGGCGCAGTTCTGCTCGAGCATCGCGTCGTTGGAGGGCGTCAAATCGGGGCGGGGCGTTTCGAAATCGAAGTTAAGACAGCCAAGGGCAGTTTAATAGTCTCGTCGCGCACGCTCGTCTTGGCGGCGGGACCCTGGAATCAGGCTGTGGCCGCGACGATCGACAGCGTCGCGCGCGAGCATGCTCCGCCGCTCTTCTTGGCCAAGGGTTCGTATTTCTCTTACCCGGGCGTTCAGCGTTTCAGCCGATTGATCTATCCCGTGCCTGTGCAAGGCGGTCTCGGCGTGCATCTGACGCTCGATCTGGCCGGCGCCATGCGTTTCGGCCCAGATGTCGAATGGCTCACGTCGAACGATCCCGACATGGTCGATTTCGCCGTCGACCCGAAGCGCGCCCAAAGTTTCTACGCCTCGATCCGCCGCTACTGGCCAGAACTCGCAGATGGATCGCTCCAGCCCGGCTATGCCGGCGTGCGCCCGAAACTTTGTGGTCCGGGAGCGCATAACGCGGACTTTCTTTTGCAGGGTCCCGATGCGCATGGCGTGGCGGGATTGGTCGCGCTTTATGGCATCGAGAGTCCCGGCCTGACGTCGTCGCTTGCAATCGGCGCGCGCGTTTCCGCCATGCTAGAAGTCTAATCTGCGATCCGCGTCGCGCGATGCGTATTGAGCGAGCGCGGCCATGTCCGCGAACGCAGGGAGCGATCACTGGATGAAGCGCAAGTTCGTCATCGTCGATCAGAACGCCGTCTCTGCGGAAGGTCACTTTCAGACCTATACCAACGCGCTCGCGCTCGCGGCACATGAAGCGGGAGACGACGTCACCGTTCTGTGGAACAAGCGTTTCCCAATAGAGTCCCGCTCGGCGCCGTACGCGATGGAGTTGCATTTCAGTTATACGGAAGGGGAGGCGGCGGCGCGCAATCTTTTGCAGTATGGCGAAGGCCATTTCGGCTTCGAATTGGAGCGCGCCCTCGCGCCGCTCCGGCTGGGGGCGCATGATCTCGTCCTCGTGCACACTTGTCATTTCGTCGAGCTTGTCGAGGCGCTCGATTATCTAGGGATGCTGCCGCCAGACCGGAACTTGCCGACATTCCATATCGTTCTGCGTTATGATCCAGGCGTCTTCCAATGTCGCATGGGCCGCGTCATCCGACATGTAAACGCGCTCTCGCGTTCGAAAGTCATGCGCGACAAGCTTCGTTTTCACAGCGACACGGAGCGATTGGCGGCGGAGTTTTCCAGATTATTCGGAACGCCCGTCGGCATTTGCCCGATACCGGTTGATTTGACGCGGATTCTTTCCGCGCTTGCCGATGCGCGAAATGAAAAATCTTTGTCTCGTCCATTGGTCGCGTCCTATCTTGGCACGGCGCGAAGCGAGAAGGGATACACCGATCTGTTGGATGCGATCGCTTTCCTGACAGAAAATTATGTGGCGACCGATCGACTCCATTTCGCTCTCCAATGCAGCGAAAGAAGTCTGCGAAGCGAACCGGGGCTCTTGGAATATCAGGAGAAGCTGGAGGCATATCTCAACGAATGGGGGCTCGAGGACAAGGTTCGACTCGTCAAGGAGGTCGTAGACCCTGAAAAATATTGTGAGCTCATCGCGAAGACCGACATCATGATCCTTCCCTATTCGGCGGTCAGCTATCGTTGCCGCTCATCGAGCGTGCTAATCGAGGCGCTGGCCGCCGGCAAAGTTGTCGTGACGACGCACGGCTCCTGGATGGGAAGCCGCGTCGATGTTGGCAATGCGGTTTGCTACGCTGGCCCTCACGAACTGGGCCCCGCGCTTGCACAAGCGGTCGACCGCTTCGACGCGCTCAGCGCTGGGGCCAAGGCGCGGCAGGCGGAAGCCATTGCTTCCGCCGATCCTGCCGCCTTGGCCAAGTATTTCGTTCGGAATTGCGTAGTCGATGCGGAGCTGCGGACGTCACCGGTCGTGCTGACGATCCTGGACGGCGTCGCTATCGCTAATGGACGCGCTGGCGCATCGCTTCACCGGCTGCAGTATTTTGATGCCGCCGGTTACCGCGTGATGGCGTTGCTGTTGATGAGTGGCGACGCGGAAGGAAGCGCGACTCGCAGCCGCCTCGCCGACGCGCTTCGGCCTTTTGCACTGGAGCGCGTCTTCATCATGAGCGCGGATCAAGCCATCGGTGAGCATCGTGACGAGCTGGCTTCCATCCTCTCCAATTGCGCTCCAGAGTGCGTCTATCTGTCGTATGGGCTTGATCGGCGCATTGTCGATGCGCTGGGCTTAAGCGAGTCGCCAGCGGTTTACGAAGCGGGAGCGGACGGTCCCGACGCTGCGGAGGCGAATAAGGCGATCCTGCTTTTCGCGACCGCTAGACAGGCTGAGGAGGCGCGCACGCGCGGAGTTTCGCATTCCAATAGCCACTATGCGTTCCCCTGCGCATCTCAGGCCCCAAGGTTGGGTGATCTTGCGGGGCCAGTAAATGGTTTCGAACTCGTGGCGAGCGCAGATCCCTATCGACCGGAGTTCGGAATCGACATGAAGCCGGTCCTCGCGCAATCGAGCCGCTATAGGCGGCTGAAGGCGCTCGATTCGGTGGATATTCTCATTGTGTCGTCTGCAACCGAAGATTTGCGCTGGTTCTTGGAGCGGATTTACGAGCCATTCCTTTCGCAGCGTCAAAGATCGATGATCGTTGTTGGCGACGTAGATGAAAAAGCATTGCCCCATTTCGACGATCTGTTCTTCATCGGACCAGTCGGCGATCGCGACCCACTTTACGCTGCGGCGAAGGTCGTTGTCGTACTGGACTCTTCCTACGATGGAACGTCCTACGAATTGGTTGAGGCGCTGGCGAAGGGAATGCCGGTCGTGACGACGAGATCCTTAGCCGTGGCGATTATCGGCGGCTACGCCGAGCTCGAGGCGCACGACGAGGAGGGCGCTTTCGCCGATGCGATCGAACGTCTCTTAGAGTCGGCTGATCTTCGGATGCGCGCTTCGGCCGCCTCGGCTTCGCTTGCCGAAAGATTAGGGGCGGGCGCGGCATCCGTCGGCGCCATGAACGCTCTTTTCCATTCGCTGATTGGCGATCGGGCGCTGAATGTCTCGCCTTCCGGAAGAACAAGCGAACCTGCAGATCGTCTCGTCGAATGGACCCCCGCCGTACGCGGGGCGAATGCGTTCATCAGGAGCTATATTGGCGGCGAAGCGCTCGCGGGCGTCGATGAGTTGGCGCGTTTGGAGGATCGGGGTTCAAGCCTTGTGACGCGTCTCGCTGATTGCCTGATTGCGCGCCGTCAGGCGCCGCTCCTGAAAGTCGATGGATGGCTACTCGCTCGGATCATGCTCGTTCATGCGGAAGGGATCGTAAGCGAGTTGGCGCGCATCGCAGAGGTTGCACAGAAGGCGGCAGGCCTTTCAGCCGCACCATCCGATGGATCGTCAAACATTTTCATTCTCGACCGGCGGTTTCACGGAAAGATCATCACGTCGTCCAAGGCTGCTGGAAGAGCTGAGCCAAAATGCGCTACGGGCGGCGTCGAGATTCATCAGCGCGTGGACAACGGTGACGAGACGATTGCCTGGACAGTTGAGGCAAAGAAGGATGACGACGCGCCAGAACTCTGCACGATTGATCTGGGCGACGTCCGAGCGTGCGTGGTTTATCAGCATATCCAGATTTCTCCGGAAGCGCGCGTCCTCGACCGCCGCCTATCTGTGCGCGGGCAATTTTCCGATGGGCAAAGCCTGTTGATTTCTCGGCCTGCGATGAACTGGCCGCAATTTGCGACGCGTATCGTAAGTTCTGTGAGAAGTCTGTTCGCCGGCCGCCGGTCGCCTCTTTACAAATGGTTGCCCTGGGCAAACGCCAATCCGTTGTTCGACGCCGAATGGTATATCGCGGAATACCCGGAGGTCGCAGCGAGCGGCCTGGAGCCCTTCCGGCATTACGACCGTTACGGCTTCCGCAAGGGATACAACCCTAATCCCTTCTTCGATACGAACTGGTATTTGGATAGTGCGCCTGAATTGCGAGATACGGGCGCGAATCCGCTCGACCACTACCTTCATTTCGGAGCGAACGGCGCGTTTGACCCAGGTCCGAATTTTTCGGGACGGCGATATCTGGACGCCAATCCGGACGTGCGGAGCTGGCGGTTGAATCCCTTGCTGCATTACGTCGAATGGGGTCGCCGTGAGGGTAGGGAGATTTATCCCTCCGAACCCCTTCGCTCGCGTGGGTCGCTCGCTTTGCCGGCCATTGTCGGAAGCCGCGGCGCGTCGTGGGTGGAGCTCGAATTGAAAGATGAATTTGAAGGAGACTCTTTGCCGATTGAACTCTACTGTGGCGATAGAAAGCTCGATGTCGCAATTCACATGGGCGCCGGCCGTGCGCGGTTGCGCGCCTTTCTTCCCCGACTAGAAGTTGTCTCCGGCCTCATAGAATTGCGGGTAACTCAATCGGCTGGCGATTGTTTGGAAATTTGCGCGCTGTGGACAGGGTGGTCATCGTCGGACAATGAACCCGCGCTTGCACAGGTCGCCTTGCTGAAATGCTAGGCTCATGACCGACTGAGGCGCGATTCAAAAGGCCGTCCGCTTCGGAGGCTTGGGTGAGCGCGCGTCAGATGGCGCGCATTTGCCGCTCCTTACCTCTGGCGAATGGCGTGCCGCGCGTCGACGATCGGCGAGCTACGGGCCGCACAAGACGTCTTGCAACCACGATAACTACTAGCCGCACGCTCTACGATTATGAGCGTTGGATCAGAACGGCAGATACTGATAGAGCCAGTTCTCCGAAAGCACTTCGTCGCCGTTCCTTAGGTAGAGACGCATTTCCACAGGTTCGCGGCCTTCGACGGTCAGATCGAACTGCGCCCGCCAATGGCCAGGCACATTGTCGAAAACGGCTTCGGTGAAAACGTAGGAGAAGGTTCCGCGAGAGGCCCACAACACGGGTTCTGGCTTCACGCCGAAGGGGAGCTTCGCGAGCGGCTCGCCGAGAAACTCCACCATGAATTTGCGTACGCCCTTGGGCCGCGGCTTGCCGGGCTGCCCGCCGTTGCCGAGTCTGGTCGCGATGCAACGGGCGAGCGGCGTCGGGTAGGGCTCATCGGCCAGCCAGTGCAGCCGATAGGAATAGTCGAATGAAGCGCCGGCGACGGCGGGCTTCTCGGGCGCCCAAAGCACGACGATGTTGTCGTGGATCTCGTCGTCCGTAGGGATTTCGATGAGTTGAACCGCGCCCTTGCCCCAGTCGCCCTTGGGCTCGATCCAAACGCTCGGGCGGCGATCGTAGAAGACGTTGTCGAGATAGTGGTCGTAGTTGCGATCGCGTTGCATCAGGCCGAAGCCCTTGGGATTATTGTCGCCGAACGCCGATGCGATCACCCGGTTCGGATTGTTCAACGGCCGCCACAGGCGTTCGCCAGCGCCCGTCCACATGCTCAATCCGTCAGAATCGTGCACTTCCGGCCGCCAATCGATCGCCGTCGGCTTCGCAGTCTCCGAAAACCAGTACATTGAAGTGAGCGGCGCGACGCCGAAGCGGGTGAAGGCGCCGCGCAAATGCAGAGAGCAGTCAATGTCCATGACCACGCCTTTGCCGCGCGTCATCAGAAAGCGATAGGCGCCAACAATCGAAGGCCCTTCGAGCAGCGCGTGCAGGATGACGCCGTCTTCCGTCTCCGGACCGATGTATATTTCAGTGAAATCGGGGAATTCTTCGCTGGCTCCGGCCTGCCAGGTGTCGAGCGCGACTCCTCGCGCAGACATCCCATATTGACGCAATTCGCCAATCGCACGGAAATATGACGCGCCGAGAAAGGCGACCCAGTCGTTTCGCTTCCAGTCGAGCGCGCCGTCCTTCGCCTCCTGAATGCGAAATCCCGCAAAGCCCGCTCCGGGCGGCAATTGGCGCGCAATCGAATCCGCCGGCATGTTGAAGTAGCTCGTATCGTAAAGGACCTCGCGCGCCTCGCCGTTTTCGACGACGTGGATGCGCACCGCCTTTTTGAAGAACATGCCGAGATGGAAGAATTCGACTGGAAAGCGCTCCTTGGCGTCGGCGAAGAGCGCATGGTCGGTGTTGTAGGTAATCTGTCCCCACTTCTCGTAATCGATCTGCGAGATGATCTCGGGAGCAGGAATATTCGGTTTGCGATAGGGCTCTTTGACGAGCTGTTGCGCCCTTTGCTTGAGCGCCTCGAAGGAGAAAGGTTGCGGCTCGCTGAGCCGGAGATTGGAGACGCGCGTCGCCGCTTCGCTGCTGCGGGGCGAGCCAACTGCGCCTAAAGCGCTGGTCGCCGCCGCCGCCTTGAGAAACGAGCGACGATCCTGCTTCTCGACCATCTCGGCGTCCTTGCTGCGAAGTTTGGGAGATGCGCGTTTGGCGCTGCGGCCGCCTCGAGTCTTTCGTGGGGCGCGAGTCATGAGGAGGCGGGACCTTAATCAGCCGCGTATCGGCTCATTGCGAATGGCGGTCCGCATGAAAAAGTAGAGTCCGACAAGGCCGGCGAGCGAGAAGATGATTTCCAACCCCCGGCTGATAAGGGGATCGAGCTGGAACAGACCGCCCAGCGCCCAGCCCGCCGCCCAGGAAGCGCCGACAAGCTCGGTGCCGACGAGGATCGCCACGGCGACGAGCGTCGACAGGCGTAGATAGTTGATGGGCTTCTGGCTCATGACGCCATTCTCGAGCTTGCCTCTTAAACAGCGGCGCCGCCGCGTCGCGTGGTGCTATAGCAAAGGCTGACGCAAGGCAAGCCGGACCGGGTTCGCTTCGCCGCGACGAGATATGAGAAGTCGCTGATTTAGAACGATAGTTCGGCGTAGGGCGAAGCTCGGCCTTCATTTTTCACGGTCTTTCCGCTTGTATGTTTTTTGCCCCGCAATGATAATCGGCGCCACCAAGGCGTGACGCATCTGAACGTCGCGCAGCGCGAAAGGGCGAAGTTTGTCGCAACCCGCCAGCAAGAGCTATCTCAACCGCAAATCCGTTCACAAGATCATCGCCGATCACGCCGCCGCCGAAGGAGACGGGCTTAAGCGCGCGCTCGGCTGGGCGTCGTTGATGTCGCTCGGCGTCGGCGGAATTATCGGCGCCGGCATTTTCGTTCTAACCGGCACGGCGGCGGCGAATTACGCTGGGCCAGGCGTGATGATCTCGTTCGTGCTGTCAGGGCTCGCCTGCGCCTTTGTCGCGCTCTGCTACGCCGAACTTGCGGCCCTCATCCCTGTCTCGGGCAGCACCTACACTTACACTTACGTTACGCTCGGCGAGATTTTCGCCTGGATCATCGGCTGGAATCTTGTGCTGGAATACGCTGCGGGCGCCGCCACCGTGGCGGTCGGCTGGGGCGGCTATTTCAATCGCGTGATGCAAGGGTTCGGCATAAGGGTGCCGCCCGAACTTACCACTGCTTTTTTCGCCGATCCGACGGCGCATGGCGCGCCGCCAGACGCCGTGCATGGGCTCTTCAATGTCCCGGCAGCCGGAATTGTCCTGCTCTTAACGGCGTTGCTCGTCCGGGGCACGACCGAGTCGACGCTTTTCAATAATGTCATCGTCGCCATCAAAGTCACTGTCGTGCTGTTGGTGATCATTGTCGGCGCCGCGCATGTCGACGGCGCCAATTGGTCGCCGCTCATCCCCGACAACGCTGGGGAATTTGGGACCTATGGCTGGAGCGGCGTGGTGCGCGGCGCGTCGGTCGTCTTCTTCGCCTATATCGGCTTCGACTCCGTCTCGACCGCGGCGCAGGAGGCGCATAATCCGCAACGAGACGTGCCAATCGGCATCATCGGCTCGCTGATCATCTGCACGATTCTTTATATCGCCGTGGCGGCGGTCGCGACCGGCGTGGTGAATTACAAGGAGCTCGGCGTTCCCGACCCGATGGCGCTGGTGATGGACCGCACCGGCGTTTCATGGCTCGCCTGGGCGGTGAAACTCGGCGCGCTCGCCGGACTAACGACGGCGATTTTGGTGCTGCTCTACGGTCAAACGCGCATCTTCTTCGCAATGGCGCATGACGGCCTGCTGCCGCCGATCTTCGCGCGGCTTCATTCGGAATGGCGCACGCCCGCCGTAAGCCAAATCCTCGTCGGCGTCGTCGTTGCTCTCGCCGCGGGTCTGTTGCCGCTCGATATTCTTGGCGAGATGGTGAGCATCGGCACGCTGGCGGCCTTCGCGCTCGTGTGCATGGCAGTGATCCGCCTGCGCAAAATGCATCCGGAACTCAGTCGGCCTTTCCGCGCGCCTGGAATTCCCTGGCTGCCCATCGCCGGGATTTTGTCCTGTTTCGCGCTGATGGTCGCGCTTCCGCTCGACACTTGGCTGCGGCTGCTGATCTGGACGGGAGTTGGGGTTGGGATTTACCTCGTTTATGGGCTCAAGCATGCGAAACGACTCAACTGATTGAGTCGACGAGCCTTGATCGCTGTTCGAAAGGCGCAGGCGGGGGAACACTCAGCCGCCAGGAAGGTTACGAATAAGTTGCCCGACCGTTAATCAAAACGGATTGCTCGGGGGGTGACCTTCGAGAAGCGTCGAACGGGGTTCGGGCGAAATGAATGCGCCGGCAATTGTCTGGTTTCGCAATGATTTGCGCATAGCCGACAACCCGGCCCTCACCGCGGCGGCGCGAACCGGCGCCCCGCTTGTCGCGCTTTACATCCTGGACGACGAAAGCCCCGGCGAATGGCGCATCGGCGCCGCGGCGCGCTGGTGGCTGCATCATTCTCTCGCGGCGCTAGCCGAGAGCCTCGCTGAGCGAGGCGTGCAGCTGACTCTGCGCCGCGGTCGGGCTCAGTATGTTTTTGAACAGATCGTCGCCGAAACCGGCGCTGGCGCTGTCTTCTGGAACAAGCTCTACGAACCTTGGGCGATCCGGCGGGACGAGGAAATCACCGCGCAATTGCGCGATGATGGCGTCGAAACCCACTGCTTCCACGAATCCTTGCTCTTCGAGCCGGAGACCCTTCGCACCAAACAGGGCGAGAGCTTTCGCGCGTTCACGCCCTTCTGGCGCGCCTGTCTCGCCGCGCCGCCGCCTGAGGCTCCTCTGCCGACGCCGACTGGCCTGCACGCCGCGCCGCTTCCGCCCGATAGCGACGATCTCGACGCCTGGCGCTTGCTGCCGCAGAACCCCGACTGGGCGGTGGGTATGCGAAAGGCCTGGCTTGTTGGCGAGACCGCGGCCCGCGCCGAATTCGCCGACTTCGCGCGCCACCACGTCGTCGATTACAAGGCCGAGCGCGACTTCATGGGACGCGTCGGCGTCTCGCGGCTCTCCCCGCATTTGCACTTCGGGGAGCTGTCGCCTCGAGAAGTTTGGCACGCGATCAGCGAGCCAGCCAGCATCGGCGGCGAAGCCTATCTACGCGAGCTCGGTTGGCGCGAGTTCTGCCATCACCTGCTCATCGCCCGTTGGGATCTGCCTGAACGGCCGTTGGACAGGACCTTCGAGCGCTTTCCCTATCGCGACGACGAGAGGGCGCTCGACGCCTGGCGAAACGGTCGGACCGGCTATCCGCTCGTCGACGCGGCGATGCGCGAATTGTGGATTACGGGCTGGATGCACAATCGCGCGCGTCTCGTTTCGGCGAGCTTCCTGATCAAGCACCTTCTGATCGATTGGCGAAAAGGAGAGCGCTGGTTCTGGGACACTCTGGTCGACGCCGATCTCGCCAACAACAGCGCCAACTGGCAGTGGGTGGCGGGCTGCGGCGCCGACGCCGCGCCATATTTTCGGATCTTCAATCCAGCGCTTCAGGGGGAAAAATTCGATCCGGACGGCGCTTATGTGCGCCGTTATGTGCCGGAGCTTACAGGACTCGACGCCCGCTACATCCATCGTCCCTGGACGGCCCCGGAGCATGTCCTGCGCGCGGCGGGCGTTCGGCTCGGCGATACCTATCCTCATCCGATCGTCGATCATGCCGAGGCGCGCGACCGCGCGCTCGCGGCATTCGAGTCGATGCGGAGCCAAGCCTCGTTGAAACCAGCATAGCGAACGTTTTAAGCCGTCATTGCGAGGAGGCGCAGCCGACGAAGCAATTCACGAGCGGGTGGGAGGCCTGGATTGCTTCGCTTCACTCGCAATGACGACGAATTGCTTCCCTGCGCTACAATGACGCGATCGCTCGCAAATTGCGCCACGATCCGATAAGCCGGCGGGCATGGTTCAACACCTCCGTCCCTTCGAAGAAATCCGTATGTTGCTGGCGGCGCTGCCTGGCCCCGACCCGGCGGCCGTGGCGGCGGCGCGGGCGCGTGACGTTCTGCTGACCAAGCCGCCTGGCGCTCTCGGGCGTCTTGAAGAGATCGTCGAATGGCTCGCCGCCTGGCAGGGCAGGGCGCAGCCTTCGATCGAACGCCCGCTGGTCGCGGTCTTCGCCGCCAATCATGGCGTCGTGGCGCAGGGCGTTTCGGCTTTTCCGGCGAGCGTCACAGAGCAGATGGTGGCGAATTTCCTCGCCGGCGGCGCGGCGATCAATCAGATCTGCAAGGCGCATGGCGTCGGCCTTAAGGTGTTTGAACTCGCCCTAGAACGGCCGACGGCGGATTTTACCGAGGCGCCGGCCATGGACGAGCGCGAGGCTGCGGCGACTTTCGCCTATGGGATGGAGGCGATTGAGGGCGAAGTCGACCTTCTCGCGCCGGGCGAGATGGGCATTGGCAATACGACAAGCGCGGCGGCGATCTTTGCGGCGCTCTATGGCGGCCCGGCTTCGCGCTGGACCGGACGCGGCGCTGGCGTCGACGAGGCGGGACTTGCGCGAAAGAACGCCGCGATCGACCATGCGTTGGCGCTGCATGGCGCGCATTTTGCTGATCCCCTAGAAATCCTGCGTCGGGTGGGCGGACGGGAAATCGCGGCGATGATGGGCGCCATCGCCGCCGCGAGACTCAACCGCATTCCCGTCGTGCTTGACGGCTATGTCGCCTGCGCCGCTGCTGCGTTGCTTCACGCGATCACGCCAGAGGCCATTGCGCATTGCGTGGCCGGCCATGTCTCGGCGGAAGGGGCGCATCGCGATGTTCTGGCCCGGCTCGGCAAGCGGGCGCTGCTCGATCTCGATATGCGGCTTGGCGAAGGCTCGGGCGCGGCGCTCGCCATCGGCCTCATCAAAGCGGCGTTGGCGTGTCACCGCGATATGGCGACCTTCGAAAGCGCAGGCGTTTCGGAAAAGTCGAAATAATCACCGATGGCTCGGCTTTGCTCTCAAGAAACTGTCACATAGGCATGCGCATTGAAGTCAAAACCGACGGCGCGCCGCTGAGGCGCCAAAGGAGCGCGGTTGCATGATCTCACTACCCTCCCACTATCCGGCCGCGATTCTGATCGCGGCGCTTGCGGCGGCGCTGCTCTTTCACCTGAGCCGGATTTTGGGTCGACAGCGGCTGGTTCATGCGGCCTACGCCGCCGCCGCCGTGGGCCTGATCTACCTGCTGAGCGCAGCGGCCTTTGGCTGGGAATTTGATCTCCAAGGCGTGCTGCTTTGGGTCTATCTCGCGCTGTTCGTCCTGGCTGGCGCCATGGCGGCGCGACGGCGGGCGACGCTTGGCGTCATCGGACTGCCTTGGCTCTCTGCGCTGATTCAGCTCGGGGTCGTCGCTTATATGTTTGCGCCGGAGTCGTATAGAAAACCGCCGGAGACGGCGGCGCTATTCCTGTATTTCGTCTTCGAGGCGGCGGTCTGGCTGCGCGGACGAGAGGAAGAGGCGGCGACGAGCGCCGACGAGCGCCGACGGCGACGATCGCGAGCGGCCGCCGCTCTTTCCGCCACGGCGGAATCGCGGCCTCGCAGAAGTTTCACTCGCGGCGGCGGCGATTGCGATCGCCTACCTACTTGCTGTGGGGCCGCGCGGGTCCAATGTCGGGCTGGACTTAGCCACGGCGCAGCAGCAGGAGCCGCAGACCGAGCAGAGCGCCGCGAACGGCGAAACGGCGGCGTCCGAGGAGCCGGCGACCGAATCCGCAACAGACGGCGAGACCCCGCAGACGGCGAGCGAAGAAAGCGCGCCGGCGGAAGCCGCGCCGCAAGTCGCGGCCAGCGAGCCCGCGGCGCCCGAAACGCCCGCGACGAAAGAACCCGAAGTTTATACGGCTCGCGCGGGCGATACGTTCAAGTCCATCGCCAAGCGCCTCTACGGCGCGACGAGCAAATGGCGAGCGATCGCTGAACTCAATCCGGACTTGAAGTCGAAATAGCTACGCGCGGGTCAGCTCGTCAAGCTGCCCGCAGCGCCCACGCGATGACGCATTCGCATCCGAGTCAGCGCCTAAAGCGCGGCGTCTGAATCGGTTTTCGCGCCCGCGGCAGCGGACAATTCTATTGTCTCGTGTTCGGTCATCACGAAATCAAGCCGCTCATCGTGCGGCTCGATCGGCACATGATCCGTTTCCTGGCACGAATAAGCGACGCCGATAGCAATTACCGGTTTTTTGGCGCGAAGCGCGGAGAGCGTGGCGTCATAGATGCCGGCGCCATAGCCGAGCCGAAAACCGCGCCTATCAAAGGCGGCTAGCGGCAAAAAAACGATGTCCGGATGGAACGCGGGCTTATCTTCGGAAGGCTCCGACAGCCCGAACGGTCCTTTGACGAGGTCATCGCCCGGCTCGAAGGCGCGAAAGATCAGCGGATGACGCACTTTGTGCATCACCGGCAGCGTCACGCGGTAGTCTTTGCCGGCCAGCGCGTCGATGAGCGGACGCGTGTTCAACTCGCTGCGGATCGGCCAATAGACGGAAACGACGGAAGGCGTGTCGAACCCCGCCTCGCGCGCAATGCCGGCGACGAGCGCCACGCCTCGGCGCGCGACCGAAGCGGCCGCCTCATGCGACTCGCGCGGCGTGACAAGATCGCGACGCGCCAGGAAGCGTCGCCGCAGCTCGGCTTTCAGATCGCTCATGAAAAGAGCAATAGCAGGGAAGGAGAGTGCGGGCCACAAGAGCCGTGGGACATCGATCCCGGGAACCTACAACGTAGGTGGGCGCCGTGTGACCAAGCCCACGAGCGAGGCCAGGGACAGCTCCCATAAGGATCGATAAGGCCCCGGGGAATAATAGTCCTGCACGCACCCCGCAGCGCCGCCCCATGAATGTAGCGTCGCGCGCGCCGAGACGCCAGAGGCTTCAAGAATCGCTTAAGCGAACGCCGCTTCCAGAGGCGCCGACTTTTCCCTTCCCGTGCTTTCCGCGGACACTCGCTTGATCCGCGTCAGGGTAAACAAGCCGAAGGGCGCAAGCGGCCGGCGCTCGACGAGACTCATCTGCGGGTTCCGGTCGATCCAGTCGCCGATGATCGACCAGGGAAATTGCGGACGCCAACCGAGTTTGGGCGCCATATGACGATCGAGCCACGCCTCGAACAAAGCGATTGCGTCGTCCTTGCCGCTCACATGATTGACGAGCACGATCTCGCCGCCGGGTTGCAGCACGCGCGCGAGTTCGTCGAGCACGGCCTGAGGCTCGGGGACGACCGTCAGCATGTAGGGAGCGACAACGCAGCCAAAGGTCGCGTCGGGGAAAGCCATCCGCGTCGCGTCCATCTTCACGAGGCCGGCGACATGGTCAAGCCGCTCGCGGCGCACGCGCTGCGCCGCCCGGCGCAGCATCGGCTCCGACAGGTCGACGCCGATGACCTGCGTGTCGGGCGCGAACATCGGCAGTTCGAGGCCGGTGCCGACTCCGACGTCGAGAATTGGTCCGCGCGCTTTCGAGGAGGCCGTCGCGGCGGCGCGTCGCCCGGGCTTCAGCAAGATATCGAAAGTCAGATCGTAAATCGGCGCCCAGCGCGCATAGGCGGCTTCGACATTGCCGTTGTCCAGCGTTTCGACTTCGCGCAAATAATTTCTTGCTTCGCTCATCGAGGCGCCCTTCGCCCTTCTGCGACGCGCAGCGGCGACGCCTTCGATGTCATTACCGTCGCGGCTGGCTCGATCGCGGCGATGAACCCGCCGCCGAGCACGCGCGACTCTTCCTTGTCCGTGTCATAGAAGACGCACGCCTGCCCCGGCGAGACGCCAGATTCGCTTGACGCGAAGACGACAGAAGCGGCGCCATCCTCGCCGGCGATCAGCCTCGCCGGCGCTGGCGGTCGCGTCGAACGCACGCGCGCCATGATGTCGACGCCCTCGGGCGGCAGAGATGCGAGCGATCCCTCGCCGATCCAGTTCACGTCGCGTAGCTTCACCGCGCGCGTTTCAAGCGCCTCGCGGGGCCCGACGATGACTTGCGCCTTCGCCGCGTCAAGGCGCAAGACGTAAAGCGGCTCGGCGTCGCGACCGGCGACCTTGGCGCCAAGGCCGAGCCCGCGCCGTTGCCCAATGGTGTAATGAATGACTCCAGCGTGACGCCCCAGCACACGGCCGTCGATATGCACGATCTCGCCGGGCACGACCGCCGCCGGCGCAAGCTTTTCCACGACATCCGTATAGCGGCCAGTCGGCACGAAGCAGATGTCCTGGCTATCAGGCTTATCCGCGACTTCGAGACCGAAGCGACGCGCCATCTCGCGAACTTCGGCCTTGGTGTAGTCGCCAAGCGGAAAGCGCAGCATCCGCAACTGTTCACTCGTCGTGGCGAACAGAAAATAGCTCTGATCGCGCGACGCGTCCTTGGCCCGGTAAAGCGCGCGTCCGCCGTGTCGGTCTTCGCGAGCAGAAATGTAATGTCCAGTCGCGAGCGCGTGCGCCCCAAGGTCCTTGGCCGTCTCCAGGAGATCGGCGAATTTGATGAACTGATTGCAGGCGACGCAGGGCACGGGAGTTTCGCCGCTGGCGTAGCTTGCGGCGAATTCGTCGATCACCTTTTCGCGAAACTTGGTTTCATAATCGAGGACAAAGTGCGGAATGCCGAGCCGCGCCGCGACGCTGCGCGCATCATGGATGTCACGACCGGCGCAGCAGGCGCCCTTGCGATGGGTGGCCTCGCCATGATCGTAGAGCTGCATCGTCACGCCGATGACATCGAAGCCCTGTTCCTTCAGCAGAGCGGCGACGACGCTTGAATCAACGCCGCCGGACATGGCGACGACGATTCGCGTCTCGCGCGGCGAGGAAGGCTGCGGCGCATGATCCGATACGCTATTCGTCATTAACGGAAGCGACGCCTGTCTGCTAAGCACGTGGGCGAGATGAATGGAGGCGTAAATCGAACGCCCGGCCCGCCGCGCATCGGTGAGGCCGCTTTCATCATTTAGAGCATCACCTGTCCAAGAGGCAATCCTGTCAGCGCTTTTTGAGCCGAGAAAGCCGCCATTTTAGCGTCATATTGTTCGCAGCCGCCATCGCTGCTATGACGCCGCGGCGTTTAAGGCGCGGGGACGGATTAAATGGCGGCGATGAAACTCCTGGCGGGCAATTCTAACCGGCCGCTGGCGGAGGCGATCGCCGCCCATCTCGGCGTCCCACTTTGTCGCGCCCAGGTTCGCCGCTTCGCCGACCAGGAGATCTGGGTCGAAATTTTGGAGAATGTGCGCGGGCAGGACACGTTTGTGATCCAGTCCACGTCCGCGCCGGCCAACGACCATCTCATGGAGCTCCTAATCATGATCGACGCGCTGCGCCGCGCCTCGGCGCGTCGCATCACGGCGGTCATTCCCTATTTCGGCTATGCGCGCCAGGACCGCAAACAGGGCCCCCGTACGCCGATCTCGGCGAAGCTCGTCAGCAATCTGATCACGAGGGCGGGCGCGGACCGCGTTCTGACCGTCGATCTTCATGCCGGACAGGTTCAAGGCTTTTTCGACATTCCGACCGATAACCTTTTCGCGGCGCCAGTCATGGTGGTGGACATCAAGTCGCACCTCGAACTCAAAAACGTCATGGTGGTGTCGCCCGACGTCGGCGGCGTCGTGCGCGCACGTGCGCTGGCGAAGCGCATCGACGCGCCGCTCGCGATCGTCGACAAGCGACGCGAACGCGCCGGCGAGTCAGAAGTGATGAACATCATCGGCGACGTCGATGGCCACAATTGCATTCTTATCGACGACATTGTCGATTCCGGCGGCACGCTGTGTAACGCCGCTGAAGCCTTGCTCGCTGCGGGCGCAGGCTCCGTATACGCCTACATCACACACGGCGTGCTGTCGGGCGCCGCGGCTGAGCGCATCGCAAACTCCAAGCTGAAGCAACTCGTGGTCACGGACACCATCCGTCCGACAGCCGCCGTTGAAGCCGCGCCCAATATTCGCGTCATTCCGATCGGCCATCTGATCGGCGAGGCGATCGCACGAACGGCAAGGGAAGAGAGCGTCTCGAGCTTGTTCGATTAGGTTTCCCGCTAATCGAATCGCGCCACGCGCCGCTGCGTCCGGGCGACATGACAATCTGCGACGCCGCCGGCCGCACCAAATCTATTGTCCCGGCGCGTTCTCGAAGCTCATCGTCTCTGTGCGGCCGTGCGAACGCGTCTGTCCGACATCGATAGCCAGTTGCGACAATACTCGTGGGCGCTCGCGGACTTGGAATCAATTGGCGTTTCGTGTTGCATAAATCTGACAGTTGGTGAGGAGGTTTTATTGTAAAGCTGAAGGATCATCAGCTAGATGCCGTTCCAGGAATATTCGCATGAGGCGATCACTTCGCTTAGCGTACGCTCTCGCCGTAACAGCTCTCCTACCTCTTCTAACAGTTAATGCAGCGGCGCAAACCGTTGGCGGCAATGGCGGCGCGAGTAGTGGTATCTCGGGCGCCGGCGGAACTAGCGAGGACTCGGAACCCGGCCAGAATGGCGGACTAGCCCTTGGCGTTGGGGGCGGCGGCGGCGGCGGCGCCGGCACAACGGGCGGGGCAGGCGGAAACGGCGGCGCCACGGGCGGTGCCGGCGGCGCAGGCGGCGCAGGCGCGGGGCTTGCGGGCCAAAATGGCGGAGCCGCCCCCATCCCCAGCTTCCCTGGCGGCGGGGGCGGCGGCGGCGGCGGGGCCCATGGCGCGACGAGCGGGACCAGCAACGCAGGCGACATAACCGGCGGCGCGGGTGGCAGTGGAGGAAATTCCCTTGCGGGCGCGGGTGGCGGCGGCGGCGCGGGCGGATATGGCCTGTCGCTAGGCGCGTTCGGGTCCTATTCCAACGCAGGTGACATTGAAGGAGGGCAGGGCGGGAATGGCGGCAATGGCCTCCCTGGCGCCGGGGGGGGGAACGGAGGTCAAGGCGGCATAGGATTCAACGCCTTCGGTACAGGCACGCTGATCGCTAATTTGGGATTCATTCAGGGCGGCGCCGGCGGCCAGGGCGGAGCGGGCAACGCCGCGGGAAGCGCGGGCGCTGGCGGCGCCGGCATCGTCGCCGTCGGCGTCTCGGGAATCATAAACGAGGGGTTTATCTGGGGCGGTCAGGGCGGCGCCGGCGGAGATGGCTCCGTTGGAGGAAACGGCGGTCAGGGTGGCATTGGCATCCTCGCTGTGAACCCCGCTGGCATGTCGATCACCAATTCCGGACTCATCATGGGTGGCGACGGCGGACCGGCAGGAACAGGGACAGGGGGAAGCGCTGGCGCGGGCGGCGCGGGCATCGTCGGCGCCAACCTGACCATCTTCAATGCCGGCGGCATAGCGGGAGGCTGTTCCTGTGGCGGAGTAGAAGGCGACGCAATAACTTTCACCGGCGGGACGAACTTCCTCTTCTTTCTCCCCGGATCAGATATCGCCGGCAATGTCGTAATTAATGGAGGAAGGCTCGACGGCGAAGTGATCGGAGGCCCTGTTTCTCCTTGGACGAATTACATCGTGAATTCAGGCGCGACGCTCGGCGGCTCGGATATACCCGGCAATGTGATCGTTAATCCGGGCGGCGCTTTATCTCCCGGTTCGATCGCCGATATGGGCGCGCTGAATATCAGCGGCGATCTCACGTTTCTTCCCGGTTCGCTCTTCGCCGTCCGCGTGCTGCCGGGGTCGAACGACTCGGCCGTTGTCAGCGGCGCCGCCACTCTCGCGGGATCAGTGCAGGTATCCGCCGGATCGGGCAATTATTTGCCGAGCCAGCGATACACAATCCTAAATGCGCTTGGCGGCGTTTCAGGTACTTTCAGCGGCGTCTCGACAAACCTCGTCTTTTTGACGCCCTCGCTCTCGTACGATTCGAACAATGTTTACCTGACGCTGGAAGCTGATCCTGCGGGACCAATTCCCTTCAGCGCCGTCGCCCGCAACGGCAATCAAAGAAACGTCGGCAACGCCATGACGCTCGCGAGCAAGGGACCGCTCGGCCCCTTAGGCGCGAATGTCATCAACACATTGCTCGTGCAAAGCGCGCAATCCGCGCCGGGCGTGCTCGACAATATCAGCGGCGCCGCGCTTTCCGGCGTGCAAACGGTTTCGATGGAAGCCGGACAGATGGCGAGTTCGACGATTTCCGATCAGATCGCGTTCTGGCGCTCCGGCGAAAGCCGCGACGCGAGCGGCGTCTCTTCAGGGCAGGACGGCGCGCGCGGCTTCATCGCCTATGCGCCGGTTGAACGAAACATTCGTGCGAGAGGGCCGATCAAGATCAAGGGACCGACGACAAGCTTTTCGGAAATTCCGCAGCCCCGACTGTTTCGCGCCTGGTCTTCGTTCTTCGGCGGCGGCGCGAATTTCCTTGCCGATGGCGGGCGCGGAACGGCGGCTGCGAACGCCGGCTATTACGGCGGCTGGGGTGCGGCACGGTTAGCTGAGACAACCGGCTGCGGTAATTTGAACCGCAACCGGAGTTTCGAAAATGACCAAGGAAGAGAAGGTTAGGGCCGGAGGCCGGCGTTTCT
>Ga0194126_10003842_pt1 | contig 23334 bp, 30 predicted proteins | sample TA2KigC150mmetaG_FD_148641 | JGI IMG/M metagenome (GOLD analysis project Ga0194126, IMG submission 148641) | Freshwater microbial communities from Lake Tanganyika, Tanzania - TA2015035 Kigoma Deep Cast 150m | ecosystem: Environmental > Aquatic > Freshwater > Lake | place: Tanzania: Lake... | reverse complement strand
TACCAACCGGACATTTAAAGACAAAGACGGCAACAAACAGGAGCAGGTGGAGTTTCATAACGTAGTCCTTTGGGGAAGACTGGCGGAAATCGCCTCGCAATATTTGGTAAAAGGGCAGGAGGTATTGATTGAGGGGAGGCTGCAAACCCGGTCTTGGGACGGGCAGGACGGAGTAAAACGTTATCGGACGGAGATTGTTGCCGAATCAATGCAACTTGGCATGAAGCCGGGCGGCAGAGGAGGAAGCGGCCCTGCGGCGAAAGAAAACGCTGCGGAAGAAAAAGGGAAAAAGGGCGGGGAAAAGGAAGCCAAGACCAACGAAGACGTGGAAGAGATTAAGATTGAGGACATACCATTTTAGGGAAATAAAAAATTTAAAATGAATTTTTATTTATTTTATGCCAAAAAAGATTGAAAAACCGCCAACGCGGAAAAGAACTTGCTATTTATGCGAAAATAATCTAAAAGCTCTGGACTATAGGGACGCCTTTGTCTTGCGGCGCTTTGTTACACTGCAGGGGAAGATCCGCCCGCCGCGCAAGACCGGCGCTTGTACCCGCCACCAGCGGGTAGTGGCACGCGCCGTCAAACGCGCCCGAGTTATGGCAATTTTGCCGGTAAAGAGAGTTTAAAAATAAAATTTTGATAACAATGAGACCTGATGTAGCCTATGAAAATAATTATTTTGCGACAGAAAAACCTCTCTTACCCGGCGAAGAAACAGTATACAACTTTTATGAAAGTAATCCAAGATTAAGAGCCGGAAGGGACTGGAGGGTACAGCTTATCCTGATGGATAATTTTAGAGATGTTCATGGCAGAAATGCTTTAGAAGAAGATAGAAAGAAAGTCATTAGCCACTACGAACAAAAAAAAACTGACTTTAATAAAAGGGGAGAATTAATGGAATATCTCCTTTCTGAAACAGAAAATGCCGATTGGTTCGGCGAAAATTGCTCCATTTGCAGAGCGTCTAAATTTGATGATATAAAAAATTTTACGGATCTAGTTTTTGAGTGGGAAGAAGCGGACGAGATATGCAGACTTGCCGTTGATTGTACGGTGTCCGGTGATGAAGCGAAACTCGACCAGAAAGCAAGGGGGATTATGCGGCAAGTGTACCGAGGCGATTTAAGCTCGTTGAAATACCACACATCTCCGCTGGATGAGAAAAAAGAGGCTTTATTTCAAGTGCCAAAAGTCTTATTAATTCTTGATCAATCAGCAATAGGAGATTTGTCAAAAATCTTTTCCAAAATCATCAAAAAAGAGTCCGGAGCCAATAGCGCCTTCGGTGAATTTTATATTCAATTAGTTTTGTTGAGGGAAATGGAATTTCAATTGGATTATCAGTTAGGAGAATTGATGAAAGCGATAAACGAAAAAAAGAGAAAGGGACAGTTAGATAAAGAAGAATTGAGAATCAACGCCCACAAAAAAATAAACAGGGTGTTGGACATTATAAGAAATTTGATCAAAGAAAAAGAAAGCTCTCTGGACCTTGTCAATGTTCAGAGAGCTAGTGTCTTGTGGGAGGAGTCTCCTTATTGCCAGTACCTAAGGAGCCTTCCTCTAAAGCTAAATCGGGCCAATTGGGATCGGCCCTGAGTTCTTCCGCGGCCCTTTGCAAAAGAGAAACAGCGGAAACGATTGGGAGGATGTCTTTTCCTTTTCCTTCCCCTTCCTTCCTTCCTCTTTCATTACTTCTCACAATTTTTTTGGTTTTCACAACTTATCCCTCCCATTGTTTGGATTGTGAGCGATGATGTAATGTATCCTATTTTATGTAATAAGTCAATATGAATCGGCAGAAATTTGTTTTAGCAATAGTTGTTTTTTTGATCTTGGTGCTGGGGGGAGGGTATTTTGCTCTAGTAAGATATAAAAAATACCTTGTCGAAGAAAAAATAACGGAAGACGGGGAAAGCGACGAAGATAAAAAAACCGCCACGGGACAGTCTGTAAATGGCACTTCCCCATTGCCGGTGACGGACACTCCAGAAGAGTCCAGCTCTCCGACTGCTGTTGGTCAAATTCCAATTGATTTTAGTAACAACCAGCCAAAAAGCAACCAGCAAAATATGGCTTTAAAGGATATTTCGTTGGATACTGATACTTGGCGGACATACGCAAACAAAAAGTACGGTTATTCTTTCAAATTTCCCGGAGAATTTGACAATCGTGAATGCAAAAATGAAAATCCTTGCAAATTTGGGCAGGTGTATGAAAAGGACGGGGGCAATTTGGTTTGGATTACGGCGCAAAGCGACGGAAGGGGTTGGCCATATGTGACTGTGGCGCACTATGACAACGCGAATTTAACATTGGCCAAAAAACAAAAACTGATTGATTGGTTTAAGGCCAAGTTTCAAGGGGAATCCGTCCCACAAGATTACAACTATGAGATAAGAACTCTCAAGGGCGATCCCAAAAAAGCTGTGAAAATTAGTTTTCCGCAAACGCCGCAATCCTATGCCAAGGAAGAAATATATTTTGCTGATGGCGGAAACGTTTTCCAAATACAGCTTTTGGATACCAACAAATCCGAAGCTTGGGAATTCTACAATCGCTGGTTAGAATCTTTCGTTTGGGGTAAATAAAAAAACGGATTTGAAATGAAAAACCCGGGCGTTGCCGGGTGAGGGTGAAGTTTGATTGACGCGGGAGGCATCTCCCTTATTTTATCATTTTCAAGAGGGCGCCTACCAGATCTACTACCTGGTCCCTTATCGGGTCCTGCACGGGACCGGTGTGGGGCGCGAAAATGATTACGAAAGCTAACATGCTGGTAAGGACAATGACTACGGACCATTGCCCCCAACTGATTCCGCAGCGGTCTTCTTGGTCGCTTTCCATTGGATTGGTTCCCTCCTTATCCTTGATATGGATGTAAGATAGACCAGTATTTTGGTAGCCGCAAGCCGTTATTAAACAATCAAATCATCTGTAAATTGCGATCATCAGCCGGATGTCCAGCCGATCCGGTCGGATGTACTTTCCCCGGAAATCAAACCAGACTTTTTTGAAGTCGTCTCTTGTGAGTTTACGGATCCGGCCGATTTCAGGATCTTGCAGGTAAATGTACTTGTCGTCTAGCCCGGCAACGATTGAGTAATGCCCATCGGCAACCTCGGAATCGCCGTGATCGTTTCGGCCACGGGTGAACCAATCAACAATTACCGGCACTTTTTTGTTGAGCCATTTCTCCAGGTCTTTAAAACTACTATTTCTTTTGACCTTTACGCTGAAGCCGAGTTTTTTCGCTACCCGTACTGCATCTTTGTTGGTGGTTCCCAGTTTCTTTGAGTGTCGCATAATTTTTGCCAACTCTGCTTCGCTCTTTTCAATTCCGTAGTAGCCCAAAACCATTTTCATAGTTGCCGGCCCGCACATTCCCATATTTGGGGTTTCCTGATACGGCTTGATTTTGATAAATTTTTTCATAAGCCGGTAGTCTAATTATTAATTTCTAAATGCGTAGTGTCGTTAACAAGGATTGGCAAAAAATTTCCGTTTTTATCTATCTCGAAAATAGTTATGGATGTATTTCCGATTTTTTCGATTGCTTCAATTTTTTCGGGTGGTAGCTTCTGTTCGTAGATAATTTTTTTGATACCGCCGTGTGAAACAATTAAAACAGTATCGTTCTTATGCTTATCAAGAATATCGTCAATAAAGTTGGTCACCCTCTCATTCATTTTAGAGTCGCTTTCAATTCCTTCGGGAATACTCTTCCAATCCCAGTTTTCCGAGTAAGTTTTGCCTTGGTATTTCCCAAAAAAACGTTCTCTCAAGCGCTTGTCGAATTGGACTGTTAAATCTTTATGGAATTTTGCAATTTCGTTGGCGGTATCAACTGCCCGCTTGAGATCGCTGGAGTAAATCGCACCGAGCTTTTCTTTTTTCAGTCTTCTGGCAACCTTCTTTGCTTGTTGTTTGCCGATTTTTGACAATCGTCCTCCCAAATGCCCTTGGACAATTCTTTTGGAATTCTCAACGGTTTCTCCGTGGCTGGTAATAATTAATTTCATGATTGGTCAAGCTTTCTTTATTTATTTGCCTAAAACTATTATAGCTTTCCCCCCTCAATATAGCGATGTTTAACCGGATTAGCAAATTGAAAGTCAATAATCAATTTACTGTAGTTAAATGTCTACTTAACTTACATTCGTGAGAGGAGTAGACATTTTTATTTCATTGGAATATAAGTAGGTAATTTTTAAGTGTTCAGTTTAATTTTATAAAAATGAGGACTTATCACAAACTATCATTGGCTAAAGCGGTAAAACTGTCTTCCCCAAAACCTATTTTAGAACTCTCGGAAAGCCAGATAGAACAATTAAGAGGTTACGGGAAAATATTATTGGTAGTACTTGCGTTATCAAGCGTTTTGACTATTGCCGCTGTAATGCCTGGAGCGCTTGCGGCTATCAAGATTTTTCAAAAATTAAAACTGGGGGAAAAGTCAAACTATCAGCAAAAAACTTTAAAAATAACAAAAACCTTTTATTATTTAAGGCAAAAGGGTTATATAAAGACTTTTTTTGAGCGGGGCGAGCATAGGATTGTTCTGACCGAGAAGGGACTTAGAAGAATAAGTGAGCTTAAATACGAAGCTCTTTTTATTCCAAAGCCAAAGAAATGGGATAGAAAGTTTTGGCAGGTAGCGGCGGATATTCCCACCAAATATCGCAGCGGAGCTGACTCCTTTAGGTTAAAGGTTAAAAAATTAGGTCTATTTCCTCTTCAAAGGACACTGTGGTTCTACCCATTTGATCTCAGAAATGAAATTGATTTCGCATCCCGTTTTTACAGAATAGAATCTTATGTAACGGTGATGAGGGTTGATAAGCTTGATCCTGCAGATAAAAAGACTATCAGAGAGTATTTTGAAGAGAAGGGTTTAATATAATTTTACACTTTAAATTAAATTATCTACTGTATTCACGAATGTGAATCAAGTGGATAATTTTTACCAAAAGCATGTTGTCTTGATTTTGTTGTTGTTAACTGGTAATTTGAGTATGTTAGGCGAATACGGTTTTTTTGACTTTCAGTCAGTCTGGAGAGGTGCCAGAGTGGTCGATCGGGCCGCACTCGAAATGCGGTGTCGCCTCCCCGGCGACCGTGGGTTCGACTCCCACCCTCTCCGCCTTTGATCTGTACCCCATAAAGTGGACACAAAGTCCAGTTTTCTTTTGTTAAGATAATTAATAATCTTTAACAAAAGAACATGAGAACTACATTTTCGGAAGAAGAAATTGCCCGGTTAAGGCAGAACCCTTGTGTCTTCAGTTGCACCGATAATTCGGTGAACTACACTTACGAATTCAAAAAACGGGCTTTGGAATTGCATAAGGAAGGGGTAACAGCCAAAGAGATCTGGAAGCGATCGGGTTTTGAGGTTAGCAAATGGAAGCCGTATTACTTCCGCTTAACATTGAGGGACTGGAAAAAGATCGTAAAGAAACACGGAATGGAAGGGCTCCTGAAGCCCGGCGGCGTGCAATACGACAAGGGGCCGGACAGTACGCCGAAAGACAAAATCAAGCGGTTGGAACTCCAGGTTAAATACCTTGAAGCTGAAAACGATTTTTTAGCCAAACTCCGGGCCAAAAGAGCGGAGTCAAACTCAGGCCTTGCGAAAAATACAGAATCATTAAAAAATTAGAATCCGACGTGAATGTCCTTTGCGGGCTGGCCGGGGTTTCCAGGAGCGGATACTACAAATGGCTCAAAACTGCTGATCTCCCGGATAAAGATTACAGCGATTACTTGAAGATCAAAGAAGTCTTCGAGAAAGGCAAGGGTAAATTGGGCTGGAGGAGCATCAAAATGAGGCTTCCGGAGATGAATCACAAGAAAATACAGCGGATTATGAGGAAATACGAGCTGGTAACCAGGGTGAGGAGAAGAAACCCATACAAAGCTATTATGAAGAAAAGGCTGGAGCACAGGACATTTCCGAACAAGCTGGAAAGGCAGTTCTACCAAATCGTTCCTTTCAAGGTTTTCTGCACTGATATCACCTATCTGCCGTTTTTACAAGGATTTGCGTATTTGTCAGTGGTGAAGGATGTTGCCAGCGGTGAGGTGGTGGCCTGGAACGCCTCGCTTTACCTCGATATGCTCCTGGTAGTGGAAACGGTAAAAAACATGCCCCAGAACCTGTGCCCGGATGCCATGATCCATTCCGACCAGGGCTTTCATTACACCAACCCGTCGTACATTAAAACCGTGCAGGAAACAGGGATGGCCCAATCCATGTCGGGCAAGGGAAACTGCATAGACAACGCGCCCGTGGAATCCTTCTTCGGCCACATGAAGGACGAGCTGGAATACCGGTCATGCAAGTCGTTCGAGGAAGTCTATTTGAAAATCGGAGAATATATGCGATACTACAACTGCGAAAGAAAACAATGGACAAAGCAAAAGATGGCCCCGGTCGAATACAGGAACCATCTTTTGGCCCAGCTGGAGGGGCGAGGGTAGAGGGTTTGAAAATTGTCCACTAAACAGGGTACACATCACTTCGCCTAGGCCAGAGGCCCTAAACCATACGGTTCAGGGCTCCGCCTAGCTTAATTGGTATTGATAAAAGCCCGTCAAGTAATTGCCTCAACAGGTTTTTATTAAAGAGCTGTTCTTATAGTTAATTTTCCACCTCGTTCGCTCTCAAAGACAAGATCATTACCTACTTTACCAGCAATTAAATTTCTCAAACTGGCAACTAAGCTTTCCGGCATTACGCTTATTCGGTCTTTTTGCCCTTTTGCCTGTTTGATATGCACAGTTAGTTCTTCAAAGTCTAAATCTTGCACTTTTAGTGCAATAGTTTCGCTTACTCGTAGTCCTGCCCCGTAAGCAAGCGATAACAAAAGTTTGTGTTTTGTGTTCTTTGGTACCTCTTTTTAAGGACATTTCGGTAATAAAACTTGATAGCATTTAAAAACAAGTTTCTGCTTTGAGGTGATATTCCTTTTTGCTCACAGTGAAGTAAAAAATTCTTGATGTTATTCTGATCAAGTTCGGCTAAATTATTTGCTTTGAAGGAAAAGTATTTCTTTAAACCATAAAGATAACTCTTTATAGTTTTAGCACTATAGTTTTTGATTTTCAGTTCTCGCTCTGTTTTTTGAAGTTCTGTTTGCATAGACCATTGAAAAAAGTTATATTTAGGGTAGTTTTTATGTGGTTTAAATTTAAAATAACTTCGTATAATATACAAATTTCAATTGAAATTATGAAAATACATCGTATAACAACGAGTTAGATGAAATTAAGAAAAATTTTTATGACACATTCACCAGAATCATTGCCCGCCCAAGAAAACACAAAACTCGAAGTATCGCGAGAGAGTTTTTGCAACATATTTGATGAGAGTAAAAGAACCGAAGCAAAAGAATTATTCAAAAAAATTGCCGAAGAATACCAAGCCGAAACTCGTGAATATCATAATTTTGAGCATATTGAAAAAATGTTAGCCTTTCTACAGGCGTATGGGCAAAAAATTAAAGACCGTATCGGAGTAAAACTTGCTACATATTTTCACGATATTGTGTATGACACCAAAGCAAAAGATAATGAAGAACAAAGTGCACAATATGCTCAAAATTACTTAACTCGGCTTGGCATTTCTGAAGATGTGGTTAGTCATGTTTTGGTATTAATTCGAGCTACTGTAAAACATGAGGTTATTGAAAACGACACTGATTCGGCAATTTTTTTGGATGCTGATTTAGCAATATTGGGTTCAAGCGAAGAGATTTATGATAAATATGCCGCAAGAATTCGCAAAGAATATTCTTGGGTTCCAGACGATCAATATCGCATTGGTCGAAAAAAGGTTTTGCAAGATTTCTTGAACAGGCCAAGGATTTATTTTACAGAGCAGGCGGGCAAAGAGTTAGAACAACAAGCGAGAGCAAATATAGAAAGAGAAATTGCAAGGCTGTCATAAAAATTTTTCTTAACATCACCTAACAGCGTGTATCAGGTTCTCCGCCAAAGGCGGACTGGCAAGAAAAAATGTGTTAATAATTTTTCAAAGGTTGCGCTTTTTTCTTCACCCAAATTTCGCCTCCTATATGATAAAATATAAGGAAGTCGGCGAAACTTCTCATACACGCAAACATTATCGGAAATAAAATTTACATTTTTAGTGCAAAAAATATGGTTATCACAATTTGTGGCTCAATAAAATTTATGGCTCAAATGAAAAAAGCGGAAAAAAATCTTTCAAATCTTGGGCATGAAGTTCTAATGCCTGTTCAGGCGGAAGGTGTTGACTATTGGTCAGATGATCGCAAAAGTCGTGTAGAAGCGAAAAAGAAGTTTGAATTTATCGGTGAACATATGGATAAAATAAGAAAGTCTGATGCTATTTTGGTTGTTAATATTACGAAAAAGGAAATCGAAAATTATATTGGTGCCAACACCTTCCTCGAAATTGGTTATGCTCATTATAAAAAGAAAAAGATTTTTTTCCTTAATCCTATTCCAGACCAACCTTATATAATTGATGAAATTGAAACAGTTGAGACACAAATTATCAATGGCGATTATTCTAAGATAAAATAGTTTGGTGGTTTCACAATGAAAAATGTAAATTTTACATCCGATAACACGGCATATCTGGTTACGGCTTTTATGCAAAAGCCTCCACCCATATTTGCCTTCGCTACCTGCCTGCCGGCCGGCAGGCGCTACAGCAAACATCAGATATGCCGAAACGTTATAATGAATGGTTTTTTTTGACCCTTTAACTCAAAAAATGAAAACACTAGTAGTTTATTATTCGCGGACGGGGATGACAAAATTAAGTTAAAAAATGCCTAATAATGTTATCCAGTTTCGGTCCAAGCGGCTAGGAAAACATTTGAAAAAAAGATAAGAGAATTTTCTGTTGATAATTTAAAGTTATGAAAATTGAGGTCAAATTTGCCACCCGCGCTGGTTTATGGGTTAGTGATAAATTAACCATTCTCAAATTCTTAAGAATATTAGAATAGTATGAAATTGATTATAATCAGACATGGATGGGGAGACACAGAGGAAAACTAAAAAAATCGTTCGAAGGCATACAATAAAATAATTCAAGCGCTGCTCCTGGCAGCGCTTGGTGGAATGCGTTTGATTTGGCTAGCTATCCTAGCTATCTATGCATGCATCGTGGCATACTCTCCGAGCCATCCACCGCAGAAAGAGCAGTAGAAACTTGTCCCCCGGGATCCGGTAAGTATGCCTATACTGTCATATCTTGACTCGTTCGGTTTACCCTCAACCCAGAGACCGCAGAAATGGCAGTGATAGGCCATTGTTTCCTCGGGAGTCGATCTCTCGCTTTTTTCTGATGAAGGGATAACCGCTCTCGCGATAGGGATACTCGCTTGAGCGTAACGAAAATATCTGCTGTCGTCTACGCCCTTTATCTTCTCGTTGGACATCTTCTCAAAAAGATGGCCGCCTGTCGTCCGAAGATCAGAAAGATTAACAGCTACCTTCCCCTTTTCGATGGCAATCTGACGTTCAAGTTTATGTTTCTCGAGTTCGAGAAGGTGTATTGGGTAGGAAAGTTTCCCGATCTCTTCGTTAATTTCAGCTATTCTCTTCTCCATATCCTTTACATCCATAGCTCCGTACCTCCTTACAGAGAGTTAAGTACCTGCATCCAAACTATGATGTTTTATTGAGAATGTCAAAACTATTTAGTTAGTTCCAAAAGAACAAATTTATATTCCCCGTTGTCGTGCTTTTTCCTGCTGACGACTTTGCTGAACTCGGAATAATCGGGGAAGAAGGTGTCGGCGTCTACCGGCGCGTCATCAACGACCGTTAGATATAATTTGTCGGCGTGAGGCAAAGCTAAAGCATAAATCTGACCGCCGCCGATAATAAAGATCTCTTCAGGAGATTTTTTAGCTTCCAACAGCACCTCGTCTAAGGAATGCCTGACTTTCACTCCCGCGGTTTTAAAATTCTTGTCCAGCGTCACCACAATATTTTTGCGGCCGGGAAGCGGCTTCCCAATTGATAAAAACGTCCGGTCGCCCATCACGACCGTCTTACCTAAAGTTTTCTTTTTGAAATGTCGCATATCTTCCGGAATGTTCCAAAGCAGTTGATTGTTCCGCCCAATGGCGCGGTTTTTGCCGACAACGGCGATAATTGAAATCATGATTTTTTTCGATCGTATTTTTTCCCCGTTTCCTTGAATCCCCCGATATTAGCAATTTCGGCTTTAAGCGGTGGGTGGGGGTCATAATTTTCCAGCGTTATGTCTTCTAATTTGAAGTCATCAATATTTTTTATCTTGGGATTTAGTTTCAAGGTCGGAAGTGGCCGGGGCTTACGGGAAATCTGTTCCTTCACTTGGTCAAAGTGGTTGGAATAAATGTGCACGTCGCCAAAGAAATGCACAAATTCTCCTACGGGCAGGCCGGTAACTTGCGCTACCATTAGCAGCAGCAGCGCGTAGCTTGCGATATTAAAAGGCACTCCTAAAAACGAATCGGCGCTGCGTTGAAACATACCTAAATTTAATTTGCCGTCTACCACGCTGAGTTGATAAGTCGTATGGCAAAAAGGCGGTACTTCGTTGCGGTTTTTTGGGGACGCCATCTGATAAATGAAATCCGGGTTCCAGGCGGAAACCACGTAGGATTTGCGGTAAGGGTCGCTTTTGAGCCCGTCAATTACCCAAGCCAATTGGTCGATTTCCCGGCCGTCGCTTCCCGGCCATCTCCGCCACATCCGGCCGTAAATGGTGATTAAATCGCCCCATTTTTTGACAAAGTCGCTGTCTTTAGGCTCGGATTTGATTTTGGCGATGAAGTCTTTCTGGTTCAAGTCTGCAGGCGGATCGTTAGCTAGGCAGTGTTTATGATACCTCTTCCAAGCCCATTCATCCCAGATGTGCACGTCATTGTCCACCAAATATTTTATGTTAGAGTCGCCACTCAGAAACCAGAGCAACTCCGTAAAAATCCCCCGATGAAATGTCTTTTTGGTGGTGAGTAGAGGAAACCCTTCACTTAGGTCAAACCTGATCATTCGTCCAAATACAGAACGAATATACGGTGGTTCCTCGCCTTTCTTTTTATATTGCTCGAGCACTTCCGGGGTGAAAAACAGCTGTTTATCCGAGCCGTTTTCCATAATGTCTTTGAGTAATTCTAAATATTGGTATTCAGGATGTTTTTTCATAAACCGGGAATTTTTTACAAAGGGCGATTACTTCTTGGCGGATGGATTCTAGCTTGTTATCGTTATTGTAGTTTTTCAGAGCATCAACAATCCAGTGAACAATCATTTTGATCTCTTTCTCCTTCATGCCGCGGGTGGTTACGGCCGGGACGCCGATGCGGATACCACTGGGGTCAAGCGGTGGGCGGGGATCATCAGGAATAACATTTTTGTTGAGTGTAATTCCAACTTTATCCAAAGCTATCTCGGCTTCTTTACCGGTTAGCCCGATACTGTTGTAAACATCTACTAAAACCATGTGGTTATCGGTGCCGCCAAACATAATTTTATAATGGTATTTTTTGAGTTCTGTCTCTAAAACCTTAGCATTTTTGATAATTTGGCGGGCGTAATCTTGAAAATCCGGTTTTAGGGCTTCGCCCAGACAAACGGCCAGAGCGGCGATTTGGTGCATATGAGGGCCGCCCTGAAAACCGGGAAAGCAAGCTTTGTCAATTGCCTCCGCGTATTTTTCCCGGCACATAATCATTCCTCCGCGCGGTCCACGCAGAGTTTTATGAGTAGTGGTAGTAACGATGTCAAAGTACGGCACCGGGTTGGGAATGGCTTTTCCGGCGATCAGCCCTGCAATATGGGCAATGTCAATCATTGAAACAGCGCCAACTTTTTTAGCGATATCGCGGAACTTTTGGTAATCTAATTGCCGGGTGTAAGCGGAAAAACCGGCCAAAATCATTTTTGGTTTTTCCTGAAGAGCCATTTCCTCCAGTTTTTTGTAGTTAATTTTTCCGTTTTTTTCGGTTTTATAGCGGATGAAGTTGTAAATTTTGGCGGAAAGGGTAACGGGATGTCCGTGAGTAAGGTGGCCGCCGTGCGAGAGATCCATACCCAGAACTTTATCACCGGGTTGCAAAACCGCGCTGTAAGCGATCATATTAGCCGGCGCGCCAGAAAGAGGCTGGACGTTAATATGCTCCGCGCCAAACAGTTTTTTGGCGCGTTCTATGGCGATATTTTCAATAATGTCGGTATAAGTTTGCCCCCCGTAGTATCTTTTGGCCGGATAACCTTCTGAATATTTGTTAGTAAAAGCGCTGCCCAGTGCCTCAAGCACCGCTTCGGATACATAATTTTCCGAAGCGATTAGTTCCATTCCCTCCTGCTGGCGTTTGATTTCTCCCCGAATGGCTTCATAAACCGCCGGATCCTGCTGCTTTAGGTGTTTCATGTTTCTTTATTTATTACTCAAATTGTCATCCTCCGGCTCCCGTCCGAACGGCTGTTCAGCCGGGCGGGTGACCGGAGGATCCAAACATATAATCATTAAAACACTTCCTTTTCCCCTTGACAATTCGTAATTCCGTGCTTTAATTCGCTGTCCGTAAAATACGGGCAATACTTTAAATAGGCGAAGGAGGAACCGCCATGACCGAAAATGGAACCGCCTCCCAGCAAGTGCCTGGGTGGTATGTGGAATTTCAGTTGGCTGTGCTTCGTGCGTTGCCTCGTGACATCAGCCAAGAAATTGCGGATGGATGGAGAGAGAACGGAAAAGCACTTGCTAAGGCGTTTCGTGAGGTGTTATTCCCGCTCTCCGATGTGCCGGAAGACCATCGTACAATTTTATCGGATTGGCAGAACTTCTACCAACAGCTTTTCGGAAAAGAGTATGATTTCTCTGGAGTTCGAATCCCGGAAAAGCCCAGCGATGGCCGGTGGCGATTGCTCATCATTATCGACCTTTCGCTGGAGCAGCTATACGCCAAATGCAAGGAGCTGTTTCCCTGCTTGCGGTGGACGGATGAGAACCTCGACAAGATTGTCATTCGGAACGAACGTGATGCCAAGAATGGGGCTTACGCCATATGGGTCAGAGATGAAGTCGAAGCGGACGAGGATCTTAAGGGTCTCTCCGCCAACGACATTGAGGCCAAAAAAATTACATCCGAGACCTTGGTGGAACGCTTAACGCATGAGTTAAAGTTCTTCGACGAGACAGGAAAGCACCTTGATGTCAAGAACATCACTCTTTGCGCGGGTTCTCGTTATTCCGTCGGCAGCATTCCGCACGTGTACTTCAATCCCGATCACGGCCGGGTCGACGTGTACTGGTCTCATCCGGACTACCGCTACGTCTTTCTGCGTGTTCGCCAAGTGGTTTCTTGATCTTTCCCTTGTTCATTCTTTCTTTTACCCTTGGGTTTTGCTCCAGGGGTATTTTTTTGGTTAAATTATTTTTGGCTAATACAACCGGCTCTAAGGAGTAGCGGTTTGCCTCAAAAAATCAAGAAACTGCTTGTCCGGTTTTGGAGGAGATTCTCATTAAAAATGGGATGCTTCGTAAATAACTCCGGAAAGATCCGGTAAACCCAGATAATCTTGGAAAAGATTACCGGTGAAACAGATGAAACCGGGCAAAAAGCGCGGGTTCTCGTTATTCCGACGGCAACATTCCGAACGTGAACTTCAATCCCGATAACGGCAAGGTCAACGTGAACTGGTACAATCCGGACAACCGCAACGACAATCTGCGTGTTCGCCAAGAAGTTTCTGGCAGCAGGGAGAGTTAAAACTCTCCCTGGTTGTTTTCCAGGTATTTTAACCAGCCGTTTGCCATTTTGGAAACTTCCAGCAGTTCTGCCGAAAGCATAAGATATTTGCTTTCTTTAATGATTTTAATTTCCTCTTCCAAACGGACAAGATTTTTCATAGTCTCGATATCGACTCTCAATGACTCAAGCAGTAGGATCTTGCCTTCCTTTTTGGACAGGGCTGATTTAATCACTAAAACTAGCGAATCCAAACATAATTGCTCAATTTTAGCATGGATACCGAAGCGATCCTTTTTGGGCATTTTCAAAGCGGCGAGGTGGAGAGCCTTGTAAAAATCCCTGATCTTACTTATCAGGGGCAGGTCAACAGCGTTGGGGGGGGTCTTAGCGGAAGAGTTCATGGAAATTTATTTTCAAAAATAATAGGTATCGGAAACCTTTTTGCCGCTTGGCGGGAATTTTCCCGTAGCAAGAAAAAGAAAAAGGACATAGCCCAACTTGAGTTCAATCTGGAAGAGAATCTATTTACGCTGCATGAAGAACTTAGCAGAAAAATTTATACCCACCAACCTTACGAATCTTTCTACATCTGCGATCCTAAATTGAGGCATATCCATAAAGCGTCTGTCCGCGACAGAGTTTTACATCAAGCGGTTTTTAGAACGTTGTATCCGATTTTCAACAAGCAGTTTATTTTTGATTCTTATTCTTCCCGGCTTAGCAAAGGAACGCATGCAGCCGTGAAAAGACTCGAAGCTTTTGCTGTAAAAGCCGGTCAAAATAACAGAAAAAATATTTTCGCTCTCAAATGCGATGTTAGCAAGTTTTTTGACTCGATTGATCAGAATATTCTCCTGAAACTTCTCATAAAAAAAGTTGACGATGTTGGCACCATTTGGTTACTGGAAAAAATTATCAGAAGTTTCAAAAAGGGTTTAGGCAGAGGGTTGCCGTTGGGCAACGTGACCAGCCAGCTTTTTGCTAATGTTTATTTGAATGAGCTAGACCAGTTTGTAAAACACGAATTAAAGGCAAAATACTATATTCGTTATTGCGATGATTTTTTAATTCTGTCGGGAAATAAAAATTGGCTGGTGAAACAAATCAAGCCAATCAGAATATTTCTTCACAAAGAACTAAAATTAGAATTGCATCCCAATAAAGTTTTTATCCGCAAACTCCGCCAGGGGATTGATTTTTTGGGATACGTTGTTTTGCCGTATTATACTGTGTTGCGGACGAAGACTAAAAAGAGGATCTTTAAGAAGATTAGGCAGAGGAAATTAGAGTTTGAAACGGGGAAAATTTCAAAGGGATCTTTTGAGCAGTCGTTGCAGTCTTATTTGGGAATTTTGAGGCATTGCGAAGGTTACAAAATTAGAGAAAAAATAAACAAACTTGCTGATTATCCTGGATTCCCGCTGGAGTTTACCCCGTAGTTTCATACGGGGCGGGAATGACAACGGAAGGGGATTCTTCGACTGCGCTCGGAATGACAAAAGAATGCGTAGTAAAGTAGAAGATCCTGAAACCTGCCTACCGGCAGGCAGGCAAGTTCAGGATGACAACAAGACCCGGCTATAGAACCGGGTTTGGACAATTTAGCAATATAACAGTATAATCTATTTTCTTCTCTTCTTTTTTCTTCTTCTCAGGATGTATTTATCGGAAGCTTTGAATTTTTGGCGGGTTTTGAGACCCTTGGCCGGTTTTCCCCAAGGAGTTTTGGGGTTTTTAAGGCCAATCGGCTGGTTGCCTTCGCCGCCGCCGTGAGGATGGTCAATCGGGTTCATCACTTTACCCCGCACTTGCGGCCGGCGGCCCATCCAACGTACCCGGCCGGCCTTGCCGATGGTAATAGTATTATGCTCAATATTGCTAACTCTTCCAATGGTGGCCATGCACTGATCGGGCACAATTCTTATCTCAGTGGAGGGCAGTTGCAATTGGGTAAAGCCGTTTTCATTAGCCATGACAATCGCGGCGGAACCGGCAGAGCGGACAATCTGGCCGCCTTTGCCGGGCACCATTTCAACGTTAAAGACTTCCGTCCCTACCGGGATGCGAGAGAGAATCGTCCGGTTGCCTTTTTTAATCTCAGCGTCCCGAGAAAAAATAATTTTGTCCCCGGCTTTTGCTCCCTGCCAGCTCAAAACATATCTTTTTTCCCCATCAGTAAAAACTAAAAGCGCGATAAATCCTGAACGGTTAGGATCTTTTTCCACTACGATTACTTTGGCGGAAATATCAATTTTTTTGCACTCAAAATCAATTCTGCGAAGCCTCTTTTTGTGCCCCCCGCCGCGGTGGCGGACGGAAATTTTCCCGCTGCTCATCCGGCCAATCTTGCGATTTTTTCCGAATAATAAAGATTTTTCCGGCTTTTTCTTTTTGTCAAAGCCAGAGGCGACGAAAGACAACGTTCGTTTACCCTGATTTTTAATTTTGCGGATCTTAATTGCCATGGCTAAAAGTGTTATAAAATTCTAAGCACTAAGTTCTAAGTTCCAATAAATCTTAAATTATAATTTTCAAACTGGTGCTTAAAATTTATTGGAGCTTATAATTTTGAATTTAGAGTTTTTTTGAAATAAGCTTACTTGGATTTTTTAAGACTTTCCCCTTTAACCAGCGTTACGATTGCTTTCTTGGCTTTTTTACCTTTTATTCCCTTTCCGTAGCGGCGCATAACCTTCTTTTGCCGGCGGGGCATAATATTAACATCCTTAACCTTCACTCCGTATATTTCTTCAACGGCTTTACGCACCATAATTTTATTGGCACTGTGCTTTACCAGAAAAGTATGTTTCCCCTGCTGTTCAGCCGCTACTACTTTCTCAGTCGTTATAGGTTTAATAATAGTATCTTTTAGTGAGTCATTTTTCATCGTGTTTCATTAGTCTGTCTTCAATTATCTTTATGGCCTCTTTCTCAGCCAAAACAAATTTATGAGTTAAGAAATCAAGCATATTTATGCCGGAAGCTAACTTTACCTTAACTTTAGGCAAGTTTCGACTGGCGCGATTTAGCCCTTCATTCTTTTTAGCTGTTACCAGTAAAACTGGTTTATAAGTAAAACCAAAATTAGCTAAGATTTTTACCAGTTCTTTGGTTTTCGGCTTATCAATGTTTAAGTTTTCTACTACTTTAAGCTCTTTATCTTCCACTTTAGACTTGATGGCCATGGCCAGAGCAAGCTTGCCTGTCCTTTTATTGATCTTGGATTTGTAATTGCGGGAATTACGGGGGCCAAAAGTGATTCCACCGCCGCGCCACAAGGGGCTCCTAATGGATCCAGCCCGGGCCCGGCCGGTTCCCTTCTGCCTCCAAGGCTTTTTCCCTCCCCCGCGCACTTCTCCCCGGGTTTTGGTATGAGCGGTGGGGACTCTCCGGTTATTTTTAAGAGCTACGGCCGTTTGGTGAACTAAGACCTGGCTAAATTCAACAGGAAAAGTCCTGTCTTCCAACTCAACTCTTTCTATTTCCTCCCCTTCTAAATTGTGTACTGGCAACTTCATGAAATGTAAAGTTTAAAATGCAAAGTGAAAAATTTTAGTGTCCCGCCTATCGCGATGGGCGGGACGGATTTTTTATAATCGGTGCCGCAAGGAGACACAATAATTTTTAACTTTGCACTTTTAACTTTGCATTATCTTTACCTGTCCTCCCCTTCTCCCCGGTACTGCCCCTTTCACAGCAATTAATTTTTTTTCCTGGTCTATCCAGGCAACTTTTAGATTATTGACGGTAATCTGAACGTTGCCCATTCTGCCAGCCATTTTTTTCCCCTTGCGAACGTGCTCCGGAAAGGAAGATCCGATTGACCCTCCCGATCGCAACACGTGCCGATGGCCGTGAGTTTTGGGGCCACCCGCGAAGTTATGCCTTTTTACCACTCCCTGGAAACCCTTCCCCTTGCTAGTGCCGATAATTTTTATCTTGTCTCCGGGCGCGGGAAAAGAATCAACGGTTTGGTCAGTATCTTCCGGGAAGCATTTAATTAAAGTAATCGCCTCAACCTCTCCCTTTTCATTCCATTGTTCCGACATGCCGAGTTTTTCGCCAAGAATAAATTTCATTGCTTGTAAATTGTAATTTGTAACGTGTAACTTTTAGCACAAGAAACATCCAAGAATTTTAAAACTCAAATTCCTCTTGAGTTCTAAAAGCTATAAATTACACGCTATACGTTACGCGAATTACATCTTGATCTCCACATCCACTCCAGCCGGAAGATCAAGGTTAGTAAGAGATTCAATGGTTTTTGAAGTAAAATTTTCAATGTCAATAAGTCGTTTGTGGGTACGCATCTCAAATTGGTCGCGGGCGTCTTTATGGACAAAAGTAGATCGGTTTACGGTGTACCGGCGCATCTTTGTGGGCAAAGGCACCGGTCCCTTTACTGAAGCCCCAGTCCTTTCGGCAGTCTCAACGATCTGCTTCGCCGAAAGGTCAATGACGCGGTGGTCATAAGCTTGTATCTTGATTCTGATGCGATTTTTATCTTCTTCTGCCATAATTTATCAATAATCATTAGGGTTCAGGACGTTGCCCCGAACCCCGTTGCGACTGTTAGATTACTTGAAATTGCCAAATTTTTGGTTACTTAGTAATTTCCGTGACAACTCCGGCGCCTACGGTTCTGCCGCCTTCCCGAATGGCGAATCTCATTTCCTTTTCAACCGCTACCGGTTTTATTAGCTTAATCTTGAATTTCATGGTGTCGCCGGGCATTATCATTTCTACTCCTTCCGGCAGGGTGACTTCCCCGGTTACGTCGGTCGTGCGGACGAAAAATTGGGGCTTGTAGCCGGAGAAAAATGGAGTGTGGCGGCCGCCCTCTTCTTTGGTAAGAATGTACACCTCGGCTTCAAACTCGGTGTGAGGAGTGATGGAGCCGGGTTTGGCAAGCACCTGGCCTCTTTCCACATCTTCTTTCTTGGTACCGCGGAGCAGGATGCCAGCATTATCGCCGCATTGTCCTCGGTCAAGCTCTTTGTTGAACATCTCAATACCGGTAACCGCCGTTTTTTGGGTGGAGCGCAACCCAACAATTTCCACTTCTTCGCCCAGATTTACGACGCCTCGCTCAATTCTGCCGGTTACTACCGTTCCCCGGCCTTCAATGGAAAAAATGTCTTCAATAGGCATCAGAAAGGATTTCTCCGTGTCGCGAACCGGTTCCGGGATTTTTTCATCCAGAGCGCTTATCAATTCCAGGATTTTTTTACAATTTTCGTCATTCAAGTCTTTTGCTTCCAGAGATTTTAAGGCGGATCCTTTGATTATGGAAGCGCTGTCTCCGTCAAATTCATATTTTTTAAGCAGTTCGCGAATCTCCGCTTCTACCAAGTCAACTAGTTCTGGATCGTCAACCTGATCAACCTTGTTAATAAAGACTACAATTTCCGGTACGCCTACTTGGCGGGCAAGTAAAATGTGTTCCTGAGTTTGCGGCATAGGGCCGTCGGTGGCGGCAACAACCAAAATAGCTCCGTCCATCTGGGCGGCGCCGGTGATCATATTTTTCACGTAATCAGCGTGCCCCGGGCAATCTATGTGAGCGTAGTGCCTTTTGTCGGATTCATACTCAACGTGGGCGGTAGCGATGGTGATGCCTCGTTCTTTTTCTTCCGGCGCGGAGTCAATTTCGTCCACTCCTTTCTGGGAGGCGGGCTTGCCGGCTAAGTTGAGACAGTGCAATATTGCGGCTGTCAAAGTGGTCTTGCCGTGGTCAACGTGACCTATGGTTCCCACATTCACGTGGGGTTTGGTGCGACTAAATTTTTCTGCCATTTTTTTCTTGGGCTCTCAAACTTTAAAATTTATAAGTTGAGAAAGCCAGTTAATGATTAGCTATTAGCACTAATAATTTATAAACAAAAACTTAAAAATAAGCAAATTTTCTCGGATTTGCCAAAATCCCCTTCCGTAAAACCGTTTAAGTTGTCTGGTCCGTATAGTTGATTACGGTATTGAGAATGCCTTATATTAAAAAGATTGTCAAGAAAAAGGTTAGGAAACGTAGAGGTTTAGAGAAAATATAAAATTGAGGTATAAGATTGGTATGATCTCAAAAAAAGAAAACCGTTTACTTAAGACGAGCTTGAAGTGGTCTCGGTGGGTTAATTTTACCTGTTTATTTCTTCTTTTTGCCATCGCGCTTTCTTATTGCGGTTATTTTACGACACTTCCAATTTTGGGAGGATTTTTAGTTTTGGGCGTAACTAGCGGCGCCTTTTCTTCCTTAGTAGATTACTGGATGAATTTAAGAAAAGAAAGTTTTAGTTTAACGACAATTTTTCTGGCGTTTTGTCTGGTTATTTCGGCGGCATTGACTTATTCCCACTCGCCTTTCCCGGCTTTTTCCGGCCGGGACGAAGGCTCTTACGCAAACGCGGCAATCTATCTGGCAAAGCACGGTTCAATTAATTTTCAGTTGCCGCTCCTTGCGCACCTAAAAGGCGAAGGCCCGGCTCATCAATCATTGAATTTCCCCGGATTTGTGATCAGGGGAGAGTATCTGTCTTCCCAGTTCAGCCCCGCTTATTTTGTCCTGCAAGCTTTGTTTTATAAAATATTTGGATTTATGGGCAGTTTCTTTTTGGTAAATATTTTTTTAGTGAGCGGAGGGTTGATAGGATTCTTCTTTTTCTTCCGGCTGTTCTTTTCCCGTTCGGTCTCAGCCGCCGGCATGGCGGCGCTGGCATTCAACTTTTTACTGCTCTGGTTTTCTCGCTTTTCACTCTCGGAGAACCTTTATTTCTTTCTGTTTGCCAATCTAATGCTGTTTGTTGGGATTAGCGTTAAATACGGTATTTCAAAAGAGTTTTCCTTGCCGATAATGCTGGGAGCGGCAATGTTGCCCCTCACTAGGCCGGAAGGATGGTGGACGCTACTCTGGATTTTTATCGGCCTGGCGGCAGTGTTTTTCAAGCGCAAGATCAATTGGGGATGGGAAAAGATGTCGCAATGGAGGAGAAGAGGGGAATTCCTTAGCTTTGTAGTTATGGCGGTGGGAGCGGAATTTGTTTTGATTTATACTTTAGCGGCACAGTTTCCGGTTTATTTGCGCCTCATTAAGGATTGGTTAAGTTGGATTGACCAAAAAAGCAACTACCAGTCATTAACTTCGGGTACATTTAACTTTTCTGATTTCTGGGAAATAATCTTTTCCTTTTTCCCTTCTTTTTCAAAGATTGCTTATTTTTGGAGGGTGGAATGGATTTATGGAGTTTTGGTTTTTGTTTTGCCCGCCTTTTTGCTGTTTGGAGTAATGATTTTGAAAAGAGACTGGATTTTTTCTATTTTTGAGCGGAACACGGCCAAAATCTTATTTTTCTTAAGCATTCCCTCCTGGGCGGCCTTATTTTCACCCCAAATTTCTGTCGATCACCCCTGGATGTTGCGCCGTTTTTACCCGGTCCTTTTACCGTTAAGCGTATGGTTATTAGCGCTTTTGGTCAGTAAGTTATTGCGGAAATTGGCTGAAGACAGCAGAAAAGTAGCGCTTTCTTCTTTTCTGGCATTAATGCTGCTTCCGACGCTACCGGCCAATGCGTATTTTTTGGGCATCAAGGAGAATGCCGGCAGGGAGAAAATTTTTTGGCAGCTGGGAAGTATTTTTGGGGAGAAAGACTATGTTTTTTTTGAAAGGGAAGCCAGCGGCGACGGTTGGAAAATGTGGGCGGAACCCCTTTCCTCTCTGAAAGGAATAAACAGCGCTTACGTTTATTCACCCGAAAACCTGGCGGCAGATAAAAAATTCTTAGAGGATAACATTGATTCGGGCGGACGGAATTTCTTGGTTGCCGGAAGTAATTCTTATTGGTTTGACCACGAAATTGCCAAAAAATACGATTTAATGCTGGAGCGAGAGTTGACTTTTAAAAACAAAGAGCTTGACTTGCGGAAAGATTCGGCTGGCTTCCCTTTATTTTCCAGCAAGACCCATACCGTCAAAATCTACCGGCTGATTCCGAAGTAAAAATTATTTAGCCGTGTTAGAATTGCGAAAGTGGACTTAAAATTAAAATAAAAAAAATGAAAAAATGCCGAGGGTTTACTATAGTGGAGGTGGTAATAGTGCTTTTCATCATTGGCTTGATAACGACTTTAGCGGCTTTAGGATTTTCCAAAGCTAATCGCCAAAAACAACTAGATAGCGCGGCCAGGGTGGTTAAAAGCGCGATTTCTAACGCCAGAGATTATGCTCTGTTTGGGCAAGAGGTGGAAGGCAAATACCCTTGCGGTTTTGGGGTGGTGTTAAATAAGGATTCAGGAGAAAGCTCTGGAATTAAGACGGTTTATGTTCAAAACGCCGATCGGATAGAGGTAATGGAAACGGATAACACTTGCGACGATAAAGTGAAAGGGTCTTCCGTGAAGCTTGCCGTTATGGATGGGCAAGAAGAGCAGGAATGGGCCGACTCGGTTTTGCTGACCGGCATTAAAAACATTTCCGGAGGAGCGGAAAGTTGCTCAATTATTCTATTCTCTGCTCCGCGCAGCGGCTCGTACTATTGCAGTTGCGACGCCTGCCCTCCCACGGGAGACACAAACTGCGCTTGCAGCGTCTTTTCCGATGACAGCGGGGAGCTAAACGAGAAATATTTCCAAACGGAATTTGAAATTGTGGAAGGCATTCTTTCTGACACTCTCAGCCAGAAAATCTACGCCAGCGGGAATACAGAAGAAGTGCAGTAGGAGGGGGCGAGAAACGAGAAAGAGGAAAGGGGGAAAGGAAGTTTTTTAAACATTTTTGACAAAATTTTTATTTGGCACTTAACTAAATTTACAATTTAGGAAAGTTCTTCAAAGACCACAAGCACCGGATAAGACTTGTGTAGGGGATTTAGCAAGGCGCCTCCGCGCTCTTTGCGTGTTTTTTCTACATGAGTTCTGCTTTACGCAGGACTTTTTGTCTTAGTTACCAAGTTACCAAGTAATCCAAATCAAGGGATTTTACTTGGAACTTGGAAACTTTCGAACTTTCAAACTAATTTTATGCTTACTAAATTACAGAAGGAACAATTAGTAAAAGAGCTCAAAGAGCAGATGGACCAAAGCAAGGTTGTGGTGATGGCGAACTTTCACGGTTTGACCATTGGGGATATGAGCGACCTAAAGAAAGAAATCAGGGAAGCCGGCGGGCGGATGCAGGTGATAAAGAAAACGCTCGTGAATATTGCTCTAAAGGAAAGAGGCATTGATTTTGATACCCGGAAATTTGCTGGACCACTCGTATTTATTTTTGGCCCTGAGGAAACCGCCATTCCCAGAAAGATTTGGGGTTTTTCTCGCAAGAACGAAAATTTGAAAGTAGAAGGCGGAATACTGCTCTGCCTGCCGGCCGGCAGGCAGGACGAAATAGTCGCTAAGTCAGACATTGAGGCGTTGGCGAAATTGCCGTCCAAAGAAGAGCTGCTGGGCAAAATTGTGAGTACTATTCAGGAGCCGGTCAGTGGTTTTGTTAATGTGCTAGCTGGCCCTGTGAGGTCGTTTGTCCAGGTAATGAAAGCGATAGCAGAAAAATAGACTTCAAGATTATTACTCGCTCCGAAAAGTTTTTTCAGAG
>Ga0194126_10003833_pt1 | contig 23380 bp, 19 predicted proteins | sample TA2KigC150mmetaG_FD_148641 | JGI IMG/M metagenome (GOLD analysis project Ga0194126, IMG submission 148641) | Freshwater microbial communities from Lake Tanganyika, Tanzania - TA2015035 Kigoma Deep Cast 150m | ecosystem: Environmental > Aquatic > Freshwater > Lake | place: Tanzania: Lake... | reverse complement strand
GCCAAAATCGTTTTTCCCCTTAAAGTTCCAGACCCCCAGCAGCGCGATCGCGCACTTGCCGCGACTCGCGAGCGCATCTGCCTTTTTCTGCCCTTCCGTGATCCAGAGAGGCACATTCGGATTTGCCAACAGTGGTTGACATATTGGCGGGCAATCAATTCGCGTCCTAGCACCTTTCGGCACCTCGTATTTGATAACGCGATTGGGATATGTGCCATCCTGCAACTTGCCTTTGCGTTTTTCCTCAACCACGCGCGGATTGTCTGGGCGATAGACGTGCGAGCCGTTACCGCCATCGGTGGTGTGGAGCGGAAGAAGCAAGCCAGGCACTTGCCATTGTTGCCGCGCAAATCCCAGTGTCTCAAGTTCTGCTGCGTCGTTGATGGTGCGATAACCGCGTGCCTCAATGACATCGTCTGTTATCGCGGACCGGTGGAGCGCGTCGCGGTGTGCGTCAGAAAGTGTCGTTGTCATTAGACGCCTCCCCATCCCACCGTTTCAGGGTTGACAAACCACCAAAGGCGTGGTATGTTTATGAATGAAGGCAGGCGAAAGTTGCAATCGTTTGCCCGGTGTTTAGACTTGCGCCCGTGCCCCACACGGGCGTTGCTTTTTGTGATCATCACGTCCTCCTACCCTGCCGGCACGAACGCGCGCGTCGGCAGAGGATCGTTCACGTCTTCGGCTTTGCGCGCCGAATGGTGCAATCCATCGCCTGACGGACGCTGCTCGCGTGCCTGACGGACAGCGACGCCGCGGCGATAGAAAATTCTGAGACACTCAACCAACGCGGCGTGTTGCGCGTCGGTCAGTTCGCTTGGTAACTTCATCCTGCATTTCCTTCCTTTGCATCGGGCGCGGCTGGGTCTTGCGTCGGTCGCAAAAGTCCCCGCCGCTCTGGTTCCGCGCGAATGATCAGCGCGGCGCGTTGGTCGGCGGTCAGCGTGTCAGGGAGCTGCATACTGCGCTCCTTGTTGCATCGCGTTGCGCGTTGCATCGCACGTCGTTTGATTCCGCGATTCCAACTCCCGCGCGGCTTGCCGCAGTAGCCGACGTACCACCGCGCTTCTTGATTCACCATCCGCGAGAGTGTCGAGAATATCTCGCGTCATTGGGTCGAGTTTGATTGTGGTTGTCAGTCTTTTCTGCACTCTCATTACCTCATCCAAAAGAAAAACTGCGAGCCATCGGATTTCCCGATTTCTCGCAGGCCACTATACGACATTGTGTTAAGTTGTGATGTCGAACTAAATGTACAATGTTAAAGCGTCATTTTGGTTTTGGCAGGTTTTCGCGGAATCTCCTCAATGCTTTGCGGCGTTCCTCGCTAGTCCTCCAACCAATTGAACTGCCTTCCCTATCTTTATAACCCCTCTCTTCATTCGCCAAGTACTCCTTCCGTGCTTGCTCCCAGCCCACAACCCTTGCCCGCGCTTTCCATTGTGCCCATTCTTGGCTTTGGACTCCGCTCTTTCTTCCTGCTCTTGCTTCCCCTTTCATAGGAGATTGCCATCTGCCCACACTTTCCAAGAAATCCTGTATCTCTGAGACCGTATTTCCGCCAAATCTGCCAGGACTCCAAAATAGGTTGGCAGATTCGGCGATATTGCTTTTCCAACGTTTTTCCAAGTGACCTGCCAACTCTTTGTGCGTGTACTTTTTCCCTTGTTTGGGTGGCGGGACATCATACATGGCAAGCAACGAATTAGCATCGTCTTGTAGTTGTCTCTTGTGGCTCTTAAGTTCCCACACAATTAGCTTTGCGCGATGACTTGCCAAGTCAGGAATCCTCTCGATGGTTTCGCGATGCTTTCTCTTTTGTTGTTGTCGCTCTCCCCAAATCTCTTTCACGTCTTCCAGGGTCGCACTAGTCACGTCAAGATATATGTGACCTGGTCTTATGAAATCGCGTAACTCTTCTTGGTCAGGCATAAAGGTTTGATGTTTGTTGCCTCTTGCGTCAGTGATTTCGCTGTGTGCCCAATAGAGGCGCACAAGATTCGTGAATGGATACACGTCTTCGATAGTAGCATCACCAGACCTAATCCAGTCTGCAATTCTCTGAACCATCGCAGAGTCAGATGAGAGACGCCAAAGATGCGCTATGTCGTCGGCATAGAGATTTATCGCTGAATCGTCCTCAAAAAGCGCATTGGCTTGAAGGTGACGCCGCGCCAGTTCAAGGTCTTTTAACAACTGTGTGGCGCGAATCATGCGCCGTTTCCCCTGTTTTTCGCGTTGGAAATTCCGCATCTCTATTCCTCCGTGAAAAAAAGCCGCTCGCGTTTTGATTGACGCGAACGGCTTGACCGTGTATACTCGGATTGCCTTGCCGTTCGCATCGGTTTGGCGATTGTGCCGCTTGGTGTTTCCAGCATCACGCGGCATTGTCATACCCTCTGCCACCTGTATCGTCGCGAAGGTTTTCTTCTGCCAAGATTCTAGCACAATCAGAACATTGGCGCAATCGCCTCGCCCATTCCCTCACTTTGCCTTGGTTCCGGTCGGATTTGCACCGCTGGCAATGGGCAAGGTATTCGGTTGGTGATTGATCAGTTCGTTAATGCTTGGTTACGGTGCTTCTCCTGCAATCCTGCGTGCCTATTTCAACATCATCGCGGCGGGCGCAAATCATTCGTCGGACGGTGCGTTCGTATTGCCAGCATCACTTTGACCGCGCCGTTTGCCGATTTGCGTCCCAAAAACGCGGTATCGGTGTGTCCCTCAACGATTCGGTCTCATTTCAAAATCGTGCCAGAAATCGTGAGCCAAGTGCGGGGTTTTTCGGACGCGTCCACTGCGACCATATAACTATCTGTATCATCTCTTCCCTGTTCGATGCTTTCTCCTATTCAACTCGGTGTAGATTCTCTCCGGCTATACCTGGTCTATTCATACTTTCCCGTTATTCCATCGGTATCTATCTTCCCATCTGTTCTCTCTTGATAGGTACGTCTCATTCTTTCTTGTTCTTTGAATCCGTTATCTTTTTCGCCCTCAATCTCTTGTTTCTCTTGACTCTGGCTTTGGTCTGTTCTTCTTCCCAATCCATTCCCAGCCGGCACACATTCACTTCACTGTTTCGGAACGCCCGTCCGAACGGACTTGCATTCATCATACCTTCGGCTCGAAACATTCCAGGCAGTACGCGGTCGAATCGTTCGGCGGGTCAATCGCGTTCCACGCCGTCATCCAAATCTTGCCCGCGACGCTGTGCTCGTTCAGCGCGTCTATCGTCGTGATGTAAATCGGCAAGATTTGTTCCTGCCACCACTCAAACTTGCCTTGCCGTTTGAGTTCGGCGATGAGCGCGTCACCGCGCAACTGCTGCATCGAGGAATCTGCGAACGCCGCGAACGCGTCTTGCAAAACCAGGTCGGCGAGATGCCGCACGCGCCGCCAACCGGTCGTCACAAACAAGATGCGCCAGGTCACATCGTCGCGACGATCGCGCGCGTAGGCGTAATAGTCCAACTTGCCTTGCATCTTCCGCATACTTGCTTTCGAGCGATCCACCTCGACGGCGATGACGTAGTAGTGGTCGCCCGAGTCATACACACCGCTCCCATCAGGCAAAAAGCGCGCCATGTTCTGACCGTACGCTTCGAGCGAGGGGAAAAAGTCGCTGCCGACCATCTCGCTTCTTTCCATTCCCCATTCGGCTGAGGGACGCCAGCGACGATGCGGCGCGAGTTTGACCTTTTCCTCATAGAGTTGGGATTCCAACTCCGAATGCCAGGTGATGAGTTTATGCCCGCGCGCGCGTGCCGCGCGCAAGAATTGCAAATAGATTCGATTCTCCAAACGCGTGTGTTCCCAGTGCTTGACGAGTCCGCCAAAACCCTGCTCCCAGCCGCGCAGATGGGCGTACGTTTTGACTGCTGTGCCGAGTCCTGCCCAAGCGGTGAGGAGCCAGACGCCTTTCTCCGACACCACATAACACTTTGCGCGACTCGCGCGACATTGTGCGTACGCGCCGATCAAGCCCCATTGCTGCAGTCGCGTGATGCTCCGCCGAATGCTCCGCGCCGGCATCTGCGCGATGAACGCGAGTTCGATCGCATCGAGGAGCGGATGATCGGCAATCCAGGTCAGCACTTGCTTGTCGAGCGCATAGAGCGAGAGCGTGAGCGCGGCAAGGTCGCGGCGGGAATGCGTGAGCGAAACGCCGATTGTCAGTGATTCGAGTTCAAGTTGTTTCTCATTCGCACTTTGATGGGTGGGTAAGGCTTGCCAAGCAATGAGATTCGTTTGCATTTCTGCTCCGACGATTTGATCCAGAAATGAGACGCATCCATCGCTCCACGCCGAATCGGTGTTCCAGACCTCTGAAGTTGGGTCGGCATAGAAGGTCGCCAGATGCTCGCGCGTGATGAAGAACGTCCAGGGCAAGAGACCCGTTCGCTTCCCCAGATGCAGCAAGAGATCGTGGTACTCCCGCTCGCGTTCGCGGTTGGCGGCGACGATGACCCAAATCGGAAAGAGGTACTTGTCGGGATCATTGAAACCCGGGAGCGTGATCAAGCGGATGAACTGTTCGAGCCGCGCGCGTTCGCCTTTGACCGGCATCAGGTTGACATCGTATTCCAGCGCAAGCGTCACCCATCGTCCTTGTGGGTTTTTCAATTGCGCGATGCCGGGGAGAGGCGCGGGGTAGTATGTACCTGGGTCATCCTCCGTCGAGAACCGCGCTTCGACTTCAACATCCCAACTTTGAACCGACCATTCCCACCGCATCCGTTGGAGTCGAAGCAAGAAGTTGCGGATGTGGTACACGCGCTCCAGCCGCAACATCAGCCATTCGAGCCGAGCGCGGCTGTAGCGATATTTCACCAGATACACAGCCAACGGCAGATGGGTGTTGTCTGCCAATACTTCCAACCCTTTCGTGGTCAGCACCCAGAGTGAACGTGCAGGGATATTCGGATGACGCGCGGGGATGAAACGGATGAAATTCCACTGGCGTAATCGCGTCAGATCGACTTGAAGCGTGCGCCTACATCCGCCGAGCAACATCTGGAGCTGCTCGCAGGACAAATAGGGATGGACGCGCAATGCGTCGAGAACGCGCAGGTAGCGCGCCGACAATCGGTGCAAGGGCATCGCGCTTCAGTCTCCTCCGCTCGTTGCCGCGCCATTCGATGGCGTTGTCGCCGGTGATTCGGCATCGGCGGGCGCGGCAGTCGGTTTCAGCGCGCCGCGGCGCATCAGTTCTTGGCGCACCCAATAGCGAACCTGCTCGCGCGGATCACGCATCTCCGCGAAAGCAAGCCGAGCTAGCGCGCTTGCTTCATCTTCTTCCAGAGTGATCATCAGTCGGCATGCCATCGTTTACTCCAAAAAAAAAGCCACAGTCATTTGAGACTGTGGCTAGATTACAATAGCGGGAAGGAAAGAAAAATAGGTTACCGAATTATTTTCTTTTCTTTCCGGTATTTCTTGACCTCATTCAAGAGTTCGCGGTCGCCTTCCTTTTGAGCACGCTTCAATCGGTCGCGGGCATACTCCAGCAACTTGACGCCCGATGCAGTCAGCCCCAAGCGCCAGCCGATGGCCTTGGCGATTTCCTTCCATCGCTTGTCGGGCTCGCGCGCTTTGATTTCCTCTGCCTCTTGCGCTTTGGCAAGGCGATAAATCAATTCCCCACGATCTAACTCGCGGCGTCCCGGTCCGCGCTCGGTTTCTTCACCCTCGGCGACAGATGGCTTTGTTGGATCAGCCACCCAACCTTGCTTGATCAATTCGCCGTACAAAATTTTCCACGTCGGCTCAACCGGAGGCCAGTACTTGTCCTCTTCAACGAGCGTTAGTTCTGATTCACCATTTGGCAGAAGGTGAGCAACTACTTCAGTCGGCTTGAACGTGACGTACTTGACGGGATCGGCGTGGAGTTCGACGACCGCGTAGTTGGGATTCTCGCCGCGCGCGCGCTCACCCAAGAAAATGCGCGACATATGACCAACACGGGTCCATCGCCGCGCGACCATTGCCGCGACGACGCGGAACTGTGCAGGCGTTCCTTTGAATCGAAGATGGATTTCCATACAAGCCTACATCTGTTCTTCCCGCTTCTTATCGCGTTCTTGTCGCCACAGATAGAGCAAAGTCTCAAGAATTAGAAGCTGTCGTTCCTCAAGCGTCCAAGGTTTGCCTGTTATGCTTCGGGGTTTGTACGAAGGTTCATAATTCTCGTCGAATGCCAATAGAAAATCAACAACAGTCGCTTGCCACCAATGCGGGATCAAAATACCTTTACGTTCTTCGAGTTGTTCGAGCATTCGGCGAATAGCAAATTCGTCGTCATCGAATTCGCCTTCGTCAATCCAAGTTGTTATGTTCCTTTGATGATCGAGTAGGTCAACTGGCTCAAACGGACCTGACTCCAGCATTGTACGCAGCGGATCGCGCAATTGAATGTTTTCCATCTTTTGCTATTACCAGCTGAGGCTCAGAATGGCTGGCATCCATCAAGCAACCACCCGTACGCGGGTATTTCGTTGTATGGGGTATTGGCTTCCGTATGCTGGTTTCCTTCGGTATCTGCATATTCATCGACATAGGGGTCGGTGGTGCGAAGCAGTGAATCATAAAGCCTGTTGACATCACCGAAGCAATCAATCAGTATCTTGTAGATCTGATTGCGCTCCCGCTCGGCAAGAAATCGAAATGCGTGCTCTGCAAGAATCTCGTTGTCGTCTGGGTCTTGCCACTCGGGGTTTTGACCGATCAATTGCCCAAGGTGAAATGGTGAAATCTCTAGGTCTTCGGTCCAATACGCATATTCGTGCCAAGCACTTTCATCCCACGCCAACTCGCAGAAATCGTGATAGATCGCAGCGAGAGTAACGAATCGGACAATGGCGCGATGTCGTTCAAGTTCGGTTGAATTATCTGCCAAACCTCGTTCGATAATTTTACCCCAAACTCGCTTTGCCCATTGTTGTTCGTAACGCCCAGTCCAGATGGCGAATGCTTTGTCTATAGCAGGAGTCAAGTTGTCCCATTTCAAGATATTACTCATCCTTCTGCCTTCCTATTCATCCCACTTCTCCAACACCAACCTTCTCGCCCTGTACTCTCCGTACTGCTTGATCTCCTTCTCCTTCAGCACGCGGAACGTCTCACCTGGGGAGTCGTCGCCGCCTACGGCGTCTTGGGGATCGACGCGAAGCGTGTAGCGAAGTTCATCGCGGGTGGTGGTTTCGAAAAACCATAGCCCTTTCTGTCACACTGATTGGACTATTTCAAAATCAACGTGATCCACTTCAAGAGGCTTGATTGCGCCATTCACCTTTCTCCGAAATTCCCTGAAAACTCGCCTACTCTCATCGTTCTGCAGGAATGCCCACTCTCCCCACGGAGCTTTGGTGTTCACCTTCACACTAACAACCAGCCTTCGCTTCCTGGCTCCAGTGAACCGTTGTGGCATTGAAAAATTCGAGTAGTCCTTTCCAATTATTTCTGCCCAGTTCGAAGTTAGTATTTTCAATGCATTTTCGACATCTAATCTACCTGGGGAAGTTCTTGGTTCTGAATTCCACGCCAAGTACATTGGACCACCCATTGGGCCAACTGTGTATGTTGTGATTTCATCTACCGAATAAATATCGCTTTCGGAGAGTTCTGGAATCAGATGGCTTAACCCGTGGTCATCCGCCCATTTGACAGTAGCATTCCATCGATCTTGCTTCTCCTTGTCATTTGAGTAGACCCAGCCATTAAGAATAAGCGGTGTTGGAGGTTTCAAATCTTCAAATTGGGGAAGTCTACGTCGGCATTCGTCAACTAATTTTCGATAGATTTCATTCCATTTTATGGGCATGGGACAAACAAATATATTCTTCATCTTTCATCCCTCATCCTTCCGCCTTCATCCTTCATCTTTCCATCCCATCCCACTTCTCCAGCACCAACCGTCGCGTCCGATACTCCCCGTACTGCTTGATCCCTTCGCCTTCAGCACGCGGAACGTCTTGCCTGGGAGATCGTTGCCGCTAACGTCTTTGGGGGCGACGCGAAGCGTGTAGCGGAACCCGTCGCGGGCGAGACCGTAAAAGCGCACATAGTACGCGTCCGGTTCGGCTCCAGCGCGCACAGCGCGACTGAGAGGCTGTTTGTAGCATCTGCGTTGTTGTCTAGAATGAGAGAAAGATAGAATGAAACCCACCTTCTACCTGACTTGAGGTGCTTCCAAGAGGATTGTCCTGAATTCCGTAGGGGCAATAATCGCTAACTGATTGGTAACACGCTGTCGTCCCTCAATCGCCAAGGACATACACACTTCCAATTCGCTCGGCTCAATGCTCTCAGCAGTTCGATGAGGGAAAACCAATTTCAGCAAACCCGCTGCTGTCTTACGAATGGCGTCTTGGTTGCGCCCAGTCATGCTCCCGAAATTCATGTGCGCGCTGACGAGCGTCTGGTAGTTTTTTCGACGCAACCGCGCAAAGATTTCCGCGAGATAATCGGTGATGAACCCATAACCTGGCGCATAATTCTCTGGTTGAATCTTGGGAATTTCCCAACCGGGTAAAAAGCCATGCAGACGATCAAGAAAAGCCGGATCCTTACTGAGTTCCTCCGGCAGTGCTTCGAACAAGTGCCGGTAGTGGTCAGCGGGCTTTCGCTGATCCAAATCTGTGTCAATGTTTCCGCCCAGCACGATGCTCGCTTGAGCCGAAAATTCCAGACTACCGCGGCTGAACTTGCCGGTCTGCATGTAATCTTTCAGCACACTAATTGTTGCTTCGGGGTCTCCGAAGCTTGTGTTCGCGATTTCATCGAAGAAGATCACGTCCTTCTGTCCCAGGATACCCATCTTACGCGTTCCGACATTGTAGAACAATGTCGCCGGAGTAGCGCGACCGCCAGAAATGACAAACGCGCGGCTCGAGGTATTGCGAAAAGTATAAGTCTTACCGGTTTCACGTGGTCCCAACTCGATCAGGTTGTAGTTGGCTTCGACAAAGGGAACCAAACGCAATAGCATCAGGATTTTTTCGCGTGACGCGAAACGCTCTGGATTGAATCCGATGCTCTGCACCAACAGATCAATCCATTCTTCGGTGGTGAACAGTTTACGCTTCTCGATGTAGTCGTCTAAGTCAAGTCGGGTGATTTGAAACGGGGTGAACTCACGCACATAGAAGGGGAAGATGCGCCCCTTGAGCTCATATTGCGGATCATACTCAATTACCATCGTGCCCCACGCGCCGCCGGCAAGGAGCGCATCGCCAAATTCGCGCAACACTTTGTTGCTGACTCGAACGAAATTGTCCCCCAGCGCAGGAACTTCTGCCCAATAATGATCGCGTCCCGCATCCAAACGCACCTGCAATTGCCCCAACAGGACGTACTCCCCTTTTTCTTTGATGTGGCTCTTGATCAATTCGCGCGCATCACTTTCCACGTAATGCTCGCTGAGCAAACGATCAATCTTTTGTTGCCCAGGCACAGGGTCCTCTGGCGTCACGTACTTGGCACAGAGATATTCCATCACATAGCGCGGAAATTCCTTATACGCCTCGTTCCAGCGAGTCAATGGTTTCAGCACAACCCGGTCGCTGAGTAATGTCTTGACACGTGCGTCGAGTTTCGAAACAGTCATGATCTATTTCTCCTGAATCAACCGGTCGAGCGCATCCAACCCACCCAACTCAACCACATCCTTACGTAGTTTGATTGCCACGGGAAGAACCTGTGGCGGTAAGCGTTGTTCGCGGTTTTGAACATCGCGGTAGGTGACTTGATAGTTCAACGCGATGGGTTGCTTACCTTGTGGCGTGAAGCGGAATTCGATTGCCCGCTCGGACTTGGCTGGTAGTCTGTCTTCGATCTTGCGCGACTCGCCGGCGTTCGACGTAATTGTAACCGCGAACTTACCTGCTCGATTTCCAGAATTCCGCAACATTGCCGTGACAACCATTTCTTCACGCTCTGGTGCTTCAACTGCTCGCGGTAATTCCAAATCAAACTTGATTTCGGGTACGACGATGCGTTTCAGCACAACGCCGGGGACGACCATTTCCGCCATCGATATCCCGCCGTGTGCATACCGACTGAAACGGCCGCGCTCGCGCTGGAACCACTGCTGTCCCTTTGCCACTGCGTAGAAATCATCTTTGTATTGGACGTGAAAGCCACTTGGGTGTTCGATGTTGTCCAGGTAACGATAGACCACAGGATTACGCGGATCATCTTCGGTATAGTTGTTCCAATCGCGCGGTGTTTTGATCGGTATTTGATCGCGCTCGCGGAGTTCGATAAAGCCGTGATCGCTCGTCACAACGACGAGATCGCCTTCTTCGATACGGTTGAGCAAATCGGGCAGAATTCCATCCACGATCTTGCGGGCGATAGTCTCGTTCAGTTCGCGCACATCATCGCGGAAATGGTGAATCCAGTCGTCACTCAAATTGTAGATCAGAACATTGAACGGCTTGACATCGCGATCCAATTTCTGCTGTCCGATGTCTGTCTCACTACTGACGACAACGCGCATTTTGTCTTTACGTTCGGCGTTCGACAAGCCAAGCAGTCTCGCCGCTAGAATGTTGTGATCGCTCGTCGGTTCATTGCGATAGTCCTTCCACATGGTCGGCAAATGTCCTGCAAGCAAACTCACGCGTGCAATGTCGGTAAATGAAGGTAACGCGCAGAAATACGCCTTTTCATTCGAGCACTCAAAATGCTCACTCAACGCTGGGCGCACAACCCAAGCCCAGGTATCCCAACGCATTCCATCGAAGATCAATATCCACACGCGCGGCTTGCGCGGTGTGCCGTGCAGCGGCTTGACGACCGTTTCGCGCAGAACATTGATTGCCAGTCGTGGCTGATTCATAAAAGCACGCCAATCCTGGGTAATCAGTTCCGCCAATTTGAGATCAGTCTTTTCGAGCCGGGTGCGGATGCGATTATGCTGTTCATCGAGGTATGGTTTGAGTTTGGGCCCGATTGAAGCATCAGGCAGGGCTTTGAGCGCATGCCTGGCGCGAGCGTGTGCCAATTCAAGACTGAACGCGTTGCTCCGCAAGTAAGCATCCAGGAGAAGACTCAAATCATTCGCCAGATTCGGTTCAACCGCCAAAGTTTTTTCGATAAATGCCAATAGCTCAATCGCTTCAAGTGCATTCTCCGCCAGCGTAGTAAATCGTTTGGATGGAGTGGCAGATAGCTGCACAACGCGCGGTTGCCATTGGCGAAGTTTATTGACCAATATTTGGGTCTCTGCGCCCATCGAGAGAAATCGAACTGCCAACGCAAATACCAATGCCGGCGCGATTTCTTCGCGCAAGGCAATCCGCAGATCGTCGAGCGTTCCGGGAACGAAGACTTTAACCAGCTCGGTGAGATTATTCTCGGTCAGTCGCGTCTCGGCTGATTGTTCGACGGCGGCAGCGATTGCCTTGTCCTCCAACAATCCGACGGCAATCCCAGCATGGGTTTCGAGTTCGTCGGGATCAATCGAGAGAAGGCGCAAGCCGCGCAATTGATTGACGGGGTTGCTCAACCGATATCGCGTGGCAAGCGCACGCAGAAAAACATAGAGCGCGAGTTCTGGTGGGTCAGCGTTGAGCCAAGCGGCAATTGGTGTCGTGTCGGCGCGACTACCGCGCGCAACTTCACGCAGGTTGAGACGTGACTCGTCTAACCAATCACGCGTCCACGCCAGGCGCAGATAACGCCGCAGGACTTGGTCCACATCGTTTTCGTCAAACAGTAATTCTATAACATTCAATTCTGCATGTGATGCGGCGATGGCTATAACACGCAAGTGATGGTTGCTTAGCGGTGTGTCCCTACCAATCAATTCCCGCAAATCGCGATACGCTTCGATGAAGCGCGGCAAGTTGCGAGAGATGATCGGCGCGAAAGGCGCAAGCGTATGGGCGAGCCACGTTTCGCGCGGTTGTAAACGTTTGAGAATACCGGCAAGACTCAGATCTACGATGTCTTCGGCGCGGGCAAGGACATCGGCAATGTAACTCAATTCAATCCGATCCGTAGGATCATATTCGCGCCGAGTGATCCAGACGACGCGCGGCTGAGTGTTGCTGGCCCCCGCGTACCGGGCACGAAAACCGAGATCATCGTTCTGATAGTGGAACACTTGCCAGGTTGTCCCAGCCGGATCTGTGAACTCGTTTCCAAGATCGAGGTAATGCTCCGAATCGAGCGCAACGACGAGCCGTGCACCTGAAGGAAGTTTGGCGAGCTTTTCTAGAAAAAAGTCCGCAGGAGTTGGGGGGATTGTTTTTGCCGGCATTGTACATCACTCCATGCGGAGCGCGCATATCTCCGCAAGTTTCTTGGTTCGTTCGTAATGCGAGTGCTCGACCGACTCTGGGTGAATCAGAGGCAACAATGTTGCGCCTTCAACATACATTTCAAATTTGTAACAGAACCACACCCAATCGCAGAGGGTTGGATCGTCGGGACGCAACGCGCTTTTGCCGCGTAAGAAATCCTGAATGTGGGTGGTCTCTTCAAGGAGAATTGCTATGTGTCGCGATTCATTCGCTTCGAACATGGTCGCGCCATTCTCGCGAGGTTGGCGACCGGGCTTTGAAACAGTAATTGGTTGTACCTGCTCCACCGGGGCAGGTACAAGTTTATCGTCCTTGATGAATGAAAGATTCAATCCCTCAGTTAATTCTGCGAGAGTGATTGCGGAAACAGGATCGACACCGGTTTGCAAGAGAGTCCGAATTCGCTGTTTTCCTTTTTCCGAAAGTATCCAAGTTCCATGCTCGCCCACTTTGGCTGGCAACATAAATCCATTTGAACGCAGTCCCATTTGTGAATGCGATAAAGTACCGTGAATTTGATGATGCCAACGATGCTCACAGGCCCGATAATCACCCCGATACTCGGGTGCTATATCTCTATCCGTAAGAACTGGTTCAAGTATCCTTTCAAGCAAGTCCAAGACCTGCAGAGCTTTGACTCTGCCACCTAACTGATTTAGCGCCAATAAGATTGCCAATCCTCGAATGTCGGTTTGGTTGCGACTCGCCAATCTTCCAGTGAACCTCATTGTTCTGCCTCTTGACTCAGCCGAAGCCCCCGCCTTTGGCGGGGGAGTCCGCTCGCAGGGGGTGCAGGGGGACGGCAAGTCCCCCGCAAGCGGCGGTGGTCAAGGCCACCGTCCGCGCACCGAGCGAAGCGAGTTTACTTTGGAGCAGTTGAACTTGCACTCTATTTTGGGTATAGCGTACTTCTCAAAATCCAAAATTCGCAATGCAATTATTCACCTTCGCAAATCACAGACCTCAGCCAATCTCTTCGTATGCTCGTAGAGCCAACGATCAACAGACTCGAAGTGAATTAGAGAAAAAAACGTAGCGCCTTCCGCATAAAGTTCAAATTTGTAGCAGAACCAGACCCAATCGCACAAGGTTTGATCATCTGGACGGAAAATGCCATTGCCGTTTAGAAATTCGCGGATATGCGCGATTTCCTCCGCCAGGATTTGGCCTTGTCGCGATTCGCTGTTGGGTTCTGAGATATTCTTGCGTCGCAAGCGCGCGCGGCGAATGGGCGCGGAAGCGGTTGTTTCATGTGCCGGAATTGAAATGACCCTGCCATCAAGAAACGAGAGATCGAGATTCTCTTCCAGCTCGGCAAGTGTGATTTGTGTTTCTGGATCGCGTCCCTTGTCAAGCAAAGTTTGGGCGCGATTTTCGCCTTTGCGTGTCAGCTGCCAGACTCCACGTTCACTGTGAGCGCTCGATGGAATATATCCATCACGACGCAAACTGGAACAAGCAGCATGAACGCGATGTTGGTACTTGTGCGGGTACATCCGATAACCACTACCGTATTCGGGTTCAAGGTCGTCAGGTTCAAGAGCAGGTTCAAGAGCCAAGTGGACTACCTGCAAGACCAACTCGACAGGTGACTGCCCTTCCTGATGCTCCAAGACCAAAAGGATGAGGAGTTGCAGAACCGGCATTTGAACTCTGCCGCGATACCCCAATCGTCCAGTGAACTTCATTGCCCTGCCTTTTCCAATCAAAATTGCTGGGTTCGGACTCTGAATTCTTGAGACCATCCTGGATTCATGACGCCCGTGATACGGAGAACCAAGCCCTCACTTGCGGAGATTGCAAACCTCAGCCAATTTTCTCGTATGCTCATATAGCCAATGTTCAACAGATTCAGGATGGATCAACCGAAACAATGTCGTACCTTCGATGAATAACTCAAATTTGTAGCAGAACCAGATCCAATCACACAGCGTTTGATCGTCGGGACGCAACGCGCCGTTCCCGTTCAGAAAGTCGCGGATGTGCGCGATTTCTTCGGCAAGGATTTGACATTGCCGCGAATCGCTACCATATTCTGGAACGGTTTCACGCGGCGTACGCCCGCGTCGGGATGGCGTGAGGACACTTTCCTCAGGTGGCACAGGAAGTATCGCTTGACCTCGGAGAAAGGGAATATTAATGTTCTCTGTCAATTCATTCAACGGAATATGCGATTCAGGATCACGTCCTGCGCTTAACAAAGTCTTCACGCGTTTAGTCCCATCGTCCGAAAGAACCAAGATGCCGCGACCACCTTTCTCAACTGAGAGGAGATAATTGTCGCGACGTAGCTCTTCGATGACCCATTGGGAACGTTTTTTCCGCAAGATAGACATAGCTCGGACGTCATGTCTGCTTGCTGGGTCTAGATCTTCAGCTTCAAAAAAGGGCTTGAGAATTTCCTTGAGTTCATCCAACAACCGGGCAGTATCTGTCTTTCCGCCTCGATGATGGATGATAAGAAGAATAAGCAGACCGACTACTTGTGTCTCACGCCGATTACCAAGTGATCCTGGGAATCTTTTCATTGTTCCTACTTCCTCATTCGTTCCGCAACTGGCACACTTCCGCAATCTTCTTCGTTTTCTGATACATCTCCGCATCCACAAACGCCGCGTCCACGCGTGAGAACAACTGGACGCCTTCGGCGAATAGTTCGTGCTGGTAGCAGAACTCGATCCACGCACAGAGGTCGGCGTCAGCCGGTTGCTTGTCCAGCGTGCCTTCCAAGAATTTGCGAATCTCGCGCGTGCGGATGCGCGCTGTCACGTCCTGTTTTACTTGCTGTTCGTCTGGTGAGGGCAAACGGACTTTGCCTTCTTTGACGACGAACCCTTCGATGGCAACGTTGAAATCCACACGCTCTTGCCACTCAAACGGAATCTCGCGCAAGAAATACTCGCGCAGTTCTGCGAGCGGTACAGTGCCGTGTCGCGCGAGAAATTCTTGCAATTTGACGACAGCCTCGGTTTCTGGGTCCTCGACCGCATCCAGGGCAAGCCGCAACTGTCCTTTGCTGGTTTCCGCACCTGCTCGCGAAACGAGTGCGCCGGGTGCATACCACTTGTCACCAACCTTGCGGAAAAAGTTTTTCAGAATTTCGTCGAGGTTGAATTGCTCGATCTGAACTGAAGTGAACAGGGTCTTGATGACCTGATCATAAATGACATCGCGTGTCTGCCCGCCGCGCCCTTGCAGAAATTCCTGCACTGCAACGATCACATTGTATTCGATGTTTTCCGTACCAGGCAGGTGCTTGCGCTCACCGTTCTTTGGTTTCTTGAAGTTGATGACGAGGTAGCGTTGTTGCGTCTTGTCCGAGTCCATTTGTGATTTTGTTTTGCGCGAGGAGCCAATATGAATCACTTCACCTTCATCCACGAACCCAGCATCGTGAGCCATTTTCTGAACTAATCGGTACATGGACGGATCGCTATAACTGTAAACGAGTGATAACCATCGCCCTGGCTTCAATACGCGGAATCCTTCTCTTAGGGCTTGTGTCATCATCTTCCCATACATTTCTCGGCCCTTCCGCTGATACTCGTTTTCGATAATCTCTTCTGTATTGTCAGTAGTATCACACAACCAGGCTTCCCACATGAGATTGAGTTCGCTGTAGATAATGTTACTTCCATACGGTGGGTCGTAGAATAGATAATCTACTGATTTGTTTGGGACGACCGCCAAGTCCATTGCTGATCGTTTCTCGATGAACACACTTGACATCTGACCATGCATACTCGATAGGATATCAGTCATCCCACCCTTTACGAGAGCGAGTTTCTGATCAAAATTAAACAAGACACTTTTGTCACTGATCAAAGATGGAATGTACAGTGTGCCTGCTCGTATTCCCTCTGGACCAGCTAATCCCTCCCTCACTTCGCCTTTTATTCTGCGAGGGCCCCATCCTAGCATGTAGGACGCTTTGAACAAACCTCCTGTAAAGATGAATGCCAATTTTTCTTGTATTGCTTTGTCGCTGCTCTGTTGTATGTAATGCCAAATAGTCGAAAGTGCTATCAGATTGCGACGCGAGAACATTTCATACGTATGTTGGAGCCCGCGATTCAACGGTTCTCCTGTTTTCTTGCCAACAGGAAATCTTACATCACTTGGATACCAATACGGAATAGGTGCAGGTGGAATCTCGTGCACCTTTCTCACTTTCTTCATCTTCCCCAGGACACGTTTTCCAACTGGATCGAGGAAGACTTTGCCACCTTCGAGTTCGACATACTCTTGCCAGTCTTGCTCATTCAAGGTTCGAGTACTCGCCTCTCCGGTGACCTTGCAAGACGGACAAGTGATTCGAATCTGGATCGGTTCAATTCGGACGAAATGTTTCACATTCTTTCTAAACGCGCGACCGCATGAGTCGCACACAATCTCCGGAACCTTTTCACCCTTCCTCAATCTCGCCCATCTGGCAGGACTCGCGTACAACAACTCTGTATCACAACGTGGACACTTGAAAATATCTGAGAGCACAATACTAATAATACGCGCTTTCTTGCTCCCGCATTTATGGCAGGTTATTTGGTAGAGTGGAGCAATTTCCTTGTCGACTGCTGTCCGTAGTTTGCGGTATGCGCGTTCCAACTCGCTTGGCTCAATCGGCGTTGTAAAGTTACGCGCCATGTGAATGCATGCAGGAGAAATGTCGAACAATATCGCATGGCGCCCGGACATCATTGCCGCAACGCCGGTCATTCCTGTTCCGCAGAAGGCATCCAGAACAATATCGCCAGGCTGGGTGTAATGTTCAATGAATCGCTTGACGGTGTAGGGGTCTTGCTTTGTCCAATACCGTTGGGCGTGGTAAATGCGCGAGGACTTGCTCGCGTTCTCGACATTCTCTTGAAACGGTGGAACATTATAGTCATCCGCCGCGGGATCGTACGGCTTGCCGTACGTGTGGATGAACTCGGCTACATCCATCAGTGTATTGCTCCAGACAAAGTGTTACTTGAGATTAATCCGTATCTTTTTGTCGCGGTTCTTCTTTTTGGCTTCTGCAAAGGCATTGAGTAGCAATTGCCGAAATTCTTCGACGGCGTCATTGATCTTGTCTTCCTCGACTGCCGGGTATTTTTCACCGAACCTTTGCAGAATGTTGCTGGTCACTGGCACAATGTTGGCGTGACGCAACAATGTTCGAATAAATTCGGCAAGGTCGTCGTCTAGCACGTTTGCCAGCGCAGACAGATCGCTCGCCTCCAACACGCGAATAAACTTTTCGACGCGATTGCCACCGCCCTCCGTGAGGATTTGCCGGATTGCGGCTGCGCTCAATCGGCGCAATTGCTCTTCCAGCGCCTTGCGTTCCATCTTGAGAAAAGTATCCACGTTGGCGATTGGTGCACGGTCCGTCAATTTCAAATGGCATGTCTCGCAAGTAGGAGCTGCTTCCACTTTCACCATGTTTACATCGGTGATCGTACAGGATTGCAGGCGCGCAAGTAATTCCTTGCGTTGCATTGCCAGTCCTTCGCCCACCGGCTCGCCTAATTCCGCGATGCTGTTCAATCTTTGCAAAGCATCGAGTTCGCGCGCAGCCCGTTCGAGTTGATCAGCAAGTTCAGCGACCTTGGTGTAATAGTTGCGATGATGGATTTGGTACGCGGAACGATAACGTGCTTTGAATTGGTCGAATTGTTCTTTGATACTTGCCCACAGCGAAGGATTTGCCGACAGCGAACGGAATTGCACTTGACCGAGTATGGATAAGCGATCTCCAATCAAGTCCTTGTCTGCATCAGCGGGCAACTCAAGGTTTTCCAAATAACTCTTGGCATCGAGCACTTCGACGGCATCATTGGAAAGTGTTTCGATTCGGCGGAATGTCTGCAAATCATTCTCAAAGACTTTTGCATCGGCGTAGCCGGCATCATGCAATCGCTGGTCAAATGAAACGTAGGATGAGTTGTCAGTGGCAATTCCGTTTAACCGGGTAAGCAGTGCACCTTGTTCTGTTTCTACCTTGTCGCCTAACCGCGCGGCAAGTAGTTCCATATTCTTTTGAGTGCGCGTAACACCTTCGCTCAGTTCACCCAAGCGTTTCGTCAATCGCTGATTTTGTTCGCGCACTTGGACTGGATCAGCCGTTGCCTTGAGATCGCTGTCCAATTTGCGCGCGAACGGCAGAACCTCGGTCCAACTTACTTCTGTGCTGTAGGTCAATGTCTCGAAATAGCGATCCAAGCCGGCTTTCCATTCGATTTCAGTGACCGTTGCCGCAGTCAGTTTGCCTTGCGGTGGTTTAGAGCCACTTTTCAAGACGACGCCATGTTCTGGTTTGAGCCGGAGTTCAACTCCGCGATTATTCACCGGACCCGCATGTCCATGACGAACGAAGGCGAGAATATACAGAGTAATCAACTGGGTCGTGACGCCATGTGGGTCTTTGCCTAGTTCGGTGTAGACCTTCCACGTGGACAAGTCCCCTTGCGCTTTTTCAAGTTGTGAACGAATGAGCTCGAACACGCGGCAATCTTCCGGGTCGAACTTGCGCGGGTTATCTTTCTTGGCAAGTTCTAAGCCAACCGCGAAATTTTCCGCTGCGCTGCGATTCGCCGGCGCATTATCGCCCTGAAGCAGACCAGCAAAGATTTTCCCAGCATCGTTGGCTTTCAGAGTTGTCTTGAACGTACTCGAGTTCAAAGGCGGTTTGTAAGCGTCCGCGAGCAACGCGGTTGCGATCTGCCCCAAACGTGCCTCCGAGGTCGCCGCAACAAAAATCGTTTTCGCATCCAAACTCAAATTCTTTTTGGTGACAATCCGCCCGGCGCGATATGCACTCTGTTGCTTACTGAGTAATTCGCGAATAATTTCGGGACGCCTTGAACGAATCCACCCTCGTACTTCTTCCGCCTCTTTTCCGACCTTGGTACGATATGCCAAGTCCAAATCTTGAAGTGCAAGGTAATCGCGCGTTGCTTCTTTCGCTGCATCCGATAACTCTTCAGGGACGCACACCGCCACGCGCGAGTCCATGATTTCGCTTGGTGGAACCTTGATGCACTTGGTCAGAAACACAACACGGAAGTGAGCATCTTCTTTCAATGCCTCGCCGTAATCTGAGCGCCAGCTACTGGCAAGCAACATTTCGCCGGCGTATTCTATCTTGTTGTGTTGAGTTTTGATCGCCTTGGATTCGCCCAGCGTCATATCACCGAAAAGACTTGATTCGCCACCGGATTCCTGTACGCCCATCGCCAACGCGCGTTCCCACTCACGTTCGATGCGATAAATGTCCGTGATGGGTGCTTTGAAACTGCCAAATTTCTGCGCGGGACCTTCGACTATGCCAGTAACAACAAAGAGCGCGCCTTTTTCTTTGCTATAACTGACTTGGGGGAGTTCGAGACGTTTCAACACAAGCGCAACAATATCCCGGCTCTTCATAAAACCAGGTGACGTTAAAGTCGCCTCTGCTAGTTCTTGATCGGAGAGTGGACGCGGCGCATCCTCGTATGCGAGATGCCACAGAAATAAAGTCTTGACAATTCGTTCTGCCACGATGCGGTCATCGCCCGATAGATCAAGATTGACCATTCCATCCATCGCAGTCTGATAAGCGTGGTCAGCTGTTTTGTATTGATCGTTCAAATCCTCGCGCAGATTGGGACTGGTTAATAAATCGCTCACCGTTAGCAAGCCGTCGCGCAGCGCGAGCGATTTGTCGCTGACAATATCATAGAGCGCATTGATGCCGGCTCGCGCGGTAGGGAGACCTGTTGCGGTGATGCGGCGCAATGCCTCAAAGCAACGCGGTTGGAAGGGGAAGATGGCTTGAAATGCCTCGCGGGTCGTTCCCTTCATAAACTCAAAGGTCTGAAAATAATAGTCGTAAAATTGATTGACTTCAGGCAGGCGATTTGGAACAAGGTCGCGTACGCGCCAAGATACGACTTGCTCATACTCGCCGGTTTTTTCCAACAACCGCATTTCAAAAAAACGGTCACCGAGTTGGCTGCCTTGTAATTTTGTGGGCGCAGGTTTCTGCGAAGCAACAATCGTGTAGATGTGAAGACCATATTCCTTTGGAAGTAGGAATGCAAGTGTCTCCAAAACCTCTTCGTCTTGCGCGTGCTGTGGCGATCCAACAGGGCGTTGGTCTTGCCAGAATGCAAACTCATCAATCACGACTAATAAACCCTGATAGCCAATGGCTTGCAACTGTTCGTAGATGTGTTGAAATCGCTCACGTGCATTCGCAGTTATTTGCGGATTGATCCCATGTTCGCGACAGTATTCGCGAACCAGATTCGCCAGTTGGCTCGATCCAGATTTGGCGCGATATTCGGTCGGAGTCAATCGTGTCTTTTCGCGAATGAATGTATCAATCGCACCCTTGAGATTAGGGGGACGTGAATCGAACCATGCCAGCAACTCGTCATCCGAAGTAACTGCCACTTTGCCGCGCAAGTTGCGCGTGTCCAGTGTTTTCTGAATTTCCCCCTCAAGGATCAGCAGCAGTTCGTTACCACGATTCATACCTGGGACAGGCGTGCATCCGCGCAGATTGATCACTACAGGGAAAAGGCGTGTCTTCTCCAAGCGCCTTCCATAATTTTGAATTTCTGCGTTTTGTACTTTCGACCAAAGATTGGGTTCGTTAGCCGATAGCAACGATGTGAGTGTAGCAAGAAAGTGCGTCTTACCGGCCCCATATTCCGCCTGGATCCAGAAACCTTGTCCTCGTCCAGTAGCGACAGATTCCAAGATTGCCTCAAAGTGTCCGCGGATCGAGTCGGTGAAGCAATAGTTGCTTATTGTCGCGACGGGCTTGCGAATCGCGTCCAATAAGGTAAGGGTAGTTTCAGGACGTTCTGCTTTTGGCTTGAAGAGTTCACCAATCGGAGCGCGCGGCATTGCTATTCCTCCGTAATCAGATTCTCTGGTCGGTCAAGAATGCGTTTTAGGGTTTCCAATTCGATGGCAGGTCTTAACTGGACGTACTCAGGAAGGTGGTCAGATGTTTCTGTGTCCAGTATCTCTGAGCTGACTTGAAGAATTACCATGCGGCGATCGCCGATGAAATCAAAGAAGGCGTTTGCTCCGCCATATCGCGCTAGCAAAACGGTACCAGTCACAACGAGAATTTGCGGATCACCGTGATCCTTGGTCATCAGATCATCTAGCGTCTGTCCGATCAAGCGATCCAGCCGGAAACGCGATTCGTCATCGGCAAAGGGAAGATCACCGATCTTTGCTAGTTCTTCAACGATGGAAAGGCGATGCACATGGGACGATGGCAATAGATCAAGAAGGTCTTGCTCTCGCCCGTGCCAGATGTACAAATTTCGTCCTGGGCGAGCGCGCTGCATGAAAGCACGTATCAAATCAGCGAATTGATCCCGGTTCACAGCCGTATCCTCTGCGCGAGAAATTCATCGAGCGAATACTTGGTCGTTATCTGTTCCAGCTGATCTGCGACGACATACTTGGCGAGAATGTCCTTTGCCGCCGCTTCTTTCAGCACCTGTCGCACTGCATCTTCTGATCGGAAGCCAATATCTTTCCAGAATGGATTAGCAAGTATATCGGTCATCGTGATTGTTCTCGGTTCTGGTGCGAAAAGATGATGCAAGAGAATCAGCAACGGAGTGTCTGCTTTGCCCAACACCAGAACGCGGTTTAGCTTTTCTTTTGCATTACGCTCAAAAAATCCAAGTGTTCGGCCTGCTTCTTGGATACGTGCAATTGCCTTCTTGATTCTAGGTGGACTTGAATATTGAGAAGTTACAAACTGTTCAATCAGTCTTCGGTCGAAAGTTGTACCCGGCTCCAAAGAAAAAAGGACATCTTCAACGAATCGCCCGACAAGGCGTTCACGCGAGAGGTAGTAATAACGCATTACCATTTCAAGTATTTGCTCGTCACGATAGGCAAGCCAGACGCGGCGGGGAAGATTATCATAGTTCTCATTAGGGAAAAATCGCATAAGAATGTAGCCCGCCGTTCGTTTTCGGGTTACGCGTGAGTTCTGCGGAAGAGCCTCCAAAAGGAATTGACTGAAATCCGCGAGTGTCCCAATGTCGGCACTTGCCTTCAAGGCAAATAGACTAGGTTGCCACACTGTATCTGCTGGTAGATGAAGTCCGTTTAGCGAAGACACAACAATTCCTTCGGAAAAGAGATTAAGAAATCAAAACGCCCGCCCAAGTCATAGACCCGAGCGGGCAGTCGTGTAATACTCTCCAACACTTGGGGTGCCCGCACCGGCACCTTGGGACAGGTCTCGCTGATTGCGAGACCACAGAACTTTTCAATTGGCTCAATTATAACCCCGCCTGCCCGTTTTGGCAAAAGCGGAATGCGGCAACCAGCGCAACGTTCCCCAGTACCCCTACACCGGCACCCGCGCCAGAATCGCTTCCAGGTAGCGCGATTTCATTTGGCGACCCGCCAGCGCGCGCTTGACCGGCGCGGCTTGCAGAATCGCTCCAAGAATCGCCGCCATCGCGCGGTGACTGAACAACGTGCGATTATCGAATATCAAATCCTGCAACTTACCACGCTCGATTGCCATCAGCACGACGCGCGCCACATTATTGACCGGCGTAATCACGCGTTCGCCGCGCGATTCGAGCGTGATGCTGTGCGTGGGACATACTCGCGCGCATACGCCACAGCCAAGACAAATCGCCGCGTCGAGTTTCGCTTTGTGCTTGGTCGCGTGGTGCGGATCGTGCGCCGAGACAATCGTCATCGCTTCCACCGGGCAAACGTTCGCGCACTTGCCGCAGCCGTTGCACGCGTCGAGTTGAATCTGCGGCAGGAAATTCGTCGTGTGGACGGGATGCAGCAAGCCGAATTTGCGCGCGGCGATCAGCGCTTCGCAGCAACAGCCGCAACAGTTGCAGATGAAATTGACGCCCGCGCGCACATTCTCGCCGAACTGCACCAGGTTGTGCGCGTACGCCTGCGCGAGCAAATCCATCCCTTCCGCTTGGGACACTGCGCGCGCGATACCGTGCCGGATCAGCGACTCGGCGCAACCGTTGAACGTCATACAAATTTCTTTCGGCGCGGCGCAATCCTTGCCGACGTGCTGCATC
>Ga0194126_10003829_pt1 | contig 23393 bp, 15 predicted proteins | sample TA2KigC150mmetaG_FD_148641 | JGI IMG/M metagenome (GOLD analysis project Ga0194126, IMG submission 148641) | Freshwater microbial communities from Lake Tanganyika, Tanzania - TA2015035 Kigoma Deep Cast 150m | ecosystem: Environmental > Aquatic > Freshwater > Lake | place: Tanzania: Lake... | reverse complement strand
CCATGGGTGCTCCTAATCGTAGAGTGGCGGGTGCGCAAACCCAGCTACAGCATAATCCCGAGACCGCCGGAACGCAAGAACGCCCAGGCCACCGGACAGTTATTTAATTCTCGTTCCTAAGGCGCCTACATCCGCGATCCTGATCCCGCCCGACTGCGACGCGGCGCTCATGGGCCAGATCGCCGCGCGTGTGGTGACGCTCGGCGATCTGCGCGGCCTCGCCGACGTCCTGGCGCTGCTCACGCCGCGCACCTGACGAGGGTCACCCGCCCTCGAAATGCTGAAGCCCGACCACACCCGGTCGGGCTTTTTTGTTGGGCAACATCTGGATCTGGCTAAACGGCTCGCCGGTGCGCAGTCGGACAAAAGAAACGCCCGACGGGTGGGTCGGGCGTGAAGTGGCGGGCCGGTAAGCTCGCCAAAGGGTGTGACCGCGGGTGTGCGTGTCACGTGCTGGTCGCCGGATCGGGTGATGAGTCCGGCTCGGCCGCTGGCTTGATGATGCCGGCGGCAATGAGTTGATCGCGATAGTCGGGTGGCAGCGCAGATCGGCACACCTGACGACGCACCGCACCAACAGCGCGTTGCCCTTGCCGTGCCTCACGCTGCCGGCGGCGCTCCTCACGCTGTTGTTCCTCACGCTGGTGGATCTTCAGGCGGATGACGGCGAACGCCGCCAGTGCGAGAAGCCACGCGAGCCAGACATAGAAGACCAGGCTGCTGAACACGGATGACCTCCTGGAGGTAGATGAGTTGTGGTCCGAGAGCAGTTCACCTGCCTGAGAGGCAGATGGCCTGCTTTCGGACCGCAACCCGACTCGGTCCAGCACCCTGGCTATCCAAGTGGCAGCCAGGGTACCCTGGAGGAATCAACTCCTTATGGCCGCCTCAGGTCTGGCAGCCCCGGCTCTGCTCGGCTCCGTGTCCTGCGACCGGGAAATACTCTACCGCAAGATGGTGGCGCTGTCAAAGAGCCGTTTCGCTCCTGGTCCGGAGGCGGGATTGTCTACAGCTTCCATCGATCCGCCGGCGACGCGCCCTTCTGCTGCCGTTCCAGGTCTACCTCCGCCTGTTTGGCGTAGATGCGCACCGTGTCCATCCGCTCGTGGCCGAGCAGGTCTTGCAGCGCCAGCAGGTTGCCGCCGTTGCGCAGAAAGTTCACGGCGAAGGTGTGGCGGAACCGGTGAGCCCCGGCATCGGGCACGCCGGCGCGCGTGCCGATGCGGAAGATCAGCAGCCGCAGGCCGGTGCGCTGCATGGCTGTGCCCTCGCGCGTGGCGAAGAGGGGATCGTCCTGTTTGGCGCTCCGTCGTGTCGCCAGGTAGCGCCACAACCCCTGCCTGGCGGCAGCGCCGAGGAAGACGACCCGCTTCTTGTCCCCCTTGCCGTGGTGGATGATGAGTTGACCCCGCTTCGGCTCGTAGTCGCGCAGCTTCAGCGCAGTGAGCTCGCTGGCGCGGATGCCGGTGTCCAGGAGCACCAGGATGAGCGCCCGATCGCGCAGCGCGGATGGCCGCTTGACCTCCATGCGCTGACCGTGCGCTCTATCCCAACCGGCGCCCTTGTCGCAGGCCGCCAGCAGTTCGCGGACCTCGGCCTCGGTATAGGCGGCCGACTGCCGCCGCCGCGGGCGGGGCCGGCTGACCTTGTCGCGGATGATGTGGGGCAGCCCCAGGTCGCGTTCGATCCAGGTCCAGAGGGACGAGAGGGCGATCCAGTGGTTGAGGATCGTCTTCTGGCCCAATTCGAGGTCATCGCGCAGGTGGTTGAGGAAGCGGTTGATGTCCTCGCTTGTGATATCCTTGAGTTCGCGCGTTTTGCCGACGAACTCGGTCAAACGCTTGAAGGTGAGCGTGTAGTCGTTGATCGTGTTGGCGCTAAAGTCGCGGCGTTTTGCCAGCCAGTAGCCTTCTATGGCATAATCCAGTTGCATGATGGGCCTCCTGTAGGGCGCTGGGCGGGGATGGCTTAGTGCCATCCGTGCTGACCGTGCGATCTACGCTCCGTGAATACTAAGGCAGAGGGGGGTGCGCGGCTGGAGTGCCGCCTGACGATAAAGTGCACCTGCCTTAGATAGCACGGAAGCCCACGGATAGCTATCCGTGGGCTCCGACGTGCGCCTGATGATAATGTTGGATGGGCGAGAAAGGACTCGAACCTTCGACCTCACGGATGTGAACCGTGCGCTCTAACCAGCTGAGCTACTCGCCCGCAGGGTGGTGTTATTATAGCAGCAGCCGGCGGAATGCGCAAACTGACGATCATGCCATTGTGGGCCGGCTGTGACGCATGTCAGTCGGCAACGGGGAATCCAGGATGAATCAACGCAGCTATGCCATCGCTTTCTTTGTGGTGCTTCTGGCCACTTGCGCGGCCGCGGCCGCCGGCGCCTGGTTCCTGTGGGGCCGCTTCGGTCAGCAGTTCCGACCGCGCACGGTCTGGACCCCGGCCGATCAAGCGACTTCCACGGCGGCCGCGCAGGCCGCCGGGCCTACAACCCCTGCCGCGGTCAGGTCGCCAAACGCCACGCCCGCTCCCCCTCAGCGGTTCACGCCTGCCCTGACCCCTTTCTTCTCGCCCACGCCCTCCGCACCCGCAAGATCGCCAACCGCCGCGCCGGCCTCTCCCACTGCGATCGTCTCCCCAGCCGAGACGGACCTGCCCACCGGGTCCGCCACGCCCACCGCGACCTCGCCGGTCCCAACCGCGGCCTATTCTTTTGCGCTGGCGCGGCCCGTGCGCGATTCAGCCGGCGATTGCCCAGGCGCGTATATCTTGGGTGTGGTGACCGATCAGGCCGGCAGTGGGCTGGCCAATGTCCGCCTCTGGCTAGTGGATGAATACGGCAACCAGGATACCAAGACCACCAAATCGGCCTCCGGCGAGGTCGGCCGCTATGATTTTCCTCTCTTCGGCCCGCCGCGGCGGTTCTATCTCACCGTGGTGGACGCCAGCGGGCATCCGATCAGCCCGCGCGTCGAGGTGCTCCACGGCCTCGGCGCCAGCGTCCAGGCATCCTGCCATTGGGTTGACTGGCAGCGACGCTGAGCGCGATCACCTGGGATTGGGATCGTATTTGCACCTCTGGCCAGCCAGCCCGTTGATGTAGATGCACAACTCGACATAAGCCGGACGCAAGAAGAGGTCTGGATAGCCGGGGCCGATGATTGACCACCAGTACTGCTCGTCGTTCTTGGTCCACTTCACATCGGGCAGATAGATCACGCTCATTAGAGCGATCCACGGTCGCCAGTTCTGCGCGGCCCACTGATAGGCGCGCACCAGGTACTTCCCCTTGAGCGCCTCGTCAATGCCAGCGTTGGCCCCGTGCCAGGCATATTCCGGGTGGACCGAGTCGGTGGTCCAACCGAACTCCAACACCACCACGCGTTTGCCCTGGTCGCCGTAGCGTTCCATGATGCCTCGCACGTCCTCGATGTGTCGGAACGCGAAGAAACGCTCGCCGCCGTACTTGGGTTTGTTGGCTGCAGCTTCGGCCGGGCTGAGCTCTGGCGGCGCGGCATACCCCGCGCCGTGCACGCCCAGCATGTCGAAGTAGCCCTGGCTTACCCCGCCCATGGCCTGGTAGAGCAAATCATAGAACTTCATATCAGGCATGGCAATCTCATTGTCGGTGCCGGTGGGCGCCATGCCCGCGGTGACCACGAGGGCGTTGGGGTCAATGCCCTTGATCGCGCTGTAGGACATCTTCAACATGCGCGCATATCCGGCAGGGTCCGGCCGCTTGCCGCCCCATTCGCGCGCCAGGTTCGGCTCATTCCAGACCTGGTAGGCCTGAATGCGGCCCCGATAGCGGCTTGCCACGGCCGCCAGGAAGTCGGCGAAGTGGCCGGCGTTCTCCGGCGGCTTGCCAGCCCAGAACGGCCGATCGGGGTCCTGGCTGACGCGCACGATGAGCTTCAGGCCGTGCTTCTGCACCTGGTCAACGATCCGATCAGAGTAGCTCCAGTCGTAGCGCCCTTTGCCCGCGGCCTCGATGTCTTGCCACGAGAACCACTGTTTGACCCAGGTGAACCCTGCCTCTTTGGCGAGCTGCAGATCGCGCTCGGCCACCTCTGGCCGCCACCACAGGAAGACCTGCACGCCAAAATCGGGCGACGACATCAGCGCGTTGGCGTCCACCACCGGCGTCGGCGCGGGCGGACGCGGGGTCTGCGTGGGCGTGAGGGTGGGCGGTGCAGTGGGCGCACGCGTGACGGTGTTGAAGGAAACCGGGGTGTTGGTGGCCGCAGGTCGGCTGGCGGTCGCGGTGGGCGGGTTGGCCGCGATCACCGCGGTCGTCGCCGTCTGCGTGGGCGCGACAGTATCGCTGACCGCCGGCCGCGGGGTCTTGGTCGGCGTCGGCGTCGGCTCGGGCAAGGATGGCGCGCACGAGCCCAGCAGCGGCCCCAACGCAAGCGCCAGGCCGATCAGCAGCCAGGGGAGCCGAGACGTGAATGTTCGATGTGACATGCTATGTTTCTCCGGGTTGGGCGCGTCAAGAAACAAGTACCGAACTGGCTGGGTCGGAGACCGGCCAGAGCGGGAAGTTATTCTTTGACAGGCGCTTGGCGTCTGCAGAGCCGAAAGCCGATGGCGGACGGGCTGGCTGTCGCTGGGGCGCAGCGCCGCCTCACCGGCTGATCGGCACGCCCTCGGTCGCGGCGCTGACCTTCACCCACTCGGCCGACAGCCAGACAGACTGGCCTTTGGCGCAGCAGACTTGCCACCAACCACTCGGGGGCCCGCCTGGGACATTGTCCGCGCTGCGGGCCGTGATGGTGTAGGTCTCACCGGCGTAGGCCAGCCCGATGGAACTGTACTGCACGCCCGGACCAGTGCGCAGATAAAGCGTATCAGCCATGACTACCGCGCTGGGAGGCGCGGCGGTCGGCGATGGCGTCGGTCGGGGAGTCGGCCAGGCGGTCGCGGTCGCCGCGGCGGTGGGCCTTGGGGCCGTGGCGCTGGCCGTGCTCGTAGCAGCCGGCGGCGCCGTCCGCGTGGGCGAGGCCTCCACCTTCAGCGTCGCGGTTGCCTTGGGCGTCGTCGCGACCGGCGTCACACCGGCTGCTCCGGCCTGAACGGGAACCGCAGTAGGTCGCGGGGTGATCGTCGCCCTCTTCACGGTTGGCGTGACCGGCGGCGGGGTCCACGGGGCCGGCGCCCCGGTGAGCGCACCGCCGGTGCTGAACGCGATCAACACCCCGGCCAGGCCGGAGAGCAACACCATGCCGATCGCGAGGATCACCGTCTGGTAACGTTCTCTGCCAGGCATTGGTTCCCCTTTACTTGGGCATGGCCTGTAAAGCGCCGTAAGCCGGCCGGTTCGCGATGCCGAATGCGGCCAGCTCACTGCCGGGGTTGGTGATGTTGAAATTGAGGTTCCACAGGAACGCCGGGCCGACCCAGCCCCACGCCTTCATCATCTGGTAGGATCGCACCAGGAATTGCGCCTGTTCATCGGGCGTGTTATCGCGCGCGTATTCATAGCCAGGCACCGGGTGCGATTCCGAAGCCCAGCCGAATTCGGTCGGCCAGATGCGCTTGCCGGCGTCGCCGTTCGCCACCATCACCGCGCGATAGCGTTCCATCGTATCCCGGAAGAAGAAACTGGGATGGTTCTTGAAGCTCGGCTCGGCCGGATTGGTGTAGCCGAATTTGGCGTCCGGCGGGTTATTGTAGCCGCTGGGGTGCGCGCCCAGCGCGTCGAAGCAGTTGCGCGCGCCGGCCGCATACATCCGCTCCAGGTAGACTAGGTCGTCAATTGCGATCTTGCCGTCATTGACGCCGGTGGGCGTCAGTGCGCCGGCCACGACCACCATGTTCGGGTCGGCGGCCTTGATGGACCGATACGATCGGCAGAGCAGGTCCACAAAACGGCCGACGTCCAACGGCTCGTTGCCCCATTCGTACCACAGATTCTGTTCGTTCCAAACCTCGATCGCCTGGACGCGGCCCTTGTAGCGCGCAGCGTACGCGCCGACGAAGTCTGCGAAATCCTGGTTGTTGGCTGGCGGGCCTTCCACGCTGCGGTCGGTGTTGCCCGGCCGGGCCCAGTTGGGCGCCTTGACGATGGAAGCCAGGATCTTCAGGCCGCCGGCCAGGGTGTTGACGATGTGATCCATCCCGCCCCAGCCGTAGTTGCCTTTGCTGCCCTCGAAGTCTTTCCACGGCACCTGGAACTTGACCCAGTCGAAGCCCATCCCCTTCGTGGCGTTGGCGACGAAGCCCAGGTCCGCGCCGCCGTAGGGCTGAGCCTGCACGCCATAGCCGAAATAGCCGCCTGCGGGCGGGAAGACTGCGCCGCCGGCCGGCGCCTGGGGTTGCGGCTTGGGCGTGGGCGGCGGCGCGACCTTGGCGACCGCGACCGCCTGCATCCCCCCGCGCACCGTCACGAACGCCGCCGAAAGCCAGCCATCGCTTCCTTCATATGCGAACTTGTACCAGTCGCCGGCGTCGTTCTTGCCGATGATCCGATAGGTCGCGCCGTTGTCGAGTTGGCCCAGCCTGGGGTAGTCGGTGCTCGGCCCCGAACGCACGTTGACCGTCCCGCCGGTCACGGTGAACTCGGCGAAGTCGGGCGTGGGCGTGGGCGGGGGCGTGGTCGGCGTCGGCGTGGCCACGGGCGTGGGCGTGGGAACCGGCGTGAAGGTGGCCACCGCGATGTCGGACGCGACTTCCTTGCGCAGCACAACCCCGCGATCCACCACGGCCGCCTCGACCTGGAGCTTCCCAGGGTCGAGCGGCGCGGCGATGGCCAGGCCTGGATCGCCCAGCGGCCGCACCTGGCTGAGCAGTTGTCCGCTGGCGCTCTTGACGGTCCACTGCACCACGAAATTGCTGTTGATCGGCCTGGAGCGACCTTGCTGATAGTCGCGCATCAGCGGCCACAGGTCAATGTCCTGGCCGTCAGCCGGCAGCTTTTCAAGGGTGAAGCCCTGGATGTGATAGCGCTTCAGGATGTTGAGTTTGTGGCTGAGGCTGGCCGCGTTTTCCAGCCAGACGGTGCGCTCGTTGCCCTGGTCATCCCGATAGCGATAGACGTAGACGCCCAGGTTGGCATCGTAGACCAGCCCGCTGGCGGGCCGCGAGGCTGCCAGGCCCAGGTTCAAGGGCTTGCCCGGCTCCACCACCTGCTGATCGGCCTTGATGCGGCCGATGAGCGGCTGGAGCGCGTCCTGGTAGTCTTTCACCAGCAGATAGCTCCCGGCCAGCTCGACGCTGCGGCCGGTCAGGACGATCTGGAGCTTGTAGCGGTTGATGAGTCCCACAGCGTACTTCAGCAGCGCATCGAGTTGCCCGTCTGGCGCATAAGCGCGCGGATCAATCGGGGCCGGGATCTTGACGGTATCGGCCAACATGCCCAGGGTCAACCAGTCGTAGGCGCCGGTCTCCCAGCGATCCTCAGCGACCTGCGCAGCCGGCTCGACGCGCACTGCAAGCGTCTTGTTTTGCGCATGCAGCTTTCCGGCCAACGCGGCCACAAACTGCGTGAACTCCCCGCGCAGGTTGGCGTCCAGTCCGCGGTAGTCAATCTCGACTCCCTTGTACAGGTTGCCGACCGCCAGGTTCACCAGATTGGTGATGTGGGCGTTGCGCTGATTGGCGTCCACCAGCATGTTGGCCAACAGGTCCGAACGGACAATCGGGCCTTCGTAGTTGCGGATGACCGGCACGATGGTGTAGGCGCTGGCCAGGCGATCGAAGTTGGCGTCGAGAGCGCCATCAATAGCGCCGGCGCCGCCCAGGAACAGGCCGGTGGGCTGCACCTGGGCCAGCGCGCCCTTGCCTTCGGTGGGCAGCGCACTCGCCAGGGCCAGGTCGGCGGCCACGATCGCAGGCATTGGGTTGGTCTGGACGATCAAGGCCGAGGCGGGCACGAGGGCCGCGCGCACTTCGATCTGATCATCTTCGCGGATGATCGTGTGGGGCAGCCACTGCCAGTTCGCCGATTTGCCTTCCCAGGCATAGACATCGAGCGTCTCGTAAGGCTCGCTGTCGTTGGGAATTGGCATCACCCATGATGTCTGCCCGGTCGCCTCTCCGCGCACGTTCAATTGATAGAACGGACTCTTGGCGACCAGGTGCGACGGGATCGCCTTGGCGGCGGCCAACAGCTCTTTGCCGGCGCTGCCTTCCAGGAAGGCTACCCGCGGCACAGAAGAGAGCTTGACGCGAAAGGATTTTTCGACGCCGGGCAGAAACACTACCTGTGTGCCGTCTGGATCGGCCACGACGCCGCCTGCCGGGCCGATAGTCGTCATGCCGATGTCGAAGACTCGCCTGGCAAGCGAGATGGGGGGGAGTATCAGAGCCAGGATGAGCAGAATGGGAATCACCACAAAGCTGATGATCTTGCCGCTGGCGTTGCCTTCTAACACGCGAGCCAACTTAGAAGGTCTCGGATGCTCGGTTGTCGTCATGGTTCTATCGTTTCGCTCCTCTTAAGGGGTCACGAGTCATTCTAGCACAGCGACAGAGATTTGGCAAAGCCGGGCTTTCCAACCTCCAACCCCCAACTTCCACCTTCTCCTCACCTGTGCTATACTCCCCACGCCGCGTTATGCCGTCGTACAGGTACACCATGAGAAGATCGCGCAAACCGAATTGGATCATGATCGCCCTGGCAGTGGGCGTCGTCGTGTTGGTCCTGGCGGGGCTGGGTCTGCTGGGCGCGTATGTCTATCTATCCCGTCGCTCTGACGCCGTTGTTTCATGGGTTGATCCCTTGACTGCCGTCAAGCCAGACGCGCTTGCGGCCGAGATCGCCGTGCTGCCGCTGGCCGGCGAGTCGGATGAGCGGGTGATCAAGGCTGCCCTGGATGCCGGCGAGCTTGAGACGGCCTATGCCACTCTCGTCTACAGCGTGCTGCTGCCCGATGCGGTGCGGAGTGGCCAGTGGGCGTTGTTGGCGGCCCGCTACCAACAGCGCGATCCTGGCCGGGCCATCGTGTGCTACCTGGCGGAGTTGGATCAGGCCAGCCTCAGTCCTGGCCTAAGCGATGTCGCGCGTGCGGACCTGTCGGTGCAGGCTGCCCGGGGCCTTACGGCGTTGGAGCGATCGCAGACGGCGCGGCTGGCGCTGGCGCAGGCTGAGAGCATCGCCCGCTACAGCCTGACCCTATTGCCGGCGCAACGCCGCGCCGCGCTGACGCAAGTTGCGACGGCATATCAGGCGTTGGGTGATCGGCAGACGGCCGATGCCGTTCGCGGCAATCTCGACGGCGCAAGCGCCGGACCGGGCGTCAAGCTGGAGCCGGCCGCGCCGCTGTTGCCGACTTTGCGCGGCAATGTCACTCTGCCCCCGGCGGTCGCCGCTGCGATGGCGGCCCGCCAGCAGGCAGCGGCCAGGATGGCCAGTCGCTGGCGGTCCAGCGCGGCCAGCGGCCGCGCCGCGCTGACCGAAGCGTTGAACCAGGCGCTGGAAGCGGAGGATGCGGCGCGGGCGACGTTCTATGCGCAGGCGGGAGGGTTGCCGCTCCCCGATCGGCTGGCTGCGCTGCACGACTGGGCAGCCTGGCTGAGCATCAAGTATCGCGTGGCGCGCGGGGCATACGGCGCAGCCCTGGCGCCCGCGTGGCAGGCGCAGACCGAGGAGATTCGCGTCGAACTCGCCGGGGTGTACACCGATCTGATCAACGGCTACGGCGAGCAGCTCGACACGCTGGCGACCGGCGACGCGTTGCAGGCGCGCGTTGACCTGTTGCGGCAGGGCTTACTGTGGACGCGGCTGGGCCTCTTTCCCGATGGCCAGGCCGAGATGATCTTGAGCGACCAATTGGTGGAGGCGTCGCGCCAGCTCTGGACGCGGCAGGGCGGGGTCGGGCTGACCGTGGTGGTGCAGGCGCGGGAAGGCCAGAGGCTTTACCTGCTATCTGGCGCCGACAAGCAGCAATGATGCCCTGCCACAAAGCTATGGGTGCATGGGCGTCTGGCTGTTTGACAAGGGGCGGCGCTGTGGATATACTAGCGTTGGAGTGATGATGAAGATGCTTGAGGCTGTACGCACACCGTTATCACTGCTTATCAGAAGCACCGGAGCGCCTCGCGCCGCGGTGCTTTTTTGTGCCCGCGATAGGCGGACCGATACTATCCATCTGAGGAGGGACACACATGGACTCGGCGATGATCGCGAAGATCAGCAAGGCGAAGGAGTATGCTCAGGAGCCTGAACGGATGCGATTCCGGCGCTTCGAGGTCAACTTTCAGGGTCGGCACGAAGCTTACACAGTGACGTTCGACAACGGATCGTGGAGCTGCGGTTGCGATTACTTCTCGCAGCGACGTGTCTGCAGCCACACCATGGCGCTGGAGCGGGTGTTGGGTCAGGCCGGGTTGGCGCTCGAAGGAACGGCGACGGCGAATCAATGACGCTGTCGGGAGGGTTTTCGCTTGAAGCGGCGCTGGCAAGTCCTTTTCGGTGTGTTGGTCAGCGTGTTCTTTCTCTGGTTCGTTCTGCGCGGACTGGAGCTTGACCAGGCGTGGGCCTATCTGCGCACTGCTAACTATGCCTGGATTGCACCCGGCGTGCTGGTCTACTTTGGCGCGGTGTGGGCGCGCACCTGGCGCTGGCACTACCTTCTGCGTCCCGTCAAGGTGGTCCCGCTACGCCGGCTGTTTCCCGTGGTGTGCATCGGCTATTTCGGCAACAACGTCTATCCCGCGCGGGCCGGCGAGGTGATCCGCGCCTTCGTGCTCCGGCGCAACGAGGGGATCAGCGTCAGCGCCTCGCTGGCCACGATCATCATCGAGCGCGTCTTCGACGGGCTGGTGATGCTCCTGTTCGTCTTCTTCGCTCTGCCTTTCGTCGGCGCAGAGCATATTCCGCCCATCTATCGCCGGGTCGTGGTGGGCGCCAGTGTCTTGTTTCTGGCCGCGTTGCTGGTGTTCTTGTGGATGGCGTTCGACCAGCGCCGGGTGGGGATGGTGTATCGGTTCTTTGCCGACCGCCTGGCGCCGGCCCGGTTTCGCGCGCCGGTGGATGGTTTCTACGAGCGGTTCCTGGTAGGGTTGCACTTCCTGCGCAGCGGCCGCGATGTGCTGATGGTCTTCACCACCTCCGTAGTGATCTGGCTCACGGAGACCGTCAAATACTGGTTCGTGATGCACGCGTTTCAGTTCAGCATCAGCTTCATCGGCCTGATGCTGATGAACGGCGTGGTGAATCTGACCACGACGTTGCCCTCCGCGCCCGGCTACATCGGGACCTTCGAGGTCGGCGCCCGGGTGCTGGAGGCGCTCGGCGTGGAATACGGCCTGGCCTTTGGCTACACCGTGGTCCTGCACGTCGCGCTTTGGTTCCCGATCACGGCTTTGGGGGCCTGGTATATGTGGCGGCATGGCGTGAGGTGGCGGGATTTCGAGCAGCGGAGTGGAGCATCATGAAGACCATCTGCGTCGTCGGCGCCGGCTATGTCGGCCTGGTGACCGGCGTCTGCTTTGCCGACCTGGGCAACCGGGTCGTCTGTGTGGATATTGACGAGCGCAAGATCGAGACGTTGCGCGGCGGCCGCGTGCCGATCTACGAGCCGGGTCTGGAAGAGGTGATCCGACGCAATGTGGCGGCCGGCCGGCTCTCGTTCACGCTGTCCTACGCGGAGGCGCTGCAGAACGCCGAGTTCGTCTTCATCGCGGTCGGCACGCCATCGGGTGTGGACGGTGAAGCCGATCTGCAATACGTGCGCATGGCGGCCGAGACCATCGCCGAGACGATGGATCATCCCCTGATCGTCATCAACAAGAGCACCGTGCCGGTCGGCACGGGCGACTGGGTGGCAGACATCATCCGCAAGCGCCAGCCGCAGCCGATCGAGTTCGCCGTGGTTTCTTGCCCAGAGTTCCTGCGCGAAGGGTCGGCGCTGGCCGATTTCATGAATCCTGACCGCGTGGTGCTGGGGTCGCTGGTTCCAGAGGCGGCCGAGAAGGTGGCGCAGTTGCATCTGCCATTGCGCGCGCCGATCGTCGTCACCGACCTGCGCACGGCCGAGATGATCAAATACGCATCCAATGCGTTTCTGGCGACGCGCATCTCCTTCATCAACGAGATCGCCGCGGTCTGCGAGAAGCTGGGCGCGGATGTGAAAGAGGTGGCCGCGGGGATGGGCTACGACAAGCGCATCGGCCGCGCCTTTTTGGATGCTGGGGTGGGCTACGGGGGGAGTTGTTTCACCGGCGACGAGACCGTCTTCACTCTGAACAGCCCGGCTGTGGCGACCGAGTCGCTGGAGCGACTCTTTGTTGCCGCGGGGCGCTCCTTTGCAGGCGATACGGTGGAAGTGGCGCGACCCGCCGACATGCGCGTGCTGGCGTTCGACCTGGCGACCGGCCGTCCGGCCGTCGCCGAGGTCACGGCGCTGACGCGGCGGTCTTATGCGGGCGCCCTGGTGCAGATCACCGCCAGCATGGGCCGCGTCTTGCGCCTGACCGCCGACCATCCGGTGATCCTGCACACCCAGGATGGCTGGAGCATCGTGCCGGCCGAAGCTGTGGCGCCGGGCGATCAGTTGATGGCGCTGTGCGAATTGCCCGCGGTGGAGCCCGTGACGGCGCTGAACCTGATCGAGTTGTTGCGCGATACGGAGCTGGAGGCCGACGTTCACGTGAGCCCGGTGGACGATGGCTTCACCCAGCAGTATCCTCGTTTCGCCGACCACATTCCCGCGGAGATGCTGGCTCACTCGCACGAAATCAAGCGCCACAACCGGATGCCGCTGCGCCTCTATCGGCGGTTGACAGAGGCGGGGGTGCTCGATGTGGCGGCCGATCGGCTGCGGCTATACACCGTCAAGGGCGCTGCCACCAAGCTGAACGCGGTTATCCCGGTGGATGGCGACCTGCTGCGTCTGCTGGGCTACTATTTGGCCGAAGGCTATCTGAGCCGGGATACTGGCCGCCTGGCCGCGCGGCGCGACCGAGTGGGTTTCAGCTTCCATCAGGATGAACGCGAATACGTCGCCGACGTGCAGCATATCCTCGCGGGGCTGGGGCTCAAGTTCATCGAGCGTCATAGTGCGAGCGCCACAACGACCGTTGTTTCCTCCAGGGTCTTCGCCTGGTTGCTCCGTGATGTGCTGCATTGTGGCATCCGATCGGAGGACAAGGCGCTGCCGCGTCTGGCCTATAACGTGTCGCCCGAGTTGCGCTTCGAGTTGCTGCGCGGAGCCTTCAGCGGCGACGGCGCGGTGACGACCTTGCAGGGGGGGCGCAACCTGATGTTCGAGTATGCCACCGTCAGCAAGCAGTTGGCCGACGGCCTGGCGCTTCTGATGCAGAGCGTCGGCGTTGTGCCGGCGATCTACGAGCGCTGGATGAATAGATCGAAACGGACAGCCTACGTCTTGCGCGTGAGTGGATTTGCTCAACTCGATGCGCTGCGCGACGTCTTCGGGGCGCAGCACCGCCCCAAGATCGCCGCCGTCCTGGCGGGCTATCAGCGACACATCCGGCCGCACGGCTTCAGCCGCGGCGATGCGTATGCTGTGTTGACGGTGCAGGACGTTGCCTACCAGACGGCCGACACGATGGTTTACAGCCTGGAGACCGCCACAGGAACGGTGATCGCTTCTTCGGGCTTGATCTGCCACAACTGCTTCCCCAAAGACGTCAAGGCCCTGGAATACATGGCGCTGCTGCACGGCGCGCACCCCTCGCTGCTGCGCACGGTCATGGAGATCAATCGCGACCAACGCCGGCAGGTGGTTCATAAGCTGCGCGAGCTGTTGGGCGCGCTGCGCGACCGCAAGATCGGTCTGTTGGGTCTGGCGTTCAAGCCGAACACCGACGACATGCGCGAAGCGCCCAGCCTGGAGATCGCGCACATGCTCCGAATCGAGGGCGCGGAGGTGGTCGCCTATGATCCTGTGGCGCATCAAACCGCACGGCGGCTGGCGCCTGACTTGCCGCTCGCGGCAAACCCGTACGATCTGGCCCAGGGCTGCGACGCGCTGGTGGTGGTGACCGAATGGAACGAGTTCAAGCACCTGGATTTTGGCCGCATCAAAGCTGCGATGCGAACGCCGGTCCTCGTAGATGGCCGGAATATCTACGATCCCGAAGCGATGCAGGAAGCTGGCTTCCTGTATCGCGGGGTCGGCCGCGGCTACAATGACGCCGCGTCGCATTGACCTCCCGCGTACGCAATACGCAATACGCAATACGGAGCCTCATGAACCCACTCAACAACATCCACAAGACGATCCTGGATAACGGTTTGACCGTGATTCTGCGCGAGATGCACCACGCGCCCGCGGCCAGCTTCTGGGTCTGGTATCGGGTCGGCAGTCGCAATGAACGCACGGGCATCACCGGCATCTCACACTGGGTAGAGCACATGCTCTTTAAAGGTACGCCCAGCTATCCGCAGGGCGAATTCGACAAGGCGATCGCGCGCGAGGGCGGCGTCTTCAACGGCATGACCTGGATTGACTTCACTACCTATTTCGAGACGTTACCGGCCGATCGCATTGACCTGGCGCTGCGCGTCGAGGCTGATCGGATGGCGAACGCGGTCTTCGATCCGCAGGAAACCGAACTGGAACGCACGGTCATCATTTCGGAGCGCCAGGGCGCCGAGAACAGCCCGACCTTTCTGCTCGGTGAGGCGTTGCAGGCTGCCGCATTCCAGGCGCATCCCTACCATCATGCAGTGATCGGCTGGCAGTGCGATCTGGAAACCATGACGCGCGAGCAGCTCTACGATTACTATCGCACCTACTATGCGCCGAACAACGCGGTCGTGGCGGTCGCCGGCGACTTCGAGCGGGACGCGATGCTGGCGCGCGTGGCCGAGCTCTTCGGCGCGTTGCCCGCCGGGCCGGCCGCGCCAGCCGTGACGGTGCGGGAGCCAGTGCAGCGCGGGGAACGCCGGGTGACGGTCGAGGGGCCGGGCACGACTTCATACCTGGAGGTCGCGTATCGGGCGCCGGCCGCTACGGACCCTGACTACCACGCGGCCGTTGTGCTCGACACGATCTTGGGCGGCGCCAAGGCCATGTCGCTGTGGGGCGGCGGCGCGTCGAATCGCAGCTCGCGGCTCTACCGAGCGCTGGTCGAGACGGAGCTGGCCGCGGACGCGGGCTGTTCGATGAGCTCCACAGTAGACCCGTTCCTGTTCAGCTTCGCCGTCACCGTGCGGGCGGGTCGCGGCCTGCCAGAGGTGGAGGCCGCCATGCTGGCCGAAATCCAGCGCATGGTGGAGGAGCCGATCAGCCTGCAGGAGCTTCAGAAGGCCATCAAACAGACGCGCGCGCAGTTTGCCTATTCCAGCGAGAGCGTGACAGACCAGGGCTATTGGCTCGGTTTCAGCGAGATCGTGGCCGATACCGCCTGGTTCGAGTCGTTTCTTGACCGTCTGGCTGCCGTGACGGTGGAGGACGTGCAGCGGGTGGCCGCGGCCCGTTTCAAGCCCGCGCTGCGCACGGTGGGATGGTACACGCCGACAGGCGATGCCTCGAACGGCAATCGCATAGAGATCGAAGCAGAGGGAGCTGGCGATGCAGAATAGAGTCCCGGCGTCCGCCTTGCCCGGACCGGATAACATCTTGCGCCGCACATTGCCCAACGGCATCACGGTGCTCGCGCGTGAGAACTGGAGCGCGCCGTCGGTGGTCATCGAAGGCTATCTGCAGGCCGGCAACCTGGATGAGCCGGCAGCCTTGCCCGGCGTCGCGTCCTTTACAGCGAGCATGTTGAGCCGCGGGACGCGGCGGCGCACCTTCGCCGAGATCAACGAGACCGTCGAAGCGGTGGGTGCATCGGTTGGCTTCAGCGCCGAGCGTTATGCCACCAGCTTCTCGGCCAAATCGTTGGCCGAAGACCTGGACCTGACGCTGGATGTGCTGGCCGATGAGTTGCGGCAGCCCGTTTTTCCTCTCGAATACGTGGAAAGGGTGCGCGGGCTGCGCATGACCGCGATCGCCGAGCGGGAGAACGACACGCGGCAGATGGCCGGCATGGCCTTTCGGGAACTGATGTACGGCGACCATCCCTTGGGCCGCAATCTGCTGGGGACGCGAGAGAGCAACAGCGCCATCCAGCGCGATCACCTGGCTGAGTTCTACGAGACCTTCTACCGTCCCCAGGGGCTGGTCATCGCCGTCGTCGGCGCAGTCCCAGCCGAAACGGCCGCCGAGAAAGCGGCGGCCGCGTTCGGCGATTGGGATGGCCGGCGGCCGCTGCGCTCTGCGCTGGCGCCTGTATCGCCTTTGGACGGTGTGCGCGAGCGTCGCGTGCCCATGCCTGAAAAGAGCCAGGCCGACATCATCCTGGGTTGGACGGCCATGCGCCGCCTCGATCCCGACTTCGATGCTGCACGCATGGCCAACACTGTGCTGGGCGTCTTTGGTTTGATGGGGCGGCTGGGCACGAACGTCCGCGAGCGCCAGGGCATGGCCTACTATGCGCACAGCCAGTTGAGCGCCGGTAAGGATACCGGAGCGTGGCTGGCGATTGCCGGCGTGAACCCTGCCAATGTGACGCGCGCGATCCAGGCGATATTGGATGAGATCAAGCGCCTGTGCGATGAGCCGGTAGGAACCGAGGAGTTAGAAGACTGCAAACGCTACCTGACCGGTTCGCTGCCGCTGCAATTGGAGACCAACGACGGCGTGGCCAGCCTGCTTGTTGACCTGGAATGGCACGCGTTGGGGTTGGACTATGTGCAACGCTATGCCGGCATCATCAACAGCCTGACTTCGGATGCTGTGCAGTGCGCGGCTCAGCGTTACCTGCGCGCCGGCGCCCATGTGTTGGCCGTGGCCGGGCCGATCTGAAGTTTGCCATGACGCACAGCTACGATGGACGTTCCCAAGCCTCGCGCCTGTCTGTCGGCGTTGACCTGGTGGAGATTGCGCGCATCGGCCTGCTGGTCGAACAGTATGGCGAACGCTTCACCGCGCGCGTGTACACTCCCGAGGAACTGGCGGATTGTCGGGGCCGGGTCGCGTCATTGGCCGCGCGTTGGGCCGCCAAAGAAGCGGCCGCCAAGGCGCTTGGCGTCGGAATGGGTGCGGTCAGCTTTCGGGAGATCGTTGTGCTCCAAGATGATGCAGGCAAGCCCGCCCTCCATCTCTTGGGAAATGCACGACAACGGGCTGCGGCCCTGGGTTTGGCCTCTTGGAGCGTCAGCCTGAGCCATGACGCCGGGCTGGCGCTGGCGTTCGTCGTCGCGTTGCACGAGCCGCTCATCGGCGAGCAAACGCTTGATTCGCACGAGGAGGAAGCAGATGCCAGAAAAGATCCTGATCGTTGAAGACAGCCAGGCCATGCGCCGCTCGGTGGCGCGGCTCCTGGAGAGCGAAGCCTACCAGGTTTTCGAGGCTGCCGATGGCGAAGATGGCCTGGCGCAGTTTGCCCGCCACCTGCCAGACCTGGTGATATTGGACATCAATATGCCGCGCATGAACGGCCTGGAGGTCGTGCAACGACTGCGTGAGTTCTCAGGCGTGCCGATCCTGATACTTTCGGTGCGCGCGGCCGAGATGGATCGAGTGGTGGGGCTGGACACGGGCGCGGATGACTACCTGGGCAAGCCCTTCGGCGCCGACGAACTGCTGGCGCGCGTGCGCGCCTTGCTCCGTCGCCGGGTGCACGAAAGCCTGTCTGCCAGGCCGAACGTGCTGCGGTTGGGGGGCGGTCACTTGATCGTTGACCTGGTCAAGCACCGGGTGTTGCGCGATGGCCAGTTGGTGCGTCTGACGCCCATCGAGTCCAAGCTGCTGTTCACCCTGGCCCAGCAGCCAGGGCAGGCGGTCACACACGATCACTTGCTGGACACCGTGTGGGGCGATGATTCCGCAGGCACGACGCAGAATCTCAAACTCTACATCCTCTATCTGCGGCGCAAGATCGAGCCAGAACCGGAGCAGCCGCGCTATCTTGTCACCGTGCGCGGGGTGGGTTACATGCTGTCCGCGTTGTGATCTCATCATGCGGCGCATCAGCGTCTCGCACAGACGTTTGCGAATGGCCATTTCTGGGAACCCAATAGTACTTTGGGTGGATTGACGCGCGGCGCTATTTGCAGTACTCTATAACTGTATAAGACAAGAACGGCAGCAGCAAGACATCCCTCGCTGCTCGGGCCGGTTTCCTGGCCGTGCCCGCTGGAGCATGGCACGAGGCGGCTCGGTCGCAGACCGGCCACAGCAGACGTATAAGACAAGAACGGCAGCAGCAAGACATCCCTCGCTGCTCGGGCCGGTTTCCTGGCCGTGCCCGCTGGGGCATGGTACGAGGTGGCTCGGTCGCAGACCGGCCACAGCAGATGGAGCGGTCGGCATTCTCAGGACAGCCAGTCGAAAAGTCGTCGCGGAGAAAGGCGAGACATGGGCGAGAAGATACTCATCGTTGATGACAGTCGTCCCTTTCGGCAGTCGCTGGTGCGGTTTCTCGAAATGGAGGGCTTCGAGGTTGTCGAGGTCGAGGATGGGCGCCAGGGCGTGGAACAGTGCCAGCGCCACGAGCCCGATCTTGTCTTGATGGATGTGAACATGCCGCGCATGGGCGGCTTCGAGGCCGTTGGCTGTCTGCGCGAGTTTTCGGCGATCCCCGTCTTGATCCTGTCGGCGCGCAATGCCGAGATGGATCGCGTGCTCGGCCTATCGTCGGGCGCTGACTTCTACCTTTCTAAGCCTTTCAGCGCCAACGAGTTGTTGGCCCGCATCCAGGTCCTGTTGCGCCGCAGCCAGGGACCACAGCGCCGCAGGATGCCTCTCCCGATCTCCACCACGGTGCACTGACGACGAACGGGGTGAGGAGATCAGACCCGCCACGTGCCAGGCACTTCCGAAGTGCCTGGCACGTGGCGGGTGGTTTTCACTGACCCAGCCCCCTGGCGCTATACGTCACGGCGTGACGGTGAACAAGCTCCCCGCGCCGCGGCCCCATACCTCTGGGAAGTACATCTCGTAGGCTGTGGTCGGCAGGGTGAGGAAGCGACCAGGCAGCGCGGCGCGCACCTGATAGTTGAACTCGTAGGCGCCAGGGGCCAGCCAGGTGGCAAACAACACCGCTTTCTCGTCGCGCAACTCCACATGCGTAGGCGACCACCACCCATAGCGCCAATAGTCCGCCTTCCGTTCCTCGGCGCGTTCCACATCGGGGCCCTGGGCTGTCACGCTGGTCGTGCGCAGGCTCACGTCAATCGCCTCGGCGCCGGCCGGCAGGGGGTCTTCGACGATCAGGTAGTGCAGTGCGTGTGGGACGACGATGCTGACGGTCACATTCAGCACATCGCCGACGCGAGCCTGGGCGACGACGGGACACCGGGCCGCAGCCCCCTGTGATCGGCTCCCGCTCAGGCCGCATTCGGCCAGCCGATACTCGCGGCTGACGATCACCCCGCGGCTGAGCGGCTTGAGCTGCTCGACCGGCAGATAGGTCTTCAGGTGGGCGGTGTAGTAGAGTTGGCCCTTGCCGGTCTGCCCGTCGGTCTTGCTCCGTTGGATCACCAGGCCGTTTGTCTGATCTGTCAGCAGGGGCGGGCTTGGAGGGCCGCTTGCAGGAGCGCCAGATCGCGTGTCTGGCCCCGCCCCTACGAAGGCGCGCAGCGTCGTGGTCTTGTCTACCGTCGCGGGCGTCACCTGACCCTCGCCCAGCAACGTGTTGTTCAGCAGCGCGCGCCAGGCGTAGTCTCCCGCCAACTCTCCGGTAGCCGTCATCCAGTCGGTGAGCGCCATGATGGCCCACGCGTTTTCCTGAGTGGTCGCCCAGTAGTCAGCTTTGCGTGCGCTCATCAGCCAGCGCACCGCGTTGGGGCCGAGGCTGTTCTTCGGGTCGAGCCGGGCGATGGCCGCCAGCACGATGGCCGTGGTCCGGGTGTCGGTGTTCATGTTCCAGTAGTCGGTCCATCCCTCCTCCCAGTGCGCGGCCGTCGCGCTGACGATCGCCCGGCCGCTGATGTCGGCCAACAGCGCCTTGATGCGGTTAGGGCTGGCGTCGTCGGCGATCAGCCCCAGGGCCAACGCCAGGTAGGCTTTGGCGAAGAGGCTCAGCGCCTCCCGCTTTTCGTACAGCGCGCCGGCCCGGTTCGGCTCTGGCGCGCCCGCCTCGGCCAGCGCCAGCAGCGTGAACGCCTGTTGGTTGAGCTGCCACGGGGTCGCCTCGGCTGGTGGCTTGCCGGCCGTGGCCGTGCTGCCCAGCGTGCGCCGCAGATAACGCACCGCGCGGTCAATCACCCCTTGGTCCACGGTGAAGCCGGCCTGCCTGGCCTTGGCCAGACCGTAGAGCACGTAGGACGAGACCGCCACGCTGCTATCGTCGCTTGCCCACCACCCCCACCCGCCGTCTGTGCGCTGCCGGGCGTAGATGCGCTGGAGCCCCACGCCGACTTGCTGAGGCAGGTTTGTCTCCAGCTCAGGCCGTTTCACGCCCAGCGACTTGAGCGCCTGATAGCTGACTACGTTGGGCAGGAACCGGCTCATCGTCTGCTCGATGCACTCATAGGGGTAGTGCGCCAGGTAGGTCAGGCCGCCGGTCATGCCCGCGGCCAGGCTCGGCTCCACCGTGACGACCAGCTCGCCGCGGGTCGGATCGGCGCCGGCCGGCAGGCGAACCAACTCCAGCCGCCCCTCATCCAGAGCAACCTGTCCGCTCGTGCCTGTGACTTCGGGCGTGGTGTAGCGATGAACCGGCAGCGTGATCTCCACCGCGTCTGAAAGGGGATTTTCGATTTTGGATTGCCGATTTTGGATTGCCGACATTGTCGCCTTGACTTGAGCGACGTTTGGCTGTACGCTGACGTCCCAGGTGAGCTTGACGCTGTCCTGGGCAGGGACCTTGCGAGTCTGGGTCGCCGATGGCGCTTCGGCCAGCGCAAGACCAGTCGCCTCCAGCTTAACCTCAACCTCAACCTCAACCTGCGTATTATTGTGGATCAGCGCGGCGATCTGGGCCTGGTCCCCCTCGATGAAGAAGCGCGGGAGCACCGGCCGCACCAGCAGATCCTTGGTGGCGATGATGTCGGCCTGCGCCTGGCCCACCAGCGTGTCGGCCGTGATGGCGCGCGCGTCCATGGTCCAGGTGGTCAGGTTGTCCGGCAATGTGACCTCGACCGTCGCCTTGCCGGCGGCATCGGTCGTGACCACCGCGTTCCAGTAGGCGATGTCGGGGAACTCGCGACGCACGCTGGGGCCGGCCATATCGCCTCCCCCTCCGCCGCCCTTGCCGCCGAGCGTCAGTTGCGCCACGATGCGATCCATGTTCATCACCAGCGTGGCGGCGGTCGTTACGCCGAGCGGCCGCTGCCGATAGAAATGATCCATGAGCTTGCCGGCGTTATCGCTCGCCAGGGTCAAGATCGCCTTGTCCACCAGCGCCAACGACACCTCCGCCGGAACCCCCTTGCCCGCCGCGTCGAGGGTTTGCACCTCCCACAGCACCTTGTCGCGCGGGGAAACCTTCAAGGTCTCCGAGACCTCGAAGGTTTTGCGGGGCGTCAAGACGATCTTCAATTCCTTGTCTGCCACCGACACGTTGAGCTGCGCCAGGCCGACCTTGAAGGATGGCGTGGGACTGGTCGCATCCATCCCCTTGATCAGCACCAGCGAAACGAAGACATCGGGCGCGAACCGCGGCTCGATCGGGATGCGGATCACCTCGCTGTTGCTCTTGAGCTCGATCACCTGGGCGTTGATGATGCGGCCGCGCTCGATGGTGAGGAGCGCCTTGACCGCTCCCTGGTAGGGGCTGGCGACCAGGAATTCGGCCACATCGCCGACGTTGTACTCCTTCTTATCGGCCACCAGCTCGATGCGATCGTTGTTCTCCGCGCGCCAACTGACGTAGGCGCGGTCGCTGACCCAGACAAAGGCTGCGCTGCGAATGGTGTGGCCGGCCCGGTCGCGGGCGGTCGCCTCGATCTTGTGCTGGCCGCCGTGCAGCGGCGTCCACTCGAAGATGGCCTGGCCCGCGGCGTCAGTGGTCACGGTCGCGGTGTAGACAGGGGTCTTTTCGGCCTTGCTTGTCCAATAGAAGCGACCGTCGGCGGCCTCTTCGCGCACACTGTACCACTTGTACTCGTTGGCGATGATCGTGACCTCGGTCCGGCCGAGGCGCCGGCCCTGGGGATCAACCGTGACCAGGTCAACCTGGCTGGGTTTGCCCACTGTGGACACGTAGCTGCGCGGGCTGAGGCCGATGTAGAGCGCGCCCTGGTGGACGACTGTGTTGGCTTGCGTCGAGACCGCCTGGTTGTTGGCGTCCAGGATCGTGATGTCGAAGATGAAACGCTGGCTCTGGCCGGCCGTGCTGACGTCGGCCGGCACGATGAAGGTGAAACGTCCCTGCCCATCGGTGACCCCCTCGCCCTGGCCCAGTGACTTGCCGAAAGACTCGCGATGGCCGGCGTACCAGTCCCAGTCGCCGAAGCTGTAGTACCGGCTCCGGCCGGCTGCGTCCTTGGGCGCGGCGAACGATTGGAAGGTATAGTCGTTGCTCAAGAGCACCCAGCTTACGGTGGCGTTCTTCACGGGCCCGCCGAAGAAGTAATCGGTCTGCACGGTCACGTGGATCTGCTCGCCCTGAATGTACTCAGGCTTGTCGGTTTGCGCGCTGATCTCGTATTCCGGCTTGCGGTACTCGGCCACCTGGAAGCCGACCCCGAATCGTTGCGCTTCGCGGCTGCGGCCACCGATGACGCGCGGGGCATCGGCCAGTTGGAGCGAGATGTGGTAGTAGCCCAGTCCGGCCTCCGCGCCGAGCACGAACACGCCATTCACCGCGCCCAGCGCACTGATCGTCAGGCGCTCTTCGTGCAGCCGGTTGCCCTGGTCGTCGTTGACGGTGACGGTGACGGCCTGGCCGGGCGCCGGCAGGGTGTACGCGGCGTCATCATCGCGGCGGATCAGCGCCTTCCAGTAGACCGTCTGGCCGGGGCGATAGATCGGCCGGTCGGTATACACGTAGCCGATGTACGGTTCGGCCACCGCGCCGCCTTGCAGCTTGAAGTCCCACGCGCTGATGCCGTCTTGCCAGTTGCTGGCCGCTACGCCGAAGCCGCCGTCTGAGCCGTTCGCCAGCGCCAGCAGCGTGTCCCACGGCTGCCGCGCCGCATCCCCTGAGCTGTCGAGCGTAACCCTGGCGATGCCATCCTTGTCGCTGACGGCCTGGCGGTCAATGTCGTCGCCATCGGTGAACTTGACAGCGACCCCCGCGACCGGCTGGCCGCCGCGCAAATCGGTCACCCAGGCCAGCGCCTCGCTGACGCCGGCCTTGAGAGTCACGTTGTAGGTGGTGCGAGCCAGGAGCTGGCGATAGCTATCGCGCACCGTGCGGCCCTCGGCCGTGGCGCCCGTGACGGTCAGGTAGTAGAGTCCTGGCGCGAGCGGCTTACCATCCGGCTGCGCCAGCGCCGCGCGTAGAATGCCGGTCTCGTTGCGCGGCGCGTCCGTCTCCAC
>Ga0194126_10003827_pt1 | contig 23424 bp, 13 predicted proteins | sample TA2KigC150mmetaG_FD_148641 | JGI IMG/M metagenome (GOLD analysis project Ga0194126, IMG submission 148641) | Freshwater microbial communities from Lake Tanganyika, Tanzania - TA2015035 Kigoma Deep Cast 150m | ecosystem: Environmental > Aquatic > Freshwater > Lake | place: Tanzania: Lake... | reverse complement strand
CGCGGCGGAGCCGGGGGTCTGGTTCCGCGAGGCGCCGCGCGTGCCCTGACGGCCGGGCGGGCACGGGGGAGCGGCGCGGCGCCGGCGATCGGGAGAGCGCCCGGCGCCAGTCGGGCGGCCGCGGGCATGGCGGGCCGTGGTCGCCATGCCGGGGAGCGGCGTGGGGGGTGGAAATGGCTGCCCGGTACGCCGAGGCCCGCTGGTGGACGCTGGAGGAGGGGGGCGGGCGTATCCTCTGCCTGCTCTGCCCGCGCGGCTGCCGGCTGGCCGAAGGCCAGACGGGCTACTGCCGCGTGCGGCGGCGCTCGGGCGACCGCCTGCTGACGCTCAGCTACGGGCACCCCACCGGCTTCGCCGTCGATCCGATCGAGAAGAAGCCGCTCTTCCACTTCCTGCCCGGGTCGCGCATCCTCTCCTTCGGCACGCTCGGCTGCACGCTAGACTGCGACTTCTGCCAGAACTGGCGGCACAGCCATCCCCGGCATGCCGACTCCGCCGAGGAGGCCGTGCCCCCCGGCGACGTGGTCGCCCTCGCCCTGCGCCATCGGCTGCCGGCCATCGCCTACACCTACAACGAACCGACGAGCTTCGGCGAGTACCTGATCGACGTCGCCGCCATGGCCCGCGGCCGGGGCTTGCGCAACGTGGCCGTCACCAACGGCTACATCGCCCCCGGCGCGCGCCGCGAGGTCTTCGCCCACATCGACGCGGCCAATGTGGACCTGAAGGCCTTCAGCTACGACTTCTATCGCCAGCGCGCCCAGGGCAGCCTCGCTCCGGTGCTGGAGACGCTCGAGTGGATCGCCCGCGAGAGCGGGATCTGGCTGGAGGTGACGACGCTGCTCATCCCCGGGCTGAACGACTCCGCCGACATGGTGGCGCGCGAGTGCGACTGGATCCTGGAGCGCCTGGGGCCCGACGTGCCGCTCCACTTCACCGCCTTCCATCCCGACTTCCGCCTGCTCGATGTTCCCCCCACGCCCCCGGCGACCATCGCCCGCGCGCGCGAGATCGCCCGCAACCGCGGTCTACGCTTCGTCTACGCCGGCAATGTGAGCGACCGCGAGGCGACGGCGACCGCCTGCCCGGGATGCGGGGCGACGGTGATCGAGCGCGACTGGCACGCGGCGCGGGTCCTAGGGCTCGCCGGCTCGCGGTGCGCCGCTTGCGGGGAGACGATCCCGGGCGTCTTCGCCTAGCCCGCATGCCTCGCCGGGTTTCCCGGCGGGCTCGCCACGCCCGGGGGCTCGCCGGGAGCTCGCCGGGCGCTCGCCGGGGGCTCGTCGCTTGGGCACGGGAGCGGCCGGTGGTAGAATCGCCCCCTTCCCGATTCCGAACGGCAGGGGACGCGTCAAGGAGCTGGGCGGCGGATGCGGGCACCGGCGCAGGCACGGGGCAGGGGTCGCGACCTCACGCAGGGCCCGCTCGCGCCCGCGCTTCTCGCGTTGGCCTGGCCGGTCATGCTCTCGTCGCTGCTGCAGACGCTCTACGATCTGGCGGACGCCTTCTGGTTGGGCAAGCTGGGCAGGACCGCCCTCGTCGCGCCGACGATCACGCTCAATGTCTTCTTCATCGCCCTCTCGCTGGCCATGGGCCTGGGCGTGGGCGGGACGACGCTCGTCGCCCAGTACAAGGGGGCGGGGCGCACGCGGGAGATGGAGCGCGCCGCCGGGCAGACGCTACTCGTCCTCGTCGCGGCGGGGTTCCTGGTGGCGGCGATCGGCTTCGCCGTCGCCGAGCCGCTGTTGAAGCTGCTGCGGACGCCGGGCGACGCCTTTGCGGACACGCTCATCTACCTGCGCTGGACGCTGGCGGGCATGCCCTTCATGTTCGCCTTCTTCGTCTACCAGGGCATCTCGACCGGGCTGGGGGACACGATCGGGCCGCTGAAGGTCAACCTCGTCGCCGTGGCGCTCAACGCGCTGCTCGACCCGCTGTTGATCTTCGGCCTGTGGATCTTCCCCCCGCTGGGCGTCGCCGGCGCGGCCATCGCCTCGAGCCTCACGCGGGCGGTCGCCGGCGCGCTGGGCCTGCGGCGGATGATCGTCGGCGACCATGGCTTCCGCATCCGTCGCGCGGATCTGCGCTGGGATGGGTCCATGGTCGCCCGGATGCTGCGCATCGGCTTCCCGCTGGCGATCGGCCAGACGACGACCTCTCTCGGATTCACGCTCCTGATCGGCGTCGTCAATACCTTCGGGTCGGCGGTGACCGCGGCGTTCGGGATCGGCAACCGGGTCATCCACATGGCGCTGGTGCCCGCCTTCGGACTCGCCCAGGCGAGCGCGACGGCGGTGGGGCAGAACCTCGGCGCCGACCGCCCGGATCGCGCCTCGCGAGCGGTGAAGATCAGCTCGGCGATCATCGGAGCCGTCCTGCTGCCGGTCACGGCGCTGATGTTCTTCTTCGGCGGGCCGATCTCGAGCGTCTTCGTCCGCGACGCCGATGTTCTGCGCCACGCCGACGACCTCTTCCGGGTGACCTCCTTCTCGGTCTTCGTCTTCGGCTTCATCATGGTGCTGATGGGGTCGTTTCAGGGCTCAGGCCACACCGTGCCGGTGATGGTGCTTAACATCGGCCGGCTCTGGCTGGTGCGCATTCCCGCGGCCTACCTGCTGGCGATCCCGCTCGGGATGGGTCCGCTCGGCATCTGGTGGGCGATGTTCCTCTCGAACACGCTGACGGCGATCGCGGGCGCGATCTGGTTCTCGCTCGGGACCTGGAAGCGCAAGGTCATCGAGGAGGCGGGGAGTGGCGCGGGAGAGGCTTCGCTGGCCGAGGGGTGAGCGCGCGGACGCCGCGGCCGCGGCGCCCGCGCTCTCACCCCTCGGGATCGCCGGGCTCGCCCTCGCGGGGCCTCAGCTCCAGCGCCAATCGCCCGTCGAGGAGATCGCTCTCCGCGATCCCGGGCAGATCGGCCTCGCCGCCGCTGTCGACGGGGAAGGCGCGCTGCCCGCCGGCGAAGACGATCCACATCTGCCCCGGCTGCGAGGGGGCCCGGCGAACGACATAGGCGCGGATCGGCCCGCCCGGCTCGGGCCGGCGGAAGTGGACGACGACCGAACCGTCGTCGGAGGTCAGCGTGGGCAGCGTGTCCGCGGACAGGGACTGCGCCGCCAGGACGGGCCGATCGGCGCACGAGGTGGAGAGGGGGACGAGCGGGATCCGCCGGCGCGCGGCGGGCGAGTTCACGGTCTCCGGAAATGCGGCCTCCATCGCCTGGAGCACCCGGGCGACGGCGCCGTCAGGTGGAACGGTCGCCGGCCCGCCCCGCCCCTCGCTCCCTTGAGAGCCGGCACGGTCGGCCAGCGCGGACTCGACGAGCAGCGCGCGGCACGCCGCGCACGCCTCCAGGTGTTCGGTGAGAACCTGGTGCAGCGCGCGGCTGCCGCCGCCCGTGAGGAGCAGGGCGATCTCGATGTCGCTCAGGTGCCCCATTCCGTCGCCGTCCATACCATCGGCCTCTCGAGGGTCGTGCCCACTGGAGAATACGCAGCGGGCCGGCTCGGGCTTTCGGGCCTAGACCCCCGCCCCGAGGATCACCTTCAGCTCCTGCCGGGCCCGCCAGACGAGCGCGCCCGCGCCCCCTTCCGTAACTCCAAGTATTCCAGCGAGTTCCTTGACGCTTAGGCCCTCCAGCAGAAGGCGTACGGCGATCCGCTGTTGTGGGGACAGGCGCTCGACGGCCTCCAGCAGTTCACGTCGCTGCAGGCGCCGCTCGGCCTCGGGAGCGACGCCCAGCACCTCCACCGCCTTCTCGATGTCGATCGCCGGGCGCGAGCGGGAGACGCGGCTCCGGTCGATGCGGTGGCGGACCGCGATCACGTGCAGATAGGCGGGGAAGGGCACGCCCAGGGAAGAGTCGAATGAGCGCAGGCCCCGGCAGTCGTTCTCCAGCAGCTTGAGCAGCAGGCTCTGGACGAAGTCCTCGATCGCGGCCTCGTCGGTGCCGGGGGGCAGCACGCGGGCGATGACCGGGTAGGCGGCGGCGACGAACTCGCTCCAGGCCCGCCGCCCGCCGCCGTCGAGGCAACTCGCCAGCAGCGAATTCCAGTCGCGCGCCTTTCCGGGATCCATGTGGGCGCCCATCGACGAAGCCGACTCATCAGGGATGCCGGACACCCGCGACATCGCAACCCCCGCTCGCGGCGGCAGGTGGACGCCTCCAGGCCCGGACGGGAACAGACATCTGCAATGATTCTAGGGGATCGCCGCCGACCCGGTCAACGCGCCGATCCGGCTCGCGCGGGGATCCTCCCGGAGCGGATGGTCGCCTCCCGACTTGCGTGCTCGACCGAGGGGTCCTTCCGCGTCAGCGAACGAGAGCGAGCTTGCGCGTCTCGGTTCTCCCCGGGGTGTCCAGCCTCGAGAAGTAGACGCCCGATCCGGCCGGGGCGCCGCGCGCGTCCCGCCCGTCCCAGACGGCGGCGTGCTCGCCGGCGGGGAGGCGCTCGTCCACGAGCGTGCGCACGACGCGGCCCTGGGCGTCGAGAACGCGCAGCGTCACGGTCTGCGCGTCGGGCAGCGAGAAGCGAATGCGCGTTTCCGGGGCGAAGGGGTTCGGGCTGGCTTGGCCCAAGCCGGCGCGCCCCTCCGGGGGGGCGTCCACGGCGCTCGCGTTCGTGTAGGAGGTCACGGCGAGGTCGTCGATGTACCAGCCCTCCTTGCGCACCGTGCCGTTGCTGCCGAAGCGGAAGCGCAGCCGCATGGAGCCGCCGTCGGTCTGCAGCGAGAAGGTCTCCTGGCTCCAGTTGTGCGCGCCGGAGAAGACCGGCGTGCCGGGCGGGAAGGGGCCCGGACGCAGGCTGGCCCGGATCTGGTAGGGGTACCCCCCGTCCGGCGCGACCTGCTGCCAGGGCCCCCCGTCGAGCGACAACTCGACCAGCCCGCCGTCGTAGGCGTCGTTCTGGCCGCCGATCACCGCCTCGGCGTCGATCCAGTGCCAGAAGGTAAGCGTCGTGAACTGGAGGACCTCGATGGGCGGAGTCGTCAGCGCGCCGTCGGACGAGTCGGCGTAGACGGTGCCGTTCGGCCCGCCGAACTTCCAGCTCATCGATCCGCCGGGCGTGTGATTGCGGTGACTCGAGAGGTGCCATTGGTCGATGAAGCCCGGCGTGACGACCCCGTGCGTCCAGCCCCCTTCCCCCGACTCCATGTCGTCGCGGAATCCACCCACCGGCAGGTGGAAGCCGAAGGCCAGGGAGAGGTCCCAGTCGCCGCTGATCTGGAGCGCGCAGGGCACGAGGCTCGGAGAGATCGCATGGGCGGCGAGCGCGACGCCGTAATCGGGCTCGAGGGCGACCGCCGCGCCGGGGGGGATGACCGCCGCCCCGGCAATCGGCTGGGTGACAGCGAGCGTGTCGCTGAGCGAGACGAGCGTGGCCGAGAGCCCGCTGGCCGCGCCGTGGCCGGCGTTGTCGAGGACGATCCGCAGCGCGGCCGACTCGCCCGGCTCTAGCACCCCGTCGCCGTCGCCGCCGGTCCCGTCGTCGATGGTGAAGAAGGCCAGCCGCAGGACCGGGGCATTGATCGTGTAGGGGAACCAGGCGGTCCAGTTCTCGCCTCCCCCGGTCGTGATCCGCAGCTTGAGCAGCAGCGCCTCCTGATCCGGGCAGTCGCCGTGGATCCGGACGACGAAGTGGTCGCCATTCAGACCCGCGAGTCTCTCCCCGGGGAGGATGTCGCCGTAGAAGGCGACGCTGTCCTCGAAGGTGGCGTGCGGGCTCGCGGCGCTCAGCGAGGCCTGGACGCCGAGCGCCGCCTGCGCGCCGATGTTCTCGAGCTCGAAGCGGAAGCGGACGACCTCGCCGGCGTCAGGGGCGCCGTCGCCGTTGCCGCCCGAAGCGTCGTCGGCGACGTGGGCGTGGACGACGACATAGGGACCGGGGGGCGGGAAGACGGTGCGCAGCACGGGCGGGCCAGTCGCCGTGAAGATGCCCATGCTGCGCGGCGGCAGCGCCAGCCATCCGGTCGTGTCGCTGCCCACCGGTTCGGAGGCCACGATCCAGGCGCCGGAGCTCTGCTTGTAGCGCACCCGGTAGCGCTCGGCCGCGTTGTTGTCGAAGCGCAGCGCGTAGAGCGTGTCGCGCTGCGCGAGCACGCAGTTGGCGGCGGTGAGGATCGCCCCCTCGAGGTGCATGCGCAGCGCCGCCTCGGCGATCGCCTCCGCGGTGCTGAAGCCGCGCCGCCCGTCGGCTCGCCGCACGCCCTCGCCGCGCAGCTTGAGCAGGAGCTGCCAGTAGAGCTCGCTGTCGAGATTGGGGTTCGTGTAGTCGAGCGGGTGGGTGCTCAGGTACTGGGGATCGTCGATCGTCAACAGGCCGGCGACCGCCGCCGTTGACACCGTGCCGTTGTGGGCGAAGGCGAGCTCGGCGTTGCAGAATGGGTGCGGGTCGGGCACGCCCGCGTGGCCCGTCGTCGCCGCGCGGACGTGGGCGACGGCGCAGGTCGCCCCCAGGGCGAGCAGCTCCTCGACGGCGGCCGCGTACCTCGCGTCGTGGGGGTTATTGGCCGGCGGGCCGCCGCGCAGGACCTCGGGCCGCGCGAGCCCGGCCGCGGCCAGCGCCGGCGAGAAGTAGGCCACACCCCAGCCGTTGGGATTGGCGCTGGCCAGCGTTCGCAGGGAGTAGGCGCCGGTCACGAGCTGGTCGAGGAGGGTCGGGGCGTGGGGCGCGGTTCCGATCATCCCCCAGAAGCGGCAGGCATGGTCCGCCGGGCCGGGGGCCGGCGCCGCGTCCGGGCCCTCGGCGCAACAGGGGGCGCCGAGAGCCGCGCCAGGCTCCGGCGAGAGCCGGCCCTCGACCGGCGCCTCTAGCCGCGGGCGATCGGCGCGGTTCCCCGGAAGGGAGGCGATCAGCAGGATCGAGAGGAGCAGGACGCCCCCCGAGGCCCCGGCGGCGAAGAGGAGTCGCCGGCGCCCGCGGCCGGGGAAGACGCTGTCGTGCTGCCGAGCTCGGATCATGGCCGTCTCCGGGCGAGGGGTGGCTGGAACCAGACGTCCCCGCGGCGGCGGGAACCCCATGAGAAGATTCTACCGCATCGACGGGGTTCGCTGCCGCTCCTTCTGCGGGCGCAGGAGCACGAGCGTCGCCGTGTGCGTGTGCAACCGGCTGACGCCATGGATCGAGGCGATCTCCCCGGAGCCGCGGAAGCCGGCCAGCGGCAATGGATAGCCGAGCGTCGTCTGCACGTCGCTGGCCCACAGGCCCGTCTGCTTGACTGCCGGGCGCTGGCCCGGCCAACTGCCGAAGAGCAGCCCGCCGCTGGCGGGGGAGTCGGCCACCTGCGGCAGCAGCATCATCTGCAGGTCCTCGACCAGCGTGTTGTCCCAGACCTGGAAGCGGATGGGATGGCCGGGATCGACCAGTCCGGCCAGCGAGATCGCCCCCTCCTCATGGTCCAGCCCGACGACCGGCCGGATGAGGAAGTCCCCCCGGCCCGGATCCCCTTCCCCCTCCCGGATCGCCTCTCCCAGCATGAGCCCGCGCCGCAGGAGCGCCTGATCACGGCGGGGCAGCGTGGAGACCATCGACTCGAGCGCCTCCAGTGCCGGGACGCCGTTGAGTTCGAGGACCACGTTGCCCTCGGCGCGCGTGACCTTGAACGTGCGTCCGACGGGCCGGTAGCCCTGCGAGACGAGCACGTCGGCGCGCAGATTCCCGGCCATGGCGACGCCGATGGTCCCCGAGCGGTGCAGGGAGTCGTTGAGCGTCAGGACGTGGCCGCCCGGCTGCTGGGCGCCGCTGACCAGGGCCCCGGCGACCGTCAGCCCCGGCGCGACCAGGTCGAGCGTCTCGAGCATCTCCGCGCTGGGGGTCGTGAACGGGTCGGCGAAGAGGAGCATCAGCCGGGGATCGGGCATCGCCTCGAGCAGATTCTGCCACCTCTCGAGACAGATCGGCGTCTGCTCGAAGTCCTCGAGCTTGAGCCGGAAGGGGAGCAGGCGCACCCCGGGCAGGCAGGCGGCCATGGCGGTCAGCGTCGGCCGGCTGCTCGCCGACGCCGAGGGGTGGAGCACGGCGGCGGCCGTGGCGCCCAGAATCGTGGAGTCCCCCCAGGCGTCCTGCAGCGCCGAGACGATGACGCCGCTCGTGCGCATGTGCGGGCGCGCGGCGAAGAAGAAGACGAGATCGGGACGCGCGACCTGTCCAAGCTGGCGGGCCAGCTCGGATACGATCGCGGCCGCCGCTCGGCCGGTATCGATTTCCCTCGTCGCCGCCGAGGCGAACTTCATGCTCTCACCTCTGCTGGGCCCGCCCGCTTCGCCGTTCCCGGAGCGAACCCCCGTCCCCGGGGCGGGTTCGCTCGCCGCGCGCTCAGCGCAGCCACAGGAGCTTGCGCGTGGCCGTCCTGTCCCCGGCGTCGAGCCTGTAGAAGTAGAGACCGGCGGGCAGCGGACGGCCCCGCGCGTCCGCCGCGGGGAATTCCAGGGAGTGGCGGCCGGCGGCGAGCGTGCCGCGCGCCAGCGTGCGCACCAGCCGGCCGTCGACGTCGAAGACGCTCAGCGTCACCGGCCGGGCCTGCGGGAGATCGAAGAGGACGCGCGCGCCCGGGCCGGCCGGGTTCGGCCAGCTCGCGAGCGACAGCCGCGCCGCGGGGCCCGCCATGGCCTCGGAGTGGGCGCTGGAGGCGCCCGGTCCGGCGGTCGTGAACTTGATCGCCCGGCCGGCCTGCAGCGGCGCGGCCGTCGGCGCCTCCGTGTGGTGGTAGCTGTAGGTCAGGCCGTCGGAGTGGTCGCCGTTCTGGATGCCTACGGTGCAGTAGTGCAGAACGGTGTCGTTGTTGTTGACGATCTCGTACTGGAAGACGATCACGCCGTCGCCGGAGAGCGTCGGATACCAGGCCGGATCGTAGAGGATCAGCTCGAAGCTCTCGGGAAACGAGCCGTATTCACCGAGCATGCGCACGTTGTCCCAGGCGACGATGTAGCGGTGGTTGGCGGCGTCGTACCAGTGGAAGACCTTGCCGGTCGTCGTCTGATAGAGGTCGTCCCAGAAGGGGGCGATCTGCCAGGCGGGGCCGTTGGCGCCGGGCATGTACCAGTTGATGTGGTCGGTGAGGTAGGTCGAGCCCATGGCCATCCAGCCGTTGGAGCAGATGCTCGCCCGGGTGAAGGTCTCTCCATAGTACTGGAAGGGGAAGGGCAGGTCGACGGTGACGACGTCGTCCTGGTGGTTGCCGTAGTCGGTCAACCCGACGAACTGGCCCACCGCGGCGATGTCGATCCAGCTGTAGAAGGGGCGCTCGTCGTAGCCGACGTCGGTGTCGTCGTAGGCGAGATAGCCGTAGGCGTCGGGGCCGGTCGGGTCCTGCGTGCCGGCGGCGCCGACGGGCAGCGCGAAGCGCACCGTGTCGCGCCCGCCGTCGGAGAAGGTGAGCGCCATGCGCAGGGGGGCCAGCAGCCCGGGGATGGCCTGGGCCGGGGAAGAGAGGGCGAAGCTGTTGGCCGTGTTCGTTCCCGTGGCGCCCGGCGGGATCGAGGCGATGAAGAGGCCCGCGCCGTCGGTCACCTGGATGGCGAAGCTGTCGGAGAAGAGCTGCGCCTGGATCGGCCCCGGGGCGGTGACCGGACCGTCGTTGCGGATCGTCACCGTCATCGTGCAGCTCTCGCCCGGGTCGAGCCGCGCGCCGCACCCGGTCAGCGCGGAGCCGACGTAGTTCAGCTTCGCGGCGAAGACCGGCAGGTCGAGCAGCGAGAGCCACGCCCCCTCCGCCGACTGCGCCGTCAGCTCCAGGCGGATGACCCTTCCGTTGGGGGCGCCGGGAGCGACGTCGAGCACGAGGTCGCCCGCAGGCAGCGCCGTCCCGCCGGGCGCGATGTCGCCGTAGGCCACGGGGCCCGCCTCGACCAGGGTCACCCAGGGATCGCTGCAGCTCATCGTCAGCGTGACGCCCTGTGCCTGGCTCGTGCCCCGGTTGACGAGGGTGACCCGCGGCACGATGCGCTCGCCCGGATTGACCAGGCCGTCGCCGTTGCCGTTGCTCGGCGGGCTGGAGTCGTCGACCTCCGCGCCCTCCAGGCCGACGAAGTGGGGCGCCTGCTGGATCGAGGGGCTGCCCTGGTAGGCGTAGAGATTGTGGCCGGTTACGGTGACGAGAACCGTTCCCGCCTGCGCATTGCCGATCGGCAGGTCGACCCGCCCGCCGGCGTCGGTGTGGCCGCCGACGCCGATCTCATCGGCGCGGTAGAGATACACCCAGGCGCCGGCGACGGGCTCGCCGATGGAGCCGGACACTTCGACGGTGACGGCGTTGGCGCCCAGCGGCACGATCACCGGGTGGGTGACGGTCAGCGCCCTCGGCGCGGCGGTGCGCAGCTCGGTGGCCGGATCGCCCATCAGGGTATTCCAGTAGCACCAGGCGGTGACGATGTTCGGCTGCCACTGGTTGTAGTTGAGGATCATCTCCAGCTTGCCGCCGGCCTGCGCGGCGCCGAAGCGGAAGATGTCGTCCCAGTAGAAGGCGTGGGCGACGCCCCCGTAGTAGCAGTTGTTGTACCGCGTGTGTGTGCCGTTCGTCGCCGTGGCGATGCTGCCGATGCCGCCGATCAGATTGGTCGGCGATCCGGCGCGGATCCAGGCTTCGTTGATCGACGTGCCGTTGGCGAAGGAGCCGGTGTCGCAGGTCAGGTTGACCGTGAAGGGAAGCCGCCGGGCGTTGTTCAGGGCGTAGATCTCTCCCGTCGTCCAGCCGCTCATGCCGCCCAGGCCGCGATAGCCGTAGTAGGAGACGCCGGCGTTGAGCGAGTTGCGCATCTTGGTCACGAAGGGGCTGCTGAAGACGGTGTCGATCCTGGTGAAGGCGTGCGGCGCGCGCATCCGCTCCTTCAGCCACTGCTGCATCTGGACGCAGGAGAGGCCCGAGATGTAGGGGTCGCCGACCAGGCAGGCGCTCGTGAACCAGCCGGTGCTCGTCGTGTAGGGCGTCTTCTCGTAGTCGAGGATCTTGGCGACGATCGTCTCGAGCTGGGCGAGCGTCTCGAACGAGAGCCGGCCGATGAAGACCTCGGGCACGTTGTCCGCGCCGGCCAGCGTGGAATAGGGGTGGTCCCCCTCGCCGCTGTAGCCGGAGACGGTCTCGTAGAAGGTCGGAATCCCGTAGGTTCCGCCGGCGTCGCCCGCCAGCGTCACGTAGTCGGGCGGCTGCGGCCAGGAGCTGTAGGCGTTGACCAGCCAGTTGCGGATCGCGGTGTTCGTCGTTCCCGTCTCGGCCGTGGAGGCCACGCGCACGGTGAAACCCATCCGCCGCCGCCAGTCGATGAGCGGCTGCAGGCGAGTGAGCACGCTGGCGTTGTCGCGGTAGATCAGGACCCAGGTGCCCAGGTTCTCCGTCTCGACGCTGCGCCCGCCGGGCAGGCTCCCGTCGCGGTTCATCACGCTCGCCCGCTGCATCCGCTCCAGATCGGGGGCCGGAGGGGCCTCTCGCGGGACGACCGCGTTGCGGGGGTCCAGGCCCGAGAAGGCCACGCGGAGCTCGATCCGCTTGAGCACGCGCGCCTCGCCCCGCGCCGGGTTGTAGCGCACGGGGCGGAAGGTCACCGGCACGACGCGCAGATCGCGCCAGATCGCCGGCTCCCCCAGCGACACGGCGTCGCCGCCCAGCTCCTCGTCGCGCCCGTAGACGGTCTGGTCCAGCGCGAAGTCAGAGCCGTCGAGATCCTGGATCGGCAGCAGGCGCACGCCGGTCAGCAACTCCTCCTCGACGGCCAGGAGGCGCAGCTCGGTCCCGGTTTCGGCGGGGACGGCGACGAAGCGCGTGAAGGCCGGGAGCGCGGGCTCCCCCGGTGAGCCCATCCACTCGCCGCGGGCGAAGCGGATCGCCTGGAAGTTCTCGCCCAGGACGGTGAAGGCCTCCACCTCCACCGCGGGCAGCTCGAAGGCGAGGTGCACGGAGCGGTCGTCGGAGGAGAAGACGGTGATCTCCGGCTGCGTGCTCTCCGCCCCGGGGCGCAGCGGGACGAGCCCCGCCGCCGGCGTGGCGGCCGCCTCCGTCGCGGTCAGAGCCGCGAGAAGGAGCGAGACCGGGAGCGCGATCGCTCGAGAGAGGAGGGATGAACGGATCCTGGACCATGAGGCGGGCATGCATCCTCCCTTGTCCCCTGGAGCCTGCGGGACAAGTCAAAAGAGCTCCCACCATCAAGCGGGAGCGTTCCTTTCGGTAGTATACCACCGCCGGGCCGGCCGCGGAAAGAGCGGCGAGAGCCTCCGGCCTGGGCGGCATCGGGCGAGGGCGCCGTCGGCCAGCGGCCCGGAGCGCGCAACCGCATGGCGCGCTCCGGAGCCCCGATTCCTCCGCGCCCCTCTCCGGTCGCCCTCAGGCTCGGCGCGCCGGGCGGGCGGGGGCGCCGGCCATGGGGAGCGCCGGCAGCGAACGATCGGGCCTCATCGTCATGTCGGGCAGTTTCTCGCGGAAGCGGCTCTCCAGGCGCAGGATGACCTCGAGGCCCCGGTCGAGCTGCGGATCCCTGCCCGCGGCGTGGTCCTGCGGGCGGAAGTCGACCTCGATGTCGGGGTCGGTGCCGTAGTTCTCGACGCCCCAGCCGACATCCTCGAACCAGAAGGAGAACTCGGGCTGCGTCGTCACGGACCCGTCGACGAGTGGATGGCGCGGCCAGATGCCGATGACGCCCCCCCAGGTGCGCTTGCCCACCAGCGGGCCCAGGCGGAAGAGCTTCCAGGCGTGGCTGAAGATGTCTCCATCGGAGCCGGCCAGCTCGTCGGTCAGCGCGACGAGCGGGCCGCGCGGCGCCTCGCTCGGATAGGGCTCGGCGCCCATGTGGCGGGAGACGTTGAAGCCCACTCGGCGGCGCAGCAGCTTGTCCAGCAGGAGCTGCGAGACGTGGCCGCCCCCGTTGTGGCGGGCGTCCACGATCAGGCCGCGCCGGTCGAGCTCGCTCAGGAAGTAGCGGTGGAACTCGGCGTAGCCCCAGGGGCCCATGTTCGGGATGTGCACGTAGCCGATCCGCCCGCGGCTCTTCTCGTGCACGTAGGCGCGGTTGCGCTCGACCCAGTCCCGGTAGCGCAGGGCGTGCTCGGTGGCCAGCGTCGTGACGGTGATCGTCCTGCGCTCGCCCGGCTTCGTCGGCGAGGCCGCGCCCGAATCGCCCTCGGCGAGGCGGGCCATCGCCTTCCCGCGCGCTCCGCGTCCGGGGCGCCGGCCATCGCCCGCCGGGTCCGACACGGTCAGCCAGACGTCCTGGCCGGCCGCGTGGACCAGGCAGGCCTGGGGCGAGAGATCGGCGGCCACCTCGATGCCGCCGACGGCGTGGATCCGCGTGCCGGGCTGGACGCCCAGGCCGGGAGCCGCCAGCGGCGAGCTCTGCTTCGGATTCCAGGAGTCGCCCCGCGGCAGACGGACCACCTTCCAGGCCTTCGCGCGCCGGTCGTAGGCGAGGTCGGCGCCCAGGAAGCCGACGCCGTAGCGCGGCGGCACCCGGTAGTCGCCCCCCAGCTCGTAGGCGTGGGAAGTGCCCAGCTCGCCCTGCATCTCCCAGATGAGGTCGGCCAACTCCCCGCGCGTCGAGATCCGCTCGACGAGCGGGATGTAGCGCTCGTAAACCCGGCGCCAGTCGACGCGCGACATGTCGGGGACCCAGAACTGGTCGCGCTGCAGCCTCCAGGTCTCGCGCACCATCTGGCGCCACTCGTGGACCGGTTCGACCGAGCAGCGCACGCGCCCCAGGTCGATCCAGCCCGTCGCCCGGCCCGGCTCGTCGCCGCTCGGCAGTTTCCCCGGCTCGCCCGTCGCCAGCACCGCGCGCAGACGCGCGCCGGCGCGATAGACCATCGTCTGGCGATCGGCGGCGACGCGGAAGTCGCTGACGCCGCCGGCGAAGGTCGCCGCCTTCTGCTCGCGCAGATCGTAGAGCTCGATCGAGCAGTTGGCCGCCGGCACGCCCGGGTACCAGGACATGCCCAGGCTGCCCTCGATCGGCTCGGCCAGGAAGAAGACCTTGCCGGGGATGGCGCCGATGTCGCGGTAGCGCCCCTCGGGCACCGGGAAGGACAGGATGCGTTCGCCGATGCCGGCGAAGTCGATGCGCGTCGGCTCGCCGGGCTCGGCCCGCTTGCGCGCGCGGGCGTCCGCCGGTCGCGCCTGGTCGTCGGGGGCGGCGTCCCAGGGATTGCGGCCGAGGAGGGCCGCCTCCTTGCCCTTGCCGCCGGGACCGAGCGGTCGCGGGGGGGGGCTGAAGGGGGAGGTCTCCTCGGCGCGCAGCGTGATCAAGTGGGGCTTGGAGCCGCGCGGAAAGCCGAGGCCGAACTGGATCAGGTCGTAGACCGGGTCGAAGGTGCGCAGCGACAGGAAGTAGAGGTACCGGCCCTCGGGGTCGAAGCGGGGCGCGTAGTCGATGAAGTCGCCGCCCGTGACCTGACGGACCGCGCCGCTGCGGGAGTCGGCCACCCGGATCGCCATGTGACGCCGGTCGACGGCCAGCGAGTAGGCGAGGTAGCGGCCGTCGGGCGACCAGTCGATGCCGGCGATGCGATGGAACCCGCTGCCGTCGACGCGCCGCGCGCGGCGGGCGGTGAGATCGACGATGTAGACCTCCTGGCGGTGATTGGTGACCGCCACGCGATCGTGCGCCGGCGCCTTGGCCGGGCGCATCTTCCGCCGCCCGCGGCGGGCCCCCGCCGCCTCCCCGCCGTCCCCGGTCGGCGCCGGAGCGACGGCCAGGTCGGTCACCCGGCCCAGGTCGACCTCGAGGTCCACCCGCTCGACGCCCCGGCCCGGCGTGAAGATCTCGAGCTGCTCCTCGCCCGGCTCGTCGGTGACGGCGACGATCCTCTTGCCGTCGGAGAGCCAGCGCGCCAGGCGGTGGCGTCCGCGCCAGGGCGCGCCGAACTCGGTCGCCGGGCCGTCCCAGAGACCCATCGCCACCGGACGGCCGCGGACGGTGAGGACCGCCGAGTGGCCCGCCGGATGCGGATCGTAGTCCTCGAGACGATTCCCGCCGACGAACTTCCTCTGCCTCTGCGGCCGCGCGCTGCGGATCTCGATCGGAATCGGGGCGCCGTCGCCGGTGCGGGCATCGAAGAGGTGCAGATCGGCCCCGGCGTGATAGACGATCCGCCGGCCGTCGCTGCCCGGGAATCGAGCGTAGAAGTCCTCGTGGTGCGTGTGGCGGCGGACCGCGCCCCGCCCGCCGGGGCGCACGGAGTAGAGGTTGCCGATGCCCTCGTGGTCGGAGATGAAGTACAAACGCCCCTCGCCCCACATCGGCGAGGCGAGGTTGCCCTTCAGCGTCTTCAGGATCTGCGCGAACTCGCCGGTGCCCCGCTCGTCGACCCAGATCGTGCCGCAGGTGCCGCCGCGGTAGCGCTTCCAGCGCGCCGGATCGCCGCCGTGGCGCGCGAGCGCCCGCCCCGGGCCGTCGGGCTCTAGCGCTAGTCCCCGCGCGGGGCCGAGAGCGAGGGCTCGCGGCGGGCCGCCCGAGATCGGCACGGCGTGCAGGTGGAAGTCGCCGGGGAAGGGCTGGCCGGCATCGCTCGCGCAGAGGACATCCTGCCCGTCGTGCGCCCAGGCGGCCGGGTAGGTCGTGACTCCGAAGAAGGTCAGCCTGCGGGGCTCGCCCCCGTCGGCGGGCACGATGTAGACCTCGGTGCCGCCCTCGTCGGTGCCGGTGAAGGCGATCCACCGGCCGTCGGGCGAGAAGACCGGGCGCGACACGCTGCCCTTGCTGACCGTCAGCCGCCGGGCGATCCCGCCCTCGATCCCGACCGTCCAGAGATCGTCGTCGGAGCAGAAGACGATGCTCTCCCCGTGGATCGCCGGGTGCATGTAGTAGCCGGCCAGCGGCGGAGATGCCGGCGGCTCGAGGCTCCGCGAAGACCTGGACCTGGAGATCTCCTGCGCGCGCGCCGGCCTCGCCTGGCGGCGGCCGGCGGCGCTCCCTCCCGCGGGGCGCTTCCTGGGCATCGTTTCTCTCCTCGTCGACCTATGGCCGGTCCCGGTGCCGGGCGAGGACATCCCGCGAGCGGCGCATGGCGCACCAGTCGCGCCCGCACATGCTGCAGAAGTCCTCGTCGGCGCCGGCGTTCTTGCGGATCTCCCTCGCGCGCGTGGCGTCGAGGGCGAGCGTCATCTGCGCCTCCCAGTCGAAGGCGGCCCGCGCGCGGCTCATCGCGTCGTCGCGCTCGCGGGCGCCGGGCAGGCCGCGGGCGATGTCGGCGGCGTGGGCGGCGATGCGGTGGGCGATCACGCCCTCGCGCACGTCGGCCGGGCCGGGCAGGCCGAGGTGCTCGGCCGGCGTGACGTAGCAGAGGAAGGCGGCCCCATGGTAGGCGGCGGCCGTCGCCCCGATCGCGCTGGTGATGTGGTCGTAGCCGGGGGCGGCGTCGGTGACGACGGGGCCGAGCACGTAGAACGGCGCCCCGTCGCAGAGCTCCTCCTCGATGCGCATGTTGCGCTCGATCTGGTCGAAGGGCACGTGGCCGGGGCCCTCGACCATCACCTGGCAGCCCTGGGCGCGCGCGCGCCGGACCAGTCCGCCCAGCGCGCGCAGCTCGGCGAACTGCGCCTCGTCGCTCGCGTCGGCGAGGCACCCGGGGCGCAGGCCGTCGCCCAGACTGAAGGCGACGTCGTGGGCGCGCAGGATCGCGCAGAGGTCGTCGAACATCTCGTAGAAGGGGTTCTGCGCCTCGTGGTGGGTCATCCAGGCGGCCAGCAGGCTGCCGCCCCGCGAGACGATGCCGGCCAGGCGCCTGGCCGCCAGCGGCAGGTGCTCGCGCAGGATCCCGGCGTGGATGGTGAAGAAGTCGACCCCCTGGCGGGCCTGCTTCTCGATCGTGGCGAGCATCTCCTCGCGGGTCAGGGCCTCGATCGGCCGGTCGCGGATCATCTCGTAGATCGGGACCGTGCCGAGCGGGACGGTGGCGTGGGCGATCAGGTGCCGGCGGATGGCATCGAGGTCGCCGCCGGTGGAGAGGTCCATGACGGCGTCGGCGCCGTAGCGGACGGCGAGCTCCATCTTGACGCGTTCCTCGTCCTGGCAGGAGTGGTCGGGCGAGGTGCCGAGGTTGGCGTTCACCTTGGTGCGCAGCGGCCGGCCGATCCCGAGCGGGTCGAGGACGCCGGAGCCGTCGCCCCCCAGGGCCGCGGGCAGGTGGTGGACGTTGGCCGGGATGACGACCCGGCCGGCGGCGACGAAGTCGCGCACCTGCTCGGGCGCGAGCCCCTCGCGCTCGGCGACCCGCCGCGCGGCCGGGGTGATCCTGCCGGCGCGGGCGGCCTCGAGTTGCGTCTGCATGACGGTTTGGCCCCCATCGATGACCCGTGAGCGGGTCATCTTAGCGCGATCGGGGACTCCGCGACCAGGGGAAGGTTGCCGCGGCGGGCGGAGGGATCCCGGAGCCTCGAGGCGCACGGGAGCCGTGCGGCGCCTTGCCCGAGACTGCGCAGGCGCACGGGAGCCGTGCGGCGCCTTGCCCGAGACTGCGCAGGCGCACGGGAGCCGTGCGGCGCCTTGTCCGAGCCTGCGCAACGCCCTAGCATCAGGGTCGGCCGCCGACTTCCCGCCGGACGGGAGCGTCGCGCGGTCGAAGGGGGAGAGGCATGGGATACCCGACGCGCGACGAGGCCTGGGAACTGCTGACCGAGCACACGAGTGGCGAGAGCCTGATCAAGCACGCGCTCGCCGTCGAGGCGGCGATGCGCGCCTACGCGCGCCGGTTCGGCGAGGACGAGGAGCGGTGGGGCGTCGTCGGCTTGCTGCACGACTTCGACTACGAGCGCCACCCGACGCTCGAGGAGCATCCGCTCAAGGGAGCCGAGATCCTGCGCGCCCGGGGCTGTCCGGAGGAGATGGTCCAGGCGGTGCTCTCTCACGCCGCGCACACCGGCGTGGCGCGGGAGACGCTCATGGCGCGGGCGCTCTTCGCGGTGGACGAACTGGCCGGGTTCGTCACCGCCGTCGCCCTGGTGCGCCCGAGCCGCAAGGTGGCCGAGGTCGAGCCCTCGTCGGTGAAGAAGAAGATGAAGGACAAGGCCTTCGCCCGCGCCGTCAACCGTGAGGAGATCCGGGAGGGTCCGGCGCTGCTGGGCGTCGACTTCGACGAGCACGTGCGCTTGGTGGTCGGAGCCATGGCCGGAATCGCGCGGGAGCTGGGGTTGGCGGGCGAGTGAGGCGGGCGCTGAGCGGGAGGGGCCGGGTCGGGTCCGCAGACCCCCCCGGCCCCACCGGCGCCGCGGGGGACGCGGCGCTCCTCGGCCGGGGCCCTGCCGGAGCGCCGCGCGCGCGGGCTGATCGTCACCTCTGGATCACGAGCTTCATCTCCCGGCGTTCCCCTCCGGCGAGGATGCGCGCGAAGTAGACCCCGCCCCCGAGCGGGCGCATCTCCTCGTCGGCGGCGTCCCAGAGCAGCCGGTGCGGGCCGGCCGCGCGCAGCCCGGCCACGAGCTGGCGCACCTTCCGCCCCGAGCCGTCGAAGATCGCCAGGTCGACCTCGCCCGCTTCGGCGAGCGCGTAGGACAGCTCGGTCCGGCCGGGCGCCGGATTGGGGTGGGCACGCAGGTCCAGACCGGAGCGCCTCGAGGGATCGTTCCACACGCTGCCCGCGCCGCCGGAGTGCATCTGCGCCTGGACGGCGACGACGTTGGTGTTCGAGCCGTTGGCCTCGAAGACCGTCTCGATCGTGTTGTCGGTCAGGTCGATGACGTAGACCGGGTGGCTCGTCGTGCCGACCGTGCCGCCGCAGACGAAGGCCCGCAGGCGTGAATCGAGGATGTCGACATCGCGCGGGTCAGCCGTGGAAGCGAGCGCGATCAGGGTCACATCCAGCGTTCCGGTGTCGATGATGCAGACATTGTGGCTGTCCTCGCAGGTCACGACCAGCGTGCCGCCGTCGGCGGTGATGTCGATGCCCCAGGGGTCGTCTCCCACGGGAACGGTGGCCACCTGGCTGAGCGTGGCCCGCTCGACGATCCGCACGAGGTCGGTGCCGCGGTCGGTGACATAAATGTGCTGCCCGTCCGGCGAGACGACGAGCTGCCAGAGGCTGCTGCCGATGTCCACCTGGCGCAGGATGGCCGACCCGTCGGCGGCGATCTCGAAGATCGTATTGTCGTACCAGTCGACCAGGTAGAAGAGCTTGCTGACGGGATCGAGGGCGATGTTCCCCCCGTCGTAGCCGGGGGGCAGCTGGAGGGATCCGCTGACGGTGTAGCTGCCGGTGTCGATGATCGTCACGCTCTCGGTGTCCCGGCAGCTGACCAGCGCGAGCGCGCCGTCGTCCGAGAAGGCGATCGAGGTGGGGTACTCGCCGGTGGGGATCCGGTGGATGATCGTGTTCGTGGCCCGGTCGACGACCACGGCGCCGTCTCCGCCGGCGCCCACGAACCAGACCTCGCTGCCGTCGGGCGTCATCGTCGCGTCATAGGGGTAGTCCCCCTCGGGGAGCAGGCTGAGCGACGCCCCGGTGGCGTAGCTGTCGAGGTCAAACGGGAAGCAGCTATCGGTTGTCGAGCAGCCGACCCACCCCTCGTTCAGGCCCCGACCGGCGGCGCCGGAATTCCCGGCGGCCAGCTCATCGATCCACGCGCCGCTCCGGGGCGACGCGATCCCGGTCAGGGCGGCGATCGAGATCAGAACCAGCAGCGTTCTCGCTGTGTGGAACATGGCGCGGCCTCCTCTCGGTCTGCGCGGTCTCCTGGGCGGCGGCGGGAACCATCGGCCGGCGCGATCCACCATCCGGATCCGCCTCTCAGCTCAACGACTTGCGCATGCGTATTATCTCACACATGGACGGTACGGCGCACCCCCGACCTCTCCGGTCGCGCCCCTGTCGGAGGTTGCCGTCGCGGCGCGGCGCCGCACGAGGACGAGGCCGCCATCAGGGACTCGATCCTCCGGGGCACCGGACCGAGTTCCCATCGTGACCAGGTGCATGCCTACACGACCGTGGGTCATCCGAGCACGATCGCCATCAACCGCTTCGCGCTCGCCGAGCCGGGGACGGCGAAGCTGCGGATCTTCGACTCGGCGGGCCGGCTGATCCGCCTGCTGCACGAAGGCGTTCCGCCGCGAGGGGATGCCGCCTTCACCTGGGACGGCCGGACGGCCGCCGTCAGCGCCGTTGCACGTACCAGATGTCGGACCCGAAGACGCCGTCATCGTCGACCAGCACGTGCACGAAGTACATGAGGCTGCCGTCGGCGACGAGGGACGGCTCTCCGACGTAGCCGGTGATGACCATCTCCGGTTCGCTCCATGCGCCGCCGGCGCTGTCGTATCGGGAACGGAAGATGCTGCCCGGGCCGCCGCGGTCGGAGACGAAGTAGAGCGTGTGCGGGTCGTCGGCGGCGAACGCCGGCTGCAGGTCGGCCGCGGCCGAGTTGATCGGCGGGGGCATGGGAACGGGGTCGCTCCAGACGGATCCCTGGAGCGTGGAGACCCACAGGTCGATGCCGCCGGGCCCGCCGGGGCGGGTGGAGCTCAGGTAGAGACGGCTGCCGTCCGGACTGAGGCAGTGCTCGCCGTCGAGGTAGGGGGAGTTGATCGGCTCGGGAAGGCGGACGGCCGCGCCGGGCACGCCCTGGACGATCTCGGCGACATAGATGTCCAGCGGGTCTTCGCGCGGCGGCGACATCTGGTAGCCCGTGTTCTCCTGGCGCGTGGAGTGGAAGTAGACGCGGTCTCCGGAGGGCGTGAAGCTCAGGCGGCCGTCGCACGCGCCGTCACGGGCGCCCCGGCGCAGCTCGAAGAAGCGCGGCGGGCCGAATCGACCCGGGTCGCCTTCTTTCCGCTCCGCGCGGTAGGTCCCGGTCGTGTCGCGCAGAAGCTCTGCCGGATCCGCCTCCACGGCCGGTGACCAGTAGAAGTACAGCACCGATCCGTCCCTGCCGATCGTGACGGCATCCTCCGGACACATCGTGCCGAGCGGGTCCCCGAGCTTGATGGCCTCGCCCCAGTCCGCGGCGACCACCCGAGGCAGCAGGTAGGGCTGCCGCTGCTCGTCGAAGCTGTAGGCGCACGCCGGGAGCAACTCTCCATGATGGATGCCGAGCGCGGCCGGGTCTCCGCCGCCCTCCCGCAGGCCGCCGCATCCGCATCCCGAGGCGATGCAGAGACCGACCATGAACCGCCGGACGCCGGGCGACGACCAGGGTCCTCGCCCTCCGGGTCGCTGCCGCGGGCGGCGGACTCGGCTTCGGCCCCCGCTCACGACCGCTCCTCGACGACCTCGATGGATCTGCGGCGCAGCTCGTCGATGAAGAGGGCCGGCGGAATGGAGGTCTCCTGGTGGAGCGTTCCGCGCTCTTCGACGGCGCCCCCGGCCAGCATGTGGGCGATGACCGTCGCCGGGAAGGCCGTGCAGCGGGCCATGGCCGACAACCCCGTCGCCTCGTCATGGCGGTCGATGATCCGCAGCCGGACGACGCCCTCGCGCCCCGAGGCTTCCGCCAGGGCCAGGATGGCGTCCGGCCCCTCGAAGCTCAGGGAGGCGGCGATCTGCCTCTCGAGCAGCCGGCGCGGGGCGACGCGGACGCCGTCCACGGCAACGGGCTCCTCGCCCGCCAGGCCGAGGGCGAAGAGGGCCCGGATCAGCTCGCAGTGTCCCGGATAGCGCAGCGTCTTGTAGTCGAGGTTCTCGACCAGGCCGCGGAAGGTCCGCGGCAGGGTCGAGGCTCCGCCCGAGGTGTTGAAGGCCTCGAGAACGCCGAAGGGGGGCGGGAACTCGACGCTCTCCAGATCGTCCAGCGAGGGGCGCTCGACGACGGCTCCGCCACGCAGGCAGACCGCAGGCTCCCTGTACTCGTTGATCAGCCCCTCGACGGAGAAGACGACCTGGTAGTTGAACGGGGGCACCGGGCGCAGCGGCAGGCCGCCGACGCGCAGCCTGATGCTGTCCGCCGCGGGAGCCAGCTCGAGCAGCCGCGCGGCGAGGATGCCGACGGCCCCCGGAGCGATCCCGCAATCGGGGACGACGGCCACGCCGGCGGCCCTCGCCCGGTCGCTCAGCGCGAACTGGGCTTCGACGACGTCGTTGTTGCCGCCCAGGTCGATCCAGTGGACGCCGGCGGCGATGGCGATCTCGGCCAGCGCCTGGTTGAAGCGGTAGCTCACGGCGCCCAGGGCGGCTCGCGATCCCTCGATGAAGCCCCCGACCGCTTCGCGGTCGGTCACGTCGAGGGCGCGCCCGCGGGCCTTGCCGGCGCCGTAGCGCTCCGCCACTTCGCGGGCCTTCCCGGCGTCGCGGTCGGCGACCAGGACCTCGTCGACGTCGTCCTGCCGGCACAGGTCGTAGACCATCGCCCGGCCGACCATGCCCGCTCCGAGAACCGCCAGGCGCATGGGCACACCTACTTCCTTTCCTGCACTTCGACCTCGAGATCGAGCGGCTCGCCGCCCCGGTCGAGAGAGACCCGCACCCGCTCGCCGGGGGCGTGGCCGCGCAGCGCCGCCGTGTACTCGACCAGCGTGCCGACCAGCTCGCCGTCGATGGCGACGACGACATCGCCCGGCCGGATCCCAGCTTTCTCCGCGGCGCCGCCGGGGGAGACCGCGGCGACCTTGACGCCGCCGGAGTCCCCGGCGAAATCGGGCATGAAGCCCAGCGAGACACGCCGCGGGGGCGCCCCGACTAGCGCCTCGGCCCGCCGTCGCGTCTCCGCGCAGGCAGGCACGAAAGTGAAGGGCCGGTCGCGATAACGCAGGTAGCGGATCAGCTCGGCGACATGGTCGCTGATCGCGGCCAGTCCGGCGAAGTCGATCCGCTCCGCCTCGTCGGTGACCCGGTGGTAGTCCTCGTGAGGCCCGGTGAAGAAGTGGAGCACGGGGATGCCCCGCTCGAGGAAGCTCGCCTGGTCGGATCCGGTCGTCCCCTCCTCGCTCAGGACCAGATCGAAGCCGGCCGACTGGTTGAGGCCGGCGAGGAGCGCCGGGAACTCGCGCGCCGTCGCCGAGCCCAGAGCATAGAGCCGGCCGTCGCGCAGGCGGCCGACCGTGTCGAGGTTGACCATCGCCAGGAGTTCGTCGTTCGGCACGACCGGATGCTCGACGAAGTGGCGCGATCCCAGCCGCCCCAACTCCTCGCCCGAGAAGACGGCGAAGACGACCGCCCGGTCCCGATCGCCCGGCGCTCGCCCGGCCAGGACCTCCGCCACGGCCAGGAGTGCGGCCACGCCGGAGGCGTTGTCATCGGCGCCGTTGTAGATCTGGTCTCCGGCGAGCGTCGTGTCGCGGCCGAGGTGATCGATGTGCGCGCCCAGGACGATCGCCCGGGGCGTCCGCTCGGCGGCGCCGGGCAGCAGGCCGATCACATTGGCCGTCGGCGGATGGCCGGGCGGCGTGAAGGGCTGGAGATAGGCCTCCAGGGGATCACCGTCGCCCGCGCCCGCAAGGCCCGCCTCGCCGCGACCGGCGGAAGAGGGGGGCGGCTCGAGCCCGAGGTCGGCGAAGCGGCGCGCCACCGCCCGCAGCGCCTCCTC
>Ga0194126_10003822_pt1 | contig 23459 bp, 21 predicted proteins | sample TA2KigC150mmetaG_FD_148641 | JGI IMG/M metagenome (GOLD analysis project Ga0194126, IMG submission 148641) | Freshwater microbial communities from Lake Tanganyika, Tanzania - TA2015035 Kigoma Deep Cast 150m | ecosystem: Environmental > Aquatic > Freshwater > Lake | place: Tanzania: Lake... | reverse complement strand
TTTCATCACCCGCACACGCAGCACATCCAAAGCCGCCGGCGATAGACGCCGAGTATCGTCTTCTCTCATTACTCACAGTATACACCAAACCGACTCCCATGTCAAACATTTTATGCTCTGATTAGTAACAGCAGTTCTCATGTATGTCCTTTCAGTCCTTTGCGGGCAAACGGAATCTGACATTTTTCGCATGCCCATAACCGCGTCAACTGACGCGGGTCGGGCCGGTCCGGAACCAGTGCTGGGTCTTGAGGCAGATGCGGACGAGCATCAGCATCACCGGCACTTCTATCAGGACACCCACGACCGTGGCGAGCGCGGCGCCGGAGGAGAGGCCGAAGAGCATCGTCGCGGTGGCTATGGCAACCTCGAAGTGGTTCGACGCGCCGATCATTGCGGCCGGGGCCGCGTCGGCGTACCTCAGCTTCAGCACCTTCGCGAGGATGTACCCGAGCCAGAAGATGAGGTTGGTCTGGATGAAGAGCGGGATCGCGATCCAGAGGATCGTGAGCGGGTTCGAGACGATGACCTCACCTTTGAACGAGAAGAGGAGGACGAGGGTGACGAGGAGCGCGATGATGGTTATGGGCGTGAGCACGGGCAGGAACTTGCTTTCGAACCAGGTCTGCCCTTTGGCGCGGATGATCAGCTTGCGGCTCGCGAAGCCGGCAGCAAGCGGCAGCGCCACGTAGATCGCGATCGAGAGCACCAGTGCCTGCCAGGGCACGGGCAGTCGGCCGACGCCCAGCAGGAATCCACCGATCGGGCCGTAGAGCAAGAGCATCGTCAGGGAGTTGATCGCGACCATTACGAGCGTATGGCCGTCGTTGCCCTTGGCGAGGTAGCCCCAGACCAGCACCATCGCGGTGCAGGGCGCGACGCCGAGCAGGATGCAGCCGGCGAGGTAGGAGCGCCAGAGCGGAACCTCAAGCAGCCTGGCGCCATTCACCAGCACAACTTTGCCAACGCCGTAGGTCGCGCCCGGTTCGAGATTGATGCCGAGTGGCAGCTTCACGAGGTCGACCGCGTTCGGGCCGATGAGGCCGCGGAAGAGCACGCCAAGGAAGAGAATCGACAGGGCGTACATCGAGAATGGCTTGATGGCCCAGTTGACGAGGAGCGTGAGTCCCACCGGCTTCGCGTTCCGGCCGGCCTGCAGCACCTCGGCGAAGTCGATCTTCACCATGATGGGGTACATCATGCAGAAGAGGCAGACGGCGATCGGAATCGAGATAACCGGCGCGCCGTCGGACCAGATGGCGAAGCCGTCGAGCGTCTTAGCGACAGACGGCGCCAGTTTGCCGAGCAGGATGCCCGCGCCGATGCAGGCAATCACCCAAAGTGTCAGATACTTCTCGAAGACGTTGAGGCCCTTGGCCTTCTTCTCGACGCAGGCTGAGGTTACGGGTGACATGTTTGCAGGTCTTTCAGTAGCTGAAGGCACGCGTCGGCATCCAGTACCCTCAGGTATCTGACGAACCGGGCTAAGCCTTGCCGGCAGCGGCGTCCATCGGCGCTACCGGCGTCACGCAGCCGCCACAGTCGGCCCAGGAACACGACCGGGACCGCGAGCAGGGGCTGGGTCGTGATGAGTTTCTCGATTCTGGTCAGGAGAGAACCGGGCATCACTATCTCTGCGGTTCGGTGCGCTCCGACGCCTTCGGGCGACGGGCGGTGCGTCGTCCGGACTTGCACTGCCGGGCGAGCTGCCGTGCCTGTCCCAGCAGCTCGAGCACTGAGTCGTCGGTCAGCCGATAGCGCATCCAGCGTCCGTCCCGGCGCGATACCACGATTCCGGCCTGCTCCAGGACCGAGAGGTGGTGGGATACGACCGAGAACGACGTAGGGAAGTGCGGAGCTATCTCGCACACGCAACGCTCGCCGGTGGCGAGCAGTTCGACCATTCGCGTTCTGTACTCGCTACCCAGCGCCGCAAACAGCGCGGTCGTCAACTGCCTGCTGGTTATGTCCATATTTCGAGAATTATAGAAATGTGTGGTTTGCGGTCAAGAGAGACGACCGGCGTGGCGACAGTCAGGGAGATGAGCTACGCGGAGAGTCGGAGCAGGTGGGGCGGGACCGCGCGGCGTAGGCGAGCAGCGGTTTGGCGTCCAGGCTCTGGCGCGGGTGGCTCAGCAGCGCGCGGATGAAGAGTCGGGCCAGTTCGGTATCGTTGATGAGCGGGATGCCGTAATCGGCCGCAGCGCGCCGGATGCGGTAGCCGTCGGTGAGCACGGTCTCGTCGGCTGTGCGCTTCGGGATGTTGACAACACACTCAACCTTGCGGTCGGCAATCAGCTCCGCGACGTCCCGCGTGCCGGGCTCGGGGTCCGACACCTTGCGCGCGAGTTGGGACCGGACTTCATGGGTAGCGAGAAACTGATTGGTGCCCTGGGTGGCATGGATCTCGAAGCCGGCCGCGGCCAGCTGTCGCAGCGGTTCGAGCAGCTTCATCTTGGCATCGTCTCCGCCGATAGAGACAAGCAGCGATTTCTCCGGCAGGCGGAGGCCGTTGGCGATGGCCGCCTTGAGCCATGCCTCTTCAAGCGAGTCACCGAGGCAGGCCGATTCGCCGGTCGAGGTCATCTCGACATAGAGCACCGGGTCCGCTCCCTTCAGGCGCGAGAAGGAGAACTGCGGCACCTTGACCGCAACGTAGTCGAGGTCAAGCGTGTGGTATCGGCCGCGTACGTTCTCCCCGAGCATGGCCCTGGCTGCTATCTCGATGAAGTCGTAGCCGGTAGACTTGGAAACAAACGGGAAGGAGCGGGAGGCACGCAGGTTGCATTCGATGACCGATATCTCGTTCTGCCTGGCGAGGAACTGGACGTTGAACGGGCCGTTGATACACAGTGCTCCGGCGATGGCCTTGGTGATGCCCTTGGCCCGGCGAACGGTCTCGAGATACGTCGTCTGAGGCGGTATCACCACGGTGGCGTCGCCCGAGTGCACTCCGGAGAGCTCGACGTGCTCGGAGATGCAGTAGATGACCATCTCGCCATCCTGGGCTACGCCGTCGATCTCAATCTCCTTGGCCCCTTCCAGGAACTTGGAAATGACAACCGGGTTCTCGGGAGAGATCTGGGTTGCCTGGCTCAGGTACTGTTCGAGCGAGCGTTCGGTCTTGGCAATGTTCATGGCCGAGCCGGAGAGGACGTAGGACGGTCGGACCAGCACCGGGTACCCGACCTTGGCCGCGAATGCCCGGGCTTCGTCGATGCGCTTGAGTTCCTGCCAGGGCGGTTGGGCGATGCCGAGCTGGTCGAGCAGGGTCGCGAAACGGTGGCGGTTCTCGGCCCGGTCAATCGAGTCCGGGTCAGTGCCAAGGATGCGCACGCCGCGGCGATGGAGGCTGAGCGCGAGGTTATTCGGTATCTGCCCGCCGACCGATACTACCACCCCGAGCGGTCGTTCGAAGTCGACTATGTCCAGCACCCGTTCCAGCGTGAGTTCGTCGAAGTAGAGGCGGTCGTTGGAGTCGTAGTCGGTGGAGACGGTTTCCGGGTTGCAGTTGACCATCACGGTGCGATGGCCGAGCCTGGCCGCAGTTGTGCACATGCCGACCGAGCACCAGTCGAACTCGACCGACGAACCGATACAGTATGGCCCGCTGCCCAATACCATTACCGGCCGGCCGCGTTCTTCCGGTTTGACTTCCGGACCGTCGCCGCCATAGGAGAGGTACAGGTAGTTGGTCGCGGCCGGGAATTCGCCGGCCAGGGTGTCAATACGATGCGGCCGGGGCAGAACTCCGAGTGAGATACGGCGCTCGCGCACGTCGAGCTCGATCACGCCGGTGAGTCGCGCTATGGTCCGGTCTGAGAAACCGAGCCGTTTGAGGCGGAGCATGTGGTCCGCGTCCAAGTCTTCGAGCTGCTTCGGGCGAAAATGGGTACAGCCCCCGGCGCCCGAGGCGCCGCAATCCGGTGCAGTCCCCATTTTCGGGTCCGCGACTTGCGGCTGGTTCAGGAGTTCCTGCTCGGCGCGGACGATTGCCTCCAGTCGGGCGACAAACCACGGGTCGATGCGGCTCGACTCGCAGATCTGCTCAGCCGTGGTCCCGTTCGCGAGCGCGTGCACGATGGCGAACAGCCGACGGTCGGTCGGATTCGCGATCTCGTCCAGCGGGTCGTCGGTGCGCGCCTTCGGGTCGGTGACTCCGTCGTAGCCGAGGCCGAGTGAGCGCACGCCCTTCTGCAGCGCCTCCTCAAAGGTCGCGCCGATGGCCATCGTCTCGCCGACGCTCTTCATCTCGGACCCGATGCGGCGAGACGCGGCCCGGAACTTGCGCAGGTCCCAGCGGGGTATCTTCACCGTGACGTAGTCGAGCGCGGGTTCGAAGAAACAGCCGGTGACCCCGGTCACCGAGTTCTTGAGGTCAGCGAGCGCGTACCCGAGCGCAAGTTTGGTGGCGACCCAGGCCAGCGGGTAGCCGGTCGCCTTGGAGGCGAGCGCGCTGGAGCGGGACAGCCGGGCGTTTATCTCGATTACCCGGTACTCGCCGTTCGACGGGTGAAGGGCGAACTGGACGTTGCACTCACCGACCACCCCGAGCGCCGCCACGATGCGGAGCGAGACCGTGCGCAGGTAATGGTACTCGTCGTTGGTCAGGGTCTGCGACGGCGCAACCACGATGCTCTCGCCGGTGTGGATGCCCATCGGGTCCATGTTTTCCATGTTGCAGACGGTGACCGCATTGCCGTGCCGGTCGCGCACGACTTCGTACTCGACTTCTTTCCAGCCGCCGAGGTATTCCTCGACCAACACGTGCGGCGCGTGGCATAGCGCTTCAGCCACTCGGTGCCTCAGTTCATCTGGAGTCCCGGCGCGGCCGGAGGAGAGGCCGCCCAGGCTGAATCCGGCTCGCACCATCACGGGGTAGCCGAGCTTCTCAGCGATGGCAAGCGCGCGCTCGACCGAGTCGGCGGTGTCGCTACCCGGAACCGAGACGCCGATTGCCCGCATCTTGGCGGCGAAGAGCGCGCGGTCCTCGGACTCGATGATGGTCTCGACCGGTGTGCCGAGCACCGTGACCCCTGCGCGTTTGAGCGCACCGGACTTCCAGAGCTCGACGCCGGTGTTGAGGGCGGATTGTCCGCCGACGCTGAGCAGGATTCCGTCCGGCTTCTCGGCAGCGATCACCTTTTCGACAAAGTCGGCCTCGACCGGAAGCAGGTAGATCTCGTCAGCCAGGCCGGGCGTAGTCTGAATCGTCGCGACGTTGGGATTCACCAGGACCGCCCGGATGCCCTCTTCCTTCAGGGCCTTGATCGCCTGGCTGCCCGAGTAGTCGAACTCGCCCGCCTGCCCGATGCGCAGCGCACCGGACCCGAGAACAATGACACTGGAAGGCCTATTCAAAGCGGCTCACTCCGGAAGTCCGAAGCTCGAAGCACGAATACCGATTGCAGTCCGATTTGGGGCATTTCCCTCAATCGGGCTTGATTCGTCATTCGGTCTTCGGACTTCGGGTTTGCTTCCTGTCATAGCGTTTGGACGAAGCGGTCGAACAGGTCTTCGCTGTCGAGCGGGCCGGGTCTGCCCTCGGGGTGGAACTGGACCGCAGAGACCGGTCTGCGCACGTGCCGGATGCCCTCGACCGAGCCGTCGTTGGCGTTCTCGAACCAGACCTGCCAGTCGCGCGGTAGAGTAGACGCATCAATTGCGAAGCCGTGGTTCTGGCTGGTCAGGCGGCAGTGGTCGGTGCCCTTCTCCCGGCAGGGCTGGTTCTGGCCACGGTGGCCGTAGCGGAGTTTGTAGGTGCGCGCACCGGCAGCGAGAGCGATGAGCTGGCAACCAAGGCAGATGCCGAAGACTGGCCGGTTGAGCGCCAGCGCCCGGTGCAGCACGGAGACGGTCGCTCCGCAGCGTTCGGGATTGCCCGGGCCGTTGGAGACGAGGATGCCGTCGAACCGCTCGCCGGTATAGTCGTAGTCGGCGGGCACCTGCAGGACTTCGACCCCGCGTTTCAGCAACTCACGCCGGATGGAGTGCTTCACCCCGCAGTCAACAAGGATGACTCGCTTGCGGCCGGAGCCAAACACCTCGGGTTTCGGCACGCAGACTTCGGCTACGATGTCGGTGGCGTTGGGGTCGAAGAGCGGGACAGGTTCGCCCGCGTAGTCAGCCGGAAGTATGCGGCCGAGCATGGTGCCGCGCTCGCGGAGCAGAATCGTCAGCTTGCGCGTATCAATGCCCTCGAGCCCCGGCACGTTCTCGTCGGCGAGCCACTTGTGTAGGGAACGTCCGGCAGTGGCGTGGCTCTGGTCCGAGTGGGCGGTGGCCACGATGAGTCCGGATGCCTGGATGCGTGAGGACTCGAAGCTATCCCTGTCGGCGGCAGGGACGCCGTAGTTGCCGATGAGGGGATAGGTGAGGACGAGTATCTGCCCGCGGTACGAAGGGTCGGTCAGGCTCTCGACGTACCCGACCATCGAGGTGTTGAACACCACCTCGCCCGATGCGGGGCCGTGGAAGCCGAAACCGGTGCCTGCGAACTTTGAGCCGTCTTCAAGTTCGAGAACAACTCTCTTCGGCTGAGGACTGGCAGGGGGATGGGTGTGGGGGGGCAATGCGGCCATATCTTAGTGGGCCACATGTGCGGAGCAAGCCCGGCTTGCCGGATCGGGATTCACCACGCAGACACCAAGGCACCAAGAGGAGTTCGGACGGGGTCAGGCGGAGACGCTGAGAAGAGCCAGCGCGGCCGAAAGCTCGTCCAGACCGGTGATTGCCGCGTCAGGCTTGGCGATGTCAGGCGGAGGCAGCTTGTCGCGGTTAAGCCAGATGGCCCTCATGCCGGCGGCGTGCGCACCGACAATGTCGTTCTTGGGACTGTCACCCACAAACACCGACTCCTGCGCGCCGACCCCCAGTTGGTCGAGTGCGATGGCGAAGACGCGCGGGTCCGGCTTCTTCACTCCGACCTCGCGCGATATCACGACCGCGCCGAAGTAGCTCCTGAACCCGGAGGCATCGAGCTTCGCGCACTGCAGGTCGCACGGTCCGTTGGTGACCAGTCCAAGTCGGTAGTCAGTCCCGAGGCGCTCGAGGCAAGGTTTCACATCGGGATAAGGTACGTATCGGGCACGACGTTCACATGGGTAGAGGACCGAAAGCTGGTCGGCGAGCAGCGGGTCGGCAATGCCATTCTCCGCCAGGGCTTCGCTCCAAACCTGGCGGTGATACTCCGGCGCCCACTGGCGCAGTTGGCGCATCTCGTCGTCGTCGCCGTCGAAAGTCGAACAGAGCGCTTCCCATGAGCTGACGTCGAAACTGCCGCCATACGGCTCCACGACCGGGTGGGCGCGGAACAGGCGGCGAGCGACGCGGCGCACCGAATCCTTGAGGTCACCGGGTGGCACGTTGTGCCACTGCTTGGCCAACCCCGCGGTTGCGACGAGCGCTTCATTTGCCGCCGACTCGTCAGGCATCAGCGTGTCGTCGAGGTCGAACAGAACCGCTTTGAACATGAGGCGTGATTCTACTCGAAAGCACGTCGTGCGCAAACCAGAAGCTCGCTGGCAAGACTCGAAGTCCGAAACACGAAGGACGAATCAACGAGGGTAAGATCCGAAGTATGGATTGGCCATTCTCCATACTTCGGGCTTCAATCGAACTTCGGGCTTCGTCATTCGGACTTCAGCCTATGAGGATGAGGTTGATGTGTTTCGAGGGCCCGTCTCTGCGGGCTGCGACCTCAAGCTTGATGCCGGAGTTGCGGGCCGTGGCGTAGACATCGATACCGCACGACTTCCTCGAAGGCGGTGCCATTTCCCGGTAGTGGTACCCGCCGGTCAGGATCCTCTTCCTCACTGACGTTGCGCGGTACCACAGTCAGCAGCTTTCAGGCCGCTTCCTTCCACCCGTCTGTCGGCGGCCTCCAACTGCCGGACAGTGGTGGGTTCGCCTGTAGCGCCCTGCTCCCGACTGGTTTTGACACCACATCCCCAATTCGCTACTGTTTCGACCATGCCGCGAGAAACCAGACGCTCTTGACCCGACGAGCTGACGTGTCCCCAAGGTATGGGCCGTTGCGCCGGCCGGCTTCCCTCGTACACCTGCACAACGACCGCGCGCACACTGATCTGAATCCCACGTGACGAGAGCGAAGTCGGCAGAAGCCAAACGACCTCCGCTAGACCAAGTCGGCTGACGTCCGTGAGAATAGCCTACATTGTCACGGCCTACACTTCACCCGACCAGGTGGTACGGCTCGTGCGAAGACTCCGCGCTCCTGATACGTCGTTCGTCATTCATGTCGACAAGAACACGGATGACGCGACATATGAGAGGATAGCGGGTCCGCTCGGCTCACTCTCGAATGTCCACTTCTTGAAGCGCTACCGGTGGCGCTGGGGTCATTTTGTCAGTGTGAGAACGAGGCTGACCGGCCTTCAGGAGGTTCTCGCCAGTGACAGCCGATGTGACTACCTGATCGCGATCTCCGGACAATCCTATCCGATCAAATCCAATCGCTACATCCATCAGTTCCTGCAGGAGAGTGGAGGTCGATCCTTCATTCAGTACTTCACAAAGGAAGCCCCCTGGGCCGGAAAGTGGGATGAACGTCATATCTACTGGCACTCTTCCTGGGGCAGGTGGCACTTCGCTTTTCCCAAGACAGACATATTCGAGTCGCCGGCGGTGAACCGGGTGTGGAACGTATTGGCGAAGAGGGTTGCGTTTCGCCGGAGGTTCCCCGCAGGTTTCAAACCCTTCTACGGGAGCGCGTTCTGGTGTCTTTCAAGGGAATGTGCCGAGTACGTGCTTGAGTTCACGCAACGGAACAGATCCTTCGTGAGGTTCTTCGGCCGCACCTTGTGTCCAAGCGAGATGTTCTTCCAGACGATCCTGCTGAATTCCACTCTCAGTGACCGTATCGTGAATGACGACCTGCTGTATACCGATTTCTCGCAGCATCTGGCTCATCCTGCCCTCCTGGGGAAGAACGACTTCAACCGTTTCATGAGTAGAAGCGATCTGTTCGCCCGGAAGTTCGATGCGACGGTTGACGGAGAAGTCCTCGACATGATCGACGCTGCGATCTCGTGACTCCGCCCGGTCTCCCTTTCGCTCTCGCCCCGCGTCCATTGGGCACTCGTGCACCCGGGACGCAAGTGCAGGCCCGGATCTTTCCGTCAGGGAGAAGGAGACACACCGGGTTTCACGCGAGCCCGTTCCGCTCGGGAACTGAGGGAGCATCTCGGTGACCAGTTTCAGCGTCAGGTACCGTTGTGACCAGGGATCGTCGCCAAACCCGGGTGGGATTGTCGAGCTCGCCGAGCGATCGTTCTTCGACTACGCACCCATTGCCCAGACGACTGGAACGTCCGCGGCAGCGGGCAGGCGTGCAGGCTCGGGTACCGCCGTCGAGATCGCGGCGATGGTAGCAGACATACTGTTAACTTCTCCCTATGCGAGGGAAGTGCCGGGAAGCGCTGTCCAGACTCGGGCTGAGATAGAAAGTCGGGTCGTCACTCGCATCCGGGCAGGCAGGCGCCTGTCGGGACTCATGCTTTGGGCACCAAAGAAGCACTGGGTGCATGGCCCGGACAGCTCAATCGACGTAGCTGAACTCGTGGCTTTGCGTACGCTCTTCGACATACACTCTGCCGTGAGGCGAGTCTACGACCCCGGAATCCACTTCCACGTCCATGTCGAAGACCTCGAACATGCGTTTGTCCACGGCTGGAGCATCCAGCTGGAAGAGGACATGGAACGCTACATCTCGCGGCTATGTGCAGCCGTTGAGGTCCTGGGCCTGCAGGAGTTGATCTCGGTGACCCGCGCGACGTCACTCGCCAGTGGCGAGCGGGAACTCGAAGCCTGGCGCTTGCGAATGGCGCAGAATCTCTCCGCTCTTCGCGCGTACTGGTACGACTCGGAGAGGAACGGGCTGGAACGGTTCGAGCGATATGGAACTTACCGGGCCCTCGAACGCCTGGGATGGCGAGGCCCGATTCCCCGGGAAATGAGGGACTTCTACCTGGGTCGGATAAAGAGGGGAAACTGCCGGGGGATAGAGATGGCGGAAGCAGCCGACATGGTCATGCGCAACCTGGCGGGCATCCTCCTGCATCACCAGGAGCATCTCCTTCGCGTCAGCGATGACCCTCGGCCACTGATTGTCTCATTCATGCCGCAGCCGCCAGGAACCGAACTACACCTCACACTGGGCCGAGTCAACCTGAGATTCGTATCACGAAAAGCGAGCCATTCCGCGGACAAGGCGGCGCCCTGGTCGGTGAAGGGCTGCCTGCACGAGCGAAGGGGCAGGCTGCTGCCGACATTCACCAGCAGGCGGCAACCCCTCGGTCCATACGCGCAGGCCTGCGCGGGGACCTTCGTACTGGCCCGGGGCCGACATCGTGTTCCCGTTCGGGCGGACCTGCTCCTGGGCAACAAGGAGAAGATGTCCGCCCTGGAGCGCAAACGTAGGGCAGAGCAGAGGCTTTGCGACTGATGGACTCCACCCCGGTCGGAATAGTGGGTGCGGGACGCAGCCGAAACGGCCTTGGCCCTTTCCTAGCCGGTTTCCTGGAGCGGGCCGGGTGCCGAGTGGTCGCAGTCGCCGGCGCCTCACCTGAACGCGCTCACCGCAACGCGTTGGACCTCGGGCAGAGACTTGGGCACGCCGTTAACGCTTGTCGTGACCTGGCAGAACTTGCCGCGAGCGGCATCAAGGCAGTGGTGATATCGTCGCCCGTCGCATTCCACCTCGAGGCGCTTCGGGTCGCCCAGGCGGCGGACTTGCCCACGCTCTGCGAGAAACCGCTCGTGGACGAGCCTCAACTGGCCGAGGGGCTGTCCGTGATTGATGCCTTTCGGCAGGCCCGGGTCCTGTTGACGGAAAACTGCCAATGGCCGTTCGCGCTGCCGGCGTTGATGCAGCATTCCGCTTTCCCCGTTGTCCCGCCGGTTCGGCAGGTAGCAATCGGGTTCGCACCGCCCAGGACGGGACGCGCCATGGCTCGCGGTCTGCTACCACATTTGCTGAGCTTGATACAAGCCCTGGCTCCTCTGGAGCCGGATACCCGCGTCGAGGACATTTGCTGGGATCGGCCACCATCAAGCGAACTCAGCGTGCTGCGCTTTCGATTGCATGGGGCGCAGGCTGATCTCGCCGCCTCGCTGCACCAACTGGAGGTCTCCCAGACACCGCCACGTCCTTTCTGGATTGAAGTCAACCAAACCCGCTTCGTTCGCCGAGTGGAAGGCGACTACTCTTTCGTTTTTGCGTGTGGCGAGCGCGAGTTCGCCGTGGAAGACCCCGTGATGCAGCTGGCCCAGCGCTTCGTCGGCTGCGTGAAGACGGCTGACCAGGTGAGCATTGACCGTGAGGCCCGTTTGGTGCGTCAGCGGCTGCAACTGTACCAGGCCATCCTGGCGGGACTGGAGGACAGTCCTTGCTGGGCGCGTGCGGGGTGAATGCCACCGTGGCAGCGGCTGAGACCGGCGGCCAGTATCAGGCACAATACGAAGGAGGTCATTCTGTCCTACGTGGGTAAGAGGATAAGACGAACGCTCCAGTCGATGCGGCTCATCAAGTCTACGATTGAGCGCGCGAAGGAGTGCCGTCGTCTCAATGGTCAAACCTGCAAGACGGTACCCCGCATGCTGCTCGAGGTATACAGGTACCGGAAGTACTGGAAGTTCGAGTCGGCTGTTGACGCCTACTTCGAGTTCGAGCTCTACAGCCGCCAGAAGAGCATGGACGACGTACTGGCCTATGTTCCCGAGCATGCCCACCAGATGCTCCAGACCCGGTCGCGGTACCGGGAGTATGACTGCACGGCGTTCGACAAACGATACGAGTACCTGATGTTCAAGGCGATGGGATTGCCCCATCCTAAGGTGATGCTGTTCACCTTCGGTGGCACGATAACGGATGACTGCTTTCGGCGTCTTGACCTGGCAACGGCAACGGACCTCGTTATGAACTCGCGTGTCCGGAGGTTCTTCCTGAAGCCGGCATTCAGTTCCGGAGCCAAAGGAACGGACGTCGTGTCGATTGTCGACGGACGGCTGCGTCGAATGAACGGGGCGATGACCGATCTTGCCGCCATTGTCAAGGAGGCAACGGAACTGCCGAGTGGCTATGTTCTTCAGTGTGAGATGCAGAACCAGCACCCTCTCATCAAGGAATTGAGTCCGGATACCGTTAACACGTTGAGAATCGTGACTCACTGTCTGGGTGCAAAGTACAGAATACTGGGAATCTACCTGCGGCTTGGTCGCAAGGGCGGCTCTTTCGACAATGCCAATGCCGGCGGTGTCTTTATCAGCGTCGACCCACGTTCTTTTGAGACCACCGGTGGCTGTTATGACAAGATGTCGAGAACCAAGTCCTTGGGGCAATTGCATCCGGATACAGGAGCAAAACTCAGCGGGATCAGGATTCCATTTTCTGACGAGATACTGCGCATTCTTGACAACGCAGCAATCGTCTTCTCTGAGAATCCCTATCTAGGTTGGGATGTCGCCATCACCACAACCGGTCCCTGCCTGATTGAGGTCCAATTGGGCTTTGATGTATGGGCCCTACAGGTTGCAGCTGGGCGTGGTCTGCGCGACGACTTCCAATACGACCCCACCAAGGTCAGCAAACAGAAGAGCAAGTGGGCTGAGGTGGGTGTCTACTGGAAGAACCTCGAAGATCGCGAGGCCGAGGCCCGCAAGGCGGTTTCGTGAGTACCGGGCAGCTCCGAGGCATGGCCAAGCAGCGCTGCTGCCACAGAATCAAGGCGGCTGTGGCGGTGCACGCTCACGGTGGAATTAGTACGTCGGAGACTACGGATAAACCAGTCACTCCCGGTGGAACCTGCGGAAGACTACCACGTTCTTGACGTTCCGAATGGGCGGGGCCACAGCGAAGGACTTGACTTGCAGCACAGGGCTTTGGTGTCCTTGTGGGAGCGTCCCGCGTCCAGCTCTCAGCCGTTGGCTGTCAGCTAGTCCAGGAGGATCAGGTTGATGTGTTTCGAGGGGCCGTCTCTGCGGGTTGCGACCTCAAGCTTGATGCCGGAGTTGCGAGCCGTGGCGTAGACATCGATACCGCACGACTCCATTGATGGCCGCGCCTTCTCTGAGTGCCGGCAGTCCCCGGCCAGGTTGCAGTCGCGACAGAACCGGCACGGCCCGTCGCCGAGCCCGAACGCCTTGTAGTGTCCGTCAAGGAAGGCAGCCCGTTCTAGTTCCGTGACAAGTCGGCGCATACGGCGTCGCTTGGTTCTGTAGTCCGACGGCGTGCAGACGTAGCTGTAGATGAGCGCGCGGCGGTAGTCGGCGAGCACGCGCTTCATCTGCTCCGGCGTGGGCGTGCGCGGCGGGCAGCAGAGCCCCTTGGCGAAGCCGTCACATCCGAACTGGCACTTGAGCCGAACCCACTCGGCGGTTCTGATGTTCGTGGCCGGGACGATCTTCGCCTCAGCCGCACCGGCTGCGAGCGCCTGCGCGACGTACTTCTCTAATTCGATACCTGTCCTTTTCATCCCCGCATCCTAGGGAGATTCCGGTCCCAGGTCAAATCCGCGCAGGACCGTGCGGCAGCGACCCGCATAGACCGCGGATGGCGGAGAGACGTCCGCGCGGACGCCGGCTTTGACTCCCCCGCCCGGTCGGCTATCATATGAACGTATATGCAATTATTCATCTGAAAGGAAGCCGAAGTGAAGAACAAAGGCACTGGCGCGGCGGTCTGCGACTGCAGCGTTATTCACAAGGCGGCGGTGCGCTCGGTGCGCAAGGCAATGCCGCCGAGTGAGAGGCGGTTCGAGCTGGCCGATTTCTTCCGGGTCTTCGGCGACAGCACGCGGATCGGCATCCTGCTGGCGCTGGGCCGGTCGGAACTGTGCGTCTGCGACCTGGGCGCGCTGCTGGGCATGACCCAGTCCGCGGTGTCGCATCAGCTCAAGGTACTGAGGCAGACCCGGCTCGTGCACTATCGTCGGGAAGGCAAGATTGTCTACTACTCGCTTGACGACGAGCACGTTCGCGCGATCCTGGATCTGGGGTCGCGCCATATCGAGGAATGAGATGACCGTCGCAGTTCTCCGCTCCTGCGATACGAGGGTCTGCAAGTGACGAAGGCGCAGGACGAAGCGCGGGCGGCCGGCGGCACGACTACGCGGTTCAGAATCCGAGGGATGTGCTGCGCCGAGGAAACGAACGCGCTCCGGAGCACGGTCGGGCGCCTGACCGGACTGCATGACCTGGACTTCAACCTTCTCGACAGCACCATGACTGTGCGACACGATGCCACGGTCCTGGACGAGGCCGCAATCCGGGATGCCGTGCGGAAGGCGGGGCTGGAGGTAGAGACCCCCGACGAGACGCGCCCTGCCGGCGCCCACGCGGTCGAGCAAAGCTGGTGGCAGCAGTACGGCCGCGCGGCGATGTGCTGGAGTTCCGGGGCGCTGGTCGGTCTGGGCTTCCTGACCCACGCGCTCATGCACGGAAGCCTGTGGCACGCGCTGGTCGGCGGCGAGGGTATGGCGCATCACGAGTTCCCGCTGCCCGCTGTCCTCCTCTACGTCGCCGCGGCGGTAACAGGGGGTTGGTTCATCGTTCCGAAGGCATGGCTGGCGTTGAGGCGGTTGCGGGCAGACATGAACCTGCTCATGACGGTTGCCGCGCTCGGGGCGATGATCATCGGCGAGTGGTTCGAGGCCGGGACGGTCACGTTTCTCTTCTCGCTGTCGCTCCTCCTGGAATCATGGAGCGTCGGCCGCGCCCGGAGAGCGATCCGCTCGCTGGTCTCGCTGACCCCGCCGACCGCACGCTACCTCTGCCCGTGGGGCGGCGACATCATGGAGCGGCCGGTAGCCGATGTCCCACTGGGCGCAACCGTGCTCGTCCGGCCCGGTGAGCGGATTCCACTGGACGGCATCGTCGCCAAGGGCAGGACGTCCGTCAACCAGGCGCCGATTACCGGCGAGTCGCTGCCGGTCGCCAAGCAGCCTGGCGACGAGGTGTTCGCCGGTACCATCAACGAGGACGGAGCGATTGAGTTGCAGGCGACAAAGGCGGCTGCGGATACGACCCTGGCGCGCATCATCCGCATGGTCGAAGAAGCCCAGTCGCGCCGGGCGCCGGTTGAGCAGTGGGTAGAGAAGTTCGCGCGCTACTACACGCCGGCAATGATGATCCTGGCGCTGCTGATCGCAGTGGTCCCGCCCCTGTTCGTGGGCGGTTGGGGCCGCTGGTTCTATGAGGCCCTGGTCCTGCTGGTCATCGCCTGCCCGTGCGCGCTGGTGATTTCCACGCCGGTCAGCATCGTGGCCGGACTCACCGCGGCGGCGCGGGCCGGGCTCCTGATCAAGGGCGGGTCGTACCTGGAGGCGGCAGCGCGAATCAAGGTCTTTGCCATGGACAAGACCGGCACGCTGACCAGAGGAGTCCCGGAGGTGCAGGAGGTAGTTCCGCTCAACGGACACGACCGCGGCGAACTCCTTGCCCGGACGGCGGCACTTGAGGCGCACAGCGAGCATCCTCTGGCGGCAGCCGTGCTGAGGAAGGCGCAGATGGAGCATATCACGCCTCCCCGCGCGGAGAACTTCCGTGCGCTCAAGGGGCGGGGCGCCGAGGCCACAATCGACGGTCGTTCCTACTGGGCAGGCAGCGACCGGCTGTTGCGAGAGAAGGGGACCGATGACCCCGAAATCCACGCACGGATTCAGCAAATGGAGGACGCGGGCCACTCCGTCATAGTGGTCGGCAGTGACCGGCACGTCTGCGGACTGATCAGTGTGGCCGATTCGGTGCGGTCGTCAGCCGCGGCGACGGTCGCCGCGCTCAAGGCGGCCGGGGTCCGGCGTGTGGTCCTGCTGACCGGCGACAATCAGGGAACCGCCGAGGCGATAGGCAGAGCGGTGGGGGCCGACGAAGTCCGGGCCGAACTGCTGCCTGAGGACAAGCTGGAGGCGGTCCGCGAGATCGAGCGAAGCTACGGAGCCACCGCGATGGTGGGCGACGGCGTGAACGATGCGCCGGCGCTGGCTACGGCGACGATTGGCATCGCGATGGGCGCAGCCGGGACCGATGCCGCCATCGAGACCGCGGACATCGCGCTGATGTCGGATGACATCAGCCGCCTGCCGTGGCTGGTCCGCCATGCGCGCCGTACGGTGCGCATCATCCGGCAGAACGTTGTCTTTGCCCTGGGCGTTAAGGCCGTGTTCATGACACTGGCCTTCTTTCACGTTGCGACGCTCTGGATGGCGATAGCGGCAGATATGGGCGTGTCGCTTCTTGTAGTTTTCAACGCACTGCGGCTACTCGGTGGCAGCCGTGCCGGCATGCCAAGAGAACGTTGAGGGTGACGACGCTGCCGGCCGGAATCACCCTGGTCTAGAGCATCCCGGTCCCGAAGCCGTATTCCTCATGCCTGCATACTCGGCGTCGCGGCCGGGCGGCTCAACCAATGAAGGGGTCAGGGGTTGGGGACCAGGGGCAAGGAAAGGGCCGGAAACGGCAATCCGTTAGTGGTCAGCCGTCGGCTCTCATCGATTCTCAGCCGGGTCAGCAATCATCTGTTATCCAACGAATTCTTCCAGGCGGACTGCTTACCTGGATTCTCCTAGGATACGCCGGACCTGGTCGGCCAGTGGCGGCAACTTGTTCTGCACGACGTCCCAGACGATGTCCATGTCGATGCCGAAGTAGTCGTGGATGAGAATGTCCCGCAGGCCGGCTATCTTCTTCCACTCGACCTCGGGATGGCTGCGTTTCGTCTGAGCGGGCAGCTTCTTTGCTGCCTCGCCTATTACCTCCAGGTTGCGGATAACCGCGTCGCGCGTACGCCTGTCCTCGGCTAGGTCCTCTCTGGTCATGCCCGCAACGAACTCCCGCGCCGCGCTCGCGGCCTCAAGCATGTCTTCGAGGTAGGCTCTATAGTCCCGGAGCATGGACCGCTTCAGCCAGGATCGGCTCACGGAGTCGCGGCTTGACAGCGTCCTTGAGCACGAGGTCGACAGGCCGGCCGAGCAACTCTTCAAGGAAGAACTTCAGGTCCATGTAGTTGTCGAACGACTTGCGGTCGAACTCGACGAGAAAATCCAGGTCGCTCGCGTCGTCCGCCTCATTGCGTACAGCCGATCCGAACAAGGCCAGACTTCGGACTCCGAACGAGCGTATCCTGTCCCGATTCCGGGACAAGACCTCCAGCACCTGGTCTCGGGTTCTCATTGCGGATACATTATAGCATTGCCCCGTCCGCTGTCATCTGGAAAAGCGACCAAAACCCGAGACGTGAACTGCCAGCCTCAAGCCATTCGCTCTCATCGATTCTCAGCCGTGTCAATAATCACCTGCTGTGTCATCCGAGCTCCCCAACAGCCAACTTCCTTGTCACGGGGATTGCTGAACCACATCTCGCTGGTGACTCCGCGGCAGCTCGAACTCAACAAACCTGCGCGCGACCCGGAACCCCATCTTGAGGTAGATGCCCAGCGCCCGCGTCGGGTTGTCGTTGTCGGCCGACAACTCGGCTTCAGCCATACCGCGATCTTTCAGGAACTCGAGGGCCCTGATCACCAGGGCCCGGGCAATCCCCTGCCGCCGGAAGCTTCTCAGGACTCCCAATCCCATCAGGGTTCCCCGCCGGACGTCGAGCGCGGAGTTCTCCCGGGGCGAAATCACCGCCTGGACCACTCCGACCGGCCGGCCTCCCAGCATCGCCACCCACGTCCTTATGACCCCGCCCTGGCGCGCGAGTTCGGCCGCGCGCTTCCGCCTCGCCTCGACCGTCGTCGGGGTGCGGTCGCGGTCCTCGCAGAACACCTCGTTCAGCAGGTCGACCGTAAGCCGGAGGTCGTCGTCCTCCAGGGTCGTCTCTCGGATCTCCACGCCGGTGTGCTCGCCGATGCCGTGCGGCAGGTCCGCAAGCGGCCGCCGCAGCCAGCTTTCGAACGTCTGCTCGCGGAACCCGAGCGATCGGAGAAATGCGGTGCCGGCGCTGCTCTCCTCCCACGCGCCCGACCACAGCTTCTGCGCGCCGCGCTGGCGCAGGCTCGCGAGCGCGGCTTCGGCCAGGCCGGTGCCGACCCGCCGGCGGCGTAGCTCGGGCAGCACCTTGACGTTCAGCCAGCCGATGCGTGCCGGATCCAGCGGGTTGATAGTGCCGAACCCGAGCCCGACCGCGCAGCCCGCAAGCTCGGCGACGAACCGCCCGTGCGGGTCGTAGTACGGCATCGAGCGCTGGAACTCAAGCTCGGCCGGAGAAGTCGGGGACTGCTCCGGCAGTCCGGCGGCGACCCGGTTGTAGATATCGACGTAGACCGCGTCGTCGTCTCCGGCGACCATCGGCCGGACTCTCAGAGACAACGGCTCACCGCTCCCTCTCGGCGGTTCGGCGGATTGGCCTCAATGGTCCCTGCCTGACAGTGCGTACAACGTTCCTCGTTTGCCGCGAGTGAGATTCGCTCGCCGCCGGCTGCGTACACGATGAACGAATCAACGATGTACGACTCCGCCGACGTGGTCGGCAATCCAAAATCGTAAATCCAAAATGACTTGGGCCGTGTCGATAATCACTTGCTGTGAGTGCCGTTCGACGCCGAGGAGGCAGGCGATCAGAGGACGAGCTTGCTCCGGATGCGCGCCAGGTTGGTGACGTCCTCTGCATTGTATCTGAGTAGCTTACTGAGAGCGCGTCTGCTGCCGCCTTCCCTGTAGTCAAACCACAGGTCTACAGCATCGGCACCATCGAGACCGGCGGTCTTGCGACCGATACCGAGCTGGCGCTCGATAGACTTCTGTCCACCTCGAAGACCGCGGTCCCAGCAGTGATACATAAGGTCACGGTGCTCCAAATGCTTGGCCAGATCAAGTCCAAGATGATGTCCAATGAACGGCAGGTCGAACCGCTCTCCGTTGAAGGTGTAGAGCACGTCTGCATGCTTCACAGCTTCAAGGACGTTTTTGCGAGTCAGAGTCGCGTCGTAGAACTGAAACACCTTGCGGCTCCGCCCCAGCTCAAGGCAGATGCCGACAACAGTCAGGTCGTACTGATACCGGTTCAGCCCAGTGGTCTCGATGTCAACATACGCGCGTACGGAGGAGTTCATGCCCCCGACTTTGACTTCTTACCGGGCTTCGAGAAGTGCTTGCCCAGCATCTCCTGCAGCGGCCCAGCGATCTTCTCACGTACCGCCGCGTCCAAGTCGCTGCAGTTGCCCTCGCTGAAGGCATCCAGCGGTACGAAGAATCCTCGGAAGCGCACATCCCACGTCAGCTCACCGTGGAACGTGATGCCATCGTTGTCTTGCTCACATCTCCTGATCTTCTGGCCATTCAGCACGTTCATAGCCACCCCGTGGGTAGCATCACTTCCTGCATCATGCGCGATGATGGCCAGTGCAGGTTCCTTCACTTGCAGCTTCTCGCTCTTTGGCTCTGCGAGTAGCGCCACGGCAGCCAACTGCCGCGAGGCGCCGTCGGCATAGAAGGCCATGAACTTGTCCGGGACTGAAGGTTGCTCCGTATTCTTGTAGTACCAGCGTTTTGCTGACTCCTCCAACTCTAGCTCCGCCAGCGCCTTGCCGAGACTATCGTACAATCCAGACAGCTGTTCGAAGAACAGGTTGAACCACTCTTGGTTGTCGAAAAAACCCTTCGCCGTCTTAGCATCCATGTTCGTCTCCTTTTCTGGTGCATAGCCTGAACGCTGGTGCAGCACCGAGTGCCTTGAAGCAGTATAGTCGGTCCTTCTCTGTTGCTGAACTCGCCGCGGCATTCCTGAGCCGGAAGTCCAGAGGAGGTCCCAGCTCAGCAAAATGGAACAGCCCACCGTGTTCAGAAGACCTCGCTCTTGCGCACGCCAGTCTGAAGTCGGGTACTCGTCTCAGTCCTGCGAAGCCAAACCCCTTGAACACCCGGTAGCCAAAGAACCCCAGGAACTGCTCAAGTTGACCTACGATGTGTAGTTCCTGCCCGTTGAGTCTGGAGGGCGGGTTCTTGGCCGCTTCAATTGCTTCAAGCACGTCATTCCACTTCAGCGGGGTCTGTACGATCTCTTTCAGTGGGGCGTGGAACCACTCCTGCGTGTGCCGTTTCAGTTGGGCCGGGTCAATCGGGTTGTCTCCGCGTTTGCACTCGATCAGCAGGCAGTAGGACCGCTCCCTTTCGTTACTGTCATATATCCAGGCGTCCGGCCGAGACCCGCCAGACGGTTGCTCCTCAGGCTTGATCTCTTCGGTCTCAGGAACTCGTGTGGACAGGGTGACGATTCTCTTGACCTCGAACTCGTGGGCCGGCTTGGTCATGTGGTCTTGCAGCGCGAACTCGGCTCGCGTGAAGTCACACTCGCTCAGGCCGTTGTCTTGATCCTTGAACAGCTGATCAAGGAACCAGCCGCGCGCTTCGGCGGAGAGGGCACGAAGCACTTGGATGAAGGCTCGCGTAAGGTTGTCCTCAATGAGCTCCGACTCAGGACTGCGGTTATAGGAGTAGAAGAGATTCAGATGCGGGTCCGCCATCAATGCAAGTCTATGTGTCTGACATGTGTGGTCAAGTAAGATTGAAGGTCATTGACGCGGCCATTAGAAGGGGAGAACCGCGGTCGAAGAACCTGTAATCAGGCTCCGAAAGGTGACGGATGCGGTTTCGCTCATTGGGAACCTCCTCCGACAATCCGAACCTCGTCCTCCGTTAATCCGCACAACTTGCACACCAGCGCGTTGATATGCATATCCGATGCTTCTATCGTACGTCCGAGGGATTCTTGCTCGTGCGGGGTTTTGGCATTGGGCAACTGCTTGTGTAGGACGAGCATCCGCTCCACTAGTTCGACCATCTTGTCATGCCGCGTCTTGACATCGCTCGGAGATACGGGAAGTGTCCATCGTTTCTCCGTGCTGTCAAAAGCCGACTGGACTAGGGCGAGAGAAGACGAGCGAGGATGTCGTTCCAGCGCACTTTCAACGTGCTCGGCGTACTCTCTGCCTCAATGTGTGCCAGCAGGAACTTGCCATACGCCTGACGTCCCCTTGAACCGATTGTCGCCAGAACCATGTATATCCACTGACGGATTTCCAGGAAGTTCACGTCGTGTCCCTGCGAGAAGTACCGCTGTGCCTGAAGCTTCGCGTCCTCCGCAAGTCGCTCTGAGCTGACGAAGAAGAGGTAGTCCTCCAAGCCCGTCGAGGCGATCTTCGTGTTGAATGTCGTGACGACCCTATTCCTGTCGACCTGCCGTTCGGTCACCTCGGCCGCGAGGACGACGCGGTCACCACTCCGTACCGCAATGTCTCCCCACGCACCGGACTGACTGTCGGCTACATTGATGCCCTGCACCGAAATCTCCCAGTCGAGGTTTAGGTACTCCTTGATAGCCTCGAATGCCGCGGCCACAAGGAAGACTGGGAATCTCCCCTCGCTTGGTGTATCCATCATGTCGTATATCAGAGTCTTGTACTGCTCCAAGCTGACACGATGAACGCGCGACACGGGTACATCTGCCTCCTCGCGCAGCAGACCGAATCTGTAGACCTGATAAACAAGGAAGTCCAAGACTCCCTTCTTGTCACTGATTGCGACGAGGGTCTTCATGAGCCGAAGAAGAACGTCGTAGCCGCTCTTGTCCTTCAGTCCGGCTCGCGTATTCGAGTCAAAACGGACCTGTCGGCGGAAAACGTTCAGATAGGGCCCCGTCGAACTTGGCATTCTGTTGTCGTGGAGGAACGAGTTGACGACCTCCTTGTCCAAGGTGCGTCCATTGAAGGCGTGTTCGCCGTGTGCTACGTACGGCAGGGTTATGTCGATGCTACGATCCAATGCTCGCGCGAGGGTACATCCCAGAAGGACCTCGCGGTAGGACTGCGTCTTTGAACTGAAGACGACATCGAAATCAGCCTTAATGTCATCGCCAATATCAGGAGGGGACTTCTGCAGTAGGGCTGCCTCGGCTTTCGGCAGTGCCGCGTCCAGCAGCCTACGAGCTTTGGCGTAGTCGATCGCCATTGGTGCCTCCCACAACTAGTAGTTCGTCCACAGCACCTCTGAACGCAGTTGCTTCACCGAGTGGCACACCTTAGCTGGAGCCTCGTGCCTCTTCCAATCGTGGTACAGCTCGTCTTGCAGCCTGCATGCGTATCCTGACAACGCGACCTTGCCTTTGGCGGAGTGCAGCAGCACGCTCAACTTGCGGTGTTCGTCGTCCGTCATCTCGTAGCCGTAGGCCTTGGCATCGCCTCGCGACTCATGCGGATACGGCGGGTCACAGTAGAACAACGTTTCCTTACTGTCGTAGCGTCCGATGACGGCAAGTGCGCCATCGTTCTCGATCTGCACTCGAATGAGCCTCTGGGCAACCTCGGCTAGACCCTCGACGCTACCCAACCAACGCGATATCACTCCCGACATTCCGGCCCGGCTCGTGAGCAGGCAGTTTGCCCATCGACCGATACTCGCCGTCTGGGCAAGACCCGTCCTGACCTGCCTTGCGCGGACGAAGAAGAGCCGCGCCCTTTGGAGGTCGCTGGTCCGTCTGGCGTGAGTGTCCACTGCTTGCCTGAACTCCTCTCGGGCAAAAGGCGTGAGACCTATCGCACGCATGAGTTCCGCCGGCTTGTCGCGCAGGACTCTGAAGAAGTTGGCCACTTCTCCATCTAGATCATTGTACGTCTCGACAGGCGCCGGCTTGCGATTGAGCAGCACGGCCGCTGAACCGCCGAACGGCTCGCAGTAGTGGGTGCACTCAGGAAGGAGCGGCAACAACCAATCCAGATGGCTGTACTTGCCACCGTACCAGCCAAAGGGTATGAGCCTCTCTCCGCGGCGACGTGAACCAAGAGGCTTCTTTCCCGCAGACGTAGACGTCCCTGTCGCCCCATTCCTGCGGGCCAACTCAAACGCAGCTTTGATTAGAGTCGCCTTGGCTCTGCCAATGCCAGTGGTGCCTGAAAGCTGTGTCACCGTGGCATTCTCCAAGCCATGAACACCGCCCGCCTCCGTCAGGACCTTCTTTGCCAACTCGGTTACTGGCACACCGCGCGTACCGGTGCGAAGGAGAATCGCGACGAGTTCGTCTTCGCTCAGGGACTCAGCGCCGAATAGCTCGAGTTTCTCTCTCGGACCGACGGCCAGCCCCATCGCTTTGGCATCGCGCACTTTGTGTCGCACGGCTTGTTACTATAGGACTGCGACCGGTATAGTCAACTTCCGACAGCAGAGGGCGGAGAAGAAGTGGTTCAGGAACTCGGCGCGGAGCTGCTCTTCTTTATAGTCCGCAGACTGGTAGGAGCATGTCCCTCGGTTAGTTGAAATTCCTAGCGGCTCCCACATCACTTTAGGCAACTCTCTCTGTTGCGTCAATTTCTTTCGGTGACGCGGGCCGTTCCAGTGCACTCAGCAATGCGGGGATGTGCCGGTAGCCATCTACGCACCGGAAGTGCTGCTCGGCATGTAGCAGCCCAGCTACACACCAGCGCCAGCGCATCTCGCCAGGGCGCCAGCGCTTC
>Ga0194126_10003816_pt1 | contig 23476 bp, 20 predicted proteins | sample TA2KigC150mmetaG_FD_148641 | JGI IMG/M metagenome (GOLD analysis project Ga0194126, IMG submission 148641) | Freshwater microbial communities from Lake Tanganyika, Tanzania - TA2015035 Kigoma Deep Cast 150m | ecosystem: Environmental > Aquatic > Freshwater > Lake | place: Tanzania: Lake... | reverse complement strand
AAAGGTTTTCAACCGTGTAAGAACTAGTTTTGTCAAATGAAATTATAACGGTTGAATTCCTGCAAATTTTAGGGGAAAATTGGCAGATGAGACGATCTCCAAAAAACCAATTGGATTTGTAAATGCTCAAAGGAACTTGGGTATTAGCTGAAATAGGGTAAATGATGACCTCTGATATTGGCGGGTTATTAACTCGCTGACCATTTTGATTAATTCCAATATAGGGTTGATTTAGCGGATATACAACTTGTTGTCCAAAACCATTTATCGTAACTATCTTATATTTTTTATCATCCTTGGCTTTAAATTTTATTGATCCCACATTGTTTTCAGCAATATCCTTTTCTAATTGCAATGTTCTTCTTTGAATTTCAGTTTGATACTGTTGGACAGCTGCTTTATATTTTCGAACAGCACAAGGATTATTAGCCATAATATATTGAATACCATAGTTATTTGCTAGTTGAACATTTGTATTATTTTCTTTAGCATAATAGTAACCTTCAAGAAATGCACATTTTCTTTCATCTTTTGTTCCATGATGCTCAGAGTCCCAATAATATGGATCACCCATTGAAGAGAATTCTTCATATAGAGAATTCATAATTTCACCAGTATAATTATACACTCTCCCTGTATAATAACCCGATAAAAAGTCAGAATGCAATTCACGACGCTTGCCAAGTTCTTGCCATCCCATTAAATATTGCACACAATGACCAAATTCATGAGCTAAAATTGCTTTAACATGTTCAACGCCATATTTCTTCTGAAGTTGACCATAGAGCATTTTGACACCAAGAAATATAGAACCATTACAATTGTATGTGCACGTTGATGTATAATATGCATTTTCAGTATAATCTTCTATCAAATAGAAAAAATCAATCTTAACTTGAAAAAATGCTTGGAGTTTATTTATTTCTTGAAACACAATATTGTCTAGCTCTTGATAACCAGATGAAGCTATACAGAATCCAGTATTTGGTAAACGCTGTCCCGCAGAATAGCACTGTGCATTTAGAAATTGAACAGTATTGAAAATTGTGAGGAATAATATAATATTTTTCAAAAGTGGACTATTTTAGAATTTGATATATACAATAACCAAATATCAATAATACTAATAAACTTAAAAAGAACGTATCCAAAACGGCCTTTTTCTTCTTCTTCTTTCATTTTCCTTTTTACTGATCTACAATCAAGCTCTCGTTTATTCAATTCGATTTAAAGATAATTTTTATCTTTCAAAACACGACTCTTTCCATGAAATTGAACCCATAAAAGCGAATTATAAATTCAGGTAAATCTAAATGAATTCACTTTCATTACTTTTTTTCATATATTTACTCTGACTAAATTAAAGAATTAAAATCCTGTTAAATATAACCTAATGAAACTACTTACTACTTTCTTTTTTGTAGCATTTTGCACCCATTTTTTTGCTCAAACGACTATAACTTTAGATCAAGCTAAAGTGAATAATGGTAGCTACTTATACAACAATACACCATTCTCGGGTACTATTTTAAAAATAGAAAATAATCAAATGACTGAAAAATTTTCTGTCAAAGACGGGAAACTAAATGGTCAATTTATTTCTTACTACATAAATTATAACTTTAATAAAGAAAAATATAGGGACTCAGCCATCATTAGCTCGCTTAATAATTTAATTAGCGATACTAAAAGTAAAATACCTGCATTAATTAATGATACAATAAGCACATGGAATTCCATGTTAAATTGTTTTAATGAAGAAATTGGTGGATCAAAAAAATTTGAAAAACTTAATGAAAAATTTAATTCTCAGAAACTGAAAGGAGAGCAATTAAATGTTTGGAATAAGTACAATTCATTAAAGAGTCAACATAGTACTTCAAAACAATTATTAACATCGACATATACAGAAATTGATAACAAAGAAAAAAATCTTAGAACTGAATTAAACAAACCAGAATATATCCCGATAAAAAAAATAGTTTGCAGTTTTTTAAATGGACAAAAAAATGGTGACTATGTTGAATATTATAATAACGAAAAACTAAAAGCAAAAGGTACTTATAGAGCTGGACTTCAAGAAGGAATTTGGGAATATTATGGCGAAAATGGTAATTTAATAGCAAAAGGCAATATTATAAATGGCGACGGGTCAGATATAAGTAGTATTGGTGTTCCAAGAAATGGAAGAGACGGCACTTGGACTACCTACCACTCTAATGGCAATATCAATCAAGTAAGCAATTGGAAATCAGGAAAACAAAACGGTGCATTCACTTCAAAAAATGAGGATGGTATTTTAACAGAAGAATCATTTTACACAGACGGTAAGCTAAATGGAATTTTAAAACTTTACAATTCAAAAGGTACATTAATTGAGTCATCAAAACTGAGCCTTGGCAAACTCAATGGTAACGTAAAAAAATATAATGACCAAGGTGTACTCATTTTAGATGAAAATTACATCGATGATAAAAAAAATGGACTTTGTCGGGAATTCTATCCGACAGGAAAAATAAAAAGTGAATCTTTTTATAAAAACAATAGCTTAAATGGCTACTCAAAAGTTTTTTACGAAAATGGAAAAGTTGAAGCTGAAATCACATTCAAAGAAAATGTTCAAAATGGTCTAGCAAAAAATTACTACGAAAGCGGGAAAATAAAGCTAGAAGGTCAATACGTCAACGGTAAATTACATGGGCCTACCAAAATTTATTATGAAAGTGGACAACTCCAAATTGTAGGATTTGTGGATACGAACTCTCTATTTGAAGGGCATCTTTCCGGAGAAGTCACCAACTACAATGAAGATGGATCAATTAAATTAAAGGCTATAATTAATAATGACGGGACCGTTATAGACAAAACACCTAAACCTAAATCAATTCTTTCTGAAGCAGAAATGAAAAAACCGTACAAATGTCAATGTTGCAAGGCTACTATTAACGGAATATATGATGGTGTTGATAAAAATGGTTCCCCTGCCGAGGAATTCACTGTGACATACCTATATAAAGTCTGGTCTGATCCGGAACTGCAAAAATCCATGAGAAATTTGGGTGTTTATGGTACAGTGTATGATCAGATTAGAGATTCATACAAATTTTGTACTATGAAATGTTCTAGAACATGTTATGACTATTAATATTTGAATCATTTGTTTCAACATAAATTCAATCAGCGAATTAAATAATTGATTTTCAATTACTTAATTTATTGAATTTAGTCCCTCCGACTCCACAAAGAAAAAAAAGCGCATTGAATTGAGTTTCATTGCGCTTTTTTTTGCAATCCGTAAATCCCCCTACCCGACTTCATCTTTACTAAGATTTCCAACAATAAGGAATAGTGCTTTCGTTAGCTTTGGCTTTTATTGAACCGATGAAAAATGAGATTATCATATACCAATCAGATGAGATGACTGAACGCATCGAAGTAAAACTAGAAGATGAAACAGTTTGGCTCAGTCAAGAACAAATGGCAATGTTATTCAAACAAACAAAACAAAATATAAGTCTGCACATCAATAATTGCTTCAAAGAAAATGAATTAGACAGAAATTCAACTGTCAAGGAAAACTTGACAATTCGAAATGAAGGAAAAAGGAAAATTCGACGTAAAATTAATTTATACAATCTTGATGTAGTTATTTCCGTGGGCTATCGGGTTAAATCTAAACAAGGAACACAATTCCGAATCTGGGCAAATCAAGTAATAAAAGACTAATTTTTGAAAGGCTATTCTGTTAATATTAGGATGAATCGTCTAGAAGTTGATTTTCAAAGCCTTAAAGACAAGGTTCAACAAATAGACTTTCAAATCCATTCAAAACTTATCCCCACCCAAGGCATCTTCTTCGAAAGCCAAATATTTGATGCTTATGAATTAACTTCCCGAATCAATCGTTCTGCCGAAAAGAATATTGTTTCACCCATCAAGGGCTCACCAAATTGATACTCACATTGAAGTACAGCGGATTGGTGAGGGAATTGATCATGGCGTACGGCGGCGTGCCGTCGATGAGGCCAAAAGCGCGGTAGTTTTCTTCGCCATTGATCAGGCGGTCCATATCAAAACGGTAATTGATTCGATAGCCGGCCTGAACAGACATCCAAATAAAATCTTTCAAAGAAAATTCATAGACCATTCGCAGTCTGATTTCTCCTCTTCTGATTTCTAGTTCATCTGGGCGCATTTGATAACCATCTGTGCTTGACGTATTCCACATGCGGTAGCTTTGCCCTTCGAGCTCGTAGCCTGCAAATAACATATTTCTGCTGTTGATCGTTCTTCGGACATGCGCACGCGCCGGAAACAAAATTTCTGTACCCCATTTATTTTGCACTCCGGTCATATTGAAAAGGACTACCGGAATGTAATTGATTTCACCGACTCTATAGGTTCTGGCCACGCCCACTCCCCATTGTTTAAGTTCTGTAGGCCTCTTTCCGTAAATGAGCGCCGCAGAATATTTCATGTATTTGAGCGGCATCATGTCTTTAATAGTGTAATTTCCGCTGTAGTCAGCCGACCCTTGGAACAATAAAAATGTTTTGTCGTTGAGTGGCTTGAATAAGGTGGTGCTGATTCCTGCGGTTTTGAGACCGTATGCACTCAAAGATTTAAGCATTGGATTGGTTAACGTTGCTTCATCAGCAAAATTATAGCGTTGTTCCCAGTAATTAGCCCCCAATTGCCAAACCAAATTGGTTTTGGATATCACAGGAATATTGAACCCCAAGCGCATGCCATGTGAACTGAGTACTTGTGCATCTTGAGGCCCGAGATTGAATCCGCCGGTGCCAGTCTGTATTGAATTAAGGGTATCGGCAGACATGTTATACCCCATTTGGTAATCGTATCCAATACTAATTAATTTGGCAGGACTTAGACCTTCGATTTTTGGACTACAAAAACGCTGCGCACCCTCAGCGGAGTACTCCACATTGTCATAGAGGCTGTAATCCTCATCTACGACTGTGGTGTCTGTGTTTTGCGGGACTTGAGCCCAAAACGCAGTAGTTGAGCTCAACGCTAATGCAAAAAATGCAACGCGCTTGAATAGAAATGAAATCGACATAAGCTTATTTTTTGACAACTAGACGTTTCCAAACATCCGTTCTACCTAGTGCCGACACACCAATATATCCGCGGATATTCAAAGTATTTTCATTACTCATTTTGATTGTACAAGAATAAGTACTACCATTGAGTGCGTCGTAAATGGTACCATCTGCCCACTCATCGTTACCTTTGTAAACAAAATCTTTGAGCATTCGATAGCCCATTAATGGTACTTTTTGCAAATCTGGATCAGGGTTATTCTTATCCGTTTTTGGTTTTTTGGTTACCGGATCGATTGGTTCTTTAAGCCATACGATTTTACCATAATATTTGGCTCCAATTTTTTCAATTTTAACGCGGGCGCGACCGTTACTTGGTTCCCAAACCCCGATAAGGCGATCACCTCCGGTGTTGGTCGGTGCAAATGACCAAATCAATATAGCGACAAAGGAAAATACAAGTACAATAGATAATTTTTTCATGATTTAGCGTTTAATTTTAGGTGTGAGCAAGCTTGTTGGCTTAGTATTTCAATTCAAATTCAAAAGAACCCTTGAGCTTTACATTTGCATTGACATCTTCCATAAATGAAGCGTCGAGAATGACGTAAACTTGTTTTTCACCAAAAAAACCGGTGGCATCTGCTTCTTTCGAAGGCTTTAATTTAACCGACTTGAGACCAGGCTTGATCGGATTCAGCACTGCTAATTCCTGCATGGCCAAATCGGGATTATCTGATGCAAAACTGAGTACCAAAGCGTTGATATATTCGAAAGAAGCGGAATCTACGCACGATACATTTGCGCCTTTAAGTACGGCTTCTTTGATTTTAATTCCGGGTTTGTAATCCGAACCGAGGATCTCCTTTAAGTCAATTTTAGCCACGTATTGAGCTGGATTCGAGCCCTGAAACAAAGGCCCCACATACTCGAATTGCATGGCCTCTAGTGTAAAATTCTTGGTGTTTTTTGGTGCATTGAGCAGTTTATAAATCAAACTACCAACTGCAATCAATAACAAAACAATAAGGGTACTTCTAAATAGTTTTTTTTTCATGTCGTAGGTTATGCTGACGAAAGTATTGTACGTCGTCTAACTAAAGTGAACTTTTCACTAGTTGGAGTTTCGTGTGGATTCAAAACTATTGATTTTTATTTGATTGTCAAAACTTTGACACAAAATTGATCTCTGATACGCTTTTCTTCTTTCGAGCAAGGTCTTCTTTTTAATGCGCTCTCTTTCTTGTAAAATGGCTACAATCTCCTTTAAACGTTGATTTTCCTTACGTAATTCTGCGACTTCATCACTCGTTGCCTCACGTGTTAAATCGCCAGCTAGACGCTTTTTACCTGCCTCCAGAAACTCTTTGTTCCATTTGTAAAATTGCGCATCAGAAATCGAATATTTTCGACATATTTCAGACACTGAAAGTTCCGCTCTCATGGCTTCCATAACACCGCGAAGCAGCACCAAAGGTAATTTGAATCTTTTGCTCAGAACTAAAGATTCTTCTTGTCTTTCTTCTTACATCCTTGATGAAGTTTTCTGTTGTTTGTTTTTTTCTTCTAGGTGTTTCCATAATTAATTAAATTTAAACATTAATAATTGAAAACTCCTTCTAGCAATATACCTTCTATCGGTCCACTTTATGCTGACGATTTACATCCTAAAAGTCCAAATGAACTTTTTAGTTAAAACAGCGACTTGACTTATCCCATCATTTCATCTATTTATTGATTAGGAGAATATCCATATCAACAAATTCAAAAGTTAAATAATATGAAAGTCGTACAGCAAATCAACGAGTCCAGTTTTGACTCATACAAAGCATTTATAAAAGCTCTTAAAACCAATCGTAAAGGACAACTTCAAGAGTTTTGTTCTAATTCGGAACACGAAAAATTATATTAATAATTAAAAGAGGTAGAAAATTCCTACAAACAGATTTCATAAAATTCATTTTAGAGAAATACTCTAATCAAGAGTAATTCCTTGAAAATTTAATGTACTTTTCAATCTGATGAACTTATTTTTTATAACTTGATACCAAATTTTAGAAAGTGAAAGAACTACTACTAATTTTAATTCTTGCACCGATTTTCCTAAGTCAAGGATTCTCTCAATGTACAACCACTAATGCAACATCCTGTATTTGTGAAGACGGCACAGCAAACTGTTTACTTTTACCAGATATTACAGCTTCATGGAAAGGTATTGCTAACAACGGTTTCACAGAGTACCCTCAAACTGGAGCTGGGACAAATTATAATGGCCAAGGCTCGGACAATGGAAGGCTCAGGGTTACTGGATCCACTCCAAACATTGGGCATGGATCTTTTACTGTTAGGGGTCAAGATGCTAATGGCAAAAGAACTTTTTTGTGCGGAAGCGATACTATTTTCAATGTGAATGCAACTGGTGCATTTACTTGTCCAAATGGCTATCCAAATCCTAAGCAATTGATAACACAAAGAATCTACAAGAAAGATGGTAATACAATGACCTATGTCGATCAATATGCGGGAAGTGTTACCTACCACCCTGCTCATGGACACAATCACGTTGACGATTGGGCAGTAATGACTTTGAGAATTCAAACATCAGACCCAAATCCTTTGAATTGGCCAATAGTTGGATCTGGTGCTAAAATAGGATTTTGCTTGATGGATTATGGACAATGTGGAACCCCAGGCAGTACTTATGATGGCCATTGCCGCGACGATAATACGGTTTATATGGGAGGAAACGTCATGTATAATGTGAATTTTCCTAACTGGAATTTAGGTGGTGGAAATTACGATTGTTCTGTAATTGAACAAGGTATTTCTTCTGGATGGACAGACGTTTACGGTAAGTACCTTGATGGAATGTGGATTAATATTCCACCAAACACTTGTAATGGTGATTATTACATTGTTATGGAGGTCGACAAGAACAATATTTTCTTGGAAGAAAATGACGATAACAACTACACTGCTGTTCCTGTTACATTAACCTTACAACATCCTGCTGGAAGTCCACAGGCTCCAATCATTTCCTCTGATAATTCCAATAATTTATGTGATGGCCAAACAATAACCCTAACTGCGACTGCAGGAACCAACTACCTTTGGTCTACTGGTGATACCACACAATCGATTACAGTTACACAGGCAGGTTCTTACACATGTGAAGTAACTAACTATTGCGGAACGAATATGTCTGACCCGTTTGTGGTGAATAATGTTGCTCCTAACCCACCAATTGCTATTGGCGATACTATTTGTGTTTCTGGCTCAATGGAATTAACTGCAACTGCGTCTGGAGATATCACTTGGTATGATGAAGCTGGTAATTTTGTTGGGGCAGGACCTTCATTTACAACACCTAATTTGACTGCATCAACAACTTATTACGTTCAGAACACTGATGTTTATACAGATTCAGTGAATGCAGAACCGTATTCGAATGGTATAGGTGGCGGAGGCTGGGTTAACTCAGAGCAGTATGAAATTTTCAACAGCTTGATTCCATTTACATTGCAATCTGTATTGGTTTACGCACAAAATGCAGGTTCAATTACTGTTGATTTACAAGATGAGTTGGGTGTAGTTTTACAAACGACAACGGTAAACGTTCCAGTTGGATCGAGCAGAGTAGATTTGAATTTCGATGTTCCGGTTGCAAATAATTTAAGATTGGTGGGTAAAAATATAAATACAGGCGGTTTGTACAGAAATAATAACAGCGCTACTTATCCTTATGACTTACCAGGTATTTTATCAATAATAGGTGCATCCGCTGGTGCTTCATATTATTACTTTTTCTACGATTGGGAAATTCATACGCAAAATAGTACTTGCCCGAGTGACATGGTTCCTGTAGAAGCGGTTGTAAGTTCGTGTGCCGCAATAGGAGAAAACGTTCCTTTTAAAAATTCTATTCGCGTTGCGCCAAATCCAAATGAAGGAATTTTTAATGTTGCATTTGAAACCCCATTTGAAGGAACACTAACGACTGAAATATTGAATATGTTAGGAACTAAAGTTTATGAAAACAACTTTGAACACCAAGCTGGATTTAATCATCTTCCAATTGAAACGAAAGGCTTGGCTAAAGGTGTATACATTTTTAACATTCTATTTGAAGGTAAGAATTACCCAACTCGTTTGATTATTGATTAAAATGCGATTTGGTCTGAAATTTATTTTATCACTTCCGTTGCTTTTGAGTAACGGAAGTTTTTTTTTCAGTCAAATTACATCCGATTGGGAGGTGTTCAACGATTCCAATTCGCCTTTTTCTAATAACACCATTCGTTGTCTAGCTGTTGATTCCAACAATACCATTTGGATTGGAACCGACCACGGATTGTTCAATTACAACCAAGGAACCTGGAATAGCTTCGACACCCAGAATTCTGAATTAGCAGACGATTATATTCGTGCATTGGCCGTTGATCATAACAATAACATTTGGATAGGTACCACGCTCAGTGGCATTTTCAAGTATGATGGGAGTTCATGGACAAACTACAATACTTCAAATTCTGATATTGCAGACAATTTCATTAGAACCATTAATTTCTCACCTTCACATGAATTATGGATCGGAACCGTTGAAGGATTGTGCAGGTATGACTGGAGTGCATGGACAACTTGGACAATTGCCAATTCAGGGTTACTGTCCAATAACATTACCTCTATAGCTTTTGATCAAGCAGGAATTCCTTGCGTGACGACCATCAATGGTGGGATATTCTATATTGTAAATGAGAATCCAATAATTTACACCTTGGCAACCTCAAATTTACCAGATAATTCATCCATTTCCGTTCAATACGATGCTTTATATAATCCGTGGTTTGCATCCACTGCCCAAGGACTTTTCACTGAAATAGGAAATCAAATTTGGTTGACATTTAACGTTTCCAATTCTGCAATTCCAACAAACAGTTTAACTGCATTTGAAATTGATCGACATCAGTATTTTTTAATTGGAACACATCAAAATGGCGCAACTATAAGAACCAATAATTTAGAATGGATTAATCTTGATACGCAAAATTCACTTATACCTGATAATAATATTCATTGTATAACTAGAGATTCGTTGGATAATATTTGGATAGGCACAGACAATGGTGGATTGGCAAAATTTAGATTAGAGTTTTTAAATGTTGATGCCTTATCCAATATGGACCAGCTTCAAATTTATCCCAATCCTGTTTCCTATCAATCTTTCCTTAATGTCGATAGCGATATTTCGAATTATCAAGTCACAATAATCGACATTCAAGGAAGAAATTATCCGATTGAGATCAATCCATTTGATAATATAATTTCCTTAAAAAACGTTCCCCCTGGAATTTACAAACTAGTATTTACTGGCGAGGTATCACAGTTTGTAAAAAAATTGGTTGTTATCGAGTAATTCGCAATTATAGAATAATTAAAACGCGTTTTTGATTTATTTAACTACTTTTTTCCAGCCAGAACCAATAATTTGTCTTTATTTAAGAGAAAAACTCACCTGGATTCCATTTTCAGCCATAATATCGTCATCGAACTCATCAAAATTAGTAGCGATAAATTCACATTTATCTTTAAATGCTTCTATAACCTCGGCTTCTTTTGAGATATCATCGGTAGTTTCAAAGTATGCCCCGTCATCCCACAATCCATCTGATAAATAACCTGACTTTTCAACCTTATAATAGCAATTGTTTTTAGAGTTGATTCTGTAAAGCGAAAACTCCATATCGAGCATGCTATTATTATGACTGATTGAGCCACTCATTAAAAAGGAAGCTAAGTCAGAGTGTATGAAAACTTCTTCCCAATATTCGTTGTAGAAATCCGTCAGTCGATCATTTTCGAAAGCCCAACAAATAGCGTCTTTGATCTGGTTATTATTAGATAAATTCACCTTGAAATCGTAACCCTCAAGGTCAATAAGGCCATCAATTTCGTCAACGGTTTCGATTAATTTGCTCTGTTTACAGACATCAATCAATATATTTAAGTAATCATTATCTCGCATAACCATGCTAATTTAATTAAATCAAGCAAAAAAATCACTGCGCTCAGCCGCCTTTATATTTTGACTGACTGTTGTCTTATAAACGAGGAAAATATTTCCTAAATTTATTCATATGAAGCGATTATCGGTCTTAGTTTGTTTTGTTCTTGTGCTGTCTAGTGCTATTTGCCAAATTACTGCATCTGATTGCGGTACTGCCGTAAACATCTGCCAAAACGCGAATTTCGCCGTAGACCCAAATGGTTTTGGCACAATAAATGAACTAATTGTTGGAAGTGTTAGTAACCCTGCGGTGAATCCGGCATCTTGTAACTCAGGCTGTCTGCTTGCCGGAGAATTGAACCCCACTTGGATGATTGTGAACGTAGCAGGCTCTGGTACGTTAGAGTTTTCTTTTGGTATAGATAACAGTTCAGGTTGCTTTGATTGGATCATGTGGCCATATAACAGCAGCAGTTGCAATGATATTTTATTAGATCAGCTTGCTCCTGTGCGCTGCAATTGGAACGGCTTGTGTGAGGGATTTACAGGTATAGGCACGCCTTTGCCCGCAGGAGGTGACCCTTCTAATTTTGAACCTGAATTAAATGTTCTAGCTGGGGAACAATATCTAATTTGTTTGTCAAATTACAGTGCTCAAACGACAAATGTACCTTTGAATTTTTTTGGCACAGCATTGATTTCCTGCGATGCCTACTTGCCAGTTCAAATCAACGATACGACTATTTGCCCTGGAGAAGCTGCCGTTTTAACCGCTGTTGCCAATGGCGCATCTTCTTATCTATGGTCGCCCGGTGGCCAAACAACAGCATCAATTATAGTCAATCCTTTACTTTCTACCACCTACACCTGCACAGTTACCGGAGTAAATAACCTCGGTAATCAAGCAACCGGATCTGCAAGCGCAACAGTAACTGTCCTTTCAGTCAATGATACGCTTTGCGGTTGTTTCATTCAAGCCAGTAACAATGGTCCAGTTTGCTTAAATTCCAAGAACCTTTCTCAATATCAATTGTTTGACAAAAAATAGCATTGATATGAGATTTAAGATTTCATTTTTTATCTTGTTTATAAGCTTTCTAATTAAAGCCCAACAACTTGAGTTTCAATATGCGGGGCAGCAACTCAACGTTTATAACAGCTTATTCAATGATATTCCTTTATTTACTCAAAATTTCGACGATCAGGTTTCAAGCGCAATTTCATTTACCCCATTCACTATTGGCGGTCAAGCTTATAACACCCTTTTTGTGAGCACCAATGGATTTCTAACCTTAGGTCAGGCGACGAGCAGCACCAACTACAACCCCATTTCTCAAGCACCCGGGATGCCGGTTATTGCGCCGTTTGCATGCAATTTAGAAAGTACGAATAACAATGCCAGAGTCAGCTATCAGATTGTAACAGGTTTTAACAATGTGCCGAACTGTATTATTGTGCAATGGCAAAATGTGCGGCGAGTGGGTATGCAAGGTGAATCTTTCTCGTTTCAGGCGAAGCTTAATTTCACATCTGTTATTTGGCCAGGCATAGAATTTATTTACGGTGATTATTCATCCGTCAATAGCACTCAAACGCCGATAGAAATCGGCATCCGAATCGGCACAAGTAGCCAAGGCACAGCTTTTCAAAATATTCAAGTCAACAACGGACAAGCATGGGTTCCCGAACAGTTTGGCACGAGCATCAACGCAAGTTGTCTGTTTCCGTCCGCTACAGGATCTACGGGCGTTCCTCCATCTGGCATGACGCACAGGTGGTTTTTACTTTACAATAATTTTGTTCCTAACCCGAACAGTTCTCCTATTTGTAATCAAAATGGAAACGTAGTCATCTATTCAAATCACGACGGCGGCACACTCAACATCAACTGTGACCAGAACATTCCTAATTTAAAGATTGGTATCTCTACCTACGAGCCAGTTATCGTTAATATCAGTGGTGCATTTGTCGGAAATGTTACTGAGGTACTATACGCCGGTTTTAATTCGAGTCAAAATAACAACCACTGCGGTCTAGGAAACATTACCACAAGTATATCAGGTGTGAATCCTTCGTTGGTGCAAATTTTAACCGCCCCTCCTCTAGACTACTTCCCCGATCATCAAAACGGACAAGCTTATCAAAGTGGCCTCATGGTTGGTGTGAGCGGGCAGTGCGACACGCTATATCAGGCAGGCGGCGGCAATACACCTGACGAGACTGTAGCCTATTTTATCAATGCCTTTGGTGGTAGCCTTCGTTTTCATCATACCTCCTATAATTGCTGGACTACCGAAATCTATGATTTATCTGAAGGCGGTACTTGTTGCACAGATCCATTTTATACCACCCCAATTTGGGATATCGCCATTTCCAACGACACAAGTATCTGTTTTGGCGAAAGCGTCAATCCAATGCTCTTATTCAACAACAACGGAATTGGTCCATTCACCTATTCCTGGACCTTCGAAGGTCAGGAGGTGAGTCAGCAGGCTGGCTTTGCTTTCACGCCTAGCGCAAGTGGCTTGGCCTGCCTAACCGTTACTGACGCAAATGCGGATACACTCACTGAGTGCATGTACATTGAGGTCAATCCACTACCAATTGCTGCTTTTACGGCTTCTGATACGCTACTTTGCTCAAACGAAGTACTCACCCTAAACAACCAAAGCGCACCTCAACTCGGATTATATACCACTTGGCTCCTAGATGGTCAAGCGCTTTCCAATCAAACGAATGTTACTTTCTCTCCAAATGCACCGGGGGTTTACGATATCACCTTAATAGTCAACTCAACTGCGGGCTGTTCCGATACCCTTATACTCAACAACTACATCACGGTTTTGGATACACCCCTTGCCGCGTTTGATTTTTCTCCTGAAGTACTACAAGTAGGAGATCAAAGTATACAACTTACAGATGCTACTTTGGGTCAGGTGGATAGCTGGCTATGGTCGGTCAATTTTGGCAATAATACCGAAACCAGCACACAGCAAAACCCAGAATTCTCTATTCCGAACAATACTTCAAATGAATTTTCAATCGTACTCCAGGTGACAAATCAGGCAGGTTGTACAAGCAGCGCCACTAGTATTATCGGCATTTTTGAAAATGCTACCCTTTTTATACCGAATGCTTTTACTCCTGATGGCAACGAACTGAATCAGTACTTTCAAATTGAGGGGAATAAAATCGATCCTTCTGACTTCTCCTTGCAGATTTTTAATCGTTGGGGCGAACTCATTTTTGAAAGCGAAAACATTGAAATCGGTTGGAATGGCTATTACGGTCCAAATAACGCTTCCGCGCAAAGCGGCATATACACTTATCAAGTACGATACCGTTTTGACGGAATGCAAGAATCCAAAACAATTCGCGGACATTTTAGCTTACTCCGATGAAAAAGTATCATTGCCTCTGCTTACTCCTTGTATTGGCCAAAATTGGTTTTACTCAAAAAGAAGCCAATGTGTGGCATTTTGGAGCCGGACACAGTTTAGATTTCAACAGCGGTTCACCTGTTCAAACTTCAGGAAGTCAGATTTTCACATTCGAAGGAAGCACTTCTTATTGCGATGAAAACGGAAACTTATTATTCTATTCAAATGGCGGAGGCAGAATACCGGCAAGTGGTCAAGATGGAGGTAAAATATGGAATAAAAACAACGAGGTCATGTATGACATGCAGGGTACGGAAGGCGGAGGCTGGAGTGCTGCGCAGTCATCCGTGGTTGTTCCGGCTCCGGGCGAACCGAATGTATTTTACCTATTCACAATGGAAGAACTCGAATTCGACATTGATGGGGTCGTTCCTTCAGAACCAAATGGCAGAGGCTTGCGCTATTTTAAAATTGATATGTCATTAAACGCTGGACTAGGAGATGTCGTTGAAGCTGACATTCAAGTTTATGATTATTCTTTCGAAGGTTTGTGCGCTATACGACATGCCAATGAGACAGATTATTGGATTTTAATCAACCAAGATACTTCAGGGATTGGCGTCTATAGCGTGACTCAAAATGGGGTACAATTATCAGGCGTTTACCCAGCTCCTGTATCAACATCAGGTAGTATAATTAAAGCAAGTCCTATTCCTTTTTTACCTGGTCAATCTTGTTGTAATAAAGTAATGACCCAAGCAGGTTTATTTGATTTTGATCTAACGACAGGTGTTTTAACGTTTGATACCGATTTAGGAGGTAACGCAGCAAGTTACTTTGAGTTTTCACCCAACGGACAATATTTGTACGCAACAGAATTTGATCAGTTCAATTCTACATTTCAATTAATCCAATACGATATAATTCTTGCGCATTCCTCTGGACAAGATTTATCATCAACAGCTCAAATTATTCAGAACAATTTTAATGGCTACTACATGCAATTAGCTCCTGATGGAAAAATATATCACACATATACTGTTTTAGAGCCAACCACAGGCGATATAGCAACAGCGTTGGGGACAATTAATTGCCCGAACACTTCATCTCCAACAATTACCCTCAATGTTTTTTCTTTCCCTAGTGATTTCATTACCTCTTTTGGTTTTTTTGCATTACCGAACTTCCCTTCATGGATATTTTATAATAGTTACGAAGCTCAAATACAATTTGGACCCGACACAACCTTTCTGTGCCCAGGAGAAACTTTATTACTGAATGCCGGCAACGGAACATCGTGGTCTTGGGGCGGCGATGCCTCTACAAATTCGGGACAATTTTATACGGTGACAAGCCCTGGAATTTACAGTGCAACTGTTAATGGACCGTGTGGATTAGGTAGTGATCAAATGGTTGTATTACCTTGTCCAACCGAAGATCCAACAGATAGCAGTAGCACAGGGTTTATTTTCCCTAATGTAATAAGTGCTAACGGCGATGGCTTAAATGACATTTTTGCAATCCAGAATTTACCCGAAAACACAGAAGTAATCATTCTCAACCGTTGGGGAAATGTTGTTTATTCTTCAACTAATTACCAAAACAATTGGGATGGAAAAGACACTTCAGGAAAGGACTTGTTAGAAGGGGTTTATACCTATCAATTCAAAACAGCAAGCGGAAAAACCGGTCATGGTTTTGTGCAAATAATTAAATGATTTTTATGCCCATTTTAAAAAGATATTCCCTTTTTCTTATCCTAACTTTCACCTTACAAAAAACTGTTGTTTTTGCTCAACTGCAAAATAATTATTGGAATTTTGGGTTCAATTGTATGGTGGATTTTTCGGGAGCCCAACCAAATGGAATGCTCAGCTCAGCAATTTACAGTCCGGAACAATGTGCTTCTGTTTCTGATGAAGCAACCGGACAATTGCTTTTTTATACAGATGGAACAAGTGTTTGGACTCCAAATCATCAAACAATGCCAAATGGATTTAATTTATTTGGAGGAGCTTTCCAGTCGTGTTCACAAGGACCTGTAATTGTTCCATTTCCTGAAGATCCTACAAAGTATTACATTTTCACGATGGACGATCTCGAATATGATAATCCACCATTGGATAACGGCTTGAGATATACGGTGGTCGATTTGACGCTGAATGGTGGATTAGGCGATGTTGTACCTTCACAAAAGAACATTTTCCTCACTGATTTTCTATCCGAAAAAATGACCGTTGTGCGAAGTGAGGCAATCAGAGGTTATTGGGTAATCGTTCACAAAAGAGAAAGTGATCAATTTTTAGCCTACAAAGTAGACGGGTGTGGTGTAGATCCAACTCCTGTTTCCAGCAATGTTGGGACCGCTTTATTGGGGGCTAATTCTAATTTCGATCCGAGAATGCCTTTTTATGGATCTATGAAAGCGAATCGAGCCGGCGACAGAATAGCAATGCCCATTGACGATAGCAGATTTATTGATTTCTATTCATTTGATGCTGCAACAGGACAATTATTTGATCCTATTACGGTGGAGGTTTTCGATAATACTCCTGGTTCACCAATCCGGAAATACGGATGTAGTTTTTCGCCCGACGGAAGTATGTTTTATTATACCAACAACATTTCAGTCTATCAATTGAAATTAACAACTTATGACTCCATAAATATTGCCTCCTCACATACGTTAGTTGCCACACCGAGCAATCCAACGTTTCAAATCGAAGAAGGACAAGACGGGAAATTGTATGTTGCCATTGGTGGAAGTAATGTATTAGATGCCATCAATTCACCAAATAGTTCGTTTTGTGATTACACGAGTAATGCCGTTACGCTTAACGGATTGTGCTTGTTGGGTTTGCCCGCTCGCGTTCACGAACGGAATTTTTCCAGTCCTCTCATTGCTTTTTCTCCCGACTCATGTTTGCAAAGTACCATCGCATTTTTGATTGCAACAACGTTACCAATCAATCAAATAAGTTGGAATTTTGGTGATCCGAGCTCAGGGGCAAATAATACCTCAACATCCCTAAACCCTACCCACGAGTTTTCTGATTTGGCTTCTTATCAAATTACCGCCATTGTCCAATTTAATTGTCATACGGATACAATCACCCAAAACATAACCTTATTTGATTGTCCAGATACCCTTACTCCAACCTTGCCTTATGCATTTCCAAATGTAATTACACCCAATTCGGATGGCACCAATGATTTCTTTGCCATCGAAAACTTACCAGAAAACACAGAAGTAACCATTCTCAATCGCTGGGGAAACATCGTTTATTCGGCAACCAATTACCAAAATACTTGGAATGGAATAGACGCTTCAGGAAAGGAATTGGTTGAAGGGGTTTATACTTATAAATTTAAAACTGAAAGCGGGAAAATTGGGCATGGATTTGTGCATTTGCTAAGGTAAAGCCGGGACGGGCAAGACAACAACATTGCGCAAAATAAAGGATAGCACGCATCTTGATCCAAACCATTTACAATCATTTTGTAGTGTTGATCAAAACCAACAAATAGCGCTCACAGATATCATGAAACCTCTTTAGCACCTCTCAAAGAAAAATTAGGCAAAACAGCAACCTGGGACGAACTCATAGTTGTTCAGGCGTATTTGCCGTCGCAAGGTTAAAGTTCAATATACTTCAAAAACTCATTTTTGGTAGCTTCATTTTCGAACTTACCACAGTAATTGGCTGTAACCGTACTGCTGTTTACGTCTTTAACACCTCTCGAAGAAACACACAAATGCGTTGCATCAATGACCACCGCTACATCTTGTGTCTCTAGCACTTCTTGCAATGCCTTGGTGATTTGCATGGTGAGGCGCTCTTGAACCTGAGGGCGTTTGGCAAAATGCTGAACAATACGATTGATTTTAGATAAACCAATCACCTTACCGCCAGAAATATACGCTACATGCGCCTTGCCAATGATAGGTACAAAATGATGCTCGCAATTGGAATAAAACAAAATATTTTTTTCGACCAGCATTTGATTGTACTGGTATTTATTTTCAAAAAGTTTGATGTCCGGGAAATTTGCCGGATTCAGGCCTGAAAAAATTTCCTTTACGTACATTTTAGCCACTCGCTTTGGCGTACCACTTAGGCTGTCGTCGTTACGGTCTAACCCAAGGATATCCATAATTTGCGCAAAATGGTTGGCAATTTCTACGATTTTCTGGTCGTCTGATTTGTCAAAGGCATCGGCACGCAGTGGGGTATCAACCGAGGTGCTGACATGCTCATCGCCAATTTCGTCAATAATGATATCCAAGTGAGTTGGGGAAGCGTGGAATCCGTTTTGTTTCATCTTTTCGTTTTTTTCTTAAACAAAATGAAAGAAGTTAAGTTCACGGGCACCTTAAAAAAAATCAAATACAAATTACCTCAAAAACTAAAGCAACTATGTGCCCTTTTTTCACGTTCTTTGCGGGTAAAAAAATTGACAAACGTGAAAAAAACTATTCTATTTGTGGCTTTAGCCCTGGCCTTCAACTCTTTAGCGCAATCTGTTAAAGGAGAACAAATTACATACACCTACACCAAATTACCGAGCAATCCGGTTCAACCCAAACCGACAAATTACATCTCAAGTGTAACGGCAGCTTATGATGTAGAAAATCAAAAATTAATGGCGCAATACGAAGCGGACAAAGCCCAAGCTGAAGCAGACTACCAACGAGACATGGCAGATTACCCGAATAAAATCAAAGCTGCCGATGAAAAATACGAGCGTGAAATGAAAGCTTGGAACGAAAAATCTACGGCTTCTAAAATTATTGAAAAACAGGTATTGAACGAAAACAACCGTCCGGTTAAAGATTATGTGCCACAACCTTATCGTCGGACAGTATCTATGCCAGCAATGAAAACAAGCTATGATTACACCTCATTAGCTTCTACATACTTGTTTATTGATGGCCTTCAGAAAAGCGCAGGGAATGCCTTGAATTACACTGTAACCCTTCAGGGTTATGAGTCTACGCCTGCTAGAGTAGTATCTGAAGTTAAGAAAGAATCATCTCGTGTAAATAATGTTGTAACCACTGTTGATGTGACTTACTACCATATCGAATTTACGTATCGCCACCCGATGAGCTTCCGCGTCACCAACGCTATTAACCAAGAAATTTACGCTGCAGCACCTGCAGAATTCACTGAGTTTAAAACGTACAAAGGCCCAGCAACCAAAACACAGCCTTCTATGGATATCAGTGCATCAGTTAAGGCCATGGAAGACAAGTGTTTGCAAGACAACCTCAAAGTGATCAATCATATGATCAATGATCGCATTGGTTTTGAACGCACCGAAGAAACATTTGAAATGTATTATGTAAAGTCTAAGAATGAGTCGCATAACGACATTCAAGACGCGTTTAATGCGGCGAATTTAGGTTTCAAAATGCTCGGCACCAACGAAGCGCAAGGCGCCATGAAACTCAACGAAGCAATTGGCATCTGGAACAAAGCCCTTGAAGAATCCGAAATTGACAACAAAAAAGCACGCATCGACAAAGACATCACTATTGCCATTTATTTCAATTTGTTGGAGGCTTATTTTGCTTTGCGCAATACTGCTGCTGCAGACGAAATCCTTAAAACCATGGGCCGTATGGACCTCTCAAACCGCGATAAAAAACAGCGTGAGGCTTATGAGCAAGCATACATGGAACTTAAATTACGCATGGCCGCCAACGGCTTATAAAATGAATGATGCGTCTTTTCATCCTTTCTGCATCCTTACTTTTTTCTCATTTATTACTTGCCCAAGACACACTTCGTGCACTTTTTATTGGCAACAGCTACATGGGGGTCAATAACCTACCGCAAATGGTCAGCGATCTCTCCTCTTCTCGAAACGACGTCTTGTATTTTGACAGCAATACACCCGGTGGTCAAACTTTTCAGAGCCATGCTGCCAACCCTGTAAATTATCAAAAAATGGCTGCACAGCCCTGGGATTATATCATTTTACAAGGCCAAAGCCAAGAACCCAGCTTTCCATTCAATCAAGTCAATACCGCTACGCTTCCTTTTGCGGTGCAACTCGCAGACAGTGCCAAAGCCATTCAACCGTGTAGCCAGGTTAATTATTTCATGACCTGGGGTCGGCAAAACGGCGATCCACAATGGGATTCTATCAACACTTTTGATAAAATGAATCAGCGCCTGCGCGACGCCTACTTGCGCATTGCCGACTCTGCCAATGCAGCTGTCTCACCGGTGGGCGTGGCTTGGAAATACGTCCGAGACAACTACCCAAACATCAATTTGTATCAGCAAGATGGCTCACACCCCAGCTTAGAAGGCTCTTATTTAGCTGCTTGTGTTTTTTATACTTCTCTGTTTCATGAGCCAACAATGGGCAGTCCATACAATCCTGGCATCGATCAAAATACGGCCGGTATTTTACAGCAAGTGGCCAGTACCATTGTACTAGATAGCCTATCTACCTGGAAACTGATACACACAGATAGCGTTCTTCAAGCAACTGCAAGTTATTCGAGTATTCCGGGTTCCAGTCTTCAAAGTTTTACAGCCAATGCCAATCAAAGTGCAAATTTTACATGGTATTTTCCAGATTTAACCGTTGAAATTGGTGCAAATGTAGGTTTTGAATATAATTTATCGAGCTATCAAGTCATGTTGGTAGCAGAAGGGCTCTGCGATACCGATACTGTTATAATTGAAGTCAACAACCCAAATGCAGGGCTCGTAGACAATAGCTTCTTGACTTGGAAAATAACGGGACCAAACTCAATTCAAATCGAAAGTGAACAAATTCTAGCAATAGATGCCTTTGATTTACTCGGAAGAAAATGTCCGTTGACAAAAGATGGTGTTGAAAATAAGATGCAACTTCAATTCGCTAAAAACACCTCTTTTATCAAGATTGAAACACCAACGGGAATTGCCGTAATTCGGATTCCAGTAATGCTTAATTAAGCACTTTCGTTTTCGAAAAATAATTCTCGGTTGTAATGACAATCGGATTCGGATTGTACCACTTGACAAAATAACCAAAATCGGCATCGTTGGCCTTGCGCCATTTTTCGAATTGGTCGTTGGGTGCTTGCGCAAAAACCCAGGCGTTGTAGGCATCCCAGAAGCCCATATCGTCTATTTTTTGCCAAAAAGAATAAAGCAGCATGTCATTGGCTTTGCCTTGCTCAGTGAGCGTTAGTAGGAGTTCTTTGCGTATGGCCGTAAGTGCGGCTACATTTAGTGTCGGTTTTTTATTGGCTGCGCTGTATTTGCCTGCTGCCAAACCAATGGCCATTTCAAAATCGATGGTAAAAGGACTCGCGTCTTTGGCAAAACTAATTTGCCAAGCCCCTTTTTCATAGACCAATGCTTTTTGATACGTTTGATACAACCAATAACTCATTTCTCTGGTGCGCTGGGTGTTGCGTTCTAAATTCATGAAGATTTCACCATACAAAACGCCCCAGATCTCATTTTCAGTGTTCAAATAAATGCGCGCCAAACGGTAGTAATTCGACGGAAATCCTGGATCCATCTCAATGCCTTTCTCATAGTATGGTATGGCTTGGTCCACTTTATCTTGCATCAAATATACATTTCCGGTTTCTACATACAAACGACCGCTATTTGGAAAGCGCTCTAAACCTTTGGCATAAGCTGCCAAAGCGTCATCAGACTTTTCCATAAGATCCAAACCATTTCCGATCATTTGCCAAAGTTGATCAGTAGCCTGTGTATGCTCGGTTTGGGTTTGCATGATTTCAACAGCCCGCGCGTAGTCTTTTTGCATGTAATAGCTGTATGCGTATTCGTACCAAGCATCGTAGTTTGTCGAATCTTTTTGCAAAACAGCCTCTAGCGTTACCCTACTCTGTGAGATGTTTCCTGCATCCATTTGTTCAATAGCTTCATTGATTTCTTTGGCAAATGGATTCTCTTGTGCGAAAGTGTATGAAAGACAGAAAAGGGTCAAAAAGAATGATAAATTTTTCATAAAAAAGGGGTAACTTGAAAATGAGTTAACTTGATTGCTTTAGTTGACGAAGTGCGCCAAAATACCCGGCGTGCACCACAAAGATGCGCGATTTTCGCTAAAAAACTGCAAACAGGCCTGATTTTACCAATTCGATATCCCAAAGAAACGGTACAAATCCCCTCCTGCGTCTCAACAACCAGGTACTGATGCCAATAGCTTGGCAAAGAAGATAAAATGGCCTGACTATATAATTGTTTGCTTAAAATGGGCCATTCATCAGGGAAAGCTGTATTTCTTTTGAATAGATGTTCAACTTGCCTCCACTTGGCTTTGCTTAAATTTTTAGATTTTCGATCTTTTAAATGAAACTCATTTTCTTGAAGAAAAATCTCGCACAAGTTACTTTACATGAGACCTTGATAAGCAAAGCGTTGGTCGCCGTCGATAGCCGGTTCTGAGGGCTCGCCTTCGTCATTGTACCAGCGAAAGGCATATTTAAAGTAATCCGTGCAAACATGCGGCTGGTATTTGACTTGAAAAGCCCATGCCTTAGAAGGCTCCAATTTAAGTACAAACAATTGCTTGAAGCTATCTCCAGGACTCAGGTTCCAGAACTGCATGTATTTGTGGTCACTTGCTGCAGAATCAGGTAGCACCGGGTCATAAACCATCAGCGGTGTCCATTTCATCGATTCGCCACGCTCGTAGGCCAAAATCTCATACAAACCCATGCCAAGCTGCGGATGTCCGGGTACCAAAATACTGTTGTGTAAGGAAGATTGATTTTTAATTTCCAACTCCAAAACAGTGTACTGATCAGAACTTGTAGGCACTTGCCTCAATGTGAAACCCAACTCTGTTGGCAGCAAATCAGCATAAACTGCGCTGGAAACAAAGAATAAAAAAAACGCAATTAATCGTTCCACATGTAAAATTTTGGCGAGACAACATTTAATTCGTTGAGCTCATCGATGGTATAAAGATGATTGAACAGCTCGATTTCCATATCGGGGTAAATTATGAGCGAAATGGAACTTGTTCCGTAAGCACTTAAA
>Ga0194126_10003804_pt1 | contig 23499 bp, 19 predicted proteins | sample TA2KigC150mmetaG_FD_148641 | JGI IMG/M metagenome (GOLD analysis project Ga0194126, IMG submission 148641) | Freshwater microbial communities from Lake Tanganyika, Tanzania - TA2015035 Kigoma Deep Cast 150m | ecosystem: Environmental > Aquatic > Freshwater > Lake | place: Tanzania: Lake... | reverse complement strand
CGGCGGCGGGCGGCGACGGAGGCGGGATGTTGTTCAGGTGCCCTTCCTCGGGCCGCTGGTTTCGACCTGACGGTTCTTGTTCAGGCTGCCGGGCGGCAGGCCGTAGGTCCATTTGTTGCGCCAGGCGGCGTAGACGGCGCTGGGGTATTCCGGGCGGCCCAGGCTGCCGTTGTAGCGGCCCAGGGCGCGGTAGAGGTCGCCGCGCTCGATGTCCAGGTAGTGGCGCAGGATGGTGACGCCGTAGCGCAGGTTGGTGCGCAGGTGGAAGAGGTTGTGGTCCGGGGTGCCGATGACGTCCACCCAGAACGGCATGACCTGCATGTAGCCGCGCGCGGAGGCGGTGGATACGGCGTACTTGCGGAAGGCGCTTTCCACCTCGATGAGGCCCAGCACCAGTTCGGGGTCGAGGCCGGCGCGGAAGGATTCGTAGTGCACCGTGTTGAGGAAGTCCTCGCGGTATTCCTGGTCGGGGATGCGCTTGGCCAGGCGCCGCGACATTTCCGCGAGCCAGGCCTGGACCTGGGGGGATTCGGCGAAGGCGGCCTGGCGCACGGCGGCGTCGGCGACGGCCTTGGACATCTGCGACTTGACGCTGGCGGACAGGGGCTCGTATTTCTGCGCGCCGGCATGGGCGGTCCCGGCCAGGAAGGCCACGACCCAGATGAGGTGCTTCAAACCGCGTTTCGACATGCCTTGACCCGTCCCACAATGAATCCAACTGCATCTGTCTGAGCAATCTTCGTGCCGGAACCTTCGGTGCGGCCCTGGTATTCGAGCATGCCTTCCTTCAGGCCGCGCTCGCTGACCACCACCCGGTGCGGCACGCCGATGAGTTCCATGTCGGCGAACATGACGCCCGGACGCTCGTCGCGGTCGTCCAGCACGACGTCGATGCCTTCGCTAACCATTTGATTATAGAGAGCCTCGGCGGCTTCGCGCACCGCGTCGCTGCGCTTCAGGCCGAGCGGCACGATGGCCAGCTCGAACGGTGCCATGGACTGGGGGAAGACGATGCCGCGCTCGTCATTGCCCTGCTCGATGGCGGCGCCGACGATGCGCGAGACGCCGATGCCGTAGCAGCCCATGACCAGCACCTGGGACTTGCCGTTCTCGTCCAGGTATTTGGCATCGAGGGCCTGCGAATACTTGGTGCCGAGCTTGAAGATGTGGCCGACTTCGATGCCCCGGCAGAGGTCCAGGCTGCCTTGGCCGTCCGGGCTGGGATCGCCCGCCAGGACATCGCGGATATCGACGGCCTGGGGCTCGGGCAGGTCGCGACCGAAGTTGACGCCGGTGAGATGGAAGCCGTCGCTGTTGGCGCCGCAGACGAAGTCGGCCAGGTTCATCACCGAGCGGTCGGCGAACACGGGAATGTTGAGACCCAGCGGGCCGATGGAGCCGACGCCGCAGCCCAGAACTGTCCGGATTTCGCCATCGCTGGCGAATTCCAGAGGATTCAGCACGCCGGGCAGCTTGCCGGCCTTGACCTCGTTCAAGGGGTGGTCGCCGCGCAGCAGGAGGGCGACCAGGCCGGCCGGGTTGGCTTCGGTTTTCTCGCCGCGCACCACCAGGGTCTTCACGACCCGGTCGGCGGCCACCTTGAGGAACGTGGTGACTTCCTCGATGGTGTGCTGGCCGGGCGTGGCCACCTTTTCCAGGCTGGCGCCGGCGGCGGGGCGGGGCGATGCCGGGGCCAGCGCCTCGGCCATCTCAACGTTGGCGGCGTAGTCGGAATCGGGGCAGAAGGCGATGGCGTCCTCGCCGGAATCGGCCAGCACGTGGAATTCATGCGAGCCGGAGCCGCCGATGGCGCCGGTGTCGGCGGCGACGGCGCGGAACTTCAGGCCCAGGCGGCTGAAGATGCGGCTGTAGGCCGCGTACATGACCTGATAGGTGGCGTCCAGGCTGTCCTCGCCGGCATGGAAGGAATAGGCGTCCTTCATGAGGAATTCGCGCGCGCGCATGACGCCGAAGCGGGGCCGGATCTCGTCGCGGAACTTGGTCTGCACCTGGTAGAAGTTGACCGGCAACTGGCGGTAGGAGCGGATTTCCTTGCGCGCCAGGTCGGTGATGACTTCCTCGTGCGTGGGGCCGAAGCAGAAGTCGCGGTCGTGGCGGTCCTTGATCTTCAGCATCTGCGGACCGAATACCGCCCAGCGCCCGGATTCCTGCCACAACTCGGCGGGCTGCACGGCGGGCATGAGCAGTTCGATGCCGCCGGCGCGGTTCATTTCCTCGCGCACGATGGCCTCCACCTTGCGCAGGATGCGCAGGCCCAGCGGCATCCAGGTGTAGAGGCCGGAGCCCAGGCGCTTGATCAGGCCGGCGCGCAGCATCAGCTTGTGGCTGACGAGTTCAGCCTCGGCGGGAGCTTCCTTGCTGGTGGAGAGGAAAAACTGGGAGATGCGCATGGCGTCAAGACTCGCTGGAATGAGCCGCGAATTCTAACAAACCTTGCCGTATCGCCCGCCGTTGCGCCGCTCAACGGATGTGGGAGAGCTCCTTGTTGAGCATCTCGATGTTCTTCTCGTGCAGGCGCACGGCGTCGGCCAGCTTGCGCACATCGGCGCCGGGCTGCCGGCTGCCGGTGGACAGCGCGCCCTTGGCGGCGGCCAGATTGCGTTCCTCGCTGCGCAGTTCCTCCACCAGCAGCTGGCGACGCATGTCGTCGCGTTTGCGCTGGGTGCCGGTGTCCACTTTGGGGAAATAGGCGGGGGTGGGGGTGCGGGTGGAAGGCTTCGCCTTGGTTTCGGGGGCGGGCGGGACTTTTGCCGATGGCGTGAGGTCCGGAATCACCAGCTGGGGCTTGGCCCCGGGCCGTGGCATGTTGGTGTAGGTGACCTGCCCGTCGTCGTCGACGAACTTGTAGATTTCCGCGCGCGCCGAATCGGCGCCCGCGAGGAAGGCGGCCAGGGCAAAGGGGAACAGCGCGGCGGTGGGACAACTCATGCCGCGAGTGTAACGTGAAACCCCCGCGCCAATTCGCCCGGGCGGCCCTCAGCCGGTCTGGTCGAGGCGGAAGCGGCTGACCGCCGCCGAGAGGCGGGCCGACAGGTCGTTCAGGCGTTGCGCGGCGTGGGCGGAGCTTTCAGCGGCGCTGTGGTTGGTGGACGCCATGTCCAGGATCTCCTGGATACGGCCGGAGATGTCCTTGCAGGAACTGTCCTGACCGCCGCGGATGCTGTCGATCGCATGGATCTGCTGGCTGAGGCCGGCGACCGCCTCGGTGATTTCGGCGATGGCGCGATCGCCCTGGCGGGTTTTGTCGACGCCCTGCTCGACCTGCGTGTGCACGCGTTGCATGGCGGTGACCGCGCTGACGGTCTCGTTCTGGATGGTCTGGATGGTGGAGGAGATCTCGCCCGTGGCCTTCGCGGTGCGTTCCGCCAGCTTGCGCACCTCGTCGGCCACCACCGCGAAGCCGCGTCCCTGCTCGCCGGCGCGAGCGGCTTCGATGGCGGCGTTGAGCGCCAGCAGGTTGGTCTGGTCGGCGATGTCCTTGATGACGCTGACGATGCGGCCGATTTCCTCGGAATGATTGCCCAGCGAGGAAATGGTGCCGGCGGTCTGGCTGACGGACTGGGAAATTCCGTCGATGCTGGCCGCGGCCTCGCTCACCACATGGTGACCGTTGCGGGCCAGATCGGTGGCGCGGTCGGTGGCCTGGATCATGGCGGAGATGTTCTCGCCGACCTGTGAGGAGGCGTGCGTCAGTTCCTGCGACGAGGCGGTGGTGTTCATCGCCAGTTGCCGCTGCTGGTTGGAGGCATCCACCACGCTCATGCTGTCGCGTGTCGTGTGGTTCGCCGCCTCATCGAGTTCACCGGCGGCCTGGCGGATCTCGCCGATCAGGCGGCCGAATTCCCCGGCCATGTTGTTGAAGGTGCGCGCCACGTGCGCAATTTCGTCATTGCCGCGCACCGCGATGTTGCCGGAAAGGTCACCCTGCGCCAGGCGCGAGGCGGCCTCATCGAGTTGCCTGGCACCGCGCACGATGGACTGGCGGATGACCAGGCTGAGGACGATGGAGAGCGCCAGGCCGATGGCCACGCCGGCGATGGCGGTGATGTTGAGGACGCGGGCGAGTTTTTCGATTTCCTGGCGATAGGCGCCGGCCTCGCCGGTCAGGTGGTCGATGAGCGCGTCGGTGGCCAACTGCACGCGCATGAAGGCGGGGTCCATGACGTCCTTGCCATGCGCCTCGGCTTCATCGAACTTCTCGCCGGTGAGCAGATCGCGGATGACGCCGATGCCGTTCACCCCGAAGTCCTTGCGCGCGACGACGTACTGCTCCAGGAGTTTCTTCTCGTCCTCCTGCAGCGATTGCTGCTGGTATTTCTCCAGGGTTTCGTTGATGGTGCGCACGCGTTTGTCCACCAGGTCGAACAGTTCCTGGGCGGCGAAGCCGTCGCGCGCCAGGCGGGCCTGGTAGATATCGTTGCGGATCTGGAACTGGGTTACGCGTATCTGTTGCAACTGGTTGATGGACAACAGGTGGCGATCGTAGATCGTCGACAGCGCCTGGTTGGCCTGCTGCATGCCCCAGATGCCGATGACACCGACGATGAGCAGCAGGATGGAGGTGATCGCCATCAGGGCGATGAGACGGGTGCCGATCTTCAGATTGTTGAGCAAATCCATCGTTGTCTCCCGGCCAGACCATGCTTCTGGCTCTGCATGAAAAAGGGCGGGGTTTGCACCCCGCCCTCTATTACGGCAAGCCTGAAGAAAAATTTACGGCTGAATCGAAATATTGTGATCTAGATCAAACGCTGTAATACATGTCGAACTCGACCGGATGAGTGGTCATCCGAATGCGGCTGACTTCTTCCATCTTCAGTTCGATGTAGGCCTCGATGAACTCATTGCTGAACACGCCACCCTTGGTCAGGAACTCGTGGTCGGCGGCCAGGGCTTCCAGGGCCTGGTCGAGGCTGTGGCAGACGGTGGGGATCTTGGCCTCTTCCTCGGGGGGCAGGTCATACAGGTTCTTGGTGGCGGGGTCGCCCGGGTGGATCTTGTTCTGGATGCCGTCCAGGCCGGCCATCATCAGCGCCGCGAAGCACATGTAGGGGTTGGCGATGGGGTCGGGGAAGCGGGTCTCGATCCGGCGCGCCTTGTCGCTGGCCACGTGCGGGATGCGGATGGAAGCGGAGCGGTTCTTGGCGGAATAGGCCAGCTTGACCGGAGCCTCGTAGTGCGGCACCAAGCGCTTGTAGGAGTTGGTGCCGGGGTTGCAGATGGCGTTCAGGGCCTTGGCGTGCTTGATGATGCCACCGATGTAGTACAGAGCCAGTTCGGACAGGCCGGCGTAGCCGTTGCCGGCGAACAGGTTCTTGCCGTCCTTCCAGATGGACTGGTGCACGTGCATGCCGGAGCCGTTGTCGCCAACGATGGGTTTGGGCATGAAGGTGGCGGTCTTGCCGTAGCTGTGCGCCACGTTGTGGATCACGTACTTCTGGATCTGGGTCCAGTCGGCGCGCTTGGTCAGGGTGGCGAACTTGGTGCCGATCTCGCACTGGCCGGCGGTGGCGACTTCGTGGTGATGCACTTCCACGGGCACGCCCATTTCTTCCAGGGCCAGGCACATGGCGGCGCGGATGTCGTGCAGGGAATCGATGGGAGGCACGGGGAAATAGCCGCCCTTGACCCGCGGACGGTGGCCGGTGTTGCCGGCTTCGGTCTGCTCACCGGAGGACCAGGCGCCTTCTTCGGAGCGGATCTTGACGTGGCAGCCGGACATGTCGTCATGCCAGGTGACGGAGTCGAAGATGAAGAATTCGGGCTCGGGGCCGAAGTAGGCGGTGTCGCCGATGCCGGTGGACTTCAGATAAGCCTCGGCGCGCTTGGCGATGGAGCGGGGATCGCGGTCGTAGCCCTTGCCGGTGTCGGGTTCGATGACGTCGCAGGTCAGGATGAGAGTGGGCTCATCCATGAAGGGATCGATGTTGGCGGTGTCCGGATCCGGCATGAGCAGCATGTCGGAGGCCTGGATACCTTTCCAGCCGGCGATGGAGGAACCGTCGAAGGCGTGGCCCTCGGTGAATTTCTCATCGTCGAAATGGGACACGGGCACAGTGACGTGCTGCTCCTTGCCACGGGTATCGGTAAAGCGGAAATCGACGAATTTGACATCGTTTTCCTGGATCATTTTCATAACGTCGGCGACAGCCATTGCAAACTCCTCAATCGGATGAACAAAGCAGGGGGAGGTACCACGATGAGACGGATAGCAGGTTCCATGCCATCCCGGAACACGCAATAAATCATTGTGCCACAAGGCTTGTCCCCAAAATGGGGAAAATCCATGAACCATTCCGGTGCGCGCCGCACCGATATGGTGCGCCTTTGTGCAGCCGTTCCCGATGCACCCCGCTTACAATGTTTCGAACCCTTCGCACGCCCCGCATCATGACCGACACCTACGCCGTTTTCGGCAACCCCATCGCCCATTCCAAATCGCCGCGCATCCACGCCGAATTCGCCCGGCAGACCGGCCAGGACATGCGCTATGCGGCCTTGCTGGCGCCCCTGGAAGGTTTTACCGAGACGGTCCTGGCTTTCCGCGCCGGTGGCGGGCGTGGTGCCAACGTCACCGTGCCGTTCAAGGAGGCGGCCTGGGCCCTGTGCGCAAGGCGCAGCGAGCGCGCCGAACTGGCCGGAGCGGTGAACACCCTGAAGTTCGAAGGCGAAGAGATCTACGGTGACAACACCGACGGCGCCGGCCTCGTGCGGGACCTGACCGCGAACTTGGGCGTGCCGCTGGCCGGCCGCCGCATCCTGCTGATGGGCGCGGGTGGCGCCGCGCGCGGCGTTGTCGGTCCCCTGCTGGAACAGGGACCGCGCGCCCTGTTCATCGTCAACCGCACTGCGGACAAGGCTACGACCCTGGCGGAGGCCTTCGCCGGGCAAGGCGTCGTCGTCGCCGGCGGCGGCTACGATGCCGTGCGCGGGGCGTATGACGTGGTGATCAACGCTACCGCCGCCTCGCTGGCTGGGGAACTGCCGACCTTGCCCGATCAGGTGTTCGCGCCGGACGCGCTGGCCTACGACATGATGTACGGCCGCGACACCCCTTTCCTGACCTTCGCCCTTGCCCAAGGGGCGCGCGCCGCAGACGGACTGGGCATGCTCGTCGAGCAGGCAGCCGAGGCCTTCTTCCTTTGGCGTGGCGTGCGTCCGCTCACCGCTCCCGTCATCGCCCTGCTGCGGGCAGCATGATGGCGCGCTGGCTGTGGCGGGGTGGCCTGATCACCCTCGTCCTGGTGCTGTATGTGCAGATTGCTTTCCTGGCGGGCGTGCTCTGGTGGGGCCATTTCAATCCGGCCAACACCGCCTTCATGGAAGCCGGGCTCGCGCGCCTGCAGGAAAAGAAGGGCCCGGATGCCGAGCTGCGCCACAAGTGGGTGGACTACGCGCGCATCTCCATCCACCTGAAGCGCGCGGCCGTGGCCGCCGAGGACAGCCGTTTCCTGGAACACGAGGGCTTCGACTGGGAAGGCATCGAGAAGGCGGTGGAAAAGAACCTGAAGAAGGGCCGCATCGTCGCCGGCGGTTCCACCATCAGCCAGCAACTGGCGAAGAACCTGTTCCTGTCGCCTTCCCGCAATCCCCTGCGCAAGGTCCAGGAGGCGGTGATCACCGTGATGATCGAGTCGCTGTGGAGCAAACGCCGCATCCTCGAGGTCTATCTCAACGTCATCGAGTGGGGCAACGGCATCTATGGCGCGGAAGCGGCGAGCCGGCGCTACTTCAAAAGCTCGGCCGCCGGACTGGGACCGGACCAGGCAGCACACCTGGCCGCGATGATCCCCAATCCGCGCTTTTACGAACGCAACCAGGGCGCGCGCGGCCTGCTGAAGCGCAAGGCGATCATCGCCGCGCGCATGGGACAGGTGGCGGTGCCGCGCTAACAGCGCGGGGCATGAGCCCCGCTGGAATAGGCGCTTAGCGCCAGAAACGCCAGGCGCGCGCCGGCGTGATGTCGACGCTGCGGCTGGGGTGTCCGGGTATGTCGAGACGCAGGTCGCGCAGGCTTCCGCGTCGCAGCGCGCGCAGCAGCGGCGCGAACCACAGGCGTTCCAGCGTCGCCAGGCCTTCGCCGGGATCGGCCGGAGGCGAGGGTGGGGCCGGGCTGGCGAACACCCGGCGGCCGGCATCGCGCAGGGCTTCCAGGCTGGCGGGAGCGTCCGCCACGGCAACGCCGGCGGCGGCGGCCAGGGCGCGTGCCTCCGCCGCGGCGCTGGCGGCCAGGTCGAAGCGCGGCGTCGGCCGCGTCCATACGCCGCCGCCCCAGGCCCAAAGGCCGTTGACCGGAAGGCGTCCGGCAGCCTCGCGCCGGAGGTTGACCGGGTGCGCATGCAACAGCATTTGCGCCTCGTTCAGCAGTTGCAGCAGCTTCGTCGCCGCGCCGCCTTGCGGCAGATGGGGGGCGATGTACTCGCCCGCCACCTCGTCCAGGGGGGTGGTGGCCAGGTCCGGGGCGTGGGGCGCGTGCAGGTACCAGCGCAATGGCGTCGGGGCCGACAGCCTCCAGCCCTCGGCTTCGCAGGCCGCCTGCAAGCCTGCCGCGAGGGCGTCCGCTTCCTCAGCCGCGAGGGCCAGCATGTCGCCGGGGCGCGCGAACAGGCCGCCCATGCCGACCTCGAGGTGCACCGGATCCAGCCGCAGCCAATAACCGGCCTCCGCCGCCAGGCCATCCGCCCGCGCGCACAGGGGCGCCAGCGGCCAGTCGCGCTGGCGTTGCAGACCGAAGGCGCGGCAGGTTCGCGCCGCCGCGCCGGGTTCCGCCTGGGCCGCGTTGCCCCGCCGCAGCAGGGTCGCCAGGTTGGGCGCCAGTCGCGCGAAGGCAGGGTCGGCGGGGTCGGGTTGGACTGGCAGGTCGACCAGCAGATGCAGGAAATCCATGCGAGGGATTATGCCGCCTGGGCATTTCCGCGCCATCGACTATTGTTGATGTAAACAGTCGGGAATTTTTCGGTCTTGGCCTGATCCATTCCCACGTCGGTAGTCGGTACAGAGAGGAGTCGATTCATGAGCACCCTGTCCTTCAAGCCGGAAGTGTCCGGCATGCGCCTGCCCATTCTGCGCCGGGTCGATGCCCTGCGTCCCCTGGTCTGGCTGCGCCTGGGCTGGCGCGATCTCGTTCGGGCCTGGCCGTTGTCGCTGGGCTATGGCGTGGTCTTCGCCCTGCTCGGCGGATTGTTGCTGGCCTGGGCACGGCAGAGCACGCATCTCACCCTCACCCTGTTGTCGGGCTTCCTGCTGCTGGCGCCCTTCCTGGCCATCAGCTTCTATGCGATTTCCAGCCGCCTGGAACACGGCCTGGATGGCGGCGGCCCCCTGCAATTCCTCACCCCCCTGCGGCGCAATCCGACCTCGATCGGCCTCTTTGCAGTGCTGCTGGCCTTCATCCTCAGCGCCTGGGAACGCATCTCGGCGCTGCTGGTTGGGCTGTTGCTGCGTAATGACCTGGTGGCTACCGGCTACTTCAACCTGGGGCTGCTGTTCAGCGCCGACCACTGGGCCTTCGTCGGCGTCTACCTGGTGCTCGGTGCCGCCCTGGCCGCGCTGGTGTTCGCCCTGGCCGTGGTTTCCCTGCCGATGATGATGGACCGCGAGGTGGATACCGTCACCGCCATCACCACCAGTCTCTGGGCGGTGGCGAGCAATCCCCTGCCCATGCTGGTGTGGGCCGCGGTCATCTTCGGCCTGAGTCTGGCGGGCATGCTCACCGCGCTGTTCGGCATGGTGCTGGTCTTCCCACTGCTCGGCCACGCCAGCTGGCATGCCTACCGCGATCTGGTGCAGGCGGACTGAGGCGGGCGTCGCACGGTCGCTAGAATGGCGGCATGCGACAACTGCAGCACAGCTTCGAGATCGCCACCCATGGCCAGGGACTCAGCGACTTCACCACCCGGGTCACCGCCTGGGTGGCCGCCAGCGGCCTGCGTGACGGCTTGCTGACGCTGTTCGTGCGGCATACTTCGGCCAGCCTGCTGATCCAGGAGAACGCCGATCCGGACGTGTGCGGCGATCTCGAACGCTTCCTCAAGCGCCTGGTTCCCGAGCACGATCCGCTTTATCAACACACCCTGGAAGGGCCGGATGACATGCCGGCGCACATCCGCGCGGCCCTCACCCAGACCCAGTTGTCCATCCCCCTGCGCGCGGGCGCCCTGGTGCTCGGCACCTGGCAGGGCATCTATCTGTTCGAGCACCGCCGCGCGCCGCATCACCGGGAGGTCGCGGCGCATCTGCTGGGAGACTGACGGGGCGCCGGGTCTGTGGCAGACTGCGCCCCGTGCTGCCCTACGAACTCCGCATCGGCCTGCGCTACACGCGCGCCAAGCGCCGCAACCATTTCATCTCCTTCATCTCCGTGATTTCCATGGCGGGCATCGCCCTGGGGGTGATGGCGCTGATCGTCGTCATGTCGGTGATGAACGGCTTCCAGGAGGAACTGCGCGCGCGCATCCTGGGCGTCGCCTCGCATCTGGAAATCAGCGGCCCGGCCGGACGGCTCGCCGACTGGCCGGGCCTCGCCGCGCAGGTCGCCCGGCACCCCGAGGTGCGCGGCAGCGCGCCCTACGTCAGCGGTCAGGCCCTGCTGGTGGTGGGTTCGGAAACCAAGGGCGCCCTGGTGCGCGGCCTCTTGCCGCAGGAGGAGGGCAAGGTCGCGGAGTTCGCCGGGCACATGCAGGCGGGCCGCCTCGACAGCCTGCGTCCCGGCGAATTCAACATCGCCCTGGGCAACGACCTGGCGCGCGCCCTCGGCGTGTTTCCCGGCGACAAGGTGGCGGTGATCGCGCCGCAGGGCGTGGTCACCCCCGCCGGCATGCTGCCGCGCATCAAGCAGTTCACCGTGAGCGGCATCTTCCAGATGGGCATGTTCGAGTACGACGCAGGCCTCGCCCTCATGCATTTGGAGGACGCGCAAAAGCTCTACCGTCTGGGCGGCGAGGTCTCCGGCCTGCGCGTCAAGCTCGCCGACCTGGAGCGGGCGCCGCGCGTGCTGCGCGATCTGGCCGGCAGCCTGGAGGGCGATTACTACCTGTCGGACTGGACCATGCGCCACACCAGCTTCTTCCAGGCGGTGCAGATCGAAAAGCGCATGATGTTCATCATCCTCACCCTGATCGTCGCGGTCGCCGCCTTCAACATCATCTCCACCCTGGTCATGGCGGTGACCGACAAGCAATCCGACATCGCCATCCTGCGCACCCTGGGCGCGCACCCCGGCAGCATCATGGCCATCTTCATGGTGCAGGGCAGCCTGATCGGCGTTTTCGGCACCCTCGCCGGCCTCGTTTCCGGCGTGCTGCTGGCCCTCAACCTGGAGACCGTGGTGCCCTGGATCGAGCGCGCGGTGGGGCTCGACCTGTTCCCCGCCGACGTCTATTACATCTCCGATCTGCCGTCCAAGCTGAACTGGCCGGATGTCTGGACCATAGGCGGGGTGGCCCTGCTCCTGTCCTTCCTCGCCACCCTCTATCCCAGTTGGCGGGCGGCCCACATCCAGCCGGCGGAGGCGCTGCGCTATGAGTGACGCGGGAAGCGGGAAACGGGAAACGGGAAACGTGGTGCTGGCCTGCGCCGGCATCAGGAAAAGCTACTGGCAGGGCAAGACCGAAGTGCCGGTGCTGAACGGTGTCGACCTGGCCGTCGCCGCCGGCGAGCGGGTGGCGGTGATGGGCGCCTCCGGCACCGGCAAGAGCACCCTGCTGCATTTGCTGGGCGGCCTCGACCGACCCGATGCCGGCGAGGTGCGGGTGGGCGGCGCTTCCTTGTGGAGCCTCGGGGAAGTGGAGCGCGGCCGCCTGCGCAACCGCATGCTCGGCTTCGTCTACCAATTCCATCACCTGTTGCCGGAGTTCTCCGCCGAGGAGAACGTTGCCATGCCGCTGTTGATCCGCCGCGAGGAGCGCTCCCGGGCCCTGGCGGAAGCCGCGCGCTGGCTGCAAGAGGTGGGCCTCGGCCATCGGCTCGGGCACCGGCCGGGCGAGCTTTCCGGCGGTGAGCGCCAGCGCGCCGCCATCGCCCGCGCCCTGGTCACGCAGCCTGCCTGCGTGCTGATGGACGAGCCCACGGGCAACCTGGACCGGCACAACGCCGCGCGCATCCAGGACCTGCTCCTCGAATTGTCGACGCGACATTGCGCCGCCTTCCTGGTGGTGACGCACGACCCTGATCTGGCGGCGCGCATGAGCCGGGTATTGCGGCTGACCGAGGACGGTTTGGAGTAATCTTCCAGCTTCCGAAGCGAAGAATCCGGGCGGCGACCCGGAAGAGGAGAGTCGCATGCGCAGCATCAGCATCCTGGCCGGATTGGCCGTCGCCCTGGTCCTCCCGGTCTGGGCGCAGGGACTGCCGCGCGATGCCGCGGTGAATGCGGCGGCGCCCAACAAGACCCTGGAACCCAGGGTGGTCACCAACAGCGGGCGCCTGGAGTGGCTGCCACATGCCCACAACCTCACGCCCTGGCCCACGCTCAGCCACGAGGACCGGCGCCCGGCGCCGAAGCCGCGCAAGGCGCGCCTGGCCGGCCCGCTCGACGGCGACGCGGGGCGCGGTCGCGACATCGCCGTGCGTCCCGACAAGGGCTACTGCATCGTCTGCCACCAGATTCCCGGCGAGGAATGGCCCGGCACCGTCGGGCTCGACCTGCGCGGCTTCAAGCAGCGCCAGTATGCCGATGCCGCCGTCTACCAGCAGATCTTCGACGCGCGCGTGAACAACGCGCAGACCGTGATGCCGCCGTTTGGCACCAACAACATCCTCAGCGAGCAGGAGATCCGCGATCTGGTGGTCTTCCTGCAGAGTCTCGAATAGGGGGAAATCATGAAGCGCATTGCCCTCCTGCTTTGGCTGAGCCTGGTGTTGCCGCTGGCCGCCGCCAGCGATGCCCACCGCGAATACGACGCCATGGAAACCTACGAGCCGCACGTGCGCGGCGACCAGAGCCTGTCCGGCAGTTACAAGCACTGGGCGCATCCCGGCAAGCTCGACTGGCGGCTGGCGGGCAATCCGGAGGAGAACTGGAAGCTCAACTGGAAGTTCATGGATCCTCCCTTCAACGCCTCGGTACACGGCGGCCACTTCGCCCTCGACCGGGGCGAGCAGCTGTTCCGCGAACTCAACGCCAAGGCCCGCTTCGCCCGCTGCCTGGGCGCCGGCAAGGCCGGACTGAAGGGCCTGCGCGCGCGCTATCCGCAATACCGCGCCGACCTCAAGCGCATCGCCGGCCTGGAGGAGGTCATCGAATATTGCGCCGCGCGCGAGGGGCGCGTGCTGCAGAACGGCAGCTACGACAACAGCGCGGTTTCCCTCTACGTGGCGAGCCAGAGCAACGGCATGCCGATGCGCGTCGACGTCGGCAAGGGGGTGATGCGCGATGCCTTCGAGCGCGGCCGCAAGCTGTTCCACACGCGCGCCGGCAAGTTGCACCTGGCCTGTTCCTCCTGCCACACCCACAAGGTCGGCCTGCAGTTGCGCGGCAGCGTGATCACCACGCCCTATGGCGACGCGGTCCACTACCCGGTGTACCGCACCCGCTATTTCCTGCAGTCGTTGCACCTGCGCTTCGCCGAATGCAACCTCGACACCCGCACCCAGCCCCTGGTGCCGGGCAGCCGCGCCTACACCGATCTGGAGGTGTTCATGACCGCCCTGTCCAACGGTTATCCGGTGACGGTGCCCAGCGAGCGCGACTGAGTCCGCGATTCAGGGCGCCAGGCGGCGCGCCTTGCGGCGGCGCAGGTAGGCCAGCAGATAGAGGCGCCAGCCCAGGTGCACGGCGAAATAGCCCAGCACCGCCAGGGACGAGGCGAGGATCAGGTTGCCGATGAGGAAGGTGACGCCGAGACCCAGCAGCCAGTCCCAGAAGGCGGGCAGGAAATCCAGCCAGTGCTCGCCCCGCCAGTCGAATTCCGGCGCGCTGGCGGGCGTGCCGTTGCCGCCGGTGACCCAGGCGCCGATGGCATAGGCGGCGAGGATCAGCGGCCCCCAGGTGAAGGGGTTGGTGTACAGGGTAGAGAGCACCGCGACCGGCAGGTTGACGCGGAAGACGATGGCCAGGATGGCCGCCGTCAGCATCTGCACGGGGCCGGGAATGAGGCCGCCGAACATGCCGACGGCGACGCCGCCCGCCACCGAGTTGCGGTTCAGGTGCCACAGGTTGGGATGTTTCAGCAGCGGTCGCGCCCAGCGCAGATGGCGGTGCTCGCGGATGCTTTCGTGGTCGGGCAGGTATTTGCGGAAGAATTTGCGCGGCATGGGAGGATTGTATGAGCCTTACCGGGATAGGCGCTTAATTGAGAGGCTGGGTGCTGGCTTTCGCGTTGGGCGCCGCCTGGCTGCAAACGCGGCCGCAGCTGCCGCCGCTCGCCTGGGCTGCGCTGCTGCCGCTGGGCGGGTTGCTGTGGGCCGCTCTGGCGCCTTCGAAGTTGGCGATGCAGAGGCACCCCGCCCGGACTATCCCACGCACGCTCCTGGTCTGGCTGCTGTCCTTCCTGACGGGCTTCTTCTATGCCGCCTGGCGCGCCGATTCGCGCCTGGCCGACGCTCTGCCGGCGCAGTGGGAAGGCCGTGATGTCGCCTTCAGCGGGCGTGTCGTCGGGTTGCCGGAGACCACCCCCAACGGCCTGCGTTTCGTGCTCGACGTGGCCGCCGTCGCCACCCCCGGCGCCACGCTGCCGGGCCGCGTGCAGATCGGCTGGTACGCGCGGCCCGGCGAGGTGGCGCCGCAATTGCAGGGCGGGGCCTGCGTCAGCCTGGTCGCCCGCCTCCATCGTCCACATGGCAGCCTCAATCCGGGCGGCTTCGATTTCCAGGCCTCGCTGCTGCAACGCGGCATCCGCGCCACCGGCAGCCTGCGCGGCGCGCCCGCCCCGGCCATGGATTGTGGCGGCGCCGCTGCCGCGCGCTTGGACGTGTTGCGCGAACGCCTGCGCGTCCATCTGCGCGCCGGGCTTGCTGAGGACCCCTACGCCGGGGTGGTGATCGCCCTCGCCCTGGGTGATCAGGATGCGATCCCCGCCGCGCAATGGACCCTGTTCCGGCAGACCGGCACCACCCATCTGTTCTCCGTGTCCGGCCTGCACATCACGCTGTTCTCGGCCATGGTGTACGTGCTCGTCGCCGCCCTCTGGCGCCGCTTTCCACGCATGTGTCTGCGCCTGCCGGCGCGCCGCGCGGGCATCGCCCTGGGCCTCTTGGCCGCCACCGCCTACACTCTGCTATCCGGCTTCGGCATTCCCGCCCAGCGCACCCTCTACATGCTGGCGGCCGCCGCCGTGGTGGCCTGGCTCGACCGCGCGCCCACGCCCTCTCGCCTGCTCGCGGTGGCCCTGGCCGCGGTGGTGCTGATCGACCCCTGGGCCGCCCTGGCGCCCGGCTTCTGGCTGTCCTTCGCCGCCGTAGCCACCCTGCTCTATGCCGGCATGGGCGGCACCCGGCGGCGCCTGTGGCGGGCCTGGGCGCATGCCCAGTGGGCGGTCACCGTGGCTCTCGCACCTCTGTTGCTGGTGCTGTTCCACGAAATCTCGCTGGTTTCCCCGCTGGCCAACGCCGTTGCCATTCCCCTGGTGAGCCTGCTGGCGGTGCCGCTGGCCCTGCTCGCCGCCGTGCTGCCCTGGGATTGGTGCGCGCTTGTCGCGCACGCCGTCATTGCCGCCGGCATGGCCTGGCTGGAAACCCTCGCCGCCCTGCCGAATCCGGTCTTCCACACCGCCGCGCCGGACTGGCCGGCCTTCCTGCTGGCGCTTTTGGGTACCGCGCTGCTGTTGCTGCCACGCGGGTTTCCCGCGCGCTGGCTGGGGGTGTTGCTGTTCCTGCCGCTGTTCTTCCCCCGCCTGCCGGCACCGCAGCCCGGCGAGGCCTGGCTGACGGTGTTCGACGTCGGTCAGGGCGAATCCGTGCTGGTACGCACCGCCGGGCGCGCCGTGCTGGTGGATACGGGGCTGCGTTTCGCTTCGGGCGAGGATGCCGGCGCCCGCGTCGTCGCCCCGGCCCTCTGGCGCCAGGGCATCACGCGTCTGGACGGGCTGGTGGTCAGCCACGACGACATCGACCACAGCGGCGGCGCCGCCTCCCTGCTGGCCAGCCATCGCCCCGACTGGTTGCTCACCTCGCTGGCCGGCATGCCCCCCGCCCGCCTCAGCGAGACCGGCCGCGCCCTGCTCACGGCGGCGCCACGCGCGCTGGCCTGCGCGGCCGGACAGACCTGGACCTGGGATGGCGTGCGTTTCCAGGTGCTGCATCCGCCGGCCCATCACTACGCCCATCCCGGCTTTCGCGACAACGATCGCAGTTGCGTGATCCGCATCGACACCGCGCACGGTTCGGCCCTGCTCACCGGCGACATCGAGCAGTTGGCGGAAATGAACCTGGCGGAACGGCGCATGCCGCTGGCGGCGGATGTACTCGTGGCTCCCCACCATGGCGCGAACACCTCGTCCACCCCGGAATTCCTCGCCGCCGTGCGGCCCCGCCTGGTGGTGGTGCCCGTCGGCCGGCGCAATCCCTTCGGCCATCCCCACCCCGAGGCGCTGGCCCGCTACCGCGCCCTCGGCGCGGAAATCGCCCGCACCGACCGGCACGGCGCGGTGGAGGTGAAGATTGAGCGGGCTGGGCTTGCGCAGAGAAGGGCGGTGGACGACGAGAAACGTTACTGGCGCGAATGAAATTGGGAAAATCTCTGTGAGGAGCCAACTTCAGACGCCGCCGCTTGCCAAGGGAAAGCAAAAAAGCGGCCCGCGGGCCGCTTGTATGGTCTCGGAAAGATGGCGCTCGGGAAACCTTGACCCCGGTGCTAGGTCCCGGCCGGGGGAAGGAGCGGAGCCCAAGTGGGCGATGGCGCTCGATTGCACATCGCCGGTATGGGGACCATATATCGGATCAGCGTTCCCCTTATTTCACCACTTCCTTGAGCTGATCCAGGATCGCCGGGTTTTAGTTGCGGCCGCGCTGCGCGCTTAACCTCCCCGCATTCGCGAGGAGGTTAGCCTTCACTTAAATCCATCGATCCGGCTTCGCCATGAGCGGCGTGCCATTTACTTGACCACCTCTTTGAGCTGGTCAAGGATCGCCGGATTTTCAAGAGTCGACACGTCGGAGGTGATCTCCTCGCCCTTGGCCAGGGTGCGCAGCAGGCGGCGCATGATCTTGCCGGAGCGGGTCTTCGGCAGGTTGTCGCCGAAGCGGATTTCGTCCGGCTTGGCGATCGGGCCGATTTCCTTGCCGACGTGGTTGCGCAGGTCGTTGACGATGGCCTTGGCTTCGTCACCGGTGGGGCGTGCGCGCTTCAACACCACATAGGCGACGATGGCTTCACCCTTGATGTCGTGCGGCTTGCCGACCACGGCGGCTTCGGCGACCAGGGGGTGGCTGACCAGGGCGGATTCGATCTCCATGGTGCCCATGCGGTGGCCGGAGACGTTCAGCACGTCGTCGATGCGGCCCATGATGGTGAAGTAGCCGGTATTGGCGTCGCGCACGGCGCCGTCGCCGGCGAGATAGAGCTTGCCGCCCAGGTCCTCGGGGAAGTAGCTCTTCTTGAAGCGATCCGGATCATTCCAGATGGTGCGGATCATGGATGGCCAGGGCTTCTTGATGACCAGGAAGCCGCCTTTGCCCCATTCCACCTCGTGGCCGGCCTCGTCCACCACGGTGACCATGATGCCCGGGAAGGGCAGGGTGCAGGAGCCGGGCACCAGCGGAGTGACGCCGGGCAGCGGGGTGATGACGTGGCCGCCGGTTTCGGTCTGCCAGAAGGTGTCCATGATGGGGCACCTGCCGCCGCCGATATTGTCGTGGTACCACATCCAGGCTTCCGGGTTGATGGGCTCGCCCACGGAGCCCAGCACCCGCAGGGTGGTGAGGTCGTAGTTCTTGGGATGCACGGCCGGATTGGTGTCGGCGGCCTTGATCAGGGAACGGATAGCGGTGGGGGCGGTGTAGAAGATGTTGACCTTGTGGTCCTGGATCATCTTCCAGAAGCGGCCGGCGTCCGGGAAGGTGGGCACGCCCTCGAAGACGATCTCGGTGCCGCCGCAGGCCAGGGGGCCGTAGGTGATGTAGGTGTGGCCGGTGACCCAGCCGATGTCGGCGGTGCACCAGAAGATGTCGGACGGCTTCAGGTCGAAGGTCCACTTCATGGTCATGATGGAGTGCAGCAGGTAGCCGCCGGTGGAGTGCTGCACGCCCTTGGGCTTGCCGGTGGAGCCGGAGGTGTAGAGCAGGAACAGGGGATGCTCGGCTTCCACCCATTCCGGTTCGCAGGTCTCGGACTGGCTGGCCACCACGTCGTGCCACCACAAGTCGCGGCCGGCCACCATGTTGCAGGGGCCGCCGGTGCGCTGGTAGACCACCACGTTCTTGATGGAATCGGTGCCACCCAGGGTCATGGCCTCGTCCACGGCGGGCTTCAGGGGGATGTTCTTGCCGCCGCGGCACTGCTCGTCGGCGGTGATGATCATGACCGCGCCGGCATCCTCGATGCGGTCGCGCAGGGCGGTGGCGGAGAAGCCGCCGAACACCACGGAGTGGGTGGCGCCAATGCGGGCGCAGGCCTGCATGGCGACGACGCCCTCGACGGACATGGGCAGGTAGATGATGACCCGGTCGCCCTTCTTCACGCCCAGGCTCTTCAGGGCGTTGGCGAACTTGGCGGTGCGGGCGAGCAGTTCCTTGTAGGTGACGCGGGTGATGTCACCCTTGTCGGCCTCGAAGATGAGTGCGACCTTGTCGCCCAGGCCGGCCTGGACGTTCTTGTCCAGACAGTTGTAAGAGACGTTCAGCTTGCCGTCCGGGAACCACTTGTAGAAAGGGGCGTTGGATTCGTCCAGGACCTTGCTGAAGGGGGTTTGCCAGACGACGTTTTCCTTGGCCAGCTTGCCCCAGTAGCCTTCATAGTCGGCTTCGGCTTCGGCGCAGAGCGCCTTGTAGGCTTCCATGCCGGAAACGTTGGCCTGGGCCACGAATTCCGGAGAGGGGTCGAAGACCCGGTTTTCGTGCAGGACGGATTCGATGGTGGTGCTCATGACATGCGTCTCCTCGACGGCAGATTAAAGACAGGTCGCTTCCTCCCCCAAGGAAGCGGCAAAATTAGGCCACTTCCAGGAATTTCGCATTTTGCATCGCATCATGAAGCCCACGCCAGCCCCGCAGTTGCTATCCCGCGCCGCCGCATACAGCCGCTGGCTGCGCGCCCGTCTGCATGCCCGGCCGGCGCTCGGCGAGTGGCTGCAGCGTTCGCTCGAGCAACCGCTCTCACGCCGCGAGATGGGCGCCTACCTGGGCGCCGACATCGCCGACGAGGAAACGCTCAAGCGCCGCCTGCGCCGCCTGCGCGAGGGCGTGTATGCGCGCGTGATGACGCGCGACCTCAACGGCCTCGCCGATCTGGCCGAGGTGACACGGGCCCTCACCGAACTGGCCGAGGTGACGGTGGGCGCCGCCACCGATTTCCTGCATCGTGACCTCGTGTCGGTGTATGGCGAGCCGCTCGACGCGCGGGGAGAGGCCCAACGCCTGATCGTGGTGGGCATGGGCAAGCTGGGCGGCGGCGAGCTCAATGCCTCCTCCGACATCGATCTCATCTTCGTCTTCCCCGAGGACGGCGAGACCGCCGGGCCGCGCAAGCTTTCCAATTTCGAGTTCTTCACCCGCCTGGGCAAGCGCCTCATCGCCGCCCTCGACGACAAGACCGCCGACGGCCACGTCTTTCGCGTCGACATGCGCCTGCGCCCTTACGGCGATTCCGGTCCGCTGGTGTCGAGCTTCGCCATGCTGGAGGAGTACTTCTACACGCAGGCACGGGAATGGGAACGCTATGCCTGGATCAAGGGACGGGCGCTGACCGGCGGGCGCATCGAGGAACTGGAAGCGCTGCGCAAGCCCTTCGTCTTCCGCAAGTACCTCGATTTCGGCGCCTTCGGCTCCATGCGCGATCTGCATGCGCAAATCCGGCGCGAGGTGGCGCGCAAGGAAATGGCCGACAACATCAAGCTGGGGCCGGGCGGCATCCGCGAGATCGAATTCGTCGCACAGGTGTTCCAGCTCATCCGCGGCGGCCGCATCGCCTCCCTGCAGATCCGCCCGACGCGCGCCCTGCTGCACCAGTTGTCGGCCTACGACCTGGTGCCCGACGAGCAGGCCGACGAGATGGAGGCCGCCTACGTCTTCCTGCGCAACCTCGAACATCGCCTGCAATACCTGGACGATGCGCAGACGCAGACCCTGCCGCGCGAGGCGGAGGACCGCGAGCGGGTGGCCGAGGCCATGGGCGGCGCCGACTGGGCCGCTTTCGAAATCCGGCTGAACGCGCTGCGCCGCAAGGTGGCGGGCTATTTCGAGCAGGTCTTCGGGGCGCCGCAGGAGGACCAGTCCGGCCATCCCCTCGCCGGCTTGTGCGAGCTGCCGGCGGAGGAGGCCGAGGCGCGCCTCGTCGCCGTCGGCTACACCGATCCGGCAGGCGTCCTCGAGCAGTTGCGCAAGCTCGTGCGCGGCAGCCGCTACGCCGGTCTGCCGGCCGGCAACAAGGCGATGATCGACGGCCTGCTGCCGCCGCTGGTGGAGGTGGCGGCCGGTTTCCCCAATGCCGGCGAAACCCTCTCGCGCATCCTCGACCTGCTCGATTCCATCGCCCGGCGCGGCCCCTATCTCGCCCTGCTCAAGGAGTACCCGCAGACCTTGCGCCAGGTGGTACGCATCGTCAGCAGCAGCGCCTGGGCCGCCGGCTATCTGACCCGTCAGCCGCACCTGCTCGACGAACTGCTCGACGCGCGCCAACTCATGGCGCCACCGGACTGGCTGCGCGCGCGCCAGGACCTGCGCCAGCGCCTGGGCATGCAAGTCGTCGATGTGGAAAGACAGATGGACGAACTGCGCCACTTCAAGCAGTCCGAGACCTTCCGCCTGCTGGCGCAGGACCTGGCCGGCCTGTGGAGCGTGGAAAAGCTCTCCGACCATCTCTCCGACCTGGCCGATCTGCTGGTGCAGGCCACCCTGGATCTGGTCTGGAATGGCTTGCCCGGCCGTCACCGGGAGAGCCCCGCCTTCGCGGTGATCGCCTACGGTAAGCTGGGTGGCAAGGAACTGGGCTACGCCTCCGACCTGGACATCATCTTCCTGTACGACGACCCGCATGCCGATGCGCAGGAAATCTACGCCCGTCTGGGCAAGCGTCTGAACACCTGGATGGGCACCACCACCGCCGCCGGCACGCTCTATGAAACCGACCTGCGCCTGCGCCCGGACGGCGCCTCGGGCCTGCTGGTGAGCAGCGTCGAGGCGTTCGAAGACTACCAGTTGCGGCAGGCCTGGACCTGGGAGCACCAGGCCCTCACCCGCGCCCGTTATTGCTGCGGCGATGCGGCGCTAAAGCCGCGTTTCGACGCCATCCGCGAGAAGGTGCTGACGCAGCCGCGCGATGCCGGCCGATTGCGCGATGAGGTGCTCGACATGCGCCGCAAGATGCACGAGGGCCACGCCAACGTCAGCGGCCTGTTCGACCTCAAGCACGACGCCGGCGGCCTGGTCGACGTGGAGTTCGCCGTGCAGTACCTGGTGCTCGCGCACGCCCACGCGCATCCGGAAATGACCGCCAACATCGGCAACATCGCCCTGCTCAGGCGGGCCGGAGAACTCGGCCTGATCCCCGGCGACATCGGCCTTGCCGCGGGCGACGCCTACCGCGAGCTGCGCCGCCGCCAGCACGCCCTCAAGCTGCAAGGCCTGGAGCACGCGCGTGCCGAGCATGGCGGCCTGAATCAGGAGATCCTGGCGGTGAAGGCCCTGTGGGTCAACGTGTTCGGCGCCTGAAGCCTCAAGCTTTCCTCGGGTATTGCCGTCAATGCGGCAAGATATTGATTCCACGGGGTATTCGTGATGCCTGGGCATGCGTGGTGGGGATCGGGGCAGTGGGCGGCCTATCTGGAATATCAGGAGCAGCCCATCAAGGCTTCCAGCAAGACGGCCCTCGCCGAACTGGAGTCGGGAGCCGAGGACAGCCTGTCCGCGCACGCCTATACCGGCCTGTTGCTGGACGATCCGTTGCTGGCCCTGCGTCTGATCAAGGAAGCCAACCGGCGCCTGCCCCGGCGCCTGGCGCGCGACATCACCACCCCCCTCGGCGTGGTGCTGGCCCTGGGTACCGAGCAGTTCAGGGAGCAGGTGCGCAGCGCGCCGGAAGTGGGCGGGGACAACCACGGCTTCCTCGCCTGCGAGGCGCGCGCCACCCTGGCCGCGCGCATCTGCATGGCCTGGGGTGGCCTGCGCCACGACCTCGACCCCGGCGAACTGGCCATGGCTGCCCTGCTCGCGAATGCGGGCGAGATCGAACTGTGGGCCTTCGTGCCCGAGCTGCCGCAGAAGGCCCTGGACGAACTGCACAGCGGCCGCGCCCAACGCAGTGAACAAGCGCAGCGCCAGGCCTGCGGTTTCGCCTTGATGGATCTGAGCCTGCTGCTCATCGAGAACTGGAGCCTGCCGCAACTCATCCGCCAGCTCATCCGCGGCGACGAGGGTACCCGCGCACGCATGGCCCGACTGGGCGTCAACACCGCCCGCCACCTGGGCAACGGCGTCGAGGATGCTGCCCTGCCGGATGACATCCGCGAGGCGGCGAAGCTGACCGGCGCCTCGCCGGAAGTGCTGGTCGGCGTCCTGCCCGGACTCGACGCGGAGGAAAAGGCGCGGCTGCTACACGCCGTCGGGCCCGGCCAGGCGCCCGATGCTGCCTGAGCCGGCAGCGCCTCAACGATAGATCAGCACCGCCTCCCGCTCCTCCAGCCAGGCGGCTTCGTCCGCGCGCGCCAGGGCGCCGAGGTCGCCGGGCAGGGCGGCGGGGTCGTCGACCCATTCGCGCAGGGCCGGTCCGCCATTGATGAGATCAATGGCCAGGCGCTCGTGCTCGTATTCGTAGGGGAAATCCCGCCACAGCGGATAGTCCGGACGCAGCCGGCGCAGGGCCTTGAAGGCGAGGGCCATGAAGCGCCAGGGGCGAAACTCCGCGTGCGCGTAGGCGTCGGTCTCCACGTGGATCTGCACGCCGGCGCAGAGTTGCCCGGCGTGCTTGTGGAAGGTGGGCTCGAACCAGCATTCCCGCGGCCGGCAGCCGCGCATCCAGTGCGGCGCAAGATGGCGCATTTCCGCCAGCAGCGCGCGCGGGTCGAGGTCGGGGGCGCCGAACAGTTCCAGCGGCCGGGTGGTGCCGCGCCCCTCGGACAGGCTGGTGCCCTCCAGCATCACCGTGCCGGCGTAGCAGCGCGCCATCGACAGGTTGGCCGCGTTGGGGCTGGGATTGATCCATTCCCGCTCGCCCAGCGGCCAGCCGAAGCCCGGCGCCGCCTCCGGTTGCCAGCCTTGCATGACCACCACCTGGTAATCCAGGTCCAGCCTGAAATGCCGCACGAACCAGCGGCCCATTTCGCCCAGGCTGAGGCCGTGCCGCATGGGCAGCGGGCCGGCGCCGACGAAGCTCTCCCAGCCCGGCCGCAG
>Ga0194126_10003798_pt1 | contig 23521 bp, 20 predicted proteins | sample TA2KigC150mmetaG_FD_148641 | JGI IMG/M metagenome (GOLD analysis project Ga0194126, IMG submission 148641) | Freshwater microbial communities from Lake Tanganyika, Tanzania - TA2015035 Kigoma Deep Cast 150m | ecosystem: Environmental > Aquatic > Freshwater > Lake | place: Tanzania: Lake... | reverse complement strand
GCCGCCGAGGACGAGCGCCGGGCGCGCGAGCGCGAGGCGAAGAAGGCCCGTCTCGAGGCGATCGCGAAGGCGAAGGCCGCCAAGGCCGCCGAGCCCGCGGAAGGCGCGGCCGAGGCCGCCCCGGCGACCGAGGCGGCCCCCGAGGCCCCTGCGGCGCCCGAGGGAACCGCCGCAGGCTGATGCCCGGCGGCGCGAACAGGACAACCCGGAAGGAGTTTGAGAGTCATGGCAGAGATTTCAGCATCCCTGGTCAAGGAACTGCGCGACGAGACCAACGTCGGCATGATGGAGTGCAAGAAGGCGCTCCTCGACGCCGGCGGCGACAAGGCGAAGGCCGTCCAGCTCCTGCGCGAGCGCGGGCTGGCGGTCGCCACGAAGAAGGCCAGCCGCGCGGCGAACAGCGGGGTCATCGCGGCGAAGGCGTCGGCCGACGGCCGCTCGGGCGTGATGATCGAGGTCAACTGCGAGACGGACTTCGTCGCGCGCAACGACATCTTCAAGGCGTTCGTGGCGGACCTCGTCGCGAAGGCGCAGGCGCTGGACGGGGACCTGGCGCCGGCGGTCGTGGACGTGGTGAACGCCACGATCCAGAAGATCGGCGAGAACGTGGTCGTCCGGCGCAACGTCAGGTTCGCCGCGCAGGGGCCCGGCCTCGTCGCGACCTACGTCCACCTCGGCAGCAAGCTCGGCGTCATGGTCGAGATCGGCTGCGCGAACGACGCGGTCGCGGGGAATCCCGCGGTCCAGGAGCTCGCCCGGGACCTCACGCTGCACCTGGCCGCGTGCCGGCCGCCCTACCTGGACCGGACGGCGGTCCCGCAGGACGTGATCGCCTCCGAGCGCGCGATCTACGCGAAGCAGGTCCAGAACAAGCCGGCCGCGATCGTCGAGAAGATCGTCGACGGGAAGATCGGCAAGTTCTTCTCGACCGTGTGTTTCGTCGAGCAGCCGTTCGTCAAGGACGGCAACGTGACGGTCACGCAGCTGCTCGAGGCCAAGGCCAAGGAGGCGGGCGGGGCGTTGAACGTCCGTCGCTACGTCATCTGGCAGTTGGGCGAGTAGTCCGCGGCCTGGCGGAGGGTTTCGGGGCCGGCCTTCGGGCCGGCCCCGTTTCTTTTCCATCGCCGGCTTGCGGCCCCGGCCGGACGACGCCACAATCCGGGCATGAGCGAACCCTCCGTCCCCGGCGTCCCGGCCCCGTCCGGCGCCTCCGTCCACGGCAGCCCGGGCGCGAGCCCCCGCCAGCGAGGCACGCTGCGGCTGGCCGCTCCGTTTCTCGCGGGCGCCCTGGCCGCCGGCTGGCTGTTGCGCGCGGCCATCCCGAAGCCCGACCTTCCCGCGCGGCGGGCGGGATTCGGCCTCGTCCTGCTGACGACGGGCCTGGCCGTGCTGGCCTTCCACCTCCGGCGCCGGCGTCTCGACTTCCTGCGCGGCGCGCGGGGCGAGGAGGAGACGGCCCGCATCCTCGCGGGGCTTCCGGCGGGGTCGCATGTCTTCCACGGGTTGTCCGTTCCCGGCGCCGGCGTGGGCGACATCGATCACGCGCTGGTTTCGCCTCGCGGGATCTTCGTGATCGAGTCGCTCAACTGGTCCGGACGGGCCACGATCGAGGAGGGCCGGATCCTCTACGACGGGGCGCCGCCGGACCGCGATCCGATCGAGCGCGTCCGCAAGGCGGCCTGGGCCCTGAGGGAGCGGCTGCGGGGCGCAGGGGTCCAGGCCGGCGTGCAGGCGATCCTCTGCCTCCCCGCCGCGGCCCTCGCGCGCGACGTCGAGGGCGTTGCGGGCGTGGTGGTGTGCCGGCAGACCGCGCTGCCCCGCGTTCTGGGCGAGTCGACGGAAGCTCCGCTGGATCCCTCGACCCTCGCCCGCGCCGCCGACGCCCTGCGCCCGCTGACGGAGGAGTAGGCCATGAAGCGAGTGCTGGTCCCGGTCGCCGAGGGGACGGAGGAGATGGAGGCCGTGATCGTGATCGATGTCCTCCGTCGCGCGGGATGCGAGGTCTTCGTCGCGGGCCTCGACGCCGGGACCATCCGGGGATCGCGCGGCGTCCGCATCGAGCCCGACGGTCCGTGGTCCGCGGCGTGGCCGGCGGACTTCGACGCGCTCGTGCTGCCCGGCGGGGCCGGGGGAGCCCGCCGGTTCTGCGCCCACGGGGGCCTGCTGGATGCCGTTCGCGCGATGCACGCGGCGGGCCGGTTGGTGGCCGCGGTGTGCGCGGCGCCGCTGGCCCTGCAGGCGGCCGGCGTGCTGGCCGGCCGCCGGGCAACGTGCCATCCCGACGTGGCGGAGCGCCTGACCTCGGCCGTGCGGTGCGACGATGCCGTCGTCGTGGACGGCACCCTCGTCACCAGCCAGGGCGCGGGAACCTGCTTCGCCTTCGCCCTGGAGATCGTTGCGCGGCTCTGCGGACGGGACGCCGCCGACCGGATCGCCGGGGACATCGTGCTGCGCGGGTGAGCCCGCCCTTCGGCGGATCCGGAGTCCGGATCAGGCGCCGGGACCGGCGGTTCCCCGGCACGAACACGCCGGGGCCGGCGGACCCGCTGCGTTCGGCGCCCGCTTTCGCAGCTTCGCACCGATCAGCACCGCCAGAAGCAGGACCGCCGCCGCGTGGCCCATCCACGAGGCGGGCTCGACGTGGCACGAGGGCGCGGCGGCCGGGAAGGCGGGGATCACCCAGAGGTCGACGGCCAAGCCGGCCAGCAGCGCGGATGCCGCGAGGCAGACAAGGTAGACCGCACCCGCCCGGGGGCCCAGCATGCGGCCGAGCGCGCCGAGCGTGGCCGCATTGGTCGCGGGTCCCGTGATGAGGAACACGAGCGCGGCCCCGGGCGAGACGCCGGCCTGCATCAGCCCGAGGGCGATCGGCACCGACGCCGTCGAGCAGACGTACATCGGGATGCCGACGGCCATCATGAGCAGCATCCCGGGGATTCCCGCCGGCAGCTTGTCGGCCAGGTAGCTGGCCGGCACCAGCGCGCCGATCAGCCCCGCGATGCCGAGTCCGATCATCAGTTCGTTCCCGACGTCCGACGGGAGCGTCCCGAAGCCGTGGCGCAGCGCCCGCCGCCAGCCGGGAAGGGCCGGGGCCGGCGCCGTCGACGCGGCCGGGGCGGGACGTTCGCCGCCGGTTGTGAACCGGTCGACGGCCAGCCCGCAGAGGGCGCCGGAGACGAAGGCCACGACGGGGCGGATCAGGGCGAAGGCGGGGCCGAGAAGGCCGTAGGTCACGAAGAAGCTGTCGACCCCGGTCTGCGGCGTGGACATCAGGAAGGCGGCCGTGGCGCCGCGCCCGGCCCCCTCGCGGCGGATCGAAAGGGCCACCGGGATGACGCTGCAGGAGCAGAGCGGAAGCGGGACCCCGAGCAGCGCCGCCTTCAGGGCCTGCATCGCTCCGCGGCCGCCCAGGTGCCGGGCCACCCAGGTCGCGGGGAGCCAGAGGTGGAGGAGCCCGGCCACGGCGAAGCCGAACAGAAGATACGGCGCCATCTGCGCGGCGACCGACCATGCGCCGGCCGCGGCGCGGCCCATCTGTTCGAGAATCCACACGAGGGCACTATCCGGCCGGGGGCGGCCCGGCGCAAGGCGGGCGTCCGGTCAGGGGGTCGCGGGCTTCGGCGAGGCCGTCTTCGACCGGGCCAGCTTCATCTCGGCGACGCGCAGGTACATGCGGACCGTCTTGTTCCCCGGCTCCATCCGCACCGCCTCGCGGAAGGCGTCCACCGCCTCCTGCACCCGGCCCATCCGGTCCAGCTGGACGCCCAGCCTTGCCTGGAGAACCGGCCGGTTGGGATGGTCGGCGACGAGCTTCGTGAGGAGGGTCAACGCCCCCTGCGAATCGCCCTGCATCTCGAGCAGCTGGCTGAGGGTGTTCTCGAAGCCGGGCTCGCGCGGATTGCGGGCAAGGCCGCGCTCGCACAGCGCGCGCGCCTCCGCGATCTTCGCGGCCTTCCGGGCCGGATCGGTCTCCGCGGCGGCCTCGCGGGCCGCGATCCGGCAGAGCCCCAGGACCGGTTCCCAGGCGTGCGAGTCCCACGCGAGGGCGCGGCGGTACCAGGCGGAGGATTCCTCCAGGCGTCCCGCATCGAGCGCCGTCTGGCCCGGGAAGGTCGACATCGCATAGGCAACGCCGGCACGAAGCGTGGCGACGATCGCCAGCAGCGCGAGCGCCGCCCCCGACCACGCAATCCAGCGGCCGGCGTTCCGCGACGGCAACCGGTTCGGCAGGTCGCCCGATGCGTGGAAGAGCGCGGCAACGCACCCGAGCAGGAGCAGCAGCGCCATGCTGTTGCCGTAGATGTGGAGGTTGAAGTCGACCAGGGCCTGGCTCGCGGCCACGACAAGGACGCCGACGGCCCCCGCGGCCAGGACGGCGTTCAGCTCCTTGCGGGCCCCCGCCAGCAGCCGCAGCAGGCGAACGAGGATCGCCCCGGCCACGATCAGGCCGAGCACGCCGCCGACGATCCCGTACTCCGCCGCGACGTGGAGGTAGTCGTTGTGCGCGTGCACCGCCGCCACATTGGGGTGGAGGTCGACGTAGCGGCTGTCGAGCAGCCGGAAGGACCCGCCCCCGTGGCCGAACACCGGGGCGGCCTCGACCATGCGGAGGGTGCCGGTCCAGACCATGATCCGGCCCTGGAGATCCGTCGACGACCGCGCGAGGCGCCCCCAGAGGGCCGGCGCCCTGGCCCAGACCAGGCCCACGGCCACCGCCGCGATCACGGGGACGGCGAGGAACGCGAACACCGCCTGCCTCGCCCCCCGTCGCCACGCGGTCAGAAGCAGGGTCGTTCCGCAGCCGAGGATGGCGGCCGCGAACCCGGAGCGGGACTGCGAGAGCGCGAGCGGCCAGGCCATCATGCCGACGGCGTAGACGCCCACCACCTTGAGGGTCCATCCGGACTCCGGCGCCAGCACCACGGCGAGGCCGAACGCCATCGCCATGGCCAGCAGGTTGGCGAAGTGGTTCGGGCAGTTGTAGGTCCCGCCCATCCGCATCAGGTAGCTCGGGTGCCGCTCCACGCCGAGCATCATCCGCGACCCCTGGAGGTGCTGCATCACCGCGTAGGCGCCGTCCATCGCCGCCACGATGAGGACGAGCGCGACCAGCCATTTCCACCGCCCCCCCCGCCCCGCAAGGCCGGCGATGACCCAGTAGGCCGCCAGGGCGCTGCCCAGCATCAGGAGGCGAAGCATGCCTTCGTACGGCGCGATGGCCAGGGGCACGGTCAGCGCCACGTAGACGAGAAAAGCCAGGGCTGGAAGGCTGCCCGGCGGAATCGAAAGGGGGACCTCGGCCCGGAAGACGACAGGGCGCAGCGCGTAGAGCAGGAAGCCCGCGAAGCTGCACAGCATCAACGGGGCGATGGACCAGAGGCGGACGCCGCCGAAGAGAACGGGGCCGACCAGGGCCGGAAGGGCCGCCAGGATGAGCGCGATCCACTCATAGGCGGCCGCGCCGCGGGGAGTTCGCCGCCGTCTGACCTGAGACTCGGCGGTGGAGGGAGACATGGCGCCAAGTCGGATGCCGGCTACCACACCGAACGCTTGACGACGATCTGATCGCCCGACTCGATCTCGATGTCCTTCTCGGGATTCCGCTCGATGTCCTTGGCGTTCACTCGAACCGTCTTGTCACCCCGCGTCAGGAGAACATCGGTCGAATCCGCGAAGTCGGTGTAGCCGCCGGCGGTCGCGATCGCCTGGAGGATCTTGACGGATCCGATCAGGGAGAACCGGCCCGGGGCGCGGACTTCGCCACGGACGAAGTAGCTGCGCGTCGGCACCAGGACGTGGACGGTCATATACCGGTAGATCTTCTTCTCGATGTAGTCCTTCTGGATCCGGTTCTCCAGTTCGGACGCCGTCAGGCCGGCCGCGCGGACCGTGCCGATGAACGGCATCTTGACGTCGCCGTTCTCGTCCACGAGCGACTCGATCTGCTCGAGCTGGGTGGTTCGGAGATGGACGATCAGCGTGTCGCCGGACCGCAGGCGGTAGGAGGCGCCCCCGGTCGAAGGCAGCACGGCCGACCCCGCCGCCGGGGCCGCCACCGGCTCGACCTTCGTCTCGACCGGACCCGACGGCGCCGGCCGGGCAGCCGCCTCGGCGACCACGTCGCCGTACGGGGCGGACCGGTCCAGCCTCAGCGCCGTTTCCTCGCCGCCGTCCCCGGCGGACGAGCGGAGCATCCGGCATCCGGACGCCGCCAGCAGCGCCGCAAGGACGCCGACCACCCAAAGCCCGTTCCGTTTCATACGCACATGCATCCCGCGCCGGCGATCTAGGCCGGCTTGACCGTCGTCTCGTCCTTCGACGGCTCCGCCCGGTAGTAGTAGTTCGAGTAGTACGAGTGATAGTAGTAGTAATAGTCGTCGCGCATGATGTTGATGTTGTTGAGCACGACGCCGACCAGCTTGCCGCCGACGTTCTCGACCATGCGCTTCGCCCGGAGCGACATCACGCGCGGGTACTTGCGGTACTGCACGACGAGCATGACGCCGTCGACCTCGCTCGCCAGGATCGAGGCGTCGCTGACGCCCACGACCGGCGGCGAGTCGAAGAAGACGTAGTCGTACCGCGCCTTCAGGTTCTTGATCAGCTCCCGCATGCGCTGCGTGTTCAGGACGCCGACGGAGGAGCGGGGCAGCTTGCCGCTGGGAAGGAAGTGCAGGTTCGGAACGTTCGGGACGGGCTTGATGGTCTCCTCGATCGGCACGTCGCGCATCAGCACGTTCGTGAGACCGAACCGGTTCTGCATGCCCATGATCGTGTGCTGGACGGGGCGACGCAGGTCGGAGTCGACGACCAGGACCTTGTCGCCGATCGCCGCGCACACGTAGGCGAGGTTGAAGAGCGTGGTCGACTTGCCCTCGCCGACGCCGCCGCTGGTCATCGCGAACGCGCCGCCGGGAACGCCCTTGTTGGCGAAGAGGAGGTTCGTCCGAAGGACGCGGTAGGCCTCGGCATAGGGACTGTCCGGCCCGTCCTCGATCATCGGCCGGACCTTCTGCGGAATCACGCCGATCACCGGCAGGCCAAGGTAGCGCTCGACGTCGTCCACCGTCTTGACCGACGTGTCGAGGTACTCGATGAAGAACGCCAGCGCTATGCCCAACACCAGGCCGCCGATGAAGCCGCCGAAGATGTAGAGCGGGGTTCGGGGCTCGACGGGGCGATCCAGCGGAGGCGGCTCGGCGGGGTCGATCAGCTCCACCGGCGTGCTGGGAACCTCCAGCTTGATGGCCTCCTGGCGGACGCGCGCCTCCATGGCCTGCATGACGCTCCGCTCCAGCTCCAGGTCCCGCTCCGCCTTCGTGAACGGGAGGAACTTCTCGCCCTCGGCCACGATGTCGGCCTCGCGCGCGGCCTTGAGCTCGGCCTCCAGCGCCTCCAACCGGGCCAGGCTCACCTCGTACTGCGTCCTCATCCCGCGCTTGAGCCCCTGCAGGGCGGAGTCCATCTTCTTCTGCAGTTCGTCGCGGCCGGCCTTCGCGCGGAGCACATCCGGGTGGTTCTCGCCGTACGTCTCGAGCATGAGCTTCAACTGCACGTCCGTGTCGACGAGCTGCCGGCGGATCGTCATGATCTCCTGATCCTGGACGATGACCGAGGAGGACTCCATCAGCTCACTGCCGGTCATGTTCTCGAACTGCTCCATCTGGGCCTTGCGATAGAGCATGTCCACGCGCGCCGCAATCCGGTCCGCCTCGAGCTGCTGCAGGCGGATCTTGTCGACCCGGTACCCGGTCCCCGCGGGACCGCCGGAGCTGAGCATCGAGACGCCGAGCTCCTTCCGGAGCCGCTCGACCTCCTTCTCCTGCGCGTTCACGCGCTCGCGCTGCTTCTCGACCTCGCCGCGGATCGCGTCGATGCCCCGCTTGAGCTCGCCCCGCTTCACGCTGAGCCGCTGCTCGCGGTAGACTTCCGCGACTTCGTTGGCGATCTTCGCGGCCTCCTCGGGATTCTCGCGCTTGACGAGGATCGCGATGAGGCTCGTGTCGCGCGACTGGGCGACGTCGACCGACGAGGAGAGGATCTCGATCGTGTTCTCCTTGCTGAGGGGCGACTTGTTCGCGTTGTACTGCTCGCCCCACAGGCGCGCCAGGTCCAGGTTGGCGGCAACCGTGTACATGATCGGGCGGGACTTGATGATCTCGAACTGCGTCTTCAGGAAGTACGGGTTCCAGCCGCCCGCGAACTCGCGCTCGAAGACGGGGACATCGAGCACGTCCTCGCGCACCAGGATGCGGGCCTGGGCGCGATACTTCGGAGGAAGGCTGTAGGCGTAGAGAACCGTCGTCACGAGGACCAGCAGCATGACCGCGAGGATGATCTCCTTGCGGGACCGGATGACGCGCCAGTAGTCGAGGAAGTGGAGGCTGGTGTCGGGAGCTTGCTGTTGGTCCATACGCGTTGCCTACCGGTTCCTTCCGTGGGCCCGGCCCGGGACGGCACGGCGGGGGACTAGCCCCCGCCGGCCACCGTTCCGTCTATGAAGGAGATGACCCGAGGATCCGGCCATGGCCTAGATCCGGATCCTCCAGCCCACGTCGACGCGGTTGCGCTCGGCGCCGGCCCGGCCCGTGAAGTCAGAGTCAAACTGGGAGTAGGTGTACCCGACGTCCACGTAGTTGTTCTTGTTGACCGCGAAGCTGGCGCGAACGCCGGCCGTGACGGCGCTTTCCGATCCGTCCTCGACGGCGGAAGCGTCGACCAGGTCGACCGAGCTCTCCGAGTCGTAGTCCGAAATGAAGTACTGCGCGACCAGGCTCAGAGTGATCTTCGCCGTCAGGTCGTGGGCCAGGTTGGCGGAGAGCGTGGTGCGCTGCTGGTTCGCGAAGGTCGTCACGCCGGACTGGTACATCGAGTAGCTGCCGGTGAGCGTGAGCCGGGTCGTGGGCTTCGGCGCGAACGTGACCGCCAACTCGCCGTAGGGCGAGCTGTCGTCCGCCTGGTTGGCCGCATCCATCTCCTTCGCCGAGTAGCCCGCGCGGATCCGCCCCAGCAGGTTCGGGCTGAAGGTGTTCTCGAGGCCGAGACCGACCGAGAACGTCTGCGCGCTGCGATCGGGGACCTCGGTCACCGTCGAGCCGGAAAAGCCGGGCATGAAGACCTCGGTCGTCGCCTCGCCGGCGTGGTCGAACGACATGTCGTCGTAGGTGCCGTCGACGAACACCGTGGCCGACTTGCCGACCTGCAGGCCGAGGGTGAGGCCGGCGGCGGCGATATCGAAGTCATCGCGCAGGGCGATGAGCTCCTGATCGTACCGCATGATCTGGTACCGGCCCATGCCGTTCAGGCGCAGCTTCGGGGTCAGCATGACGCTCAACGCCGCCGAGGCGGAGTTGTAGATGTAGCTGTTGTTGGCCTGCCGCAGGGCGCCGTCCGCGTCGATCACGTCGGAGCGCTCGTAGAGGACGAAGGAGTCCTGCACGGAGAGCGTCAGCTTGCGGCCGAGCCTCTGGCTCCACGTGAGATCCGCCAAGTGCGACCAGTCGCTCTGGCTTCCATCGCCGATATCCTCGTACCACGTCAGGGCCGGGCGGTACCGGATGCCGAAGAATCCGGTCTGGTACACCTGGTCCATCAACAGCGAGATCTCTTCCGTGATGAAGAAGCTGTCGAGCTTTTCCGTGTCGGCGTACGTGACGTTGTCGTCGTAGCCAAGCCGCAGGCTGTTGTCCACATGGAACGGATTCTCACCCTCCGCCGCCCACGCGGCGCTGCCGGCGGCCACAACCGCGGCCACGATCACACCCATCATGCTCTTCATCATTCGACTCCTTTGTTCCCCAGCGGACGATATCAACCCCAACCAAACAGGCGGTTCCTCCGGCGGCGGATCAGGTCGGCGTCAGCGGGATCGGCCTGCCCTCGTCCTGCAATTCATTGAGGCTCGACTCGACATCCGGGAAGGTCAGCCCGTTCAACAGGCCGCTGCCCGAGGAGGACGGGATGAAGACGCTCGACAGCGGGTTGCCCGACGTGCTGCCGGCGGAAATATTCTGCAGCGCCGCCGAGAGGGGGATCAGGGTCTGGACGCCGCCCTCGACCGTGTCGGTGGGCACGTTGACGCTCTGAAGCGCGTTCATCCAGTTCTGCGGATCGGCCTTGTCGCCCTGGACCGTTTCTTCCAACCCGAGCGCGCGGACGAGGACGACCGCGAGATCGGCCATCGTCACCTTGGTCGACGGGTCAAGGCTCCATCCCGGGGTCGGATTCTGCTCCGTCGGCCCCAGGGTGGGGGACGGGAAGATCCCGTTCTGCGACAGGATCATCATGCATTCCATGGCGCTGGGGTTCGGCGGAAGGAAGGACAGGAGACCCAGTTTCTCCACGAGGAGCAGGGCCAACTGGCCCTGGTTCATCTGGTCGGCCTCCCCGTCATCGCCCTCGGCGGCCACCGTCACGGTCGGCACTGCGAACATCGCGGCGCACAGCAACGTCATCCCGATCGCGAACACCTTGCGCTTCATGGCTGTCTTCCTTTCCTCGTCGTCCGCCTGATGGCGAATCGCCTGTTCTTCAACTCCCGAAACCATGCCTGATGCGTAGTAAAGCCTCATGTCCCGGCGGCGTCAACCTAGAAACTGGAAAAAAATGATGCGCGCCGAATTGCCTCCGGCGCCCCGTTTCCCTATGGTTCGCAGCATGGAAGCGAAGCGGCGGACGAGTTTTACCTATCCCTTGAGCCCCGGGCAGCGGGAGGCCCTGGCGGAGGAACTGGCGGACGGCAACTACCGGGCCGTCCAGGTTCCCCACGCATCGCACGCCGCCGAACGGCCGGACTGCCGCATCGTCCTGTACGAAAGCGGAAAGTGCGTCGTCCAAGGGGCGGGGGCGCAGGACTGGGTGACCTTCGTCCTCGAACCGCGGATCCTCGGCGCCGCCTCGCTCGGCTACGAGAACACGCTGGACCCCTCGCGCGTCCAGCCGCACATGGGCATCGACGAGAGCGGCAAGGGCGACTACCTCGGCCCGATGGTGATCGCGGCCGCCTACGTCGACGAGCGCCTGGCCGCCGAGTTCGCCCGGCTGAACGTGCGCGACAGCAAGCGGATCACGAGCGACCGCGCCGCCCTCACGCTGGCGCGGGACCTCCGCCGCCTCCTGCACGGACGCCATGTCGTCGTCACCATCGGCCCGCGCGCCTACAACCGGCTCTACGCGAAGATGGGGAGCGTGAACAAGATGCTGGCGTGGGGACACGCCCGCGCCATCGAGGACCTGCTGGATCTCGTTCCGGACTGCCCGCGCGCCCTCTCCGACCAGTTTGGCCCGGAGCGGCAGATCCGGCAGGCGCTGCTGAGGAACGGGCGGGACATCCGCCTGGAGCAGCGGCCGAAGGCGGAGTCCGACCCGGCCGTCGCCGCCGCCTCCATCCTCGCGCGCGGCGCGTTCCTCGACGCCCTTCACGCCCTGGGCGAGCGCTTCGGCGTCACCGCGCCGAAGGGCGCCTCGCCGGCGGTGGAGGCCGCCGCCGCGGATCTCGTCGGACGGCACGGCCCCGCCGCCCTCGTCGACGCGGCGAAATGCCACTTCCAGACGACCGACCGCGTCCTCGCCGCCGCCGGGCACTCGCGCGCGGACCTCGGCGAACTCGGACGCGCGGTGTCGAAGGTCAAGTCCGGCGAATGGCGCGGCCGCCGCGCCCCCACGAAGAAGGAACCGGCATGAAACTCGTCCGCTACGGCGCCCCGGGGCGCGAACAGCCCGGCGTGTGGATCGACAACGCCCTCGGCCCGGACCGGGCGGGCATCCTCGACGTCAACGGCATGGCGTTCGACATCCGCGACTACGACCGGCATTTCTTCGCCCACGGCGGACTCGACCGCCTCGAGGCGCTGCTGCGAGAACCCGGGCGCAAGATCGTCCCCGCCGGGGGCGTCCGCCTCGGCCCGCCGGTCGCCCGCCCCGGCAAGATCCTCTGCCTCGGGAAGAACTACGCCGAGCACGCGAAGGAGTTCGGCGGCCCGGTTCCGACCGTGCCCGTCGTGTTCTCCAAGGCCGGCACCTCGCTCAGCGGCCCCTTCGATCCGATCGTGCTTCCGGCGCGCGCGGGACGCGTCGACGGCGAGGCCGAACTGGCCCTCGTGATCGGCCGCACCGCGAAGCACCTCCGGCCGGAGACCGCGATGGGCTGCATCGCCGGCTACTGCGTCCTCAACGACGTCACCGACCGCGACGCCCAGAAGGCCGGCCTGCAGTGGTTCTTCGGGAAGAGCTTCGACACGTTCTGCCCCCTCGGCCCGTTCCTCGTCACCGCCGGCGACGTCGCCGACCCGCACGCGCTGCGCGTGACCGCCAGCCTGAACGGACAGGTCCTCCAGAACGGCACCACGGCGGACATGATCTTCCGCATCCCCGACATCCTCGTCCACATCACCTCCGCCGTCACCCTCGAGCCGGGCGACGTCATCGCCACCGGCACGCCGTCGGGCATCGGCTCGGCCCGCACGCCGCCGCTCCTGCTGAAGCCCGGCGACGTCCTCGAGACCGGCGTCGAAGGGCTCGGCCTGCAACGCGCGGACGTGGCGCATGAGTGACCCGGGCGCGGACGCCGTCGCAACCGCAACCCCGCGCACCGGGCCCCGTCCCGGCCTCTACGTCCACGTCCCCTTCTGCCTCCGCAAGTGCGCCTACTGCGACTTCGCCTCCGAGGCGCCCCCCCACCCCGACCGCATCCGCCGCTACCTCGCGTGTCTCGACATGGAACTCGGCCGCCTGCCGGCGGACTTCCGGCCCGGCACCGTCTTCCTCGGCGGCGGCACGCCCACCTCGCTGAACGACGAGGCGTTCGCGCGCCTGATGGACCTGGTCGCCCCGCGCGCGGCCGGCGCCGCCGAGTGGTCGTGCGAGGCGAACCCGCGGACGGTGACGGCGGCCAAGGCCTCCCGCATGCGCGCCGCGGGCGTCACCCGCGTCTCCCTCGGCGCCCAGTCGTTCGACCCCTCCACGCTCTCGTTCCTCGGCCGCGCGCACGGCGCCGACGACGCCGGGGACGCCGTCGCCCTCCTCCGCGACGCCGGGCTCGACAACGTCGGCATCGACCTGATCACCGCGGTGCCGGGGCGCGACGCCGACGCGCTCGCCCTCGACATCGACCGCGCGCTCGCCCTCGACCCCCGGCACATCTCCGCCTACACGCTGTCGATCGAGGACGGAACGCCCCTCGCCGCGCTGGTCGACCTGGGAACCGTGAAGCCCGTGTCCGACGAACAGGCGCTGGCCGAATACGAACTCGTCCGCTCCCGCCTGCGCGACGCGGGCTTCGTCCACTACGAGATCAGCAACTTCGCCCGCCCCGGATCCGAGTGCCGCCACAACCTCCTCTATTGGAGCGGCGGCGAGTACGTCGGCTGCGGCCCGGCCGCCCACTCGCACCGCGGCGGCGTGCGCTGGGGCAACGTCCAAACCTTGGAAGCCTGGGCGGACGTCGTGTCCAGGGGTTGGACGCCCGTCGCGTTCGAGGAGCGGCTCACGCCGGAGAAGCGCGCGCGGGAGACGCTCGTCTTCTCGCTCCGCCGCCTCGACGGCGTCGATGCCGCCGCCTTCCGCGCGGCGACCGGCTTCGACCTCGACGCGCTCTGCGGCCCCGAGATCGCCCGGCTGGCCGACCAGGGGCTCCTCGAACGGACGGCCACCGGCGTCCGGCTGAGCGGACGCGCCCTCTTCATCAGTGATGCCGTGTTCGCGGAACTCGTCTGAGCGCCCCGGGAGGAGGGACTCCGTTCGCATCCGTCTTATCCGCGGGATCCGTGGCGTCCCGGCCGGCGGGGCCGTTTCGGGCTTCTCCGGCCGGGCCGTCCGTGGTACGTCACGCGGCGGCCCGACGGGGCCGGGAGGACGCGGCATGAAGACGGCATTGGCGGCGGTGGTGCTTTGCGCGGCGGGAGCGATGGCGGCGGAGGTCGATCTGCTGGCGGGCGGCGGGCTGGACGCGTGGCGCGCGCCGACCGGCGAGTGGGCGGCCGCGGGCGACGTGGCGAAGGATGAGGCGAATCCGAAGGCGCTCGCGTCGAAGCCGGGCGCGGGCGCGATCGTCAACGGCGCGAAGGGGCGCACCTCCAATCTCCTGTCGAAGCAGGAATGGGGCGACGTCGAGGTGCACGTCGAGTTCCTGGTGCCCGAGAAGTCGAACTCCGGCGTCTACCTGATGGCGCGGTACGAGATCCAGGTCTTCGACAGCTTCGGCGTGAAGGAACCGCACCACTCCGACTGCGGCGGCATCTACCAGCGCTGGGCGGACAACCGCGGATTCGAGGGGAAGCCCCCGCGCGTCAACGCCGCGAAGAAGCCGGGCGAGTGGCAGACGTTCGACATCACGTTCCGCGCCCCCCGGTTCGACGCCGCGGGACGGAAGACCGCCAACGCGCGGTTCGTGAAGGTGGTCCACAACGGGACCGTGATCCACGAGAACGAGGAGGTCACCGGCCCGACGCGCGCGTCGACGTGGAACGACGAGAAGCCGCTCGGCCCCCTGATGCTGCAGGGCGACCACGGTCCGGTGGCGTACCGGAATCTCAAGGTGCGGACTCTCGCGGAAAAGTAGAGGATTCCGAACTCCGGGGAGTTCCGAGGGACGAAGGGGCCGGCGAGGGAAGCCGGAGGGCGGTTCGCGACGGCGCCCTCCTTCCTTCACTCCCCATGACGTCGCACGTCCCTGGAGTCCGGGGGTCTCCCTTCCCTTCCCACCAGCGTGGCCTGCGCGATCGCCAGGTCGCGGCCGTGGGCGAGGCTGACGAGGACGCGCGCCACGCCGCGCTCCGCCGCCAGTCGCCGGCCGCGGCCGTGAAGGGTCACCGCCGGCGCGCCGGTCTTCGGGTCGCGCGCGACCTCGACATCCTTCCATCCGAGCGAATCGCCGATCCCGGTGCCGAAGGCCTTGGCGACGGCCTCCTTCACGGCAAAGCGCCCGGCGTAATGGCGCCACGGCGCGGCCTGGCGGTCGCAGTAGGCCCGCTCGTCGGTGCGGAACACGCGGCCGACGAACCGGTCGCCCCACGCCTCGATCGCCTTGCGGACGCGGTCGCTCTCGACGAGGTCGACGCCGACGGCCAGCACGCGCTCGCCCGACGCGGGCGGCGGCGGCCGCCGCGGGGACCGGGGCGCATGCCGGGCACGGCGTGCCGTCACGCGCGCCCCCCGCGATAGGCGTCCATCGCCCCGCGCATCGCCCGGACCGCAGGGCCGAGCCCGGTGAAGACCGCCGCGCACACCAGGCTGTGGCCGATGTTCAGCGTGTCGAGGTGCGGGATCTCGAGGATGCCCGGCAGGTTCGCGAGGTTGATGCCGTGGCCGGCGTTGACGCGCAGGCCGAGGGCCGCGCCGATGCGCCCGCCCTCGACGAGGCGGTCGAGTTCCGCGGCGGCGGCGGCGCCGGCGAGGTCGCAGTAGCGGCCCGTGTGCAGCTCGACGTACGGCGCGCCCAGCCGCGCCGACGCCTCGAGCTGCCGGCGGTCGGCCTCGATGAACAGGCTCACCGCGATGCCGGCGGAGCGCAACGCCTCGACGCAGGGCCGCAGGTCCCGCTCCCGGCCGGCGGCATCGAGACCGCCCTCGGTCGTGCGCTCCTGCCGGCGCTCGGGCACGAGGCAGACCTCGTCGGGCCGGAGCTCGAGCGCGATCGCGAGGATCTCCGGCGCGTTGGCCATCTCGAGGTTCAGCGGCACGCCCGGCAGGGCCCGCAGCGCGCGGACGTCCGCCTCCTGCACGTGCCGGCGGTCCTCGCGCAGGTGGACCGTGATCCCGTGCGCGCCGGACTGCATGCAGACCCGCGCCGCCTCGACGAGGTCGGGGTAGGCGGTGCCGCGCGCCTGACGCAGCGTGGCGACGTGGTCGATGTTGACTCCCAGGCGAAGCATGGCGGGTTCTCCCGGACGGCCCGGATCAGAGCACGTCCCTCGTTTCGACGTCGGGCGGTTCGTAGAGGCCCATCGAGCGGTCGTAGACGACCCACGAGTTCGGCCCCTTCCGGCGGGCCTGCTGCAGCGCCGTGCCCGCCGCATCGATCACGTGGCCGGGCGTGGACCCCGTGCCGCCGATGCCCGCGATGCCGATGCAGACGGCGAAGGGCACGCGGACGTCGCCGACGGCGGCGGCCGTGTCCCGCACGCGGTCGACCAGGCGGCGCGCGGCGACCTCGGCGTCCGGCGGCGCGCACTGGAGCATCGCGAGGAAATCGTCGCCCGCCAGGCGCCCGATCAGGTCGGCCTCGCGGACGTGGGCCGACAGCAGTTCGCCGAAGGTCCGCATCACCGCGTCGCCGGCCTCGCGCCCCACGCGCCGGTTGACGTCCTCCAGCCGGTCGATATCGATGTGCAGGACCGACACCGCGAGGACGTCCCGCCGGCACCGCGCGATGAACTTCCGCGCCGCGCCGCCCATCTTCTCCGCCCGCAGGATGCCGGTCAGCGGGTCGAGCAGCGCGACCTCGGCGGGCGGCGCGGGCTCCTCCGCCGCCGCGGGGCCGGGCTCGGGCAGAACGCCGGCGAGCACGCCCGGCGCACGGTCGCCCGCGGCGGCCAGCGCCGTTTCCGCGGCCCCCACGAGCGAGGGACCGGTGTCGCCTTCGGCGGGATACTCCGCCGCCCCGAACGCCGAGACCCACGCGATGCCGTCCGCCCCGGCCGCCGCCTCGAGGCGCCCCCGCCACCGCTCGATCACCAGGTGCAGGTGCCGCGAGTCGAGATCGAGCACGGCGCCGATGCGATCGTCATCGAGCGCCATGACATCGTCGGTCCGCCGCACCGCCGCCTTGAGCAGGGGAAGGGCCGCGGAGGCGGCGGGCGCGCCGGACCGGGCGGCGAAGCGGAGGATGCAGACCATGAAGCTGCCCCGCCCCGGACCGCCGATGGCCAGGCGCCGCGCCAAGGCGAGCAGGAAGGCATCGCCGGGCGTGAGCCCCCCGCCGCCCCCGCTGCGCGCGAGCCGCATCAGGCGCTCGTACTTGACGTAGCTGAAGGCGAGGGCGAGCAGGACGAAGGCGGCGGCCGCCGCCATCGCCGTCTGCATCAGGGCTGACGAGCTGTCGGACATTCCTTTACTTCTATCCCAGATGGCGCCCGGTTTCCGAGTCAAAGAAATGCCACCGCGCCGCGTCGGGGACCAGCGCCACCCGGCGCGCCCCGCCCGCGATCCGCGCGGACGACCGCGCCACCAGCCGGTGCGGGCCCGCCTGGGCGTGGACGAGCGTGTCGGCCCCGAGGGTCTCGACGACGTCGACCATCGCCTCCATGCCGGCGCCCGCCCCCGCCGGACCCTCGCGGATCTCCAGCGCCTCCGGCCGGATCCCGAACGCCACCGCGGCGCCCGCCGCCGGAAGCGCGACGCGGTCCGCGACCGGAGCCGGAACCCGCAGGGCGATCCCCTCCGCCTCGAACCACGGCGCACCCTCGCGCGCCGCGATCCGCCCGTCGATGAAGTTCATCGGCGGGCTGCCGATGAAGCCGGCGACGAACCGGTCCGTGGGCCGGTCGTAGATCTCCAGCGGCGGGCCGGCCTGGTGGATGACGCCGTCCTTCATCACGACCACCCGGTCCCCCATCGTCATCGCCTCGATCTGGTCGTGCGTGACGTAGATCATCGTCGCGTCGAGCCGCCGGTGAAGCCGGCTGATCTCCACGCGCATCTGGACCCGCATCCGCGCGTCGAGGTTCGACAGGGGCTCGTCGAACAGGAACGCCCGCGGCCGGCGGACGATCGCCCGGCCGAGCGCGACGCGCTGCCGCTGCCCGCCGGAGAGCGCGCGCGGCCGGCGCCCGAGCAGGTCCGCGATCCCGAGCAGCGCGGCGGTCTCGCGGACGCGCCGGTCGATCTCGTCGCGCGACACGCGCCGCAGCCGCAGGCCGAAGGAGAGGTTCTCCGCGACGGTCATGTGCGGGTAGAGCGCGTAGTTCTGGAAGACCATCGCCAGGTCCCGGTCGCGCGGCGGCACGTCGTTGACGCGCCGCCCGTCGATCCGGATGTCGCCGCGCGTCGCCTCCTCCAGGCCGGCGATCATCCGCAGCGTCGTCGACTTCCCGCAGCCCGACGGCCCGACCAGGGCGACGAATTCCCGGTCCGCCACGTCGAGGCAGGCCTCCCGCACGGCGGTCACGCCGCCGGGATACTCCTTGGACACGCGATCGAGAACGACGTTGGCCATGGCTCCTGCCCGCCCGGCGCCGACGACCGGTCGCGCCGCGCGGGCCGATGCGATATAGCCCCGGCCCCGCGGGCTGTCAACGCGCCGGCATCGAGCGTGCGACCACCGCCATGGTCTCGCGCTGGCGCCGTTCGACCAAGGCACGGGCCTTCGCCACCTTCGCGCGCGCGGCGGCCGGATCGCGCGCCATCGCCAGGACCGCCGGCAGCAGCTTCGGGATCTCCTCCGCCACGTCGAAGTCGAACAGCCAGTCGCCGAGCCCGATGTCGCGCCACATGATCCCCTTGCTCGTCTGCTCGGCGAAGCGGCAGACGATCGCGGGAACGCCGTTGCCGATGCACATGATCGGCGAGTGCATCTCGAGGCCGAAGAGGCCGGCAGACCGCACGTAGGTGCTCAGCGCCTCGTCCGTGAGCCAGAAGCGCTCCCGCCAGACGACCCCCTTGCGGACGTCCTCCGGAAGCTTGTCGACGATCATGTCCTTCCCGACCGCCATCTGGGTCATGTCCTCCGGACAGACAAGCACCTTGAGTCCCGTCTCGCGGACCACCGCCGCCACGGCCTCGCGCAGCGGCGCGATGTCGCGCTCCTTCATCGCCTCGTTGCGCTCGTGCTTCGCGGCGTCCATGGGCCGGTCCCGGATCGTCCAGTACGGCGTGAAGCGGAGGCGCGGAATGCAGCAGAGGAACTTCCCGGTCTCGAGTCCGTTCGCGCGCAGGAAGGCGTCCGCCGCCGCGTCGTTGCGCAGGTCGCAGGCGAAGGCGCCGTCGGGACCGAACTCCATCACGGGCGCCTTCACGCCGTCGGCCTTCGCCTTCGCCAGCGACACGGTGTCGCGGAAGGTGACGAACTTCGCGCGGCTCATCAGGCCGCGGACCTTCTCGTCGGCGCCGCCGTACGTGATGCCGTAGATGCCGAACGGTTTGCCCGTCGCCTGGTCGAAGGCCGCGATGTCCTTCGCGGCGACGAACGACGGGCCCGAGCCGTGGAGAAGGAAATCGCACCAGGCGACCGTGTCGGCGAGGTCGGCGCTGGATGCCCTGCCGTCCGCGCCGATCGATCCCTTCACGATCTTCAGCGCCGGGAACCGCTTGTGCTCCATCGCGGCGACCTCGTCCGTCAGATCGCCCGACGCCCACAGCCGCACCTCGGCGCCGGGGATGTGCTTCTCGATCAGCGCCAGCACGCCCGGCGTGTGCGCGATGTCCCCGATGTTCACCACCTGCCACGACGACCGCAGCAGGATCCGGGGCCGCCGCTCCGCCGCCGCCCCCGCCACCGCCGCGGCGAGCGCCGTCCCCATGCCGCCGAGAAAGGCCCTGCGGGATGTCCCGCCCGCCTCCGATCCTGTGCTCATCGTGTCATTCTCCTGTGTCCATGCGGCCGGCGTGGCAGCCGGCCCTCCCGTACCGCGTCCAACGGCCCGATTGACCACCGTTCGGGAGGGCGCGGTGCCACCCGCGCCGAATGCGCCCGATGACGGTACCCTTCACCACGAAAGGAATCCCACTTCCCCCTGATAGGGCCAGTCCTCCGGCCGCGCCACAAGTCCCTTTCGCACCGGGTTCATGGCTACATAGGACCATTTCTCCCCGTAGTGCCGGGCGTCCCGGAGTTGGGTGTCCCAGCAGTCCCGCTGCCACAACCCGGTCCCGGCCGGCGTGGCAGCCGGCCCTCCCGCACCGCATCCAACGGCCCGATCGTCCGCCATTCGGGAGGGCGCGGTGCCACCCGCGCCGGATGCGCCCGATATCGGTACCCTTCACCACAAAAGGAATCCCACTTCCCCCTGATACGGCCAGTCCTCCGGCCGCGCCACAAGTCCCTTTCGCACCGGGTTCATGGCTACATAGGACCATATTCTCCCCGTAGGGCCGGGCGTCCCGGAGTTGGGTGTCCCAGCAGTCCCGCTGCCACAACCCGGTCCCGGCCGGCGTGGCAGCCGGCCCTCCCGGCGGGGGAGCCAGGGGACCGTGTCCCTCCACGGCACGCGCCACCATCCCCTTCCAGTATGCAACCCAGCGCTTCACGTTCTCGCTCTCCCGGTCGGCGGGCGAGCAGAACAGATGCACGTGATCCGGCATGATCATGTAACGGCCCACCGTCCACCGCTCCGCTCTCGACCATGCCTCCCGAAGCAGCGCATGCATCGACGGGCACGCCAGCACGGGACGGCGGTCCTGCGTGCAGACGGTGACGAACAGGATGGTGGCCTGGTTGAAGCGCTCCACGTTCGCGAGATGCACGGGGTGCTTCCGCTCGGGACGCCCCGCCACGGCCGGCGTGGCAGCCGGCCCTCCCGCTTCGCATCCAACGGCCTGATCGTCCGCCGCTCGGGAGGGCGCGGTGCCACCCGCGCCGCATCCAACGGCCCGATTGACCACCGTTCGGGAGGGCGCGGTGCCACCCGCGCCGAATGCGCCCGTGCCCGCCGGCAACATCCCCTGCATCCCCCGCAGGTCCGCCGGCTCCATCGGCCGCAGGCGGAGGCCGCCGTTCACCGTCGTGGAATCCGTCACGCAACTCCCCTCATGCCGGTGCGGCCGAAGCCGTCGCGGCCCCGGCGCCCGCGTTGATCATTTCGCCCCTGCCGCGGCCGCGCGAGCCCTGGAGTCCTGCCAGTCCCGCGTCCCTCCGAGCACGCGCAGCCACTGCGCCCCGGCGGCGATCAGGTGCGCGTAGCCGCCGGTGTCCGAGAACGCATCGAACGCCACGCCCGGCAGCGCCGACTGGCATCCGATCCCGGTCGGGATGTAGCCGTACGCGTCGAAGATCGCCTCCCACGTGCGCAGCCCCAGCCCCAGTTCGCGCTCGAGCGCCGCGCGGACGTCGGCGGACGAAGGTTCCGCCGTGCCGGTTCCGGGTTCCGCGTTCCGGGTTCCGCGTTGGATGTTGGGTGTTGGCTGTTGGTTGTTGGACGTTGAATCCGCCGTTCGATGTTGGGCGTTCGATGTTCGATGTTCGATGTTCTCTTCTGGAAAGAACCCCGGCTTCCGTATCCTCTCCATCGCCTCGTCCCACAGCCCCGGCCGCTCCGCGAGCGCCTGGAGCGCCCAGCCGCTGACGATCATGTTCTGCGGGCCGAAGCGTGAACCGATGGGACGCGGACCGCCGTGCGGCCCCTTTCGCTCCGAGCGCAGATCCTGCGGCCGGCCGTCGACGAACTTGTAGGGATGGAGGTCGAAGACCCCGATGCCCGGCGGCGCGGGCGCGTCGTCGCAATAGGCGCGGTAGAGCATCGGCAGCGTGAACGCGTCGTAGACGAGGCGGAACGCGGCGGGCGCCGCCAGCGATCCCTCCCGCGCGACCGCGACATGGAACTGGTACACCTGGTCGTCCGCGAAGCCGGGCACGCTGACCGGCTCGCCGGGCTTGAACTCGACGACCGCGCGCCGCCAGTCGTTGCGGGCGGTCTCGACCGAGGCCCACGTCGTCTCGGGCAGCGACCGGCGGACCGCGTCGTCCCCCGACGTCACCGCGAGCGCCGCGCGCACCATCGGGATCGCGGGCGCCCCGTGGCGGGCGCGGCACTCCTGGAGGTTCCGCGCCGCGTCCGCGACCTCGGCGGCCAGCGCCCGCTCCGCGGGGTCCGCCGAGTCGTGCAGAAGCTCCCACGCGAGAAGGAGCATGACGGCAAGATCCTGCGCCATGTGGCTCGACGAGCCGTGGGAGTAGCCGCTCAGGCGCCCCTCGGGGTTGGGTCCGCTCCATTCGTTGCGGCCGGCGAAATTGACGTGCCGGTCGCCGTCGCGACGGTTGAGCATGTCGAGGCTGACCGACGCGCCGTCGTCCCACCAGTACGGGACGAAGCCCTTCTCGCGGCCCTGCAGAAGCCACTCCTTGCTCCCGCGCCAGCCGCGGTCGTCGCCGGGACGGCCGTCGTTGCGGTCGGAGGTGAAGAGCGCGTCGCCGCCGTTGAGCATCCGGACGTAGAACGGGAGCTGCCACCGCACGAGGACTTCGCGGTAGAACGGGTCGCCCGTCGCGCGCGCGGCGTGGACCATCGCGGCGGCGAACCAGGCGCCGTCGTGCATCGTGTCCAAGGCCTCGCCCTGGATCCACTGCTGCGGCGCGCCGGACTTCGCGACGTGGAAGTACTCGTAGATCATCCCGCGCTGCGGCGAATCACCGCGCTTGAGGTGGTGGTCGAGGACGTACGTCGCGAGGCGCTTCATGAACGCGCGGGTCTCGTCCGCCGTCATCGGCGGCTTCCCGCTCCAGGCGCGCGTCCAGGCGGGCCCGGACGCCGTCGGCGCGGCCGGGACGGAGCCCGGCCCTCCAGCCGCGTTGGTCGGATTACGGTCGTTCGCCGCGGCCGCTCCGGCCGCCAGGATGACCAGGATGCCGATCCGCAGGTCCGCCGCGCGACGCATAGGCCTCACCCTCCGCCGCCCGCCCCGGGACGGCGCGGCCATCATCGGCGAGCCGGCGACCGCCGACAAGCGGCACATCGCCCGGCATGAAACGGCCCTGCCTACCGCGCGTCGGCCTCGCCGGACCGGCCGAGGGTCTTCAACTGGCGGTCGGTGACCAGGAGGACGAAGCCCTTCCCCGCGGCGCCGTCGGTGGAGCGCTTCACGGCGGCCGGCTTGGTCCCGTACTCGATCAGCAGCACGGGCTTTCCGGCCTTCGTGGCGCGGTCGAGGAAGCCGAGGCTGGGGTCCACATGGTTCTTGGGCTGGTTCCTGTTTCCGTCGGTGAACAGGTCCTCGACGCCGACCGCGTCGACGGTCGCGAGGAACGCCGCGTCTTCGAGAAGCTGCACGCCGTTCTGGGGGATGACCACGAAGCCGGGCTTCCGGCGCCGCGCCTCGTCCGCGATGCGCCGCACCCACGCGATCATGTCCTCGCGGTAGGTCTTCCCGGTCGCCGGGTTGGGCCGGTGGTCGATCCAGTCCTTCGTCGCCGGGTCGAACTCGAAGGTCTCGAACGCGTCGACGAGATCGAGGTAGACCCCGTCGAAACCCGCGCGGACGATCGCCTCCAGCTGCCCGAGCATGATGTCCTGCCACGCCGCGTCCCAGTAGCGGACCTTGTAGTTGCCCTTCCACTCGGGATTCTCGTCGCCCAGCCACGCCGGCGCCTTCGGATCCGGCCGGCCGTCGCGCGCGGTGTCCCACTCGCGCTTCCAGTAGGGCCGGTAGTTCTCCGCCTCGCCGATCGAGAGGTAGGCCACCACCTTCCGGCCGGCCCGCCCGGACCGGATGGCCGCGAGGTCCTTTTCCGCCCACCGGCCGTCGTCGTCGCCCTCGAAGAACGGATCCAGGATGATCCAGTCCCGCCCGCAGTCCGCCAGCCGCCGCACGACCTCGCCCCGCGTCTTGCCCAGGCCCTCCGCCTGCAGCACGTACGCGAAGCTCCGCGGCGCCG
>Ga0194126_10003786_pt1 | contig 23570 bp, 23 predicted proteins | sample TA2KigC150mmetaG_FD_148641 | JGI IMG/M metagenome (GOLD analysis project Ga0194126, IMG submission 148641) | Freshwater microbial communities from Lake Tanganyika, Tanzania - TA2015035 Kigoma Deep Cast 150m | ecosystem: Environmental > Aquatic > Freshwater > Lake | place: Tanzania: Lake... | reverse complement strand
CCAAATGGTCTCGCCGTCCCAGGGCGCCGATGATCTGCTGCCGGACCTTGCCGCCCTCGCGGTAGGAGCGGACGATCTGCAGATATTCGTAAGCGCCGCCCCTGCCAACACTACGTTTATTCCGCACGAACATGTGTATAATATACAGATATTAAAAAGGATTGTCAAGTCTTTTTAGAGGCTTATGGATGCATGGGTTGGCACTACATTTCCGCCCTTCCCATCTATGCCACCTAACAATTTCAATGACTTATACCTATATCTGGGCTTACAACTGTCGAAAATGAGTCATACCCTTCCACCAGTCCTTCGGCCAGGCGGGCCACCTCGGGCGGAAAAAATTGAAGTTCGGCGGAAAAGAAATGATATTGGGGCAGATAGCGCAGGATCAGTTCAGCCAGGACCGCGGCGCAGCACCGGTCCCGAGTTTGCTGGACGGGCTCCCGGTCCTCCTGCCGGCTCAGCCAGAGCTTGTGCAGGGCCAGGGCCCGGGGATCGGGAACCGCCATGGTCACCGGGTCGCCGCGCCGGCCGATAACCACCTGGGAAAACTTGGGCGCGCCCATGAGCGCGGCCAGATCGCCGGATTCAGCCGGCACCGCGCCCCCTGGGGCGTCCCTGGCCATCATCCGGTGGCCGGAGGGCGCCGTTGGGGGCCGCAATAATCTGACTCGAAAGCCCTGCTTATTGACAGCCGCGAGGCCGTCGCCGGGGAGGTTTTCATAAGAGTAAGAGCGGTCCGCCCGGCGCAGCAGGCGCAGGAACGCGTCCGGCGCCACCGGTGCCGCCGCCCCCAGGGTGAGCCGTTGGGCGGCGGCGGAGAAGAAGGGCGAATCCTTAGGGGCGCCAAGAAAGACCCCGGCGGCAAACTCAAAGGCGTGGAGGGCGTTGGTGTCGATTACTATGAGCGGGGCGTTGGTGAGATCGCCCGGCGGAAGATACCGCAAGATCCGGGTGACCGGGTCGGGGACCCGGTGAATTAACGCCGCCCGGCAGAATCTGGCCGCCTCGGCCAGATTCTGGCGCCGGGCGGCCAGTTGGGCCGCCATTTCCCGGCGCTGGCGCCCAAATTCGGCCCAGACGCGCTCCGTGTGGGGGGAGCGGGGCCCCAGAGAGGCGCCGCGCCCATACCGGTCCCGGTATTTATAGAGATATTCCCTGCCCTTGACCTTCTTCCAGTGCATGCCGCCCTTCAGAGGCCGGCGGGCCTGCACGGCCTCCAGATAGGCCTGGTATGCCTCCACGGCCCGGTTCAGGGTCCGCTGCTGGTTCTCCTGAAACTCCTGAAAAAAACAATCGGCCGCCATGATTATCCTTCATTTGACAGATTATCACTTGTTGAAGGATAATTCAACCTAGCCGTTGAAATTTCGTTGCCAAGTCTTTATTAATTTGCGATAAAGATAAGACGATATTTTTGTAAAGGAGACTAGCCGACATGAGACCCAGCAGCGAAATCGATACCTTGCGCCAGCAGCTCCCCTACCACCGGCTGCGGCAAGTCAGGAAGAGCAAAGTCCTGCCCATCGACTGGCCTACCGAATGGGAGCGCTTTGACGCCAACGAACTCTTTGCCTTTGACCTGGCCGCCATCCCCCCCACCCTGCTCGAGAATATGCGTAAACGCCAGGAAGTCTTGATGGATGGCAACCAGGCGGCCATTTCGGTGCTGACTCGCCTGGTCGACGGTCTCTGCGGCTATCCCATCACCCCTTCCACCCCCATTGCCGAAACCTTCGCCCGGGTGGCGGCCCAAGGCCAAAAGAACCTCTTCGGCAGCGAGCTCATGTATTTCCAGCCCTCCGACGAACTCTCGGCCATCGCCGCGGTGGAGGCCATGGCCTCCCAGGGCGGGCGCTATGCCGACAACACTTCGTCTCAGGGCCTGTTGCTCAAGACCAAGAATCTCTTTTCGGTGGCGGGCAAGCGCCTGCCAGTGGTAATGACGATCATGGCCCGGGAGGTCAACAAGGGCTCTTTGAGCATCCATTGCGGCCACACCGACTTCTACGCGGTGCGCAACGCCGGCTGGGCCCAGCTGCTGAGCGAGGACAACCAGGAGCTGCACGACCTGTTGCCCGTGGCCTTCAAGGTGAGCGAGCTCAAACAGGTGATGCTGCCCGCGATGGTCATCGGCGACGGCTTCATCAAGAGCCACGCCATCGAAAACATCAAGGAACTTTCCGACGCCTTCCTGGAGTATTACGTGGGGCCGCCCAACCGGATGTACCAGCCCAACTTCGAGTACGGCACCCTCACCGGCACCTTCACCGACACGGACCTGACCATGGAAGGCCAGGTGGCCCAGGACCTGGCGTACCGTTTTTTCCGGCGGGGCTTCGTGATGGCCATGAACAATATGAACAAAATCCTGGGCACCAACCTCAAGGTGGTGGACTGCTACCGCACCGAAGATGCCGACATGGTGGTGGTCATCCTGGGCTCCGCCGCGGGCGTGATCAAAGATGTGGTGGACTACTACCGGGACGTGAAGGGCTATAAGATCGGGGTGGTGCGCCCGGTATTGTTCAACCCGCCCTGCTATGAAGAGCTGGCGTACGGCATGCGCAAGGCCAAGGTGATCTCCGTCCTGGAGCGGGCCGGCACCGCCCACAACCAACTCCTGTTGGCGGACGTCCAGGCTTCCCTGCAAATCTCCATCCGGGCCGGCCGGGAAGGCAAGAAAGAGCACCGCATCTATGGCCGCGAGGACATGCCCACCCTGTTCCACGGGGTCTACGGCCTGGGCAGCAAGGACTTCAACAAGTACGACGCCGCCGCGGTGGTGGAGAACATGCTCTCCTTTTACGAAAAGAAGCGGCGCTTCCAGCGGGATTTTTACGTGGGGATCGAAGGCCCCATGACGCTCCGGGCCACCCCCCTGCCCGGCTACCTGGAGCGGGAGTTGGGCATGACCTTCATCGGCGTGGGCGCCGAAGGCGTCAAGACCGCCCTGGAGTCCGCGGCCCTCATCTATGCCCAGGACATCGGCACGGGCAAGAAATACATCCAGTCCGGGGCCCGCTACGGCGCTGCCCGCAAAGGCGCCCCGGTCTTCATGAACCTGCGCATCTCGGGGCAGCCAATCCGCAACAGTTCGGAATTGACGGAACGGGACGTCCTGGCCTTCTTCAATGAGAAGTTCCTCTCGGACCAGATTCTGAGGGAGTACGTGGGCGGTTTGAAAGAAAACGGCCTGCTGGTGATCAACTCCTCCAAGAGCTGCTACGACATCATGGCCACCTTTTCGGCCCAGGTGCAGTCCCTGATCAAGTACCGGCAGATCAAGCTCATGACCATCGACGGCACCCGGGCCGCCCTCCAGCACCTGAACCGGAACCTCCCCGGCGCCGCCTTCCTGGGCCTTATCAACCGGGAGATGGGCATCCTCCCCGAAAAGGAATTCGAACAGCGCTTCAAGAAAATCCTGGAAAAGATGCTGGGCACCAAGAAGCGGGAAATGCTGGAGTCCAACGTCGCCCTGCTCAAGTACGGCGCCGAGCAGGCCTCCGGCCACGTCGCTGAAAAAGCCCCCGGGGCCCTGGCCCTGGACGCCACCACCCCGGTCTACACCCCGCCGCTGTCGGAGAACTTCGGCCAGGGTCCGAGAACCGCGGGGCTCCCGGTGGTCCTCTCCGATAAAGACCAGATGGGCATCATCAAACCGGTGAACCTGATGGAGAACTACCAGGAAGTCTTCTACGAGGAAATGATCAAGCCCATCCTGGATGGGAAAAAAGTCCCCTGGGATCGTTTCCTGCCCATCGTGCCGGCAGGCACCAGCCGCTACCGGGATATGAGCTACATCGCCGCCCAGCTGCCGGTCTATGACGCCGCCAAGTGCATCGCCTGTGGGATTTGCACCGCCTCATGCCCCGATTCGGCCCTCATTTCTACGGTCACTGACCGGCCGGTGGACGAAGCGGCCCGGCACTTCAAGAAGTTTAAGAATCCGCCCAAGGGCATCCCCTGGGAGCGCTTCGCCTTGAACATCAACGCCGACCCCGCCGCGTGCAAGGGCTGCGGGGTGTGCGTCCAGGTGTGCCCCGCCGACGCCCTGAAAATGGCGGATAAAACTGCGTTGACAGACGAGGACTTTCTCCCCGCGGCCTGCCGGGCCTGGGACAATACGGTCAACCTGGCTCCCTACGTGGACAAGCTCTCCCTCAACCACCAGGTGCTCTTCGTCTTTTCCAAGCTCTACCCCGGCAAGCACACCCTGTGCCCGGGCTGCTCCGAGGGGTCATCAACCTGCTGGCCTTCTATGCCGCGGAGTCCCTGCGCAACAACCCTCAGGGCATCGCCACCTTCTACCAGGGCCTCAAAATCCTGTCGGAGAAGAACAAGCGGGCCATCGAGCACATGCTGGACCACGGCTTCAACATCTATTCCATCAACGCCACCGGCTGCGACCAGGTGTCGGAACTGGTGAACCCCTTCAATACCCGGATGTATCCCTCGGGCCACTACGGCTTCGGCACCGCTTCCGCCGCCGCCCTGGGGGCCAAGTTCAGCCTGGACCAGGCCTATCAGAACCGCTACAACAGCGTGCTCACCAAGATCATCGTCTTTGCCGGAGACGGCGCCATCTACGACATCGGCAACGGTCCCTTCAACTACGCCATGGGCGAGAATTTCGACATCACCTGGGTGATCTTCAACAACGAAGGCTACATGAACACCGGGATGCAGAAGTCCGGGGCCACCCGTTTCGGGACCGACCGCTCCACCTCCCCCATCGGCAGGAAGTTGGCCGGCAAGACCACCCTCCACCGCCGGATCATCAGCCAGGCCATGGCCATCTCCCACGTTTACGCCGCCAAGCTCACTATCGACAACCCCTTCTACGCCATCAAGATCCTCAAGGAAGCCATCGCTTACAACGGCCCCTCCATGGTGGAGTTCTTCTCCGCCTGCCCCACGGGCCATGTGACCAGCGATTGGGCCGGGCCGATGATCTCCCGGATGATGGTGGAGTCCCGGAAATGGCAGGTGGCGGTGCGGCGGCCCTTCCAGCGCATCGACATCTCAGGCAACCCGGCCCCGGACCTGATCTATCCCACGGAGGGCAAGTCCTTCAAGCGGGGCATCAAGCGGGACGCCGCCACCTTCTACGACGTGGTCTCCATGCTGGGCCAGTATAACCAGCACATCAAGACGGTAAAAAGCGGCGACATCCCCGAGATCGTCCGGATCAATGAGACCGTCAGCCTCTTCAGGTGGCTTAGGAACCAGTACATGGCCGGCTACCGGGACAACATGCCCTCGGAAGAGGAAGTGGAAAAGATCGTGGAAGAGCGGTATCGGTTGTAAAATCGGTTATCCCAAGATAATCTTAGGGGTCAGGGGTTTCCCTGGCCCCTTTTTTGTGTGGCGCCTGGTTTGCCCGGCGCCGGTGGCGGGCACGGAGGCCCGCCCCACCAAAAAAAGAGGTGGGGCGGCCGTCTCTGGCCGCCTAAGCGGGCCAATTCGCGACGTAGGGGCACGGCGGGCCGCGCCCCAAAACACCAACATGGACGAGCCAACCATCGAATACCGCCATAGCCCCCGGCGCCGGAGCATCGGGATCATGGTCACCCCCCAGGGCAAAGTGGTGGTCACCCTGCCCCGGGGGGCCACCAAGGAGAGCCTCGCCCAGGCCCTCGCCAGGCACCGGACCTGGATCGAGCGCCGGGTGGCGGAAACCCAGGCGGCCTGGGGCCAGCTCAAGGAGGGGCAAGCCTACTTCCTGGGGCAGCCTTACCGGCTCACGGAGCGCGCGGCAACAACGGAGGCCGTATCCCTGAACGGCAACGAAATCCGGGTGCCGCAGCTCGGGGGGGCCGACCTCTGGCCCCGGCTTGCGGCCTGGTACCGGGAGCAGGCCTTCCGGCTGCTGCAGGAGCGGGTGCGTCATTTTGCGGCCCATATGGGCCTTGAACCGGGGCCGGTGGCGCTCAAGGAGTGGAAGCGGCGCTGGGGCGAATGCCAACCGGACGGCTTGCTCCGCTTCAACTGGCGCCTCATCATGTGCCCGCCGGCGGTCATCGACTACGTGGTGGTGCATGAACTGGCGCACCTGCTGGTCCTGGGGCACAACCCCCGCTTCTGGGGCCAGGTGGCAAAGGTTTTGCCGGACTATGCCGCCCGCCGCCGCTGGCTGAACCGGGAAGGCGCCCCGTTTCTCCTGTGGCGGCCATAGCTGTGGCTCAGGGGAGGTTGGAGGAAAATATCGACAAAAACGAGAAAATCATTTAAATATTTGGAACATGGGCGAAATGAGGGAAGTTGAGATCAACGCGCCTCTGGCCGTGGGCCGACCCACGCCGGAGGAACTCATCCAGGGCGGAGCCGGCCAGGCGCGCATCAAGCCCCGGCTCGCCCGTGCCTGCGCAACAATCTGATATAATGATTTGCCAGCCAAAGTTTTATCAGCTTCGCCCCCCTCCCGACCGAAGGTCGGGAGGGGCTTGCGGGGAAGGCGGGGAATCACTCAAACATACGGAAATTTCTCCGGCCCGCCCGCCAGTAATCAGAGGAGAACATCACCATGCACGAACACGCCTCGGCCCGCCAGGCCGTGGAAACCATGATTCGCAGCCGCGACCTCGAAGGGTTGTTGCGCCACGCCGAGACCATACACGGGCACCGCTGCCCCTTCCTGGCCCTGGGGGTCAAGGCCGGGCAGTACGCCATGACCTACCTGGACCAGGAGAACACCGGCATGGAGGAGGTGGTGGCCATCGTGGAGTGCAACAACTGTTTCACCGACGGCATCCAGGTGGTCACCGGCTGCACCTTCGGCAACAACGCCTTGATTTATAAAGACCTGGGCAAAACCGCGGTCACCGTGGCCCGGCGCCAGGACGGGGCCGCGGTGCGCCTGGTGGTGCATCCCGATTTTAGGGGGCGCCTGTTCGCCCGCTACCCCGCGGTGGGACCGTTGTTCGAGAAAGTCATGGTGCAGCGCCTGGGGACTCCGGAGGACCACCACCGCTTCCACCACCTGTGGGAGGCAGTGGCCCGGCGGGAGCTCACCGAGGTAGACCTCTCTGAGCAGTTCCTGATCGAGACTTGCACCATCCAGATGCCCGCCGTGGCCCGAATTTTGGCCACGGAGGTGTGCGAACGCTGCGGTGAGGGGGTAATGGAGTCCCGCATCAGGGTGCAGGCCGGCCAGAAGGTCTGCCTGGCCTGCGCCGGGGAGGAATATTCTCTCCTCACCGCCCAGGGCATCGGCTGCAGCCGGGAATTTTGAGGTGAGCGCCGCTTCAGGCGCGACTGACCTGAAAAGTTTTTCGTTTTTCGTTTTTCGTTTTTCGTAAGGGGCCTGTTACGCACCACCGGCGGGCACTGCCCGCCATCTGCCACCAGCCGGGCGAGCCGGTTGCTTCAGCGGCCGGGAGTCGGCCTTCCGAAGGGTGATGACCGCAGCCGAGCCTGTGGTCCGGCCGCAAGGTTCGCCGGGTGCAGAGACATCCAGCCCTCGGGCGGTCCATGGAGATGGAGGTTTCGTTATGGCGCGGACCAGAACGGTTAGGGGCAAGCGGCGGGGGTACTGGTGGTTGCTGCTGGTCCTGGCGGTCCCGGGAGTGGCCTGGGGGGCGGAGTTTTCCGCCATGATGATGGTCAAAGATGACTCCAAAGTCATGCCGGGGAAGATTTATGTCCACAACGGCAAGATGCGCCAGGAATTTGTGGATGAGCAGGGGCAGACCATCACCATTGTGCGCCCGGACCTGAAGGTGGTCTGGGTGATCCTCCCCCTCCAGCGGAACTACATGGAGATCCCCCTGACGAAAAAGCTGCCCGGCCAGTTCATCCAGATTCCCCCCCAGGCGGTGGGCAAGCGCCTGGTGGGCCAAGAACGGGTGAACGGCTACGACGCCGAAAAATATGAGGTCAGCGTGCCCGTGGGTCGCGGCCTGGAAAAACAGACCTACTGGGTGGCGGCCAAATTGGGCCTGCCCATCAAGATGGAGTGCCGGGAGCGGCGATTTTCCTTGGAATACAAAAGCATCAGGGAGGAAAAGGTCCCGGACCGGCTGTTCAATCTGCCCCCGGGCCTGCAAAAGCTGGATTCCATCGGCGGCTTTGCCGATAAAGTGGAGGAATGAAGCGCGGACCGCACTCCGGGCCGCCCCGGCGGCACCCCTCAATGGTGATTCCGCGCCGCCGGGTGGAGGCCTTGGAGGGACTCATGCTCCGGGCTCGGACCCGGCCACACCCCCACCAAGGCACTCCGCCTGATTTCCCGCCAGGGCTGCTTGAGACCGGGCCCGATCTTGCTCCCCAACCCCCGTTAACGGTACCGGGTTGTCTTTTTCAGTGACCGGATTTATAATATTCACCTGAGAGTTACGGAAGTGCGAGGTTCACTGGTGGGGCCCCCGGACTTCAAATCCGGTGTGCCGTCTGACGAAGGCGGTAGGTGGGTTCGATTCCCATGCACTTCCGCCAATCTTTTCCAGGAGGCGCGGGACAAACCGCAGCAACAGTTTGACCCGCCAGCGTGGCGGCCGCCCCTGAAGGGAGCCGCCGCCTTAGTAACCATCAAGCAACTGGCGCGGCAGGCCTGACATCTCCTGCCCCCAGACCGATAGGAGAAGTTATGAGCAAAGTTAAGAATGGCGATTTTGTCCAATTGCACTACACCGGCACCCTGGATGACGGCTCGGTCTTTGACAGCAGTGACGGCCGCCCTCCCCTGGAGTTTCAGGTGGGCGGCGGGGGGATTATCCAGGGCTTCAATGATTCGGTTATCGATATGGCCCTCGAAGAAGAGAAGAAAGTGGTTCTCGCCCCGGACCAGGCTTATGGCGCCCCCCGGGAGGATCTCAAGCGGGATTTTCCCGCCTCGATGTTGGAAGGCCACCCGGTTGAGGTGGGCCAGCAACTGCGGTTCTCCAGCCCCAACGGCCCCGTGTCCGGAACGGTGTTGAGCATCGATCCCGAGAAGTTCGTGGTGGACTTCAACCATCCTTTGGCCGGGAAAACGCTGGCCTTCATGATCAAAGTCGTGGGCATCAGCGATACCCCCACCCAGCCCCAGGGTGGGTGCGGCTGCGCTCCTACCTCCTGCTCTTCCGGCTGCGACTCCTGCGGCTAATTTAGCTGGGGTCAAAAAAGGGATGGCGCCGGGTAACTCCGGAGCCATCCCTGGTCATTTCGGGAAGCCGTGCCCGCGCGCGTCCTAGGTTTGAGGTGCGCCCGGGGCAGGGCGCCGGCAAAAAACCGCCCCCTCCCCGGGGGGAGGAAAGAGGGGGCGGCGTTTGCGGTGAGGGCGTTACGTTTGAAGTTATTGGGTTGGGGGAACCGTGGGCTGGGTGTTGGGCTGATTGGCGCGGCCGGCGCCCCGGGGACCCCGGCGCCCGGTGCTGGCCTGGGAGTTGTTGCCCGAGTTGCCCTGGCCGCTCTGGTAGGCCGGGTAATTGGGACAGGTGCTATACCCCGCTCCCTGGCCCTGCCCGCAGCCCTGGCCCTGGCCACCCTGGCCTTTACCGCGCCCCTGGGCCAGAGTCGGCGCCGCCCAGAGCATTACCACCGCCAGGGCGAGGGCTGCGCTGATCGACAGCCATCTATGGCTTTTCATGTTAATCCTCCTTCTTGCCGGCTCTATAAATTCCGCTTAATGATCCCCTGATTAGTTGCCGGGATACCCCTAAGGCCTTCCCCGGGGTCCCATGCCGGGTCCCCGCCGGCGCCCGTCGCCAGACCCGGGGCCGCAGGCCCTTTCCGGACTACAGCCCAGGCGGGTTTGCACCAGATTCAAAAAAGCGGCATGCTGTTCGGGATTCAAGTTCTTCTTAAACTCCAGCATAAACCGCGCCATCTCTTCTTCCAGGCTGCCTTGCCGGGCGCTGATCTCCTGGACCTTGGCCTGGATGGCGCTCCAGGGGGCCGACTCCGCCTTGATCAGGTCAAAGAGCTCCTGGCGCTTTTGGGCCAACTCCTGCCTGACGGCCTTCACCTGCTGATGGTGCTCCGGGAACAAGTGGCGCCAAGCCTGGCGCTGGGACTCGTCCATCTTAAGCTCCTGCCACAACGATTTCGGGGGCAGCGGCGGGGGCGACGGGCCGGCGGCCACCTGCGGAGGGTCCTGGTAGCGCAGGTAGACGATGGTGCCGATGGTCCCCAGGTTCAGCGCCAGGGAAAACATGACCAGGTAGATGAGCCAATCTCGCTTCACTGGAGGTTACCATTTCCTTCTTCGGGCTGATAAGAGGCCACCACCGCGCCCAGGGACCCCTGGGGAAAGTCCTGGAAGACCTCCAGGCTGGCCACTTCCGCCCCGGCCTCGTTGGGCGGCGCCGCGCCATAAAAACTCCGGGCCACGGCGCCGCCCAGGGCGATCCCCAGGATCAGGCAGGCGGCCAGGGCCGCAGACTGCCACCCTGGCCGGCGGCGGGGCCGCCTAACCTTCGCCGCCACTTTCTCCGCCAGCCCCATGGGCGCCGGCGCCGCCAGGTTGCCCAGGGCGGCGTCCAGGGCCGTCAGCTCCCGCCATTCGCTCCGGCAGGCCTCACACCTTTCCAGGTGCGCGGTCAGTATGGCCCCGGTGGCCTCGGACAGCTCGCCGTCCAGCCAGGCGGAAAGTTGCGCTTGTACTGCTTGGCATTCCATGGCGTTTCGTGGTCCCTTAAGAAATTTTTCCTTTACCCATTAAAACACCATACTTGAGGAAATCCGGCGCGCCAAGCACAATTTTTCTCAAGGTCGAGGCCGAAGACCCCTTCGCTTTTTTGCCTTGACGCGGCTGCCTGCCATGCTTATTTTTCAACCAAACCGACCACACACAACCGCCCCTGCCGGGGCCAAGGGAGGGAGTTTATGCTGTCACAACTGCCGGCGGATTTTACCAAAGTCGCCAAAGCGCATCTCAACCAGGAAATCCTCCGGGCGGCCATCATCGCTGAGCTGGACGCCATCAATTTCTACGAGCAGATGGCGGCCCTCACTGATGACGGCGACCTCAAAAAGGTCCTGCAGGATATCGCCCGGGAGGAAAAAACCCACGTGGGGGAATTCCATACTATGCTGTTGCGCTTCGACGCGGAACAGGTCGAGGAAATGGAGCACGCCAAAAGGGAGATCAAGGAGCTCACCGGCAAGTAACGCGCTGGCCGCGCCGCGTTAACCGTCGCCATCCCCCTCTCATCCAGGGGGATTTTTTTGTCCCGGGCCGGTCCCTTATAAATAATCCTTAAGCGCCTTTTTCAGGAACTGCCGGGCCCGCTTCAGCAGGCCGTCCACCGCCTGGGGGCTGAGGCCCATTTCGTCGCCGATCTCCTGGTAGGAGAGTCCGGCGAAGCGCTTCAGGACCAGGGCCCGGCGCTGGTTTTCCGGGAGGGCGTCCAGGAGCTGCTCCAGCCGGCGGCTCAGGTCCCGCTCCTCCAGGGCCTGAAGGGGCGTGGCCCCGGCATCGGCCAGGCTGGGGGCGCCCTCCTGATCCAGGGATTCCTGGGAGCGCCGCCGCCTCAGGAGGTTCAGGCAGTGGTTGGCGGTGATGCGGTGGAGCCAGGCGGAGACCGACGCCTGGGGCTCGAAGCGGTGGGCATGCTCGTAGGCCTTGAGAAAGACCTCTTGTAAGGCGTCCTCCGCCTCCATGGGGTCCTTTAAGAGGCGGTAGGCCACCTGGTAGAGACGGCCCTGGTGGCGGCGGATGAGCTCCGCCAGGGCGGCCTGGTCTCCCCGGGCCACCCGCCGGAGCACCGCATAATCCAGGTCGGTGGGCTCGGAGGTCAAAACAGGGTGAGTTGGATGATATTATCCTTCTTACAGCCCCGGAGCTTTTCCATGTGGCGCAGCGGCGCGAACTCCCGGCGCAGGTCGTCTTCGCTCAGGCCCAGGTGGGCGCAGGCCTCGGGAATCGGCACCTCGCCCCGTTCCTTAACCAGATCGTAGAGCCGTTGCTGCACCGGGGTCAAGTCGTGCCCCCCCGGCAGGTCCTTGAGGCTCTTGGCCGTGTGCACCGCCCAGGGGTCGCAGACCTGGGTGGGGCTCATGACGTCCAGGTAACAGTCCTCGCAGAGTTCCTCCCCGCGGTATTCCTTAACCTCTTCAGCGTCAACCGCGGCGCCGCATTTCGTGCACTTCTTATCCGACATGATGCGTCACCTCCTGACTGTTAGAGTGCTGAAACTGCGAGGAGTTAGGGCGCCAGCCGCAGAGATTTTCGCCTGGCCGGCCGGCGGGCGCCAAAGTGGCGGGGGCGGAGCGCGCACCGCCCCCACGGCCTCTCCCACCCGAAACCTCCCGTGGGGGAGGGTGGATTTGGGGGACCGGCTACCAGGATGGCGCGGCATTCCCTATAATTCGTAGGTCCCTTCCATCTCCAGGACAAATGCGCCGTGCTGGTCGGAGGGCTTCACCACAAAAATGCCGGACCCTTTGAGGGTGCTCAACTTGCCGATGCCTTTGTAAACCTCCCATTTACCCGTGGTCGCGGCGCCCTTCTTGTCCCCCTGAAAGCGGGAGTAAACCGCGCCGTTCTGGTAGATGGTGGTGGCATAACCCGTCATCGGCCCGTCGCCTTTGACGCGGTCGTGGAAGCCGACGCTGCGGCGGGAGACAAAGTCCCCGGCCACCCCGGGGGTGTAATTGATGGGCTCGCCTTCCATTTCGGTGAGCATCAGGGTGTGATCCGGGACATCGCCCACGGACAGCATTTCCCGGCGAGTGACGAAAATCTTAAAGCTGGCCTTGCGCTGCATGGTTTTTCCTCCTTTGGCCGTGAGGGGTCATGGATGCAAGCAGAGGTCTCGCTCCTGGTTACTTCAGATGTTAGATATCAAGTTCGTTCAATTCAAGTACGTTGTTCTGAATAAATTCACGCCGGGGCTCCACCTTGTCCCCCATGAGGATGGTGAAGATCTCGTCCGCCGCCACCGCGTCTTCGATGTTGACCTTCAGCAGGGTCCGGGTCTCAGGATCCATGGTGGTCTCCCAGAGCTGGTCCGGGTTCATTTCCCCCAGGCCTTTGAAGCGCTGGATATTGATGCCCTTCTGCCCTTCCTCCAGGATGAGGGTCACCAGTTCGCCCAGGGTGGAAAATTCCCAGGTGCGGTCCTTGCCCTCCAGGTGGTGGGGCGGGGTTTTGAAGTCCGCCAGGCCCTGATCCAGCCGCACCAGGGCTTGAAAATCGCTGCTGCCCATCAGTTCCCAGTCGAGGCGCATCTCGTTTGCATCCCGCGAAGGTTCGGTGATGATGACGGCCCAGGACTGGTGCTCTTCGTCGGCCGCAAGCATGGCCGTCCACCGGGGAGTGGCATTCAGGGCCGCCACCAGGGTTTCCAGGCGCTCCTCGTGGCGCAGATCGTCTTTGGAGACCATACCGTGCCCCAGGAGCAGCTGCAAAACTTCCCGGGCCAGGCCCCGCTTGGCGAAGCGTTGGAAATATTCCTGGTAAGCGATGACCTTTTCCAGGGCCTCAGATAGAGGGGCGCCTTCCAGGGTCCGCTGGGGACCCAGGCGCAGGCGCTTCTTTTCGATGCCCCGGGCCAGCAGGTATTTTTTGAACTCATCGTCGTCTTTGAGATACGTCTTTTCATTGCCCCGGGTCAGGCGGTACAGGGGGGGCTGGGCGATGTAGAGGTAGCCGCCCTCCACCAGCGAGACCATCTGCCGGTAGAAAAAAGTCAGGAGCAGGGTGCGGATGTGGGCCCCGTCCACGTCCGCGTCCGTCATGACGATGACCTTGTGGTAGCGCAGGTTGTCCATGTTGACCACGTCCTGAGACAGGTCGGAGCCCAGGGAGGAGATCAGGGTGCGGATCTCTTGGTTTTCCAGCATCTTTTCGAAGCGGGCCTTCTCCACGTTGATGATCTTGCCCTTGAGGGGCAGGATGGCCTGGAAGCGCCGGTCCCGGGCCTGCTTGGCGGAGCCGCCGGCGGAGTCGCCCTCCACCAGGTAGATCTCCCGCCGGGCCGGGTCCCGTTCCTGGCAGTCGGCCAGCTTCCCCGGCAGGGTCATGTCCCCCAAGGCCCCTTTCTTGCGCACCAGGTCACGGGCGCGGCGGGCCGCTTCCCGGGCCCGGGCCGCATCCAGGAGCTTGGTGAGGATGCGCTTGGCCACCGCGGGGTTTTCGCCCAGGAAGGTCAGCAGATGCTCGTATAAAAGATTTTCCACCAGGCCCTTGACGTCGCTGTTGCCCAGCTTGGTCTTGGTCTGGCCCTCGAACTGGGGGTGGGGCAGCTTGACGCTGATCACCGCGATCAGGCCCTCCCGGACGTCCTCGCCCTGGAGGTGGCCGTTCTTGAGGCTTTTCGGCAGGTCGCTGGCGCCCATGTACTGGTTGATGGCCCGGGTGAGCCCGGCCTTGAAGCCGGAGAGATGCGAGCCGCCTTCCCGGGTGTTGATGTTGTTGGCAAAGGTGAAAATTTGCTCGTTATAGGTGTCATTATACTGACAGGCGATCTCCATCTGGATGCCGCCCTTGGCCCCGAAGAGATAAATGGGGTCCGGGTGGATGGGGGTCTTGTTGCGGTTGAGGTACTGGACGAAGGAGACGATGCCGCCTTCGTAGATAAATTCGTTCTTGCGGCCCGAGAGCTCGTCCAGCAGATTGATGCGCACCCCGCCGTTGAGGAAGGAGAGCTCCCGGAGACGCTGGGCCAAGAGGTCGTAACTGAAGTTAATCTCGGCAAAAATTTGGCCATCGGGAAAAAAGGTCACCTTGGTGCCCCGGCGCTTGGTCTTGCCGGTGATGGTCAAGGGCGTGGCGGTCTTGCCCCGTTCGTAGCGCTGGTGATAGACCTTGCCGTCCCGGCGGATCTCCACCTCGAGATATTCGGACAGGGCATTGACCACCGAGACGCCCACGCCGTGGAGGCCGCCGGAGACCTTGTAGGCGCCGGAATCGAACTTGCCGCCGGCGTGCAGGCGGGTCATAACCACCTCCACCGCGGGCAGGTTTTCGCCGGGGTGCAGGTCCACTGGAATGCCCCGGCCGTTGTCCTCCACCGTGACGCGGTTGTCCGAATGAACGGTAACCTTGATTTCGTCGCAATGCCCGCCCATGGCCTCGTCGATGGCGTTGTCCACCACCTCGTAGACCAGGTGGTGGAGGCCTTCGGGGCCGGTATTGCCGATATACATGGCCGGCCGTTCCCGCACGGGCTCCAGGCCTTTGAGGACCTGAATTTTATCAGCGTCGTACTGCCCTTTACTAGAAAGTTTCGGGGTACCGCCGGCTACAACAGGTGAATCGTTTTCAGGCAAATGTCACTCCTCTTAAAAATCATCACTCCTGAGGGATCTTTAAGGTTCCCCGGATCAAATCGTTCATGGTTTGAGGGCGGGCCAGGGTCTGGCACAGCAACTCTTTGACCCCTCGTTTGAAGCGGTCGCGATCCGCCGGCTGATGGGTCCCCATCACGATATTTATACCAGGAAATTCACGTTTTATCAATGCCGTATAGGGTTTGATAAAAGGGCAGAGGGTCACCATACAGAAGGACAGGTGGAGCGCGTCCAGGCGGAACTCGGCCACCGCCCGGACCCGCTTGAGAATCTTTTCCGGCACCGCCAGCGTGGGGCAGCCGGCGCAATTAATGGTGCCGATTAAATCCAGCGGCTCATCTGTGGGGTATGATTCAAAAAAGCCCCGGCGTTTGCGCATATCGGCCAGACAGACGACGGAGGCGCAGTTAGCGTCCTGGGTGCAATTGGAGCAGGTGAGAATTGCAATACGGGCCATGAGGTGGTCTCCGGTGAGTTGCTCATAAGCCTTTGCCCCACCCCTAGATCATGCAAAGATGGGTGGGGTGGCCCTCCGTGCCCGCCGCCTTGGTGGCGCAGGCTTTCCAGCCTGCGCCGGGGACAGCCGGGGCGGCTGTAATACATATTGCCAGGAACTTTTCAGGACATTTGCTCATGGGCCTTCGGCCCACCCATAAATGATGAAAAGATTCAGTGGGGCGGGCGTCCCCGCCCGCCAGTCGGTTCGCACAGGCTGGAAAGCCTGTGCTACTGGAAGAACTTTTCGGAGCAGTGCCCACCCTGCGTTTCTCAAGGCCGCGGCTTCGACTCCTTCACCCGAGGCACCACCTTGACCTCGAACCGCACTTCGCCGTAGCCGCCGCAGGCGACGCCCACGTCCAGGCAGCGGACCTGATGCATGAAATGAAACTGGTTGGGGTCCAGCCCTTCGCTCAGGCGTTCGTTGATGAGGGCCACCGGCACCGCCAACTGCGAGACGGCGTAAACACACAGCCTGGAGGGACAGAATTTAGTGATGAAATTGCCATCTACATCCAAGATAAACTTATCCCCCGCCTGATAACCAGAGTTGCAGTTCCGGGCCTGCACCACCTGGGCCTGGATGGAATAGCGGGCCGCGGCCCGCCCCAGCCGCTCCATTTGGCGCACCCGGGGGTCTCCGGGCTGAAAAAGGGCTAATTCATCCTCGGTATAACCGACGAGTTCTCCAAAACGCTTGAGGGCTTTATTTTCTTCCATCGATCCTCGCATGGCGGGCTTTGGTGGCACATCGCGGCCTATGGCCGCAACCAAACTGAAAAAATGACCTAATTACTGTGTAAAATCATCATGATACAGGCTAAATCTTGTTGAAAAAACCAGAAACTCAAGTTCAGTGGCACAGGCTTCCAGCCTGTGCACCGCACCGGCAAGATGCCGATGCCACCAAAAACTTTTCGGGACAAACCCATGGGGCGCGGTGCGCACCCTACACGCTCTACACCCAGAACCTAAAACCCAAAACCCGCCTTTTACAGGCTCATGGGCATAATAATGCTGAGGTAATGGGGGTCCGTCTGCTCCACCAGGCAGCAGGGGCGGTCCTTTTCGTTGACCTGGAGGATCACCATGTCGCTGGCCATGGCGTTCAAGGGCTCCAGGAAATACCGGGCGTTGAAGCCGATCTCCATGGGCAGGGCGTCGGCATCGCCTTGCTCGATAAACAGACCCACCACTTCCCGGCCTTCGCCCACCTCCGGGTTGTTGAAGGTGACTTCCAGGTGATCCGGCATAAGCTTTAAGATCACGCCTTTGAAGCGCTCCGTGGACAACAGCGCAATCCGCCGGATGGTGTCGAGCAAGACCCGCCGGTTGATGGCGAACCGGTAGGCGAAGCTCTCCGGGATGATGCGGCGGTAGTCGGGGAATTTCTTGTCCGTTAACAGCCGGATGAAGAGGTAGCGGTCGTCCGCTTTTAAAGCCAGGCTCTGCTTGCCCAGGCCCAAGGAGACCTTTTCTTCCTCGGCCAGGAAGCGGATGACTTCCGCCATGCCCTTCCGGGGGATGAGGATGCCTTTGTCCATAGGGAACTGGCCGGATTCCGTCAGGTGGCGCTCGATGAGCGTGAGGCGGTGGCCGTCGGTGGAGATCAGGCGCAGCCAATAGTCCACGTCACGCTCCGCCCCTTCCTCCTGGGGTTGGTCCGGCGTCGGCTCATGACGTGGAATTCCCACCCGCTCCCAAAAAATACTGGAGAGGTGGTACTGGAGGTCATCGGCGGACACGGAAAAAATGGTCTTTTCGATCATCTCCTTGACCATGCCGCTTTCCACCTGCACCAACTCCTGATCGGTGATCTCCGGGACCGGAGGGAACTGGTCCGCCGGCAGGCCGTGGAGTTGGTACCGGGCATCCCCCACCTGGATCTTCAGGTTGGAATTTTCCGTGCCCTCGAGGTTCAGGGTCTCCCCCGGCAGCTCCTTGATCAGGTTAAAGAAGTAGTGGGCCTGGACCGTGAGAGCCCCGTGCTCTTGTACTTCCGCCGGGTAGAAACCCCGGAAGCTCACCTCCAGGTCGGTGGCTGAAATGACTACCCGGTTTTCATCGGTCTGCAGGAGAAAATTAGCCAGGATGGGCATGGTGCCCCGGCGGTCCACCACTCCCAGGGTCCGCCCCACTCCCTTCAACAAGGTTTCCCGATCAATGGACAGGCGCATATTGTTCTTCTCCTAAAAGATTAGAAATCTAGTTGTTTTAATAAGAGGCCAGCGGTTAGTCGATAAGTAAGTTAAGAGCTTGTTTTTAACCATATTTTTATCTACAAAGAATCTTTCCTACCTTGATGTGGTCACCGGGTTATCCTCAGCCGCCTCCGGGCCAGTTCCGGGGCCTTGTTGAAAAGTCGACGCCTGAGACAGGTCCGCGCTATATTATGTCAGTAGGTTTCGCCATTTCCCGGGTTCCCGGCGTTCTGGTTCCCAAGTTTAACTTGGGAACCAGAACGCCGGAACTATATTAATCACTTACACACCGCGCCCTGGCTGCCGGAACTCACCATGCGGCTGTAGCGGGACAGATAGCCCTCGCTGATCTTGGGCTCCGGGGGCTGCCAGGTTTGGAGGCGCCGGGCCAGTTCGGCGTCGTCCACCAGCAGGGTCAGGGTTTTGGCCGGGATATCGATCTTGATCCGGTCGTCTTCCCTGACCAGGGCGATGGGGCCGCCCTCGGCGGCCTCAGGCGAGATGTGGCCGATGGCCGCGCCTCTCGTGCCGCCGCTGAAACGGCCGTCGGTCAACAGCGCCACTTCCTTGTCCAGGCCCATGCCGGCGATGGCCGAGGTGGGGGTGAGCATCTCCCGCATGCCGGGGCCGCCCTTGGGGCCCTCGTAGCGGATGACGACGATGTCGCCGGGCTTGATGCGACCTTCCAAAATGGCCTGGGTGGCCGCTTCTTCGGACTCAAAGACCCGGGCGGCGCCAACATTCATCAGCATCTGGGGGTCAACCGCGGATTGTTTGACCACCGCGCCGTCCGGGGCCAGGTTGCCCTTAAGAATGGCGATGCCCCCCTGGCGGTGATAGGGGGAGCTCAGGGAGCGAATGACGTTTTCATCCAGAACCCGGACCGCGGTCAGGTTGTCGGCCACGGTGACGCCGGTGGCGGTCAGGGGGGCGCCGTCCACCAGGCCGGCCTCCATGAGGACGGCCATGACCGCGGGGACGCCGCCGGCCGCATCCAGGTCCTCCAGGTGATGGGAACCGCCGGGGCTCATGGAGCACAGGTGCGGCGTTTTAACGCTGACCTCGTTGAACAGGTCCAGGGACAGGTCAATCCCGGCTTCCCGGGCGATGGCCGGCACGTGGAGCACGGTGTTGGTGGAGCAGCCCAGGGCCATGTCCACCGCCATGGCGTTTTTGAAGGCCGTGAGCGTCGCGATCTGCCGGGGCAGGATCTGTTTGGCCACCATCTCCATGATCTTGAAGCCGGCCTCCTTGGCCAGGCGGAAGCGGGCCGCGGCGACCGCCGGGATGGTGCCGTTGCCGGGCAAGGCCATACCTAAGGCCTCGCTAAGGCAGTTCATGGAATTGGCGGTGAACATGCCGGCGCAGGAGCCGCAACCGGGGCAGGCGCACTCCGAGATCTCTTTGAGTTCGTCCTCCCCGATCTTCCCGGCCTTCACCGCCCCCACGCCCTCAAAGACCGTGATCAGGTCCACCGCCTGGCCTTTAAAGCGCCCGGCCAGCATGGGCCCGCCGGAAATCAGGATGGCGGGGATGTTGAGGCGCAGGGCCGCCATGAGCATGCCGGGGACGATCTTGTCGCAGTTGGCCACCAGGATGAGGCCGTCCACGGGATGGGCCGTGGCCATGATCTCGATGGAGTCGGCGATGAGCTCCCGGGAGGGCAGGGAATATTTCATGCCGGCGTGGTGCATGGCCAAGCCGTCGCAGACCCCGATGACCCCGAACTCCAGAGGGGTGCCCCCATTGAGGCGCACTCCGGCCTTGGCCGCCTGGGTAATCTTGTCCAGGTGGATGTGCCCGGGGATAAACTCATTAAAGGAGTTGGCCACGCCGATGATGGGCTGGTCGATCTCCCGGTCGGTCAAGCCCATGGCCTTGAGGAGGGATCGGTGGGGATATTTTTCCAGGCCCTGTTTCATCAGGTTGCTGCGCATGCCACTGCTCCTTTAGGGTGAGTCGGACTTTGCCGGCGCCGGCAGGTTCGTTTCTCCTGCGCCCTCAGGCGCAGGCTCACCCTTTCCCGGTTCGGGGGCGGGTTTCTTCCTTGATCTGCCGGCCCCCCGTCTGGGCCTGCCGGTCTTTTTGGGCGCGGCGGCCTTGGGGGGCTCAGGCCCGGGTTCACTTATGGGCTGGGCTTCCGGCAGGTTCGCTTCTCCTGCGCCTTCGGGCGCAGGCTCACCCCTTCCCGGTTCGGGGGTGGGTTTCTTCCTTAATCTGCCGGCCCCCCGTCTGGGCCTGCCGGTCTTTTTGGGCGCGGGAGCCGGTGGTGGTTCGCCCGCCTTTTGGGGCTCAGGCGCGGTTTGGGGTTCGGCCGCGGGTTTGGGCTCGGGGCCGGGTTTAGCCTCCGAGGGCTCCCGCTTGATATATTCCACCAGAATCTCTTCAGGCCCCAGACCTTCTTTGGGGAGCACCACGATCTTGAGTTGGTAATGCTCTTCCAGGTTATGGATTTCTTTGCGTTTCTTGTTGAGCAGAAAGTTGCTCACTTCCAGGGGCACCGCGGCCCGGACCTCCTGGATCTGGCCTTGGGCCACCTGGGTGGAGATTTGGCGGAGGAGGCTCAGGCTCAGGGTATCCACCCGTTTAATGCGGCCCCGCCCCTGGCAGGCAGGGCAGGGCGTATAGGCGCTGACCTCCGCGGTGGGGCGCAGACGCTGGCGGGAGAGCTCCAGCAATCCGAACTTCGACAACGTCCCCACCGTGACCCGGGCCTTGTCCTTCTTCAGGCTTTGCTTAAGGGCCTGCTCCACTTGCTTCTGGTGCTTTTTGTCCTTCATGTCGATGAAATCGATGACCACCAGGCCGCCCAGGTCCCGGAGGCGAAGCTGCCGAGCAACCTCATCCGCGGCCTCGAGGTTGGTCTTCAAAGCCGTGTCTTCAATTTCTTTCTGACTGGTGCAGCGCCCGGAGTTGACGTCGATGGAAACCAGCGCCTCGGTGGGGTTGATGACGATGGTGCCGCCGGATTTCAGGGGCACGCGCTCCGAGTGGATGCGGTCGATCTGGTCTTCCAGTTGGAAGCGGGTGAAGATAGGCAGATTGTCTTTGTAGAGTTTCAAGGTGTGGACGTGCCGGGGGGACATTTCCAGGATAAAGGTGCGCAGCGTCTGGTAAACCTCGACATTGTCCACCAGGATGGTGGTGATATCCGGGGAAAAATAATCCCTGACGGTCCGGGTGATGAGGTCCAGGTCCCGGTGCAGCAGGCACGGGGCGCTTTGGGTGGCCGCAACCTGATTGAGAGTTTCCCAGAGTTTCAGGAGATATTTCATGTCCTTGGCCAGTTCCTGGGTCTTGGCGGTCTCGCCGGCGGTGCGGACGATCAGGCCCATCTCCGGCGGCAGCCCCAATTTCTGGGCCAATTCTTTGAGGCGCTGGCGCTCTTCTTCCTTTTCGATCTTGCGGGAAACCCCCAGGTGGGTCTGTTGGGGCAGGAGCACCAGGCGGCGTCCGGGAAGAGAGATATAGGTGCTGAGGTAGGCGCCCTTGGTGGCGGACTCCTCTTTGTAGACCTGGACGATGAGCTCCTGGCCTTTGCGCAGCACCCGCTGAATTTTGGTCTGGGCCCTATTCTGGGGTTTTTCCTGGTAATAGTCGGGATGCACTTCCGACAGGGGCAGGAAACCGTGGCGTTCCCCGCCGTAGTTGACAAACGACGCCTGAAGGCTGGGCTCGATATTGACCACTACGCCTTTGTAAATATTGGCCTTGGTGGGTTCCCGGGAGGCGGACTCCAGGGCCAGCTCTTCAATATGGCCTTCTTCGACGATGGCGACCCGAAATACCTCCGGGTCGGCGGCGTTAACAAACATCTTACGTGGTGGGCTCATGATTACCCCTGGTGACACCGTTGGGCGAATTCTTTAAACCCGGGCTGGTTGTCCTGGGCATACATACGATTAATCGCCAGGGGCAAGGCCGCGGGACTTTTTAAATTGCGAATGGGGCGCATCTCCTGGCGGCGGAAGAATGCGGTTTTCACCAAAAAATTGATATCTCCCTGGACCGGCTGGAAATAAAGGAACCCCTCCTTGACGGCGATGGGCATGGGCAGGCCTTGTTCCTTGATGCGGCCCCAACACACCCAGGGACTGGGATAATGATTGAAATTGCGGTTCAAGAACTTGATGTTCCGGTTCTCAATGTCGCCCAACTGAAAGCTTTCAATCATCACATCCCGCCCGAGCTCCGGGTCCCACGCCAGCATCCCGCCTTTCTGAGGTTTGGCGGGGTTGTTGGCGCTCACTTCCATGACCATGTTGTACCCCTGGTCCCCCAGTTCCAGGGCCAATCCCAGGCCGTGGAAATCCAGGGACCCGGTCAGATAATCCAGGTCCTCGATATTATAAGAAATTTTATCGGCAAACCCCTGCAGCCAGTCGGCCACCTCTCGCCGGGAGTGAAATCTCGTGTCCCAGGCGTGGGCCCCCACCAGGGTGAAAAGCTGGCGCGACGCGGTCTGCTGCATCACCATCTGCCCGTGGTTGTGGAGGCGGCGGGGGCTGTTGACATCATAGAAAAAATTCCCCCGTTTGAGGTTGAGGCCGTGAAAGCTCTCCTGCACCATGAAATAGACCTGGGCGGGGTTGAAGCCGAAAAAATGCCACTGGTAAAAATCTTTTTCGACGTGGGCCAACATTTCCCGGCCAATGACTATCAGCAGGTGCTGACGCCCGAGCACCTCCCGGGGAGATGCCCCCAAATCCCGGGCCAGGTTTTCCAGGTCAAAGGCGAGCTGGAGCATGTGGCGGGCTCCCAGGGACAGCGGCAGGAGCTCCTGGGGCAGGCAGTCCAGTTGCGCCGCCACCTCCTGGGGGGCAATAACCCGGCCGGCTTCCTGGCTCATGAGGTGGGCGGTGCGCTCGACGGTGATCTCCCGGGAGATCGTGAGGAAATATTTGGAACCCAGCATTAACCGGGTGCCCTCACCCGCGGCGGCATGTTCGAAGAGAATTTCTCCCCGCAGCACGGCGGCCTGGGCCCGGGCCAGTCCTTCCGAGCGCCCGTCATGTTCATCGAGCACCAGGATTTGCCGGGGCTCCGCCAGGCGTTCCAGGCGGGGGTAACGGTTGAGGTCCTTTTCCCGGGCGGCAATTTCGGCCAGCGAGGAGAAGGGGCGTAAATTCTCTTGGGCCAGGGCCACGCAGGAGCTGATATAGGGTTCAAGGGCGCCGGGAGCAATGACGGCTTTGGTCGCTTGGGGCATGAAAGGCCTGTAATATTGAGAAGTTATTAAAATAAACTATCACGGCTCCCCAAGATTGTCAAGGAACAATGCGCCGTCAGGCGGGCAAAGAGCCTGGGCGAGGGCAAGAGGTGCTGTAAAAAAAAGCCGTATCCGGGGAAGGCCGGGATGCGGGCGCTCTCCCCGGTCTGGTGATTGGTGAAGGCCAGCACTTTTGGGTTATCTATAAGGAATTGCCAAAAGTTTTTTCCGCTCAGGGAACCCTTATAATCCCCCCTGCCCCCCTTTAAAAAAGGGGGGAAACTACAAGGAATTGCAGGAAAAGTCCCCCTTTGGAAAAGGGGGATTTAGGGGCAATACGGTTCACTTAAGGTTTGGCTATTTCGATGGGTTGCTGGGGCGAGGATGCCCCCCCTCACCCCAGCCCTCTCCCCCCGCCGGGGGGAGAGGGAGAATTACCGGAT